>JAABUT010002825.1_pt1 | contig 15906 bp, 18 predicted proteins | sample 5559281 | NCBI WGS metagenome assembly JAABUT01 (sample SAMN10711880, study PRJNA513359) | rock metagenome | isolation source: Antarctica rocks | place: Antarctica: Victoria Land, Ricker Hills nord | collected 2016-01-04 | reverse complement strand
AAACTAGTGCATCATTCCTCAAATATGGTACACATCAGTAAGCGCGCAGTTCTTATGCTAATAGCAAATAACAGTAGTACGTACGCACCCTGCTATTTGCACCGTACTTCAGGAACGGCGCACTAGGGCCATCACGCTCAAATGCTGCAGCCAGGTCTCTCACTTTGCTCGATTCCCATTCAACTGCATCCGCAATTTCGTCGATCGTCATACCGCGCCCTAGCAACCATAGAACATGGCACTTTTCGCGCTGTTCAGGGGTCTCTGCCTCGTAGATCGCTTGACGGATCATGCTCTGATCGATGCTCTTTTGTGCGAGGAGTGCCCCATATTTCTTCCGTGCCCGGCTTGCCCGCTGGGCTTCGGACACACCGACACCATCCTCACGACATTTTAGGCAGTAATGCTTCTTCGCGTTGCGGGCGCGCGCCGTAAACTTGGGCCCTGACCCTCCACTGCTGCGGTACTGCGGAACGTGCAAATTACCACAATAATCACAAAATGCTACCCCTTGGGTGCGACCCACAAGCCCCGCCAGCTGCAGCGCGAGCTGACTGAAAAGGCGCCCTTGAAAACTTATTCGGGGAGTGACTGTGTCGCGCCAGGTAAGGGCAAAGTGGAGTTCGGAAATCTCCAGCCAGTCCATTTGCAGAAGATTCGCTAGCCACGATCGCTGCTGCTCGATCGGGAAGTCGGTGAATGGCCGATCGAGGAGTTTCCAATCTTTCACGCTACCCGGCACGTTTTGATGGAAGTTCGCGGCGATCCGGAGCATAGCCGCCGCTTGCTGGGAGTATCGCCGCCATATTGGCAACGGCTCGTAGCCGTCCCACCATGGCCCTTCACCCTCATCTCTCGTATCGTATCCGTTATGATGGCACCGCGACCCGGTCGGATACTCCACTAACTCGTGGTAAACCATCCTATAGCTGTGACTTGCCGGGAGGTCGTGTTTGCAGATGTAGAGCGGACCCCATTTTTTTGCATAAGAGAGGATTTGTTCGCTCGTTCCTTCAGACAACTTCACAAAGTCTACAAGCATGTCACTACGAGGGCGTACATAGCGCAGGGGTGCTGGAGGCTCTTGGCGCATATCCTGGTAAGACCAGCGCAGGTTGCCCTCCTCATTAGACGGAAGAAATTCGACCCTTGCGGGCACGACATAATTAGCACCTAAAAGATCCTGATTGATATTGCCGTGTTCGTCTCGGAATAATGCAACCGACTCCATCTCCACCCCTGGTCATACGAACGTCATATATCCGGCACGTGACTATGACCGCGCCGCTCGCTATGCTGCTAGACAGGTTGTGCTGGCCGAGAAGTCGATCCGTTCGCGGAACTTGTGCTCCTTGATGACGACGATGCCCGCTTCGTGCCAGGAGGAGACGGATTCGTCGGGATGGGGACAGGCGATGGAGGGGCTTTTCGGCCAGCACAGGCGTCCGCCGCAACGTTGCCGTTCCCCGCCGCCGCCTTCGACCCGGTCGTCTCGCCGCTTGTCTTCTGCTCCATCCCCACGCCGCTGCTCCTGTCGGTCCTCGACGCCGCCATCGCGGTGGTCGCTCCCCTCTGGTCGCGGCTGAGCGGTGGCTACCACCTCGATCGCGACACGTTCGCCCTGCTGGCACGGGCCGACTGGCGGATCGCGCGGCACGAGCGTCACGCCCGCGGCCTCTACCGCCTGCTGATCGCGGTGCCCGTGCCGTCGCCGATCGGCGATGCGCCGTGTCTCCTTGTGATTGTTAGCAGAGGACGACTATGCGCGTGCCCAAGTGGCTGCTCATGCAGCATGGCAAAAATTTCATCCAGCGACTCTTTGCCACCATCGGCGGCGAACACGGGTTGCCGGGCGCGCTCCGATCCGGGCGCGTCAGGGTGATCGGCGACCAACGCCAGCGTGAGAATTTGCACACGGTGCGAGAGATGCTCCGCCGTCGCTACGATACCGTGCTTATCGAGCGCTTCGGCGATCCCGGGCCCGCCGATTGGGCGGACCGGGCTTCCGATTGGGATTCCGAGGGGGCAAAATATTCCGCAACACTTGCGCTGCTCCTGGGGGCCGAGGATGGACCCGACTCGACAAATTGGGCGACCCTCGTCGCTGCTTGGCAAACACGGACTTTTGCTTGGGCGATGCGGGAAGCCGATTGGCGGGAACGCGCGGTCTTGTGGCGTGCCCATGCGGGACGCGCGGCCGCCGACCTGCTCCAAGCCGAGGAGTTGGGCGGTTGAATGGGCATGCATGAGGCCGTCCCGGTCCGCATACCGAGACGGCACGCATGACGGGCGGGGCCGTACCGTGCCACTAATTGCACGCTACGATACCGCCGCGATGTCGGTGGGCAACGAAGCGGGTTGCGGTCCGCATACCGACCAGGCGATGTACATGTGGTTTTCTACTGGAAGGGGATTCGACTGGCATGGATAGGGCAGTGCTCGAGGAACGTCCGCAAAGCGTGGGCTCTCCCGACCTTTTGCTGCGGCAGGAGCCCATGTCCCCACTGGCGGCAGATTCGGGCAGCAAGACGGGGGCCTGGACAGGGGAATCGGTCGCTACATGCACCGCCCTCCCCACCGAGCACCTCGGCCTAGCAAAAGGTCGGGAGAGCCAAGCGTGCTGATCGTCGTGGCCGAGGCCGCGCGTCAGGCCATGGTTGTCGGGCAGTTTGGTGCCGATCGCGCACGCTGGACCATCACCGGGGTCGGCACCACGGTAGAAGCAGGGCGCCGCCTCCTCATCGCCACCGCGCCCGACGTGCTCGCCATCGATCTGGCGATTGGCTGGCTGGGGGAGCAACCAGGAGTACAGCACGGGCTCGATCTGCTCACGCTCGCCATCGGGCGGCGCGGAGTCGTGCCGCCGCCCCATGTCGTCGTGTGCGGTGTCGCGAAGGACCTCGACGCTACGACGCTGATCGCGGCCATCGGCCTCGGCGCGCGCGCCATCCTCGATCCGACGCGCGCCGATGTGACGCGCTGGGCGGCGCGCGTGGCCACCCGCGACAGCACGGAAATCGCCCTCGACCGCGCCGCCGACGCGACCTTGCGCGCCGCCGGGTTCTTCGGCGCGGCGAACACCGCCAGTGGCCCGGATCGCCCACTCGGCGCGGACGAGCGGCGTCTGCTCACACTGCTCACGGCCGGGGCCGACCGTGCGACGCTTGCGACCGCGCTGGGCGTGCCCCCGAATACCCTCAAGAATCGGCAGGTGCGGCTCTTCCGGCATCTCGGTCTCGCGACGCGCGCCGACGCGTTCGCCTACGCCCACGAACACCTCACGCCCGAGGAAATCCCGCTGCTGGCCGCGTCGCAGGCGGCGCGCGTGCCGGACCTCGGCGAGCGCGAGCGGCGCTTGCTCCAGTGTCTTATGGCGGGTGATGACCTCGCGGGCGCGGCGCGAGAACTCGCGCTGGGCGTGCCCCTTACCAGGGCGATTCGCAGGCGGCTTTACGCGCAACTCGGCGTCGCGACGCGCGGCGCGGCGATCCGCGCCGGCCGCCAAGCCGTTGCCTGCGGTGATCTCAGCGCAGTGGCCGACGATCGGTCCGCGCCTATGGCCTGGTCACCGACCGCAGTTGTCGTCAGGGAATATCCCGCCGCCCAGGCGCGCCCGACGGACCTTCTGGGGCGCCTCACCCCACGTCAGCGCGAAATCCTGGCCTTGCGTGCCGCCGGCTCCAGCAACGACGCGGTCATCATCCACCTCGGCATCAGCCTCAGCACCCTGAAGGGGACGCTCGCCTCGCTTCGCAAACGCCTGGGTGTCACGAACACGGCGGCGGCGCTTGCCTTGTACGCCGCCGCCCGGATGGAGAATGATGGGTGATCGGTCGGGTGCTGATTGATCAGGCGCGCCGAGACTCGGCGAGCGCGGAGGCGGTCATGTGTACCAGGGCCGACCCGACCGAGGCAAGGAGGGGCTTCGTTGACCTTACGGCGTATGGTCCGTCCGACCGCGCCGTGTTATCCAGATTCGGCGGAGGGAGCGCACCGACATCGATAAGTCGCTCGAAAGCCGCCACCACGTCCGGATCGAATTGCCGCCCGTTGCCCTCACGGATGAGCCGCGCCGCCTCCGCTACCGGCTGGGATTGACCCGTCTTCGCGGACACCGGAAGTTATGGTTCGCGAGGAGGAGGTGTCCCGATGCCACGTACTCACCCACCCTACCCGGCGGAGTTCAAGGCCGAGGCCGTACAGCTCGCCCGGAGCGGCGCGCAGTCGCTCCCGGCGCTGGCGGCCGATCTGGGCGTCTCATCTGAGGCGCTGCGCAGCTGGTTGCGCCAGGCGGAGGCCGACGCGGGCCGGGGCCAGCCGGGCGACCTGACGACGGACGAGCGGGAGGAGTGGTGCCGCCTGCGGCGCGAGAACCATGTGCTGAAGCAGGAGCGGGGGATCCTGAAAAATGCCCCTGCGCGTGCCGCGCACCCCGCCGCATGAAGATGGGGCGCTGGCTCTACTGGGCGCGTCGGCTGCGGCGCGAGGCTGTCGCTTTTCGGTGCCGCCAGAGCCCGTGAAAAATGGAGCCCGGATGCCGCCCTCAGCACCCCGCCTTGTTGCCATGAGCACGCTGGGAAAAGTTGCTTGCTGCCGGCATCCCGTCACGGCCGACCCGTGTCGCCTCAGGCAGGAGGGCTCGCCATGGCACTCCTCTACCCCCGCTGCGCCGCCATCGACGTCCACAAGCGCACCGCCGTCGCCGCCGTCGCCTGGGTCGATGCATCCGGACGACACCAGCGGCAAGTACGCACCTTCGCCACCGCGACCGGTGACCTCGAGCGGCTACGCGACTGGCTCGCCGAGCGCGGCGTCACGCACGTCGCGATGGAGTCGACCGGCGTCTATTGGAAACCCATCTTCAACGTCTTAGAGGAGGGGTTTGCCGTGGTGCTCGCCAACGCCGCCCACGTCAAGGCGGTGCCGGGCCGCAAGACCGACGTGCGCGACAGCGAGTGGCTGCTGGAGCTGATGCAGCACGGCCTGATCCGCGCCAGCTTCATCCCGCCCGCGCCGATCCGTGAGCTGCGCGAGCTGACCCGCCACCGCGCCAACCTGGTCGAGGAGCGGGCCGGGGCGGCGAACCGGGTGCAGAAGGTGCTGGAGGACGCCAATATCAAGCTCGCGTCCGTCGTCTCCGATGTCCTGGGCGTCTCCGGGCGGCTGATGCTCCAGGCCATCATCGCCGGCGAGACCGACCCCGGCGCGCTGGCGGGACTGGCGAAGGGGCGGCTGTGCACGAAGCGGGCGGCGCTGGTCGAGGCGCTGACCGGGCGGGTGCGCGCCCACCACCGCCTGCTGTTGCGCGAGCTGCTGGGGCACCTCGAGTACCTCGACGGGACCATCGGGCGCCTGAGCGCCGAGATCGCTGCGCGGCTGCACCCGTTCGCCGCCGATCTGGCGCTGCTGTGCTCCATCGCCGGCATCAAGGGGCGCGTCGCCGAGGTCCTCCTGGCGGAGATCGGGGCCGATATGGGCGCGTGGCCCGACGCGCGGCACCTCTGCTCCTGGGCGGCGCTCTGCCCCGGCAATAATCAGAGCGGCGGGAAGCAGCACAGCGGACGGACGCGGCATGGTAACCGCTGGCTCAAGGGCGTCCTGTTGCAGGCGGCACTGGCCGCCACGCGCGTCAAGGACGGCTACCTCGGGGCACAATTCCGGCGCATCGCCAAGCGGCGCGGGGCGCAGCGCGCGGCGATCGCCGTGGCCCACAGCCTGCTGACCATCGTCTACCACGTCCTCAAGAGCGGCACACCCTATCGCGAGGCGGGCGCGGCCTACTTCGACCGCTTCGACGCCGGGAAGCAGGCCCAGTACCACCTGCGCCGCCTGGCCGAGCTGGGCTATGCGGTACCTGCTGAAGCGATATCGGCAGCCTGAGCGCGGCGCGGGAGGTATCTTCTGGGAAAAGCCGCGGCCTGCTGCGCGCAGGAGCCCGCGTGCGCCGCTCCCGGTCCAGCCACGAGGAGCAGGCCGTCTACCCGGTGACGCTCCTGTGCCGGGTGCTGCGGGTCGCCCGCTCGGCCTCCTACGCCTGGGCGGGCCGCAGGGTCTCGGCCCGCGCCCGGGCCGACGAGGCGCTCGCGACCCCAATCGCCGCCGTCCACGCGCGCAGCCGACGGACGTATGGCGCGCCGCGCGTCCACGCCGAGCTGCGCGCGGGCGGGGTGCGCTGTGCCCGCAAGCGCGTGGCGCGCCTGCTGCGCGCGGCGGGGCTGGTCGGCTGCCACCGCCGTCGCCGGGCGCGCACCACGGTCGCCGACCCGGCGCACACGCCCGCGCCGAACCTGGTGGCGCGCGATTCCTCGGCGGCGGGGCCGGATCGCCTCTGGATCGGGGATATCACGTATCTGCCGACGCACGAGGGCTGGCTCTACCTCGCGGTCTCACCGGACGCGCATTCGCGCCGGGTCGTCGGCTGGGCGCTGGCCGACCACCTGCGCGCCGAGTTGGCGCTCGACGCCCTCCCGATGGCGCGCAGGGCGCGGCGGCCACCGCCCGGCCTCGTGCAGCACACCGATCGCGGGTGCCAGTACACCGCCGCGACGTAGCAGGAGGCCCTGGCGGCCCGCCGCCTCGTCTGCTCGATGAGCCGGTCGGGCGACTGCCGCGACAACGCCATGGCCGAGCGCTGCTTCTCGACCCGCAAGGCCGAACTCCTCAGCACGCGCCCGTGGCCGACGCGGGCGGCGGCGCGCACGGCAGTCTTCGCATGGCTCGAGATCTGGTACAACCGGCAGCGCCGCCACTCCGCCCTTGGCTATCGCAGCCCCGTCGCCCATGAGGCGCAGCTGTTGTTGTTGCACGATCAAGTCGCTTAGCGTCACACTGTCCGTGAAAACGGAACAATCCCAGCGTTCCACCGGACCAGCCGCTAGAAGAACAAGCGGATCGTGCAGGGCCACCGCAGCATCACGCAGCGCTACTACCCGATGCGCGGCTGCGGCTCCTTCGCCTCGGCGGCGCGCTTCTGCCCTGCCTTCGAGGAGCAGCGCCAGTACTTCCGGGCGGGGAGCCGGAGCGGCGAGCGCGTCTCGCTCGCGGAGCGGCGTCGCCGCCTCGCGGAGCGGTGGGTCGCTATCATGGCCGAGCTGGCCGCGGCCTGACCATCGACCGGGCCGGGTTCACGCCGCCCTCGCCTCCCATCGGCGATACCACTCGTCCCATTCCTGACGCATCCCGTTAACGGGCCAGCCTATCGCCAGTTTCATGGAGCACCGGCGCTGCCTCGCCCTCGTCACACCCGGCCAGGGCCGCCCGGATGAGCGGCGGGATCGGATCGCCTCGCTCGGTGCAGAGGGCCGCCCACAACGCGGCTAGGCGGCGGCGCGGCGAGGGGGCGTCGGGGGGCAGCGGGCCGCGCGGCTCGTCCGCCGCCGCGGCGATCGCGTGCAGCAGGGGGCGTAACCGCGCCAGCTCTGTGGCCACCGCCTCGCCCCCGTCCTCGCCGGGCACCGCCCGCCCGGTTGGCACATGGTACCGCTCCATCAGCGCCCCCTCGGCCCGTCCGCCGTGGCGGCCCCGGCGGAGGCCCCCCGCCGCCAATCGCTCGCGCGGCGGCGCACGACCAGCCGCGCGTCGTCCGACGCGGGCAGCCCCGGCCAGCCCCCGGCTGCGGCGAGTTCGAGGAAGGCCGCGACCACGGCCGGGTCGAACTGTCGCCCTGCCTGCGCGGCGATCTCCGCGACCGCTGCGGCGGGGGCCAGCCCCGCGCGGTAGGGCCGGTCGCTCGTCATCGCGTCGAACGTGTCGGCGAGCGTGAAGATCCGCGCGCCCAGCGGGATCGCTGCCCCGCCCAGCCCGTCGGGGTAGCCGGTCCCGTCCCAGCGCTCGTGGTGGTGGCGCACGATCGGCGCGGCGGGCAGGAGCGCCGGGTCCCGCGCGGTCAGCTCGTGGCCGATCGCCGGGTGCCGCCGCATCTCGGCCCACTCCGCGTCCGTCAGCGGCCCCGGCTTGTGCAGGATCGCATCGGGCACCCCGACCTTGCCCAGATCGTGCAGGATCGCCCCCAGTTCGAGGGCTTCGAGCTCCGCCCCCGCCAGCCCCAGGTGCCGCCCCAGGGCGAGCGTCCCGCCGACGACCCGCTCGGAGTGGCCCTCGGTCTCGTGGTCGCGCGCCCGCAGCATCCCCAGCAGCGCCGCCCGCGTCGCCGCCTGCGCCCGCCCCAGCTCGGCGTGCGCGGCGGCCAGCGCGGCGTGCGCCCCCTCGACCGCCGCCTTCTCCTCGGCCAGCTGGTCGTGCGCGGCGCGCAGCGCGGCGACGTCCCCCATGGTGCGCGCGACGTACTGCTGCAAGGCCAGGTGGATGGCGAAGAGGGGTGCCCCGAAGAGGAGCGCCCCGGTCGGGCCGAGGTCGACCGCCACGCGGGCCAGCCCCGCCCCCAGGAGCCCGAAGACGAGGTAATGGGGTCCCAGCCAGGCGAAGCGCTCGCGCCAGATCGCCGCCGGGGCGAGCTGCTCGTCCAGGGCCATCGCCCCGACGAGCAGCCCGTGGTTGAGCACGTACCCCGCCGCCCCCAGCGCCAGCCCGGTCGGCACCAGCAGGGGCGGGGCCGTGCCCGGCATCAGCCCCGGCAGGCGCGCGGCCAGGGCCGCCAGGAGGCCCGCGACCAGGGCGAACATCGCCGCGTCGAAGGCATGGCGGTGGGGCGCGTGACGCCAGGGCCAAGTCGCCAGCCCGACGACGAGGCCGAGGGCGAGCGCCCCGGTCGGGCCGAGGGTCGCCGCGCCGGCGATCAGCACGATCAGGTGGGTCGAGGTGGAGCCGCGCGCGTAGAGATCGAGCCGCTGCCGCCGCGCCACCACGCCGAGGGCGGCCAGGGCCAGCCAGAGGGGCCACGTCGCGGGCGGGACCGGCCGCAGGGTTAGCCACGCCAGCGCCCCGGCCGCAACGACGACCGTCGCCACGTAAGCGACCACGACCGGGGCCGGGCCGTCCCGCCCCGCCGCGCCCCCGTCGACCGTGATCGTCGCCATCGTACCCCCCTGACGCGCCGCCCCAGCGGTGCCTCGTCTCAGTATAGGGGCGGTGGGGCGCGGGACCCATCCCCCCGCGGGGGCAACTGACGGCGGGGAGATGGGCTGTACGGACGCGGTACCGTCGGGCGCGGCGGGCCGGATGGGGGACGCGGACGGGCTAGGGGGCGTCCCTCCCGGTCCCGCCGATCGAGGCCAGGGCGTCGCCGTCGGAGGGCCGGGCGGTGCACGCGAGGGCGAGGGCGGGGAGGGCCGCCGCCCCGGCGGCGAGGGCCAGCGCCGCGCCGCCGGGGCTGAGGACGCGCGGCAGCAGCCCCCCCGCGAGCGCCCCGGCCACCTGGCCGAGGGTGGCGACCCAGAAGTAGAGGCCGAAGACGCGCCCCAGCGCCGACCCTGGCACCCGCCGCCCGATGGTCGCCTCGGCGAGCGTCTCGACGACCAGCGACAGGAGGCCGTTGAGGGCCAGGCCGACGGCGACGAGCGCGACGTGGCGCGCGCCGCCGATCAGGGCCAGATCGGCCGCCAGGCCGAGGGTCGCCCCCGCCGCGAGGGCGCGGACGCCCCCCGGCCAGCGGGCCAGCAGGCGCGGGGCGAGCAGGGTGCCGCCGATCCCGCCGAGGCCGACGAGGGCGAGCAGGGGGCCGAGGTCGGTCGGCGATCGCCCGAGCGGCCCGGCCAGCAGCCCCAGCAGCAGGGTATTGAGCCCGATCGCGATCGCCGCCAACGCGAAGAGGCAGGCGAAGAGGAGGACCAGCGTCGGATCGCGGCGTACGACCGCGCCCCCCTCGGCCAGGCCGCGCCCGACCGCCGCGGGCGCGACGCCCGCGCGCGGCGGCTCGGCCAGCCGCAGCCGGGCCAGCAGGGCGGCCGAGAGGAGGAAGGAGGCGGCGTTGAGGGCGAAGGCGGCCCCGACCCCCCAGCGGGCGACGACGAGGCCGCCGAGGGCCGGCCCGACGAAGAAAGCCAGCTCGCCGCTCAGGCCCACGAGCGCGTTCGCCGCCGGAAGCTCGGTCGCGGGCACGAGCGCCGGGAGGGTGGCGCCGCGCGCCGGGGTGAAGAGGGCGGCGAGGAGCTGCATGAGGACGACGGTGGCCCACAGCCGGGGCAGGTCGCGCGGGGCGTCGACGAGGAGGAGGGAGAGGGCGAGGGCGGCGCGCAGCAGGTCGGTGGCGATCATCAGGCGGCGCTTCGGCCAGCGGTCGGCCAGCACGCCGCCGAAGGGGAGGACGAGCGCGCGGGGCAGGGCCTGGGCCAGCAGGACGACGGCGACGGCGGCCTCTCGCCCAGTCAGGCGGTAGACAAGCAACAGGAGCGCGACGCGGTTGATCCAGTCGCCGAGCTGCGAGAGCGCCTGGCCGACGAAGAGTAGCCGGAAGCCCGGCCCCTGCAGGACCGCCCCGTACGATCGCCATGCCGCCCCGGTCGCCATCGCCTCCGTCATGCATCGCGCGTCGTCGCTCGCGGGGAGTATACGCGAGGTCCGGAGAAAGACGACCGCCCGGCGACGGCCTGAGCCGTCGCGCGGGCGGACAATGAATGTTAATCGATGCGTCGATCTAGGTCCAGCCGGAACCGCACATGCTGCCCTCCCGTTGTACCCCCTATGCGGTCGTGCCTGGGGCCGCGCCCGCGCTCGGGGCCTCCTCCAACGAATCCGCCGACCGGACGGGCGTGCGAGCGCATCGCCCACCCACGCGGGGCCTCCCCCCAGAGGTGTCCCCGCGCTACGGCACGACGATAGCCTGGGACTTCCTTCCCATCCGTACACCGCCCATAGTCCTAGTCTGTTCGTAGTATAGGGGACGATCATCCCATTGTCAACAGTCCATTCGTACCGTTGGTGGTAGGACCGCGAGTGGTCAGTTGATGGCGAGCACACCTCGCCACATGATGTGGGGTCTTGCCGACATTCGATGATCGGGGTTGCCGCAGTCCGCACCGTGCAGCAAGGCGTACCCGCCGCCACGCCGAATACCGCGTTTGGATCGCTCTCATGCGGTAGACCCAGGGATGGCGATCATCGAATGGCGGCAAGACCCATGATGCGACACATGCTTGCACCTGATCTGGCAAGCGCATCACTCGACGAGATCGGGCGCGAAGAGCGTGGGTTGAGAGCCTGGGCCGCGTCGCCTTATGCGCGGCACATGGCCTGGCAGTCTCAGTACCTGGAGCCACTCCCCCTCGCCCAGCACCCAGAGCGGCAGTTGCGGCGAGCGGTGCGGTGTCGCGAAGAGTTGCGGCTCCGTCACCGTCTTGAGATGCCGCTTGTCGGGCTGGTAGGTGACGCGATACTGGGCGAGCGGCTCGTCGGCGAACTCGACGGTGAGATGTTCCCCGTAGAGCCAGACGGTCGCGTGGTCGCCGACCAGGCCGGCTTCGCCGTAGAGGCGCCAGTGGCGGAACCGCACATACCCCGCGCGATCCACCGCGCGGGCGAATGAAACGCTAGGCGATCGTGAGGAGGAAGCGCGATGCGTGATCAGGGCGACACAGCTCCTATGCTGGTCGTGTATGGGGCGGGGCTGACGGGCGAGTTGGTCTTCCTGCCGCGTGACCGTGCCGAGGTACCTGGCCACGCTGTACGCCGCGCCACAGCGCAACGACCTGGGGCGAGCTTCGCGAGCGTTTACCGCGGCGACGTATGGCGAGATCGTGACGCGCCGCGATGGGGACGAGGAGGGCGTATCGCCACTCCAGCTCCTGATGCGTCGTTCGAGGCTGGCAACTGGCCGGACTTCCCGGCGCAAGCGATGCGCACCCGGCTCCCCGCCGATCTCCAGGGACGCTACGGGACGGTCGCTGAGACGACCCGCAACGGGCCGTACCTCGCGCTCGCCCCGGTATCACAAAGGTGCTCGTCGCCGCGCTCACCGCACGGGGCTATCGGTGCGAGGCCGATGCGGCGCTGGTGCGCCAGGCGCGGGGTGGTTGAGGATCAGGCCATCGGCACGGCGGCACGAGTGAGCGAGGACGATGACAACGGGTATTGCTGCGCGGCTATCCCGGCTACAACCGCTCGTCGGGCTGGCGGTCACCCACCGGCTGTGGGGCGCGGGCACGATCGTCGCGGTGCGCGGGACGAGCGCGCTGCAGTTCGTCGGCGGGATCGTGGTCGTGGTCGACTTCGCGTCCGGGACAAACCGTGGCACGCCGTTCACCGTCGCCGACCTCTGAGGCGGCGGGCGCTTCGTCCGGCCTACGCTCCCCGCCCCGCTCGCGGGGGTCGGCGCGTTCCTCGACACGCTCCTCACCGCGGCCGAGCCCGCCCCCGTCCTGCTGCCACGCACGTTCGCCGTCCCGATGGCACGACGGGTACCTACGACCCCAAGCGGCGACGTACGCCCTGGCACTTGGGCGCGCGACCTCTTCCGGCGCGACGACTGGGTGCTGCTCGACACCGAGACGACCGGCCTCGACGGCGACGCCGAGATCATCGACCTCGCGCTCCTCGACCGCGACGGCACGGTGCTCCTCGACACCCTGCTGCGGCCGCAGCGGTCGATCCCGCCGGTCGTGTCGCGCGTGCACGGCCTCTACGACCACCACGTCCGCACCGCGCCGACCTTCCCCGCGATCTGGCCGCAATTACGGGCGCTGCTGGACGGGCGGACCCTGATCGCCTACAACGTGGCGTTCGACGCGCGCCTCCTGCGGCAGACGGCGGCGCGCCACGGGATCTCCCTCGCCACCCCCGACCAGGACTGCGCGATGCGCCGCTACGCCACTTGGCGCGCGGCGACCCATCCGGCCGCCGGCCGCGCGGGCCTGAGCTTGGAGCGCGCCTGCCAGGATCACGGCATCGCGGTCGGCGGGCACCGCGCGGCGGCGGACTGCCGCGCCACCCTCGCCCTGCTGCGGGTGATAGCCGGTTCCTCGTGACGCGCGACTACACCGGGAATTCCTCGCGGCGGCAGTGACACAAGCGCGCGATGCTGCGGGCGGTAGGCTGCCGCTGCCGCTGGTGGAGGAGCTGCTACAGTAGCTGCTACAGTGAGAGGCGGGGTGGCCACCTCCTCGGGGATGGCCACCCCGCCTTTCCGCATGCCGCTGCGGTTTTCCGTGGAGCCGACCAGGGGACTCGAACCCCTAACCTGCTGTTTACAAAACAGCTGCTCTGCCAATTGAGCTAGGTCGGCAGTAAATCATCTCGTCCCGATGCCAGAAACCGTGACCTGTTCCGCCCGCGAAGCGCTCTTTCCGGCGACTGCCTACGTGGTTTTTTGCTGGACACGCTATTCTACGCCACCGAAAGTGTACAAAAACTCGCGAGAAAGTCAATGGAAACCGGCGCAGATTCCCGAGAAACGCGCTGGTTGCGTCATCACGCCCGGAACTCCGGTGCTCGTCCCTCATGGTATCTACCCGTCCATCTAGCGCAGGGCGCAGAATGCGTGGCCCGGTGTTCCGGGGGTTGCAATCCCCCTGCAGGGCAGGAGCGCCCCCCCTGAAGGGCGCACTGCCTCGGGGGGACACCGCCCCCGGCCGCGGGGGGCCATACGCGGCACCGGCGCGGTCCCCCTCCGGGGACCGGGGCGGCGGCGGCGGGTCAAGCTTTCTGCGTGGCGCTGTAGCACGTCTATCGAACGGTGCTGCACATGCACGGGCACATCACTGCCAAGCGGGGGATCGTCGCGACAACAACAGGGTCCCCTCGAAATCGACGGGTGGCGGCAGGCGAGCGCCGAGCGCCGCGTGGCGTCGCTGGTGGTTATCGCAGACCTGGAGCCATCGGAGAGGGCCAGCGGTGCGTGGCAACCGATCGGCCTTGCGGATGCTGGCGTTATCGAGGCATTGGCAGTGGGACATGGACGGGTCCACTACCGCACATCCCCTGTCCGTATCGACCTGTTCCGGGCCGAACCCGATCGGCGCACTCGCCGGATACGATGGTGGCTCGGGCCTGGGGGCGGGGCTTGGGTGTCACGGTAGGGATGGGACCGGCGTCGCGGTGGGCCGAGGTGGCGCTCCCTCGACCACTTGCAGCGTGGCGACCATCCCCCGCAACGTCGCGTCGAACGGGCTGACGGAACGGTCTGTCAGGAACAGCGTGGCACCGCAGATGATGGTGCCGTACCGCTTGAAGTACGCCACGCCCTTGCCGGTCCCGGTGTCGACCGGTGCCGTGAAATCGACGCGCAACGTATCCGGCGACCGGGCGACATTCGTCTGGCGGTAGCCAGGGAGCACGGTGACGAGGGTGACCAGGACCGTGCCGACGGCCTGGTCGAAGCTATTCGCACCGTCGGCGGTGTCGGGGGCCTCCACCGTCACGAAGCCCGTTTTGTCCAGGGCCGGGAAGTACCCGCTGCCCGGAGTATCCTCGGCAAAACCGCTCGGGATGGTCATCTGGCATTGGCGGTCGCTATCGGTCGACACCAGGCGCACAACCGTCGGGGTGGGTGCTACGCCGATCGGCGTCGATGGCTTCGGCATGGCCGTGGCGGATGGTGGGGGCGTCGGCACGCTCATGGTTGACGGCGACGGTTGCGGGGCACTCGTCGCCACGGCGGTGTTGGCGATGGCTTGCGTGGCGACGGGAATCGTCGCGGGGGTCGATGTTGCCGCGGGCACCGCGCACGCCGCGAGCAGGAATAGCAAGACGAGCCAAAGGGAACGATACCGGGTGGATCTGCTCATCGACGCCCTTTCATGTGTAAAGGTACGAGTTACGAAGTTGAGCACGAAGCAGACGTGCGTTCACCCGGAAACTACGTTCGACCACGTAACTCCTGGGCGTATTCGTCCGGCCTTCATGCGGCTGAATGCGAACACGTCTATAGAAGAATTCTCCCCGATTCGCGACACTCACGCATCCCGAAACGGCCAACCATGCGCTGCTCCCCTTTGCACGGCGACGGTGCATGGCGGGACCATCGATACCGGGTCAACACAATACAACGGTGGGATTATAACGCAGAAGATTTCGCAACCGTCCCTGCCCGAGAGCGCGATGAATGCCACGGCATGGACGTGTCGCCGGGCGATCCTCGACGCGTTCGGGAGCGACGCCCTGGCAGCGCTGGGGCAGCCGAGGGCCTGCGCAATGGGAGGGTCACTTTCGTGCGTGCGCAGGGTGCGGCTTGTTCTCTATCCCGTACGAGGCGCTCGCCGCCGATGCCGGACTGGTGGCGTTCGCCCGTAACGTGCGGAGTGATGCCCTGGTGGACGCCAGTCCTCGCGGGAGTGGTTGTCGAGCACTACGCCTATCGGGGCAGCCGCGGCCCAGCTCCGGCGCTAGCAACGGCGAAACCGATCGAGACGACCTGGCGATCTTCGCGCTGACGCTGTCCGCGCAGCGCCCGCTGGGGGAATGGGTCTACAACGCCGACCAGCGGGACCACGGGCAGCCGACGATCGGCTATGGCGTGTACCTGCCCACCGGCCACTTCCGGAGCGGCGATCTGCAAGAACTGGGAGCACGATTTGCGGCAGGGGGGCTCGGCGGAGTCCACGCTGGCGGTCGGCCCCGCACGGCGCCGGATGTAAAGCGCCGACCAGGCAACCCGCGCCGACCGCGCCGATCAGCGGCGGGATGGAGGGGAGATGGCCGCGCACCCGGTGTCGACCGCGGGCGACGTGATCGCGAAACGCCCCGAGGGTTGTCTCACCGAGCCGCAGCGCGTACCATGACGGCTGGGGTGCAGGGCCGTGCGCGGTAGCGGGGTGATGTGCGAGTAGCCGGGGGATTACGACGATGATCTCGCGCATCAGCCTTCTCTTTCTCGGGGCCGCGCTACTCCTGCTGGCGAGCGCGGCGATCATCACCGCGACGCGACGCGGGGCACCATCGCGCCCGGAGCGCGCCGCCGCGACTATCCTGGTGCTCGTGGCGGCGTCCCCCGCCACCCCGGCGCGCGCGGCCGCCACCCCCGGCATCGCCGCCAGCGTGCCGGTCCGTCCGCGCGCCGTCGCGCCGACCGGCACCGGC
>JAABUT010002824.1_pt1 | contig 15906 bp, 16 predicted proteins | sample 5559281 | NCBI WGS metagenome assembly JAABUT01 (sample SAMN10711880, study PRJNA513359) | rock metagenome | isolation source: Antarctica rocks | place: Antarctica: Victoria Land, Ricker Hills nord | collected 2016-01-04 | reverse complement strand
CGTGGCAGCACCCGCCTCGGCGTCGATCGGGGTCTGTGTCATGGGCATGAGCAAGATGATCCTTCAGCACCCTCAAGGCTAAACTTCCGGGGGGACGATGTCTCATCATCATTGGCACGAAGGGCCACGCCGCTGACCGCAGCGAAGTGCCGGAGAAGAAGCTCGCCGCCACCGCCGCCATCCTGCGCGACATCCTCGCCACCATCCCAGACGACCTGCCAGGCCTGCGCGACCGGGCGTTGCTGCTGGTGGGCTTCGCCGGCGCGCTGCGCCGGTCCGAGCTGGCGGCGATCCGCGTCGAGCACCTGGAGGCGCGCGAGCGTGGGCTGCGGCTCACCCTTCTCCGCTCCAAGGGCGAACGCACCGGCAAGGCAGTCACCGTGGCCCTCCCCTACGGTGCCACGGAGCTATGCCCGGTGCGGGCGCTGCGGCGCTGGCAGGCGGCGGCGGGCATCACCGAGGGCGCGGTGTTCCGGCGCCTCTGGCAGCCGCCCACTCGAAAGGGAAAGGACGGCCGCCCCCTGCCCTCCCCCGTCGTCGGCGCCCAGGCGATAGACGCCGGCACGGTGGCCCGGGTGGTCAAGCGCCGCGCCGCCGCCGCCGGCTTCGACCGCGCCGCGGTGGCTGACCACAGCCTCAAGCGCGGGGCGCTCACCACTGGCATGGACCAGGGCGTGCATCCGACCCGGCTGAAGCAGCTCGGACGGCACCGGAGCTACGCCGTGCCGGACGAATACCTGCAGCTCGGCGATCCGTTCGAGGGCCACCCGCTCGAGGGCGTGCTGTAGAGCCGGACTGGCGCGTCACTAGTCCGTCAAGCCGGTCGGCGTGGGACGTTGTGATCGGGCCCGCTCCGGCTCCTCCGCCAGCGTGGGCCCGAAGAGCTGCATGTGGGAGCGGGTGCAGTCGCGGCATCGCGGTGCACAAGGCCGGGCGCGGCTACTCACTCACAAGCGAGCGCACTGGTGCGCCGTTCGCCAGGCTCAAGCCGACCGGGGACGCCGACACGGTGCAGGTGCTCTGGTGAAACGGCCAGCGCTGGACCGCTCCAGGGCTGTTCGGCATCGCAAACATGCCGCTCGACGCAGCCCTCAACTACATCGCTTCCGAGCTACACTTCTGGATCAACGCAGAAACCGAAAGGGCTGAAGTCGAGCTCAGTACACCTTGTAGGACCATGATGTTGTACTGGTGTAGGTGCGGGCTTTCGTGCTTTAAAAGCTTGGTGCTTGTCCTCAGCCATCCCCTCATTTTTGACTTGCGCGCCTCGTCCTCAGGTGGCCGTGACCTTACCAGGACTTTGGATCAGCCGCGGACAGAGCGCAGTCGCACGATACCGCTGTGCCGGTCCAGGAGACGACGGCCTGTAGGCTCAAACAATCCACTGATTCCAAATGGAAAAAAATGAGGGGATAGCTGAGGTGCTTGTCACGTCAGTGTCGCTATGCATCGTACGCAGGCAGGATTGGATGTCCTGAGCGACTGTTTTCAACACCAACCTGGCATTAAGGGTTCGTCGAATAGTCCTTGCTCTACTGCAATAACCGCTACGCAAGCCGCCAGGTCGACATCGATCGAATAGGCTATTTTCAGGTTTGGAAATTAGTCTTCTCAAGCAGCATGGCGCTGATCGACGGCCGGCACGAGGAAAGTTTCGAGGAGCGGTTGCTGCGTTGCTAACACCGTGGGACCGGGGTTGGGCATTCCACTTTATCGATTTACGCAATAGTCTCGGTCAAACATGATATCATGTTGTGTCAAGTGATGTCATATCAGACGATGTCGCCTGATGTTCTATGAATAGACATGTATGCAAGCATTGTTGTGAGATGTCTTGCGACAAAGTGTCATGTGATGCCCCATAGATGTAAATCGATGCTGTGCACTGCGTCCTAATATGGGCTTCAAACCACAGCACATCGCATCAAAGCATGACCAGGCACGAGACAACACATCAGGCTACTTTATGTCGCTAAACATCCTTTCCTGTGACGTGACATCACATGATGCTATTTAATGCCACCGTCTAGCATGCTAAGTCATGTCGTGTCATACACCATCAATTGGATACGCAGATGTAGGTCTTAAAGCCACCCCTTTCAGGGTGTTCGTTGGCGCTCCAGATTTAATGGATGAGCAAGGATCCTGTTGGGGTTGGTTCGATGTGGTCTTTGGTTCTGGAGCGGTTTGAGCGGCATGCGCCGGCGGGTGTGATGGCGCGCCTGGCGCTGGAGCATGCGCTGCCGGCGGGCTGGGTTGATGACGTATTCGAGGCGCACCGGCAGCGGTAGTATGCGCGCGAGCTGCTGTTCTCGACCGTGGTCGAGCTGACCACGCTGGTGTCGTTGGGCCTGCGCCCGTCCTTGCACGCCGCGGCGCGTCAGATGCCGTCGCTGCCGGTGTCGCTGGCCTCCTTGTATGACAAGGTCAACCATACCGAACCCGGCGTGCTGCGTGCGCTCGTTCGCGGCAGCGCCGAGCGGCTGGCGCCGGTGATGGCGACGCTGGGCACGCCGGCCAGCCTGCCCGGCTGGCGGTTGCGGGGGCTGGACGGCAACCACCTGCCTGCGAGCGAGAAGCACCTGCTGCCGCTGCGCGCCTTGCGTGGTGCTGCACTGCCGGGGCACTCGCTGGTGGCGTATGACCCCGATCTTGGCCTGGTTGTGGACCTGGTGGCCTGCGAGGACGCGCACGCGAGCGAGCGCGCCGGGGTGGCGCCGTTGCTGGAAGGTGCGCGGCCCGGGGAGCTGTGGATCGCCGACCGGCACTTCTGCACCCGCACGGTGCTGGGAGGCTTGGAGGACGCGGGCGCCTGTTTCGTCGTGCGCGAGCACGCCAACCATTCTCGCCTGGCTGGGCAAGGCGAGTGGCGTACATGTGGACGGGTCGAGACCGGGCTGGTGCGCGAGCAGGCGATCGCGATGGAGCACCAGCAAGCACCCCTGTCAGCTTCGCTGACATCACTCCGTGGGATCGCTTCGCGATGGCGGCGCATTGAGCTTGCGCTGGATGTGCCCACCGAGGATGGCGACACCACCCTGTGGCTGTGGAGCAACCTGCCCGAGGCAGTCACGGCCGGACGGATTGCCGAACTCTACCGCAGGCGCTGGCGCATTGAGGGCATGTTCGGGCGTCTGGAAAGCGTGCTGCACAGCGAGCTCGGCAGCCTCGGCCATCCCCGCGCCGCACTGCTCGGCTTTGCCGCCGCCGTGGTGGCCTACAACGTTCTGGCCCTGCTGCAGCGCGCGGTGGAGCAGGCGCACCAGCCGCCGCCCGATCGTCCGTCGCCCGCCGCCTCGCCGCCGCTGGAGGTGCCCTGCTTCCACCTCGCCGTGCAGGTCAGGAGCGGCTACGAGGGCCTGCTCATCGCCCTGCCGCCCGAACACTGGCCGCACTGGGACCAGGCCGACCCGGCCGGCTTGGCGCAGCACCTGCTCTGACTGGCCCGCAACATCAACCCGCGCCAGGTCGCCACCAGCAAGCGCGGACTCAAAACCGCCAAACCCAAGGGCTACGTCGATGGCAAAACCGCACGTACCCACGTCGCAACCGCACGCCTGCTCGCACAAGCGAAGGCAACACCCTGAAAGGGGTGGGTCTAAGACATTACACGGAAACGTGTGACATCAAACGATGTCACGGGACATGATTGCATGTCTTAGCAAAGCATTGTATGTCGAGTCACCGTAGGTGAGGCCACGTGAATGATTTTAACAGTTGGTGGTGAGAAGGGCGGCGTCGGCAAGAGTACACTGGCCGTCCACCTTGCCTACATGCTTACAGCGTCCGGTAAGGACCCGTTGCTGATCGACGCCGACCCGCAGGGAAGCGCCTCAAATTTTACGGCGGCGCGTGACGAGCGTGCGGCGCTACCCAGACTGACCTGCGTTCAGAAGCTGGGCAAGGGCCTAGCACATGACGTCCGAGCATTGGCGAACCGATATTCCGACGTAATCATTGATACGGGGGGCCGCGATACCGTCGAACTCAGGCTAGCTATGCTCGTGTCAGATCGCGTGCTGATTCCGATCAACTGCTCTGCCTTCAACTGGTGGACACTTGAGAAAGTGGATCAGTTGGTTGGCGAGGCGAGGTTATCCAACCCGGACGTCCACACGTCCGTAATGCTCAATCGTGCCCCTGGAAACCCACAGCTTCGGCGCCGAAAGATCGTAACCGCAAATGAGCGTCTGAAATCTGCTGAATTTGCCAACCTCGACGTGCTTACCAGCGTCCTCGTCGAGCGCACTGCATTCCAGGACAATGAAGAGTTCGGCCTAACCGTGTGGGAGCCCTCGGTCCTGCGAGGAACCGTCGATCAGACGGCCTGTGGTGAGCTAGCGACTCTATATCGGGAGATCTTCTCAGATGACTATGCCTCCATCGGCACGGCCACCATCCAGCCAGCGCCGTCAACCTGATCTCGACAGCGATCATGCGCGCCAGTTCGTTGATCGCGCTACGAGCCATCCGTCAACTCAGCAAATACCGGAGGAGAAGGGGAGGGGGGAGGATCGGCCAAAGCCAGCAGTGGCACTTCCCGCATCCCGCCGTGAGCAGCTCAGGCCACTAACGCTTCGCATTCCTGAGAACCTCCATAACGCCTTGCTCTACATTGCGGAGAACAGCAGCAAGTCTATGAATCAATTTGCTATTGATGCTCTCACGCCCGCAGTGGAGGCTCAGATCGCGAAGATTGCGAAACGGAAGGAACTAGGGTTGGACTGAACTCCGAGTCGTCGGACTTCGCCGTGGACACTGGTGAGCCAGATCCTGTGTCGTCCACAAGCGCCTCGTGGACTTTGGTGAGACAGCCGTGGACTTTAGTGAGGCCGCTTCAACGTAATAACAGTGGGTTGTGAGAATTGTCCCGTGGACTTTAGTGAGGAAGCTAATAGAAGTAATCTAATATCCTCTCTAATAGCTTCCTCACTAAAGTCCACGGTGACAGGCGTGGAAAAGTGACGCAGTTTTCCTGAGAAGAACAGCAAGGCCGAGTCAACCTCATGGGCACCGTACACGACCTCCTCGAAGCAAGAGGCAAGCAAGGAGCTCTGTTGGCTGGCCTTGATCGTGGAGTGGTCGAGGCAGCCAGCCTATATATGGGCGATGAGGATGGTGCCCTCAACTTCGTTTACTCCGGCTGGGCCCAGTGCGCACTTCCCCATCGACGACTTGCTGATGATGCTCCGTGGGAAATCTCTGCCGACAAGGTGCGACTTGTGGTGGAACCAGGGCGTCGGCCCAGCGGAGTGGAGGGAGACGGCCCGCTCGAATTCATGGGAGTACCGTTCGGGTCTCATGCGCGCCTCATACTGTTATACCTCCAAACAGAGGCGTTACGAACCAACTCACGCGAGGTAGAGCTTGGACGCAGCCTTCGGGACTGGCTGGGACGGATCGGCGTATCCGTTGGTGGCCGAACGGGCAAACTGGTCAAGGACCAGGCAGAACGGATTTCCCGGTGCAGGCTTACCTTCCATCTACATGGAGGCAAATCCGCAGGTCTGATCAACCAATCGATCGTGGACCGGGCTTTGTTCATTGAGGATAACGATGCGCCTCAGGGGCGCCTATCGCTCGAGATGGCCAAACTTTCCGAAGGGTTCTTCGAACAGCTAAGACGTCATCCTGTTCCCCTTGAAGAAGCAGCGATCCGCGCCATCAATAACAATCCTGCTGCTCTCGACTGCTATCTTTGGCTCGCTTACCGACTTCATGCGCTTACCGCACCACGCCTTGTGACTTGGACAGCACTGAAAGGGCAGTTCGGTGGCGGCTTCAAAGAGGCTTACCATTTCAAGAACAAATGGTCACAAACACTGCAGATGGCCATGGCCGTGTATCCAGGTGCTAATGTCGATGTCGTTGAACACGGCGTTTTGCTGAAGCCTAGCCGACCGCCGGTCGCGCCGCGAGCGGTAGGTACGGGCCGAACCTAAACGCGGTCATCAGGTTTTAGGGACAAAGCCTTCGGGGGTTAGTGGCTAGAGGGTTGGTTGCGCCCACGGCCTGCCCGGGCCATAATGGTGTTGCGAGGCACTATGGAAGTGCAGGTACGGAACAGCATCTCATTGAGGACGCGGTGTGGCAACCCATACTCGCGGCCTTGAAGACGGTGCTGTATATGCACTGGAGCGGCCTGGACCCGCTGCGGCGCTTCATTAGCGCCTGCTTCGTCTGGCGCGAACCAACCTGACCCGGGCCGAGCTTGGCAGCCTTGTGCTGTCTGCCGAAGCGGCCAAGAAGCGATTCCGCCGCTGGGCAAAGAAGCGCGTGTTCGCCCGACTGATGGAGTGCTCGCAGCCTGTCGCTGCCCCGGACGTGCTGCACATTGATAGCACCCGTATCAAGTGACACCGCACGGCGGCCGGCGCCCGCGGCGGCGGGGACGAATGCATCGGGCGTTCACGCGGCGGGCTGACCAGCAAAGCCCCGAAGCCCACCACGCCGTCTATGGCCCCAACTTCATCCGACCGCAACTGACCTCGGCAGGCCAACAGGGCGACTGCACGAAGGCCGAGGCGCTAACGGCAGGGCTGCAGCCGTTCTCGGTAGTGGGCGACAAGGGCTACGACAGCGACAAGATGCGCCAGTATTGGCGCGGGCGCGGCATCGGCATGTGCATTCCGCCCAAGCGCAACCGCATCGTGCAGCATTGGTACGACAACGGTTTCTACCGCACCCGGCACCTCATACGGAACTCGTTCAACCGCCTGAAGAACTTCCGCCGCCTCACCCTGAGGCTGGACAAAACGGACACCAGCTTCCGCGGGTTTCTCGCCTTCGCTGCAGCCATCCTGAACTGACGGCTGAAGGTCAGGCTTTGCGCCCAAACCCAGGTCTATCAGTAACTTAAGTGGTCCGCAAAACCTTGTCTCTAGACAGTAGGATAAGGCTCACCAAAGTCCACAGCATCTGGTGCGTCCCTACGTGGAGCAGAGAGCAAACTGATACCACTCTGCACGTCTGGAACAAGATGTTACAGAAATTGTTACAGATTTAAACGCCTTTTGTCCTATCCCCGGCCTCAACGTGGACCTTGGTGAGGAGCAATCCCAACCGGATAGTTGAAATCGTGTGGACTCTGGTGAGGCGCTGAGACGGAGGGCCAACTGGTATCGCGGATTACTTCGATGCTATTATTGCTCATTGCACCACCTGAATGATCGAAACCATGCATTTCTCGACTTTCTGAACTATACTCCGTTCACGTGAGAACCCGAAAACTTCGCACCTCTGAAACGCTGCTGAGATCAGGGTCGACTCGCCAGCCGATTTTCGGGTTCTCACGTGAACGGGGTATAGACTCTAACCTACACCGAATCTCGCGTATCACCCTTTCCGTCATTATACCCATTAAGCCGTGCTGGACCGAGTGCACGTCGTCCAGCACGGCCACGCTGCGTAGCAGCCCAGACAGGCTCTCCAGCCGGTCCGCGATAACTTGGACTATTAGTCAGCGCAGGTACGGGGCCCAATGGACATTTGAACATCCAGCACGTTACGGCGCTGATCAGCGTCGAAACCCGCCACTGATCTGCAGTGCGGGAACAACTGCGGCAACGGCAACCAAGTGGTCTGACACGGGGCGTAAAAGACCCGCGGGACCGGGCGGCAGCCTGCCGGGATAGCTCATGGTGCCAGCTTCGAGCTGTTTTGACCGTTTTTCCGGTAAGTCTCGCCGGCCCTGACCTTTGTACGCGAACCATCCAGGCACCATGAGTGTCCAGAACTTAACCGTGTGACGTCAGACCGCCGTCTTTAGCTCCTTTGCGGCGCGGAATGCGAGCTTGCGGCTCGCAGCAATCTGGATGGGCTCACCGGTTGCAGGGTTGCGCCCCATACGCGCAGGCCGGTCCTTGACCTCGATCAGACCGAACCCGCCGATCCGCACCCGTTCCCCCGCCTTGAGGCAGGCAGCTACAGCCTCGAACACCCCGGCTAGGACCGCCTCCGCCTGAGCCTTCGACAACCCGTGCTTCTCACTGATCCCAGCCGCTAAGTGCTTCAGCGTGACTGTCACCGGTACAGCGAGCTTTGCGGCGTGCAGCTCTGCGGGCTTGGCCGGCGTAGCTGCAGGCACTGCATTGCCCTTCGCCGCCTTTGCCTTGGCAGGCACGGCCTTCGTGCTGGTTTCCCTGGCCATCGTGGTTCGACTCCTGATCGATGTGACGGGCCGCACGGAATCACAGCGATGCCAGACGCGCAAGGTGCCTGGCCAGAAAGCAATCGAGCTGCAGTCCATCACGCCTCGGCATGGGTCGCATGCACTGTTTGCGCCATCTCGGGAGAAAAGGGGGAGGACCTTCCGAGAGGAGAGCGAGGATGGAGCCCCTATCGCCGTTGCCACCCGTGCCGCAAGGCTTCGTCGCGCAAGGGCGCTCCCGGGCTGCGCCCGGCCTTGCCGCACAGGCAGCAGCAGCAATGGCCGGATGGGGATCAGGATGGAAAAGGATGAGGGGAGGGGGCACGGTGCCCCCCCGCTCCAGCCCCGTCCTGCCACCCGGTGCAGGAGCACGGACATGAGCGCACACGACGAGGAACTGGTTCAGCTGAAGGCGGCCGTGAGCTGCGCGCTGCTGCTGGAGCGCGGCGGCTACAGCCTGGACCGCAAAGACAGCACGAAGCACTGCCTGAAGTACCGCCGCAGCGCCGGCGAGGTGGTGATCGTCAACCACGGCGGCCAGGGCTGGTGGGACCCGATGTCCGACGCCAAGGGCGACGTGTTCATCCTGGTGCAGCACCTCAACCCCGGCCTCAACTTCGGCCAGGTCCGCCAGCACCTGCGCGGCCTGGTCGGCATAGCGCCGTCCTACCCGGAAGCCGAGCGCATGCGGGAGCCGCGCGAGCCGTCCAAGCCGCCGACCAAGCTCTGGAGCGGGCGGCGCCGCCTCTGCCCGGGCACGGCGACCTGGGCCTACCTCACCGTCACGCGCGCACTGCCGGCGGCCATACTGCAAGCAGCGGACCTGTTCGACGTGGTGCGCGAGGGTCCGAAAGGTAGCGCCTGGTTCGCGCACCGCAGCCACGACGGTGAGCTGACCGGAATGGAGATGCGCGGTCCGGACTGGCGCGGGTTCTCTAAAGGTCACGACAAGACCCTGTTCCGCCTGCCCGGCGGCACGGCCGCGCCGACCCGGTTGGCGGTGTGCGAGGCAGGCATCGATGCACTGAGCCTGGCTGCAATCGACTGCCTGCGTGCCGATACGCTCTATGTTGCCACGACGGGCGGCATGGGACTGCCGACAGTGGCATGCCTGGCCGCGCTGCTGCTGGAAATGGCCGTCCGTCCCCGGGCGGTGCTGGTCGCGGCGACGGACGCCGACGAGCAGGGATGCAAGTATGCCGCACGCCTGCAGGAACAGGCGGCGAAGGCTGGCGTGCAATACCAACGCCTGCTGCCGCCGGGCGGCTACAACGACTGGAACGACGTGCTGGTCGCCCGCAAGGTGGCGGCATGAGATCGGATCGGGAGTACATCCGGCTGCAGTCTGGACGCAAGCTCGATTTGCTGGACCCGCAGCCGGCTGCCTGGACCGACGCCGACCTGGCCGTGGGCCTGTCGCGCACCTACCGCTGGGGCGGCCACTCGGTTTGGGACCTACCGCTGTCCGTCGCCCAGCACAGCCTGCTGGTGCTGGTGCTGCGCCAGCAAATGCAGCCGCACGAGCCGCTGACGCCGGGCCAGGCGCTGCGGGAAATCCTGCACGACGCCGAGGAGGCGCTGATGGGCGGCTTCGATCCCGTCTCCCCCCTACGGCCGCACCTGGGTGACGAATTCCAGGCACTCTCCGAACGCCTGCGGTCGGCCATCTCGGCACGCTTCAGGCTGCCGCGATGGGAGGGTGACGACCTGGTCCTGCACAAGCGTGCGGACCGGCTCGCGGCCGCCTCCGAGGCCGTCCATGTCGCAGGCTGGTCGCCCGAGGAGGCCCGCGACACACTCGGCATCCCGCTGGCGCCGCTGCGCTACGACCCGTTGCCGCTGCTGAACGGCCTGCGCCCCTGGGAGCCCTGGCCGCCAAAGCGTGCAGCGTCGCTGTTCCTGATCACGCTGCGCCAACTGCTCGCGGCCACCTGTCTGGACGCACCGGCCGACCTGACCGTTGCGATCGAGCGCGAGCAGCGGCTGGCGGAACTCGGCGCAGCCTTCCAGCGCCTGCCTCCCGGCACGCGTGCCCGTTGCCCTTATCCCCTCACCGGCAACAGCCTGACCGACGTCTGGGTGGTCGTCGAAACCGACGACATCCAGCAGCAGACCATCGAGGGCGTGGTAGTCGGCGGCGAGCGCGACGAGGACGGCGAGTGGGACCTGAGCGGCGAGTTCACCGTGTTCACGGACGAGAAACAGATGATCCAAGTCCAGGGCTGGGGATGTACGGTCGAAATCCTTTGACCCATGAAGCCTTGAGCAGCGCCGTCACGGGTCTAGGGACGCTGGTGTAGCGCCAAGAAGTGAGTGGAATGGTGAACCGACGCGAAGGGGAGCGAACCGAGATCGGTGCCGCTGTCGCCCCGGACGCCGCAAGGGTTCGGCCGCAAGCGGCCCGCGCCGAGCGGCGCGCCCTTGCCCCGTCCGGGGCGCAGCAGCCCTGGGGATGGGTCTCGAAGGAGAGACTTACGGAGGACCAGGACGATGAGGACAAGGACGAGGACCAGGACGGCGCTGCGCGGCGTTGGCGGTGCGATGGCGGTAGCGGTCATGTTTTGGCTGGCGCTGGCGATGCCGGAGTTGCTGTCCGACCGGGACAGCATGGTACCGGGCCGGGTGAGGGAGGCCCGGCGATGATGGACGATCAGACCGGGAAAGCCGCACCGCTGAATGACCTGCCTGCCTACACCGGCCGCGACGCGCATCTTGCCGATCCGCCGCCGCCGCCCTGCCTGCAATGGGTGGCGCTCTACGTCGTCAGTCTGGCCTGGGGAGGTCCAGAAGAGGGCTCATGGTATTACGACGCCGGGGAACTCGTGACTGACCCGGACCTGTATACCCAGTTGGGCGGCTACCCTGCAGCGTTCCCCACCGAGGGCGAGGCTTACGCATACTGCGCCCGCTTGAATCTGAAGATTGCCAGCTTGAACGAAGGCCGGCGCCCAAAGTCCTCCGTCGCCAGCGAGGGGGAATACGAGGTGCTGGTCCTCGAAGTGCCGATGCTGCCACGGCACTGGCCCGGCACGCCGCCCCGCTACGAGTAGCGCCCCCGCCGCGGCCTACCGTGGCCCAGCCCGATCACGATCAACTCGACGCAACGGCCCGCCTCACCGCGGGCCGTTGCCATTTCTGGAGACCGTCATGGCTAGCTACTACACCAAGGTAAGCGTCCTATTCCCCGTTGGCTCAGCCGAGAACATCACGCCGGCGTTAGCCCTCTACCAGCAGTTCGCCGACGAGCTGGAAGAAAAGGGCGAGTGCATCGGCTTTGAAGTGGAGGCAGACGACCTGCCAGGAACCGCGGATCTCTGGCTACACTCCGACGAGGACGCCGACGTCGAGAACATCATCGCTTTTGCGCTGCACTGCGCTGAGGCGTTCAATTTGCAGGGCCTGTGGGGCTTCCGCTGGTGCCTGACCTGCTCGAAAGCCCGTTTGGACGGCTATGGTGGTGGCGCGCAAATGCTCGACCTCGGCGCACGGCGAAGCCTGTCCTGGATAGACACCGAGCACTGGCTTGGCGAGCAGATCGCCCGCCTTGAACAGCCAGCTCAAACGGCAGATGCCATCCTCGACGCCTTCAAGGTCCCACAGGACTGGACGGCTGAGGTCGAAGCCTACCATCTGCGGGCCTTCCTGGACCGGGAGATCGCCGCCGACCGGGACGTGGCGGACCGGTTCCATGCCTTTCTGACGGAGGTGTCGGCCGGAGACGACCCAACGCCGTGCCGCGAGTGCGGCGAGCCCATGTTCATCGAGGACAATGGCGTCAGCCACCACGCGGGCCACGGAGCGGATGGGATCGACCACAGCCGTGACCTCGACCATGTGGCTGTCACCGAGAAGGAGGCATAGGTCATGGGCGAGGCAACCCTGCCAGTGCTGGTCCGCCGGCGCCGCTCCCGCCGCCGCATTCGCGTGCAGCGGTATCCAGCGCAACTGCACATCGTCACTTTCCGCATGCCGCCGACCGGCCTGGTCCCGCAGCTCACCACCATCCTGGTGCGGGGCAAGATGGGGCAACATGCCGCCATGGACCTGGCTTGCAAGCAGGCCAGGCCGATGGCCGCCGAGGCGCCGTTCCTGACCGACATCAGCACCGTGCCGGCACCGCGGCCGACGCCGGCGCTGGACGCGCTCACCCGGCGCCACACGGCCTTCCCGGGGTTCGTGGCGCTGCTGACCGCGGCCAGAGGCTATCGGCCCTCGATCCGGCTGGACCTGCTGAGACAGGACGGCCTGGTGCTGGCCATGGCCTACGACCGGCAGCAGGCGGCCTGGGGCGACCTACGCCGGGCGTTCGTCAGCGGCAGTCTTCCAGCACCGGCAAGGAGGACACGGGCATGACGGCCAACAGCTTCTGCGCGCCATGCAACCGTTATCCGACTGCCCCCGCTCTCTGCTTCTTCTGCGGCGAGTCGGAGGTGGTGGAACTGTTCGAGATCTGGGGGCACGAGTTCATGTGGGAGACCTGCTGCGAATCGCTCCACGAGTCGCTGTGCCAACCGGTCGCCGACGATCCCCCTTGGGGACGCGAGCTGCTGCGCCGCATCGGCGTGGAAGCGTTCACCGGCCACCACCTGCGCCGGCTGACCGACGACGGCGTCGGCGGCCTGGTGCTGGATTGGCAGCTCCAGGCACGGCCGATCGCGTTCAAGGCCGCCTGTGCGTTCGTCCAGGCACATCACGCGCATTGTGGGCCGCCTGTAACGGCCAGGTTTAGCCTCTCAGCCTGGAACGGCGCTACCCTGGTGGGCGTAGCGATGACGGGAAATCCCGTGGCGCGGGCGTTCATGGGCCGCGGCATCGTCGAGGTGAACCGCCTGTGTGTGCGACGCGACGTGCCGGCGGCGCTGCGTTGGAATGCGGCGTCGCTACTCTATGGCCGCGCCGCCCGCGAAGCGGAGCGCCGGGGCGCTCAGCGCATCATCACCTACACGAGGGCTGACGAAACCGGAGTCAGTCTTCACGCCGCCGGCTGGGTGCAGGAAGCGAGGATACGCGGCCGGGCATGGCACAACACACGGCGAAGCCGCAGCAACACCAACGCCTTGATCGATAAAGTCAGGTGGTCGCGCACGCTACGGCCGAGGGCATCGCTGACCAGCAGGACAAGGTTGCTGCATGTTCCTGCGCTGGAGCTGATGCAGGCAGCAGGGCCAGGGATGGGCCATCCCGGCTTGACCCTGGACTGTCAGTGCACCTGAACACCTGGTCGCCGGCCAGCAACGGGGCGCGTACCACGCCTCCGGGAGCCCTCCCGAACGTGCGGCCTCACTCCTGTGGCACGATCCCGGCCTTGACCTGCACCTGGACCTGGATGTCGGCCTCGCCTGCCTCAACGGGCACCGCCGCTCCCGGCCGGGCCGCATGCATCGCCATCGCCGGCCGCATTCCCGGCATGGCATCGCCGCCTGACGGGTCCACATCGACCTGCAGCACGCCGGTCACACGCGCACCGATTGCCCGCGCGACGGTACCGGCCTGCGCCAAGGCGCTTCGTGCGGCCTCGGCCGACAACTCCTGGCGGGCCTGCTCGATCTCCTCCTCGCGCGGCGACGAGCCGGCCTGAGATGCGCTGTTGGCGCCGTGACCCAGGCAGCCCGCCAGCAGGACCGGCAGGCGATCCGGAGTGGTCCGGAACGTAACCGTCGTGCGGCCAGTGTGGCCCGTGATGCGGTCCGGGTGTCCATGTACCTCCTGCATCTCCGGCTCGACACTCACGCCCTCGGTGCGGAGCCGCTCAACCTTCTCGGTCCGGAGATAATTCAGCAGACCCTGCGATTGCCGGGCGAGCAGGGCCGTGGCGCCCGAGACGTCGCGGGCATGGACCTCGATCCCGACGGACGCATCCGACACCGTGTTGGGCAGCCGCCGGTGCGCCTCGGCATGGGTGTTTATGACGCCGGTTGCTCCCTGCCGGCGTGACAGGGGTCCATCGCCCGGGGGGGCCGACGTCCTGCGCCAGCCCGGGACGCGCCGCGGGCAGCAATAGCCCGAGCGCGATCGCCAGAACCAAAGCCGGACCGCGATCAAGGATCTGCCTCAAAGCGGCACTTTCCCGGCTTTGACCAACGCCATGAACTTGCGCGCCGCAGCCTTCGAGATGCCCACGCGCTCGGCAAACTCCTTCAGTATCTCCGCCTCCGAGAACTCCGGAGGCGGCCCGGCTTGCCCACGTCGGGACATCTGGATCGCATCGAGGCAGATCCGCACGATCTTTGGCCATGCCATGCCCCGACGCAGTGCCACCTGCACGGTCGTGAGAACCAGCACGCAGCAGATGCCGAACTGGCTGACGCCGGCCGCAAGCCATCGCTCGTGCAGCGCGTCGATCAGCTCGGTCGCGTCCTCGGCCAACCCGGCGTCGCGCATCTCGTCCTGCCGGAGATCCGTCTTCCAGTGCGAGAGCGGCGAGTAATCGATGTAAATGCGCGCGTAGGTCTCGGCGACCCCGATCACTTCGGCCAGCCCCACTTCATCAACGGCACGGCTTGCGATGAGCTTGGGTGTCGCGTCCGCATAGTTGTCCTGGATGGCAGCTCGATCGGCGGGTGTCAGTTCTGCCGGACGGTGCTGCCCGGCGATGATGTCGAATCCGGTCTCGATCAGCGCGTAAGCCAGGTGCTCTGCGCGCCCCAGATCCTGGACCCGTTCAAGGATCGCGATCTTCAACCGGCGCTGGGCTTCCAACTCGTCCGACATCGCAAGCCTCCGATGGCCCTGGAAGGCCGCTATACGATCAGATCGAGGCGGGAAAGAGAAGCGGGATGCGATGGAGGCGGATGAAGGGAAGGCGGAACGAGCAGGGCCAAAAAAGAACAAGGACTGGGAGAGGGGGAGGGCGTCCCGCGTTCCGTCACGCGCCGCAAGGGTGCGGCCGCAAGCGGCCCGGGCTGCGCCCGCCCTTGCCCCGCGCGCCGGGACGCGGGGCGGCGGGAGGTGTTCAGAGAAAGGAGCACCAGGATGACGAAGCACGGATCAGCGAATTGCAACGGGACAAGCGTGCGGGACCACTACCAGGAAGTCACAGACCGGATCATCGCGGCCCTGGCCGCAGGCACCACGCCCTGGCGCAGGCCCTGGCGCCGACCCTCGGTCGAAGGCGCGCGCACAGCGATGCCGGGACTGCCGTGCAACGCCATCACTGGACGGGCCTACCGCGGCGTGAACGCGGTCCTGCTCTCGATGACGCAGCTGGCGCACGCCAGCGACGACCCGCGCTGGATGACCTACCGGCAGGCGGCCGAGCGCGGCTGGCAGGTGCGGGCCGGCGAACGAGGCACGCCCGTCGTATTCTTTAAGCGGTTGGACGTGCACGAGCAGCCCGAGGGTGGCAGCGACGCGGGCGAGGCCGTCGTGCGGCACGTGCCGCTGCTGCGCGGCTTCACGGCCTTCCACGCGAGCCAAGTGGATGGTGTGCCCGCCTACCAGGCGCCGACGCTCGACGAGGCGCCCTGGCGCAAGCCTGACGCCCCCGAGCTGATCGTCGCGCGCAGCGGCATACGCGTGCGGACCGGTGGCAACGAGGCGTTCTACTCACCGTCCCTGGACATGATCGGGGTACCACCTGCCGCGAGATTCCAGACGCCCGAAGGATACGCCGCGACCCTGCTACACGAATTGGCCCATAATGCCGACTTCCGGATTATGCCGCCAAGCCGGTCAGACTGCCCATCCGATGGTGAACCAGGCCTGATGTAGTCGGCATATTCCGGGACTTTCTATCAGGCATGCGTCGGTGCCAGTGT
>JAABUT010002823.1_pt1 | contig 15915 bp, 27 predicted proteins | sample 5559281 | NCBI WGS metagenome assembly JAABUT01 (sample SAMN10711880, study PRJNA513359) | rock metagenome | isolation source: Antarctica rocks | place: Antarctica: Victoria Land, Ricker Hills nord | collected 2016-01-04 | reverse complement strand
TCCGGACCGCGGTCGAGGTTCACCCCTGAGTCGGAGATCCTGGCCGCGAGGGAGTCAACGTCCGCGACCGTGAGGTGGAGAGTGACGGCATTGCCGCGGCCACGGTCCGGGCCCTGGACATCCGCCTTCGGGAACTCGTCGGCCATCATGAACCCGCCCCGTCGATGGACAGCTCGACATGGCCGATCCTGTTGTCCTCCATGAGAATCGGCTCGGAGGAGACCGCGGCACCGAGGACGCGGCAGTACCAGTCGACGGCCATCCGCGCGTCCGCGACGCACAGGTAGGGCGTCAGCTCACTCATGGTCTGCTCCCGCCGCCGGGTTGGGTCGACTGGTCGAGGGTGGTCATGAACGACCACAGCCCACCCTCGATGTCGCGGGCGTCGTACTCGCGTACGCCGTAGTCCATGTCTCGTGGAGCGTCGACGATGTCGGCTCCGGCGCGGACCGCCCTTGCGTGGTGGGCGTCGACATCGTCGACCATGACCGCCATGCAGTGGGTGGTCGCGCCGAGGCTGGCCGGTGACGCCAGACCGTGGTCCTCCGAAGCCGGATGCAGCCAGACGACACCGTCACCGACGTGGAGCTCCCCATGGACGACCCGTCCGCCGGCGTCCCGGGTGAGCTCCCCAGGGCCGAAGCCGAACACCGTGACGAGGTGGTCGTGAGCGGCCTCGATGTCGTCGTAGACGAGGAGCGTCAGCCGCTGGCTGATCCCGGGGTCCATGTCGCTCATCCCCTCGAGAACGGCGAGCAGCTCGGTGTCAGTGGACGACGAGTCATCGTGGAGGCTGAGGCTGACGGCGCGCACCCGCTCGCGGAGCCGGCCGATCGCGGCGAGACGGTCGTCGAGGACTGCGAGGTGCCGGTCCACCGTCTCGCACAGCTCGGCGTTCGGCTGGTCCAGGGCGCCGGCCATGGTGGCTAGCGGGGTGCCGAGCTGCCGGAGCAGGCAGATCCGGTAGAGCCGGCTGAGGTCCTCGGTCGTGTAGACCCGGTGCCCACCCGCCAGGCGCCCGGATGGTTCGAGGAGGCCGATCTGCTCGTAGTACCGCAGGGTCCGCGCCGTCAGCCCCGTGCGCCGCGACACCTCGCCGATCTTCAGCCGAGCGGTTGAGTCCATGGCTGCCACGCTAGGACCTCACGTCGCGGGAGCTTCAAGACCAGGCGGCCGGGGACCGCTGGAGAGACGTCTGACCGGTCGCCGTGCCCGGGAACGGCCCACCTTGTCGAGGCGTTGACCGGGCAACACCACCTCAGGACGGAGATCACCATGACCTTCATGGACAAGCTAAAGCGCAGGGCCGAGGAGCTGGACCTCCAGCGCAAGGCCGACCAGCTCGCCGTGGCCGCGACGAAGGCCGCCAAGCAGGCCAAGGAGAAAGCCGCCGAGCTGGCCGACCAGAACCGCGACAAGCTCGGCCCCGTCCTCGACAAGGCCGGCGCCGCGATTGACCAGCGCACCCAGGGCAAGTACGCCGACCGGGTGGCCAAGGCCAAGGTGCAGGTGGCCAGGGGCGTCGACAAGCTCGCGGACCAGCGGACGGTCGGCGGCGCGCCGACCCGTTCCCAGGACGCACCGGCATCACCTCCTCAGGACGCACCGCCACGACCGCCCCAGGAGTCCCCAGTGTCGCCGCCACCTCCACCGTCGCCGTACGACACTCCCTGAGCGGGCCAGCGAGCCTTGGAAGCCGACCCCAATGCCTGCGCCACGGCCGGACGGCGAAGACGAAAACGCCGTAAGCTACTCAGACCTGCTGGGTGACGCGGCACTGATGTCCGCGTCGGGGGCGGCCACCGACTCGCGCAGTTTCGACCGGCCGCAATGATGCCCGGTCACGAAGACCAGGAAGACCATCGGCACGCCGATCACCGGCCGGGAAGAGCCCCCCGCGCCGCAATGATGCCCGGTCACGAAGACCGGGAAGACCACGAGCTGGAAGCACCGCATCAATGCCGCCTGGTCGGCCGCAATGATGCCCGGTCACGAAGACCGGGAAGACGCGACCTGGCCCCGGAAGATTCCCGAAACTTCTCCGCCGCCGCAATGATGCCCGGTCACGAAGACCGGGAAGACTCCAGATCAGGACCGATGTCCGACTGAAGCTGTCGGCCGCCGCAATGATGCCCGGTCACGAAGACCGGGAAGACGACGTGGCCATCGGGAAGCGCCATCAGCCATTCCACGCCGCAATGATGCCCGGTCACGAAGACCGGGAAGACGGTGCCCACGATGGCAGTGTCGCCATCCTTGGCGGTGCCGCAATGATGCCCGGTCACGAAGACCGGGAAGACGTACGGCTCCGCGCGGCCGGCTACACAGTTTGGGTCGGGCCGCAATGATGCCCGGTCACGAAGACCGGGAAGACCTGGGTCACCCCGGCCTGGGCGTCCGTCTGCGCCTGGCCGCAATGATGCCCGGTCACGAAGACCGGGAAGACCGCCGCGCGACCAGTGGGGTTGGCCCATGCTCGTCCCCGCCGCAATGATGCCCGGTCACGAAGACCGGGAAGACCTTGACCCCCAGTGCACCCTGTGCCGGCGTGACAACCGGCCGCAATGATGCCCGGTCACGAAGACCGGGAAGACGGCCTTCCGCTCGCGGGTGGCCACCCACTTCTGTCCCGGGCCGCAATGATGCCCGGTCACGAAGACCGGGAAGACGCCTTCCGCTCGCGGGTGGCCACCCACTTCTGTCCCGGGCCGCAATGATGCCCGGTCACGAAGACCGGGAAGACGGCCTTCCGCTCGCGGGTGGCCACCCACTTCTGTCCCGGGCCGCAATGATGCCCGGTCACGAAGACCGGGAAGACCCCTCACCCTCACCGTCACCGTCGAGCCGATGAAGGAGCCGCAATGATGCCCGGTCACGAAGACCGGGAAGACCGGGACAGCCAGCGTGGCCTGGAGGCCTCCTACGAGCCGCAATGATGCCCGGTCACGAAGACCGGGAAGACGCGGACCGGTCCGGGCTCGTCCCCGCAGCCGGCCGCGCCGCAATGATGCCCGGTCACGAAGACCGGGAAGACTCATCCATCAAGGAGTCACCACGCCATGAGCACCATCGCCGCAATGATGCCCGGTCACGAAGATCGGGAAGACGAGCTCATCGTCGACGTCCGACGCCCCCGCAAGGCGGGCCGCAATGATGCCCGGTCACGAAGACCGGGAAGACGTGGCTGCGACGGGGACGGCCGCGATGAGATGGGTGGTGCCGCAATGATGCCCGGTCACGAAGACCGGGAAGACACCTGATCGTCGACGTTGGCCAGACCAAACCACCCGGGCCGCAATGATGCCCGGTCACGAAGACCGGGAAGACGACGGAGCAACGCGAGGTCAAGAAGATGGGCCCTCAGGCCGCAATGATGCCCGGTCACGAAGACCGGGAAGACCCTGGCCCCGGAAGATTCCCGAAACTTCTCCGCCCGCCGCAATGATGCCCGGTCACGAAGACCGGGAAGACATGGGTCAAGCGGGGCCACCTCGCCCCCTCCGACGCGCCGCAATGATGCCCGGTCACGAAGACCGGGAAGACTGGGCGACGGTGGCCTGCGAGGTGGCCGCGGTGAAGTGCCGCAATGATGCCCGGTCACGAAGACCGGGAAGACACCACCGAGACGTGGGCTCAGTTCGGCGCGGCATAGCCGCAATGATGCCCGGTCACGAAGACCGGGAAGACACGACGCCATCCGGGTCATCGAACGCTGGCTCGGCTGGCCGCAATGATGCCCGGTCACGAAGACCGGGAAGACTCGGGGATCCGGAAATCCTCCATAGCAGACCCTTCGGGCCGCAATGATGCCCGGTCACGAAGACCGGGAAGACCCGCGACCCCAGCCGCGGAACTGCTGCATGTATCGGGCGCCGCAATGATGCCCGGTCACGAAGACCGGGAAGACCCGCCTACTTCGTCCACGACGACGCCGGGTGGCGGCTGCCGCAATGATGCCCGGTCACGAAGACCGGGAAGACCCGCCTACTTCGTCCACGACGACGCCGGGTGGCGGCTGCCGCAATGATGCCCGGTCACGAAGACCGGGAAGACCGGTGCAGGCGCTGTCGCAGGCGGACGCGCAGTCGGCGAGCCGCAATGATGCCCGGTCACGAAGACCGGGAAGACCCACCGCACCACCGACGAAAGGAAGACAGCATGACGCCGCAATGATGCCCGGTCACGAAGACCGGGAAGACCACGAGGCACCGTTCGGCGTCGCCCAGTCGTATGTCGCGCCGCAATGATGCCCGGTCACGAAGACCGGGAAGACCCATCTACCCCGGCGGATTCCAGACCGCCGTCACCGTGCCGCAATGATGCCCGGTCACGAAGACCGGGAAGACGCGACCCGTGCTGCGCTCGACGACCGGTACGCGAACGCGCCGCAATGATGCCCGGTCACGAAGACCGGGAAGACCGTATGTGTCAAGTCCCGGTTGCGCACGGCACCCTCGCCGCAATGATGCCCGGTCACGAAGACCGGGAAGACCCGAGGGTGGCGCTTCGGGGACGGCAGGCCGAACGTGGCCGCAATGATGCCCGGTCACGAAGACCGGGAAGACCCGGCACGAGGACCTGGTCACCGACCGCACTACGGACGCCGCAATGATGCCCGGTCACGAAGACCGGGAAGACCGGGCCTGTCGGGTACTCCACCCGGTCCCAACGGCTGGCGGCCGCAATGATGCCCGGTCACGAAGACCGGGAAGACCTGCCGGGAACACTACGGATGTCACCCTACAGGGTAGTGCCGCAATGATGCCCGGTCACGAAGACCGGGAAGACTGAAGTAACCGCCGCGCATACGCGTACTCATCCCGCGCCGCAATGATGCCCGGTCACGAAGACCGGGAAGACGGCGGCGACGGGGACGGCTGCGATGAGGTGGGTTGCGCCGCAATGATGCCCGGTCACGAAGACCGGGAAGACGGCGGCGACGGGGACGGCTGCGATGAGGTGGGTTGCGCCGCAATGATGCCCGGTCACGAAGACCGGGAAGACCATGAGTGAGTTCATCGCGGCTAACCGTCACGCGGAGCCGCAATGATGCCCGGTCACGAAGACCGGGAAGACCCATCGGCACCTCCGAGAAGTCGGCGATCATGCACCGGCCGCAATGATGCCCGGTCACGAAGACCGGGAAGACCCATTCCTGGCAGCTTCCGGTGTCGGCAGGAGTGGCGCGCCGCAATGATGCCCGGTCACGAAGACCGGGAAGACCCCGAGAAGTTGCGCGAGTTGAATACCTCGCCGGCCGCCGCAATGATGCCCGGTCACGAAGACCGGGAAGACGACCCGGCCCGAGTCAACGTCACCCCGCGACGTCCGCCGCAATGATGCCCGGTCACGAAGACCGGGAAGACGCGCGCTGGCCGCAAGCGGTGGCGAAGCTCGTCGAGGAGCCGCAATGATGCCCGGTCACGAAGACCGGGAAGACGGGCCTGACTGCGGAGACACCTGTCCCCCAGTGGTGGCCGCAATGATGCCCGGTCACGAAGACCGGGAAGACGACCGTCTGCCAGGCCTGCGCCGCGCTCGTGCAGTGGCCGCAATGATGCCCGGTCACGAAGACCGGGAAGACCCTCACGCAGGAGCCCGGCTACGGTCGCCGGATCGAGCCGCAATGATGCCCGGTCACGAAGACCGGGAAGACGGCCGGGTTGGGCGCCGGCCTCGTCATCGCATACCAGCCGCAATGATGCCCGGTCACGAAGACCGGGAAGACAGGACTACGTCGCCGCGCTTGAGGACTCACGGGTCTAGCCGCAATGATGCCCGGTCACGAAGACCGGGAAGACCCTACCGACCCGACCCGACCCGACCCGGCCCTACTGGCCGCAATGATGCCCGGTCACGAAGACCGGGAAGACCTCGCCGCCGGCCGCCTGGCCTACCGCCTCGCGCAGGCGCCGCAATGATGCCCGGTCACGAAGACCGGGAAGACCGGACAACGCTGTGGCACGTCAGGTGGTGTCCGCGACGCCGCAATGATGCCCGGTCACGAAGACCGGGAAGACACACGGAACGGTCAAGCATGGTTGATGTCACTAGCGGCCGCAATGATGCCCGGTCACGAAGACCGGGAAGACTTGGCGCGGCAGCGGACAGGGCGATCGCGCCAGTAGTGCCGCAATGATGCCCGGTCACGAAGACCGGGAAGACGTGGCATCCAAGGGTCGCAGCGCGCGGCGTTCGGCCCGCCGCAATGATGCCCGGTCACGAAGACCGGGAAGACGTGCGACGGTGTTACCGAGGCTCCCCTCGCATCGCAGCCGCAATGATGCCCGGTCACGAAGACCGGGAAGACCAGACCCGGCCGCCATGAGCCCTATGGCGGCCGGGCACGCCGCAATGATGCCCGGTCACGAAGACCGGGAAGACGTGGATCAACGACTACAAGGTGACCGGGATGGGGCACGCCGCAATGATGCCCGGTCACGAAGACCGGGAAGACCCGTCGCCGCCAAGGTCGCCAAGGGCGACCTGATGGTGCCGCAATGATGCCCGGTCACGAAGACCGGGAAGACGCACAGAAGACGTCGACGGGAGCCACGCCTGCCGCGTGCCGCAATGATGCCCGGTCACGAAGACCGGGAAGACCTGCGCCCTCATCGGCGCCGTCCATGACGACCTCGACGCCGCAATGATGCCCGGTCACGAAGACCGGGAAGACCCGACCACGCGCCCGGGGTGGGGGATTTCCATTCCAGGCCGCAATGATGCCCGGTCACGAAGACCGGGAAGACCCATCGGCCTGCTGGTGGGCGCGATCGTCGTCGCCTAGCCGCAATGATGCCCGGTCACGAAGACCGGGAAGACGCGTCTGCGCCGTGTAGACCACATGCTGGCGGGGGCCGCCGCAATGATGCCCGGTCACGAAGACCGGGAAGACTCCGTGGCGGCTATGAGTCGGTGATGCTCTACACCGGGCCGCAATGATGCCCGGTCACGAAGACCGGGAAGACTCCGTGGCGGCTATGAGTCGGTGATGCTCTACACCGGGCCGCAATGATGCCCGGTCACGAAGACCGGGAAGACCAAGGCGCCGAAGACCTGTCCGGGCAACTGTGGGACGCGCCGCAATGATGCCCGGTCACGAAGACCGGGAAGACGCGGGAGAGGACGACGAGCCAGTGGGCGTGGCCACGGCCGCAATGATGCCCGGTCACGAAGACCGGGAAGACGTTGTACGCGTCCGCGATGTACGACTGGCCAACACCGCCGCAATGATGCCCGGTCACGAAGACCGGGAAGACCCCGCGCATCCGAGGCCGGAGCGGCAACATCAGCTGGGCCGCAATGATGCCCGGTCACGAAGACCGGGAAGACCCTGCTGTAGCGCGCCAGCATCCGCCGCGCGCTCGGGCCGCAATGATGCCCGGTCACGAAGACCGGGAAGACTCGGGATCACGAGCGTCCGTCCGGTGAGCCGCTGCCGGCCGCAATGATGCCCGGTCACGAAGACCGGGAAGACATACGGAGCGCAGTACGCCGTCGCCCCCTACTGTGAGCCGCAATGATGCCCGGTCACGAAGACCGGGAAGACGAGCCAACGTCTGGGAACAGGCCAAGACGCTCGCCGAAGCCGCAATGATGCCCGGTCACGAAGACCGGGAAGACGCGAGGGTACGTGTGCTGTTGGCTGGCATGTTGTTGCCGCAATGATGCCCGGTCACGAAGACCGGGAAGACTCGCCGAAGGAGCCCCCGTGCCCAGCACCTCCGTCAGCCGCAATGATGCCCGGTCACGAAGACCGGGAAGACTCCCCCAGGGCGGCGACCTGCACGTCATCGACATCGAGCCGCAATGATGCCCGGTCACGAAGACCGGGAAGACCCCGGCCGCCGGCAAGCGGTGCGGGGGTCCTGCTTAGGGCCGCAATGATGCCCGGTCACGAAGACCGGGAAGACCGTTCCTCTCGGTTGTTGGTGTGGTTCGTCGATCAGCCGCAATGATGCCCGGTCACGAAGACCGGGAAGACGCAGCTGTCGCCCAGTTCGAGCTCACCGCTACAGGGGCCGCAATGATGCCCGGTCACGAAGACCGGGAAGACTCGCCCAGTCGGCGAACGCCGTAGCCCCCTTCAACAGGGCCGCAATGATGCCCGGTCACGAAGACCGGGAAGACGGCGTACTGCTACGGCGGTACGTCGACCATTGAGGCGCCGCAATGATGCCCGGTCACGAAGACCGGGAAGACACCGGTCACCACGCGCCGTGACTTGGTCCTTGGCCGCCGCAATGATGCCCGGTCACGAAGACCGGGAAGACGCCCCGGAGCGTGACCTTGGTGGCGTCGTCTCGCCAGCCGCAATGATGCCCGGTCACGAAGACCGGGAAGACGTGGGAGACGGTCACGGCGATCGTCGTGGGCGCGCTGCCGCAATGATGCCCGGTCACGAAGACCGGGAAGACGTCCCGGTAGACCTCCATCTCGGCGTGGGTCATGTAGCCGCAATGATGCCCGGTCACGAAGACCGGGAAGACCCAAGTCCAGTGGCTCCTCGACGCCGCAGTGGAGTCCGCCGCAATGATGCCCGGTCACGAAGACCGGGAAGACGCCGGAGGTGGGACCCCGGGCACCGTCGCCATCTTCGCGCCGCAATGATGCCCGGTCACGAAGACCGGGAAGACGCCTCGTCGACCTCGCCTACCGGTCCGACCGGATCGCGCCGCAATGATGCCCGGTCACGAAGACCGGGAAGACGAGACGGATGGGTGGGGTTACGAACTGATCGTGGCCGCCGCAATGATGCCCGGGCACGAAGACCGGGAAGACCACCGAACGCATTCGTATGTCACCCTTGCTGTCGCGGCCGCAATGATGCCCGGTCACGAAGACCGGGAAGACGGCCAACACCCCCGCCGAAACGGGCTTCGCGTCGACGCCGCAATGATGCCCGGTCACGAAGACCGGGAAGACGCGGATGAGAGCAAGCATGGGATGGCTCCTGGGGGTTGCCGCAATGATGCCCGGTCACGAAGACCGGGAAGACGCTCCACCTGACGAGAGGTGTCACCATCCATGGGAACGCCGCAATGATGCCCGGTCACGAAGACCGGGAAGACACGTCGCCGCACTTTCCCAGCGTGCACAGGAAGAGTCGCCGCAATGATGCCCGGTCACGAAGACCGGGAAGACGCGCACCAGTGGGCACGCCCGGGCGGGATGCCATCGTGCCGCAATGATGCCCGGTCACGAAGACCGGGAAGACGGGTGGAGTCGACGAACTCCGACGCGGCGAAGTTCACGCCGCAATGATGCCCGGTCACGAAGACCGGGAAGACCGCGCTGCCAGGTCGAGCTGTGGTGGGAGCCAGCCGAGCCGCAATGATGCCCGGTCACGAAGACCGGGAAGACACGGACCTGCTCGCCTACGTCAACCTGGACTCGTTCGTGCCGCAATGATGCCCGGTCACGAAGACCGGGAAGACAGGCCGGAACTTGGCCAGTACGGGATCGTCGTTGAGGCCGCAATGATGCCCGGTCACGAAGACCGGGAAGACGCGCCGATAGGAAGCGTGTCTAGACGGTCGAGCGGGCGCCGCAATGATGCCCGGTCACGAAGACCGGGAAGACCTCCAGCGTCTGCCGGACCGTGGCCTGCGTCTCGTGGCCGCAATGATGCCCGGTCACGAAGACCGGGAAGACGCAGAGCGCCGACTGCAGGACGCACAGGTGTCGGCCGAGCCGCAATGATGCCCGGTCACGAAGACCGGGAAGACACGGAGGCGGGTCGTCTGGGGCGAGCTGCCCCTGTGCCGCCGCAATGATGCCCGGTCACGAAGACCGGGAAGACACGAGTCCCTCACCCGTGAGGCGCTGCGCGGCGTGTTGCCGCAATGATGCCCGGTCACGAAGACCGGGAAGACGACCGGCGTCAAATGGACCCGCACCTACGACCTGGCGCCGCAATGATGCCCGGTCACGAAGACCGGGAAGACCCGACTTACGGGCGTCCGTCAACGCTTGCTGCGCCGGCCGCAATGATGCCCGGTCACGAAGACCGGGAAGACGACAGTCGGAACCGGAAGTTGTCGCGGGCACCTTCGGGCCGCAATGATGCCCGGTCACGAAGACCGGGAAGACAATAGCCATCAGAGCGCTCTCATTCCCACGTTGGTGCCGCAATGATGCCCGGTCACGAAGACCGGGAAGACCTACGAGGGCCTGACCACTCGGACTGAGAAGGAGTCCTGCCGCAATGATGCCCGGTCACGAAGACCGGGAAGACGTTGGCGATGGTGTTGAGCAGGGCGCGGTCTGCGTCTGGCCGCAATGATGCCCGGTCACGAAGACCGGGAAGACGCGACGATCGCCGCCCGCAGGTCCGCCTTGGTGTCGCCGCAATGATGCCCGGTCACGAAGACCGGGAAGACCGCCTCGAGCTGGCGCATGCCGGCCTTGTTGCTCTTGCCGCAATGATGCCCGGTCACGAAGACCGGGAAGACGCGTCGAGCCCTCGAAGACCCGGGGGTTCAACGACCGGCCGCAATGATGCCCGGTCACGAAGACCGGGAAGACCCTCCCCGCCTACCGAGCCAGCGTTGGTGATGCACCCCGCCGCAATGATGCCCGGTCACGAAGACCGGGAAGACGCGTGGCTGGACAACGCGGCCTCGTCCCTGTCGGAGCCGCAATGATGCCCGGTCACGAAGACCGGGAAGACCTGCACCAGCAGGGGCGCAGGCGACATCGATAAGCTCGCCGCAATGATGCCCGGTCACGAAGACCGGGAAGACCTGCGACGTCCCGAACTCGTGTGCTGACCAGATCACGCCGCAATGATGCCCGGTCACGAAGACCGGGAAGACCTGCTGCGCCGTGTGGACGATCGACCGCTCCCCGAGGCCGCAATGATGCCCGGTCACGAAGACCGGGAAGACACGACAACAACCGGCGGATGCGTGAGGCCACCGTCCTGCCGCAATGATGCCCGGTCACGAAGACCGGGAAGACGCGTCGAGCCCTCGAAGACCCGGGGGTTCAACGACCGGCCGCAATGATGCCCGGTCACGAAGACCGGGAAGACCTGGATCAGTAGCAGCAGAGTCACGGCTTTGACTGCAGGCCGCAATGATGCCCGGTCACGAAGACCGGGAAGACGTCACCCACTGATGTCCACCTACCGAGTCCAACCCGGCCGCAATGATGCCCGGTCACGAAGACCGGGAAGACCCTACGTGGGCGTGATGGGCACCTGGGGCGACGCTGCGCCGCAATGATGCCCGGTCACGAAGACCGGGAAGACCTGCATCGTGTCCGACCGCCCAGCCGAGCTCCACGTCGCCGCAATGATGCCCGGTCACGAAGACCGGGAAGACGGGTCGGCTGAGACGTTGGTCGAGGTCCACTCGATCAGGCCGCAATGATGCCCGGTCACGAAGACCGGGAAGACCCTGAGCCGCAATACTTCGCTGTCGATCGCTGTGCCTCGCCGCAATGATGCCCGGTCACGAAGACCGGGAAGACTGAGCGGTCGCGGTCAAGGTGTGCGGACGCGCTCCCGGCCGCAATGATGCCCGGTCACGAAGACCGGGAAGACGCCGGGGTCGCACGCCCACCCACCACCCCATCCCAGCCGCAATGATGCCCGGTCACGAAGACCGGGAAGACCAAGCGTCGGGACCGGACGTACACCGCCGACCAGGAGCCGCAATGATGCCCGGTCACGAAGACCGGGAAGACGAGCGAACGACATGGCTGTTTCACCCGACTTCGAACCGCCGCAATGATGCCCGGTCACGAAGACCGGGAAGACCCGGGACGCCGTCGCCGCATGGGTCAACCGTCTCGCCGGCGCCGCAATGATGCCCGGTCACGAAGACCGGGAAGACCTCAAGGGCCTTGTCGTGCGCCTCGGCCTTCTTCCTGCCGCAATGATGCCCAGTCACGAAGACCGGGAAGACGAGGAGCTCCGGCTCGAAATGCAGGCGTTCCCCAACCGGCCGCAATGATGCCCGGTCACGAAGACCGGGAAGACCGAGGACGCCGCCGGGAGCGAGTCCGTCCAGCCTCAGCCGCAATGATGCCCGGTCACGAAGACCGGGAAGACGTCCCCGCGAACGGGACGCCGGTCGTGCGTGGCGAGCCGCAATGATGCCCGGTCACGAAGACCGGGAAGACTCGAAACTCTCAGCCTCCCGCGCTGGGCCTACTGAGCGCCGCAATGATGCCCGGTCACGAAGACCGGGAAGACTAGGCCGACTGCGGTCCAGCGTTCGACGCACGCAGGGCCGCAATGATGCCCGGTCACGAAGACCGGGAAGACCCTCGCCGCAGGGGCCGCACCCACTGTTGCCAGCGCCGCCGCAATGATGCCCGGTCACGAAGACCGGGAAGACACCTGCTGCGGGTCGTGGGAGGTCATCACCGACATCGCCGCAATGATGCCCGGTCACGAAGACCGGGAAGACCTGTCGCAACTGATCGCCTACGTCTCGACACTCACGCCGCAATGATGCCCGGTCACGAAGACCGGGAAGACCACGCAGAGCTGAGCGATGGCGGAGTGCCACCGGATGGCCGCAATGATGCCCGGTCACGAAGACCGGGAAGACGTCGACTAGAACGCCCGTGAAGGCAGCCTGGCTGGCGCCGCAATGATGCCCGGTCACGAAGACCGGGAAGACTTCGACACGCTCAACAAGGACCTGCGCGCGTGGTGGCCGCAATGATGCCCGGTCACGAAGACCGGGAAGACCAACGATCGTCTGCGACTGGCTGCACGCGGTGTCACCGCCGCAATGATGCCCGGTCACGAAGACCGGGAAGACGTTCAACAAGGCTGTCGGCAACTTCCACTATGCGATGGCCGCAATGATGCCCGGTCACGAAGACCGGGAAGACCAAGGCTCCCGCTAAAGCAGCACGCAAGGCTCCCGCGCCGCAATGATGCCCGGTCACGAAGACCGGGAAGACCATGACGCCACCCGCTCGCCGTGTAGGTCGACCTCGCCGCAATGATGCCCGGTCACGAAGACCGGGAAGACTCGGGGCCGGAGTCGACCTGGAAGAAGACGTGGCCCGCCGCAATGATGCCCGGTCACGAAGACCGGGAAGACCTCAGTGGCGTCGAGCACGGCCACGGCATGGGTCATGCCGCAATGATGCCCGGTCACGAAGACCGGGAAGACCCGGTGTCGCCGCAGGTGATCATCGGGGAGTTCGTGCCGCAATGATGCCCGGTCACGAAGACCGGGAAGACCCGTGGGCTTGCTCTTGCGGCCGCCACCGCCGATGTTGCCGCAATGATGCCCGGTCACGAAGACCGGGAAGACCCGCCACGCACCGTTCCCGGTCGTCGCCCCGGTCCCGCCGCAATGATGCCCGGTCACGAAGACCGGGAAGACCGCGCCACGACCAAGCGCGTCTGACGGCCGAACATGCCGCAATGATGCCCGGTCACGAAGACCGGGAAGACGCGCGAGCCGCGCGTCGAGGTAGGAGCGGATCTGCGCGCCGCAATGATGCCCGGTCACGAAGACCGGGAAGACACGTGACGGTCCAAGGAGCTATGGCACCGGCGTTCCCGCCGCAATGATGCCCGGTCACGAAGACCGGGAAGACCGAACGCGGCGAGGTCGGCGTGGAGTCGCTCGACCGGCCGCAATGATGCCCGGTCACGAAGACCGGGAAGACCTACACCGGGCCCGAGCACCGACGATGCAACCGCAGCGCCGCAATGATGCCCGGTCACGAAGACCGGGAAGACACCGCCGGGTCCGGGAGCTGCACCCCATCCACCCGTCGCCGCAATGATGCCCGGTCACGAAGACCGGGAAGACCGATCGTCGTCGCCTACAAGAATTCGGAGACGTTCCGGCCGCAATGATGCCCGGTCACGAAGACCGGGAAGACCGCGACGTCATCGACTCCGGCGCGGTCATATCGTATCGCCGCAATGATGCCCGGTCACGAAGACCGGGAAGACCCGCAAGTCGAAGGCGGACGCCGCCTTCACGTTCACCCGCCGCAATGATGCCCGGTCACGAAGACCGGGAAGACACGATGCGGAGCCGACCGTCGGCTCCATGCCTGCAGGGCCGCAATGATGCCCGGTCACGAAGACCGGGAAGACCCGCCATCCCACCGGTTAGGGTGCCCGCACTGCCAGCGGGCCGCAATGATGCCCGGTCACGAAGACCGGGAAGACATGGTCAGGCACGGTGACCATCTCGTTCCGCTTGGACGCCGCAATGATGCCCGGTCACGAAGACCGGGAAGACAGAGCACGGCAGACGGCCGAGAGTTCACTGAGGGTGCCGCAATGATGCCCGGTCACGAAGACCGGGAAGACCCTGCTGTCCGTCGAGCACGAGGAGAAGTACGGCCTCGCCGCAATGATGCCCGGTCACGAAGACCGGGAAGACGATGACCGCCCAGACGAGGTCGACGCTCGCGGTGGTGCCGCAATGATGCCCGGTCACGAAGACCGGGAAGACTTCACGCCGACCACATCTCCCAAAGCTGCTCCTCCTGGCCGCAATGATGCCCGGTCACGAAGACCGGGAAGACATGGCCGCGGTGGTGTAGTCGACTAGAACGCCCGTGCCGCAATGATGCCCGGTCACGAAGACCGGGAAGACCCGCGGCCAACAGCAAGGGCGCCGCTCCGGTGGTCGTGCCGCAATGATGCCCGGTCACGAAGACCGGGAAGACCAGGCAGGTCTTGCTCGTACAGGTCAGCGACGTCCTGGCCGCAATGATGCCCGGTCACGAAGACCGGGAAGACGTCGAACGTGTACGGCGCGATGTGCTGCTCGAGGTGGCCGCAATGATGCCCGGTCACGAAGACCGGGAAGACAGTCGCGACAGCAGAACGTAAGGCGCTCCTGATGCGGCCGCAATGATGCCCGGTCACGAAGACCGGGAAGACACGGCTGGTGGACCTTGAGGTAGCCGTCGGCCATCCGGCCGCAATGATGCCCGGTCACGAAGACCGGGAAGACTCAACAAGGACCTGCGCGCATGGACCACCAACCTGCGGCCGCAATGATGCCCGGTCACGAAGACCGGGAAGACATCCGTGGCACGGCCATCACCCAGGTCGGGTCCAGCGCGCCGCAATGATGCCCGGTCACGAAGACCGGGAAGACCTGCAGTCCGGCGGATTTGCTAGCGCTGATCCGGCCGTGCCGCAATGATGCCCGGTCACGAAGACCGGGAAGACTCCGGGACTGGCTCATCGCCACCGCCGGCGCACGGGCCGCAATGATGCCCGGTCACGAAGACCGGGAAGACGGGCCGGCGCGACAATCGTGAACCCGGCCGAACGGCCGCCGCAATGATGCCCGGTCACGAAGACCGGGAAGACTGCTCGATCTCCGCGTGGGTGGCCTCGTACCTGTCGCCGCAATGATGCCCGGTCACGAAGACCGGGAAGACCGAAGTCGGCCGCCGTCAACGTCGTCTTCATCTGAGCCGCAATGATGCCCGGTCACGAAGACCGGGAAGACGAGATGCAGGTCGAGCCGTACGCCGTCGGCACCGCCGCCGCAATGATGCCCGGTCACGAAGACCGGGAAGACCCTGCGTGACGAGATGCTCCAGATGCCGACCGGGGTGCCGCAATGATGCCCGGTCACGAAGACCGGGAAGACCAGGACACGGCCCGCCTGATCGAGCGGCGTAAGCAGGCCGCAATGATGCCCGGTCACGAAGACCGGGAAGACGTTGCCGACGTTCGTCACCGTGAGCGTCACGAGGCAGGGCCGCAATGATGCCCGGTCACGAAGACCGGGAAGACCGGCGCCGGGGTGGAGCAGTGGCGCAACCTGGCGACGGCCGCAATGATGCCCGGTCACGAAGACCGGGAAGACAGCTCGATGACTTTTGGGCGGCTGACCAGCAGTATTGCAGCCGTCCGCGAGCGCTGTGGTGCATGAGCGCCTGTGGCGTTCCGCTGTTCAG
>JAABUT010002822.1_pt1 | contig 15917 bp, 19 predicted proteins | sample 5559281 | NCBI WGS metagenome assembly JAABUT01 (sample SAMN10711880, study PRJNA513359) | rock metagenome | isolation source: Antarctica rocks | place: Antarctica: Victoria Land, Ricker Hills nord | collected 2016-01-04 | reverse complement strand
GTACAGCTCGTCGCCAGCGGCTGGGTGGGTGAGCAGCTCGCCGCTGCCGCGATGGGCCGTCGGCAACCGGAGCGCGACCTGGCCACCGAGCTGGGAGCCGAGCTGGCCGGCGGCCGCAGCGACGCGGCATACCGGGCGCTCCTGGCGCTGCGCACGATCGCCGGCCACGAGGAGGTGGCACTCATCGACTCACTCCTGCACGAGCAGGGGCTCACCACCGCGACCCGGCCGCCGTGGGCCGACCGGACAGTGCCCACGCCGGTGAACGCGTGGCGCCTCAGCGACCCCTGGGGCTCCGACACCATGACGATCATCGGCTACGACGACCCGGAGCCGCACGAGCTCGCCGTCGGCATCGCCACCGTCGGGGGCCTCAGGGTCGAGAGTGTCACCCTCGTCGAGCCCGGGACCGCTGAGCAGCTGCTCGAGGACGCTCCTGAGCGCTACACCCTCGCACCGGTCGACCCCAGCTCGGCGCTGGCTCGCGTCGCCGCAGCAATCAACATGACGGACATGTCCTGGCCGCCCCAGCGCGATCCCGACTACGTCGAGCTGCGGGCGCTGACGCTCGCCCGCTCCCGCCCGTATGCCTTGAAGCGGGACTGGGAGGGCATCTCCGACGAGGACCGGAGGCGACTGATCGACGACTTCGCCGAGCAGGCCGGTTTGTCGGAGGCGGAGAACGTCGTGGAGATCCTCGCTGACACGTTCATCGACTTCGGGGACGGCTACCTCGCCGACGGCGTGCTGGCGTGGAGCCCCCTCGAGGTGGAGCACTTCATGTTGGACTGGGTGCTGCGCAAGGTCGTGCTCGACCCGCAGGACTGGGAGGCGCTGCCCCGGGTCCTGAAGGCATGGCTTGACTTTGCCTTGCGGCGCAGGGAAATTGCCGAGCAGGACATCGTGCCTGTGGTCGAGGTGGTGGACGAGCTGACGCCGCAGTTCCGCGAGCTGGCCGGCGACGAGGCGGCCGCCGGTCCCGCCAAGCAGATGCTCATGGCGTTGCTCGAGGAAGATGTCGACCTCGATGACGGGGAGGCGTTGCAGCAGGCGGTGCGGGCCAACAACGCCCGCCAGCTGGCCGAGCGGCTCAGGCAAGGGACGTCCGAATGAGTCGGCTGGGTCTCGACGCTGCGGCGACAGAGTCGCTCGTCCGGCTCCTCCCCGAGGATGCACAGCGGGAGGCGCGCGCGGTCCTCGACTGGCTGCTCCCTGAGGGCGACGAGGGTCTCGGGAATCTCAGCCAGTACGACCTCCAGAACTTCCTCTGGTACTACCTCCCGGTCAAATGGCTCGTCGAGCCTCGCGAGCACCACGAGGCCGCTTGGGCCCTCGGCGACTTGCTCGAGTCGGCCGGACTGATCCGGTATGCCGGGTTGTGCCGTTCCAATGACACGCACCTCCTCATCGACCTCTGGGACACTGATCAGGCCCGCGCACGACGGACACTGCGTCGACTCAGCGAGAGCTCGGGCGTCGACCCGCTCGACACCGAGACTCTCCAGTGGGGTGCGGTGTTCGGGATGGCCGAGGCGGCCGCGCGCGCAGCCGTGAGCGATGCGCTCGAGGCGGCCCTCGACGCGGGCCGGCTGACCCCTGGTGCGCCACGGTGGAAGGCGGAGGCCGGACGGATCATCAACGAGGTCGTTGCGCGGTCCGGCGAGCCGCCCGGTGCAGCAACGCTGCTCGAGGCGATCTGGGCTGAGCGGACCGGGTGGTGGGTCGGGCGGACCGGGACGGCACGGGTGAGCATTCTCGGACCGGTGCTGCCGCGGCTGTCCACGCCGATCGAGGTCCCCGACAGCGTCGACGCGTCGCTCGAGCCGCTGAGGTGGCTCCTGCACCAGGTGGGAGAGGGGGTGACGATGACCCAGGCGGGGTACCTCCCGAAGGCGTTGGTCCTCGCGGCGAACGACCGGTTCCGCTGGTTCGACCTGCCCGGCTTCTCGGTCCGGACCGAACACGACCTGCCGCAGCTGGCTCACCTGCACGAGCTGGCGAAGGCCACCCGTCTGCTCACTCGACGCGGTCGACGGCTGACCGTTTCAGCTGCCGGTCGGCGGGCTCTCGGCGAGCCCGATCTCTTGTGGATCAACGTCACCCGTCGGTTCTTCGACGGGACTCGGTTCGAGGGCGACGGGTCGGCGTTGGCCGTCGCGTGCCTTCTCGGTCAGGGTGGCGCACAGCCTGAGCGGGCCGTCGAAGCCCGCGTCGGTGGCGCCGTGAGCGAGAGGTGGCGGGCCGGCGCCGGCGAGCCGCTCGGGCCCTATGCGGGGATACGTGCGATGCGCGAGCTGCGCGTGCTCGGCGAGGTCTTTGGCTGGATCGTCGAGGAAGGCGCGTACGACGCCCGGACGATCGCCCTCAATGAAATCGGTGAACAGGCAGGCCTGCTCGGGCTCCAGAGCCAGGCCAGGGCGCCACGCGACCGCCCGTGAAGCCGGCGGAACGCATCAGCGCATCAGTGATCGTGATGCATTGATGCTAGGATTCCTCGCATGCGAACGACGATCACGCTGGACTCAGATGTGGAGGCTCTCTTGAAAAGGCTGATGCGTGAGCGGGGCTTGTCGTTCAAGGAGGCGGTGAACGCCTCTCTGCGAAAGGGACTCGCGCCGAAGCCACGTGCTGACCTCAGCTTTCCGACATTCGATCTAGGTGTGCCGAAGGTCGACACCCTGCACGCGCTCCAACTCGCGTCCGACCTCGAGGACGACGAGATCGCTCGCGAGATGAGCACTGGTCGGTGAAGCTGGTCGACGCGAACGTCCTGCTCTATGCGGTGAACCGGCAAGCGCAGGCGCATCACGCGTCGCATCGATGGCTCACCGCGGCCCTTTCGGGGGGTGAGGCGGTCGGCTTTCCGTGGACGAGTCTGCTCGCGTTTCTCCGGATCTCGACCAGCCACCGCGTGTTCGCATCTCCGCTCGGCGTCAGCCAGGCGATGGACCTCATGGAAGCCTGGACCGGCGCGCCGGTCGCGGTGATCGTGGAGCCGACCACCCGGCATACCTCGCTCCTGCGCGGGATGCTCGAGCAGGCAGGCACCGCCGGCAACCTCACGACCGACGCCCATCTCGCGGCCCTGGCGAGCGAGCACCGAGCAGAGGTGGTCACCTTCGACCGAGACCTGGCACGGTTCGGCGTCTGCGTCGTGGTGCCCGACTGAGACGTGGAGTAGCGTCGGACGCATGCAGACTCGTCGACTCGGCAGGCTCGGTCACCAGAGCTCCGTCCTCATCTACGGCGCCGCCTCGCTCGGGGAGGTGGACCAGGACCGCGCGGACGCCTCGATCCAGGAAGCCCTCGACGCGGGGATCAACCACTTCGACGTCGCGGCCGACTACGGCGACGCCGAGCTGCGGCTCGGACCGTGGATGCCGCGGATCCGGGACGAAATCTTCCTTGCGACCAAGACGGGTCTGCGCACCCGGGACGAGGCGTGGGCCCAGATCAACCACTCGCTCGAACGCCTGCAGACCGACCACGTCGACCTCATCCAGCTGCACGCAGTCTGTGACCTGGAGAACCTCGACCTGCTGACCCGGCCGGGCGGCGCCCTGGCGGCGGCGGTCCGGGCCAAGGAGGAGGGCCTGGCCGGTGCCATCGGCATCACCGGCCACACCCACGCGGCGCCGTCCGTGCACACCGAGGCCCTGCGGCGCTTCGACTTCGACAGCGTCCTGACGCCGGTCAACTACCGGCTCGTCAAGGACCCGGCGTATGCCGCGGACCTGGACACGCTCCTCGAGGCGGCGGCTGCGTCCGACGCGGCGGTGATGGCGATCAAGGCCTTTGCCCGACGCACGTGGCATGACGGTGAGGCACAGAACTACGACACCTGGTACGCCCCCTTTGACGAGCAGCGTTACATCACAGCGGCGTTCGTGTGGCTGCTCGCCAGCTACCCGCGGGTGACCGGCTTCGCCACCGCCGGTGAGACCCGGCTGCTGCGGCAGATGGTCGCGGCCGAGGCGGCGAGCTCCGAGCTCACCACGGATGAGGCGGCCCAGATCCTCGACCAGGTCGAGGACTACGAGTCGCCGTTCGTCGGGATGCCCGGCTGATCAGAGGATCGACGCATCCATGAGATAAGCGCCGAGCCGCTCAACGACCGCGCACTGTTGCTGGGTCATCCCATGGGGATCGAGGATGACGGTGTACTCCGGGTGGTCCTCCTCGAGCAGCACGCCGTCTTCGTCCTCGAAGTTGCGGACGAGCTTGATGCGGCCGCCATCGAAGCGAAAGTTCCAGTAGTAACCACCCCACGCGTCGCTCCAGACGAGATGGCTCAGCCCGGTGTCCCACATCGCGCAGAAGTCCCGCAGCGTCGCCTCGCGGCCGTCGTGGCCGATGCTCGTCGCCAGCTGGGGGAGCGCCTCCACGAGACCCGCGGCCGCGGACGCGGTGATCTCGCGCACCGCCTCGGCCGCGCGGGCCAGCTCGTCGGTGACGACGGCATACGTGAGGCTGCTGCCCCGGATTGTCGAAGACGGGACGACCCAAGCAACCGCGGGCAAGTCGCCAGTCGAGTTGTCCACAGGCCGCTCCGGTATGCCGTGCCGCCGGTCAGGCGCGGCTCCTCACCCCCGTGCAGGCGAGGTGACCTGCTCGTCGAGCCAGGTGAGCCAGGAGTCGACACCGTCCCCGCTTCGCGCGCTCACCTTGAGCACCGTCGCGGACGGGTTGACCGCGGCGAGGTTGCGCTCGAACAGGGCCATGTCGAAGTCGAGGTGGGGCAGGAGGTCCATCTTGTTGACGAGCACGAGATCGACGGCCCGGAACATCACGGGGTACTTCAGCGGCTTCTCCTCGCCCTCGGTGATGGCGGAGACCATGATGCGGTGGTGGGCGCCGACGTCGAACTCCGCCGGGCACACCAGATTGCCGACGTTCTCGACGAAGAGGAGGTCGAGGGCGGAGAGGTCGAGCCGGGTCAGGGCGGAGCCCACCATGGGCGCGTCGAGGTGGCACTCGCCGCCGAAGCCGTTGGAGGTGTTGAGCAGCACGACCTGTGCGCCGTATCCCTTGAGCCGGTCCGCATCGATGCTCGTCTCGATGTCGCCCTCGACGACACCGACGCGGACCCGTCCCGACAGACTGGCCAGGGTGTGCTGCAGCAGGCTCGTCTTGCCGGCGCCGGGTGACGACATCATGTTGATCGCGACGACCCCGTTGGCGTCGAGGAGGTCGCGGTTCGCCCGCGCCGCGCCCCGACGCGGCGCGCTCGGCGATTTCAGAGATGGCGCCGCACAGGGACAGCTGACGCATCGGTGTCCGCCTTCTCGCAGTCGAGCGGCAGCTGCCCGTCCTCCGCCGGCGAGCCAGCCCGTGAGCCAGCCCGTGAGGGGGTCGGCACGGCGCCCGCCGCGGGCCCGGGCCCCGGCGCCACGGGAATCGGCCAGCACTGCGTGACCGTGACTCCGACGGACTCGCCGGCCCGCAGCAGAGGTGGGCCGGGGGAGGTGGCGAGCAGCCGACCGCCGGGGACCGAGATGACGTGGTCCGTGTGCGGGCCCCGATAGCGCACGGTCTCGACTACCCCCTGCACGTGGCCCTCGAGCCGGACCCAGTCCGGCCGCACCAGCACGTGGCCCCCGGCCGCTCCGGCCGCGGCTCCGACGCCCGCTCCGAAGACGTCTCCGGCGCCCGCTCCGGAAGGGCTGGAGGCGTCGAGGAACGACGCCGGCCCGGTCAGCCGGGCGGTCTCCACGTCGACCGGCCGCTCGTAGAGCTCCTGAGGTGTCCCGACCTGGACCAGCCGACCACGTCGCAGCACGGCGATCCGGTCAGCGATCGCGAGCGCCTCCGCGGCGTTGTGCGTCGCGTAGAGGGCCGCGGCGCCCAGGGCCTCACGGCGCCGGGCGATCTCCTCGAGCACCACCGAGCGCAGGTGCGTGTCGAGGTGGGCGGTGGGCTCGTCGAAGAGGAAGAGGGCCGGGTCGCGGGCCAGCGCCCTCGCCAGGCCGACCCGCTGCTGCTCGCCTCCCGACAGCTGGGCCGGCAGCCGGTCGGCGAGGGGGGAGAGCCCGAGCCGCTCGAGCAGCGCACCAGCCTCCTTGCGCGCGTGCGCTTTCGACGTGCCGCGTCGACGCAGGGGGTAGGCCACGGTGTCGAGGACCGTGAGGTGCGGCCAGAGGGCCGCACCCTGGAACACCAGGCCGACGCGGCGGTCCTCGGGTGCCACCCAGTGCCCCGGTCCGGCCACGACACGGTCGCCGATCGTCACCACGCCTGAGTCGGGCTCGATGAACCCGGCAACGGTGTGCAGCAACGTGGTCTTGCCCGACCCGGACGAGCCGAGCAGCGCCATGACCTCTCCCGCGCCCAGTTCGAGGTCGAGCGCGGCGAGGACGTTGACCTCCCCGTAGGCAACGGACAGGCCACTGAGCCGGAGGGCCGGGGCCGCGTTCGTCATGCTGACCCCGTCGGCCGGGCGGTCATCCACGACATCCGAGCCGGACGGCCGGGACGACGGCCGGGACGACGTCGGCGACGCTCGCGTACGGCATACATCGCCAGACCCGCGCCCACGACGAGAAGGGGCGGCAGGGTGAGGAGCACGGCCAGGGCGGCGCTGACCCCGACGTGGCCGAGCTGCTGCTGGTTGAGGACGACGACCGCGAACGTCTCCGTGCCGGCTCCGTAGAGGATGCTGCTCATGGTCAGCTCGTGCAGGGCGAAGCCCAGGACGAGGCCGCCGCCAGCGAGGAAGCCGGTCGACATCACCGGAGCCGTGATGGTGCGGAACACGGTCATCGGGTCGGCTCCGCTGGCCCGGGCGGCCTGCGCCAGCTCAGGTGCAACCCGGTCGGCTCCGGAGGCCAGGGCCCGGTAGCCCAGCGCCGCGCACTTGCCGAGGTAGGCGACCAGGATGATCGCCGCTGACCCGCCCAGCCACTGCCCGTAGGCGATGAGCACCCCGATCGCCAGGGCGGTGCCGGGCACCGCAAAACCGAGGGTCAGCGCGGTGCCCAGCCGCCGCCGCACCTCACCGCCGAGGCCGACGACCACCCCGGCGAGGCCCATGACGATGACGGCCGCGGCCGCAGCGAGGAACAGCGTCCGGCCGAGACCGGTGAGCGCGGTGGCGTCCAGCCCGAGGGTGTAGTTCGTCAGCGCCCAGTTGGCGGGGACGGGCGCCAGCCCCGCTGCTCGGGTCAGCGAGGTCGCGGCGAGCGAGATGAGGGGCAGCACCATGGTCAGGAGAATGTATGCCGTGAGAGCTGCGGACACGAGGCGGGTCGCCGGTGTCGAGCGGTGGACGAACCGGCTTCCCCCGGACCCACTCCGCTGGAGCCCGGCGCCGATCCGCCCGAACCCGCGGTCGACGCCGCCGATCGTCACGAGGATGAGGACGACCATGAGGAGCGCGACGACGCACAGCCGGGTGAACGCCGCGGGGGCCGCCGACATGGCCAGCTGCTGGTAGGCCAGCGTCGCCAGGGTCTGGTAGCCGGCGGCCGAGCCGAGCACCTGGGGCACGGCGAAGCTGTTGACGACGCCGACGAGGACGACGGCAGCCGAGGCCAGCAGCGCACCCCGAAGGAGAGGTAGGTCGATGGTGACGAAGGTCTGCCAGGAGCCGGCACCACTGGCTCTGGCCGCACGCACCAGGTCAGGCTCGCGGCGCACGGCCAGGGCTGCCGTGACGATGAGCCACACGACGGGCACGGCGTCCACCACCAGCAGCAGCACGATTCCGGGAACACCGTAGAGCCCGGGCAGGGTGATCCCCGCCAGGTGGTCGAGGAGCCCACCGGAGCCGTAGGCCTGCGTCCAGCTGAGGGTGAGCGAGAACTGCGGCACGAGCAGGGGCATGGCCAGGCCCAGCCGCCACCAGGCCGGTTGCCGGACCAGGGCCCGGTCGAAGGCGACGGCCAGAGCCGTGCCGAGCACCACGGCGGCCGCGGTGACGGCGAGGGCCAGCGTGACCGTGTGCCACAGCGCGTTGCGCACCTCGCCCGTCGCCAGGGCCGCCGTCACTCCATCAAGGCCTCCTTCGAGTGCGCCACGCAGGAGGAACGCCAACGGGGCGGCCACCAGCGCCGTGACGACCAGGGCGACGGCGGCGACTGCGACCGACCGGAGCCGCCCGGTGGAGACGACCGCGACCGACCGGAGCCGCCCGGTGCGTCGCCCCGGCCGGCTCACTGCAGGAACACCGACCGGTACTGCGCGAGCAGCTCGTCCTGATGGCCGAAGAGGGCGGCCCAGTCGGGCGAGACGGTCTTGGCACCAGCGGGCTGAGGAGGGCCGGCCACGCCAGGGACGATGGGCTGCCATCCCGTCGCCGAGATGCGCTTCTGGCCGTCGGTGCTGAGCACGTAGCCCATGAAGTCGGTTGCCGTCGCAGCGTGCGTCGACGCCGTCGTCAGGGCGATCGGGCTGTACAGCGCGATCGCCCCGGGCTGGGGCCAGACCAGGTCGACGGGAGAGCCCTTGGCGATGGCGTCACGGATCCCGGAGTCGAGGGTGATCCCCACGGAGAACGTCCCCTGGGCGACCTGGGTGACGACGTCCGGGATGCTGGCGACCTGCTTGGCACCGTTGGCGCGCAGGGCGCGGTAGTAGTCCATTCCCTGCGTCTGCGAGAAGTAGGCCAGGGCCGCGAACGCCGAGCCGGCGAAGGCCGGGTCGGGCACGGCGACCTTTCCGGCGTAGGACGGTGAGGTGAGGTCCGTCCAGCTCGTCGGCGTCGGCTGCAGTCCGCGGCGGGTGACGAGCACGAGGTAGAGCAGACGGGTCCCCCAGAACTCGGCCGTGCGGTACTGGGCCGGCACGGAGGTGAGCTGGGGCAGCGGCCAGGGAGCCAGGAGGGACTGGTTGGTGTAGGACTGCATCGAGAGCGGGTCGGTGCCCCAGATGACGTCGGCCTTGAGACCACCGGAGCGAAGGTCGGCGGCGATGCGGGCGTTGAGCTGGCCCGTCGGGGCGCGGAAGACCGTGACGGTGGCTCCAGGGTGGGACTGCTTGTAGCCGGCCGTGACGGCATCCACGGTTTCCTGGGTGACCGAGGTGTAGAGGGTGAACGACGAGGCACCACCGGCTCCCGCGGCGGCCGACCCCGTGCTGGAGCCGGGCGAGGCCGAGGTGCCGCAGGCGGTCGCGAGCAGTACCGAGAGAATGGCCAGGGCGGTGAGGCAGTGCCTGGCCCTGGCGCGGGTCGTCACGCTCACCCGATCGCCAGGGCCGTGCCCCGGTGCTCGACGCCGGAGTTCGCGATGGCCAGGTGGCGCGCGGTGTAGCGCTGGAGCTGGCGGACCTCGGCCGGGGTGAGCCGGTCGCAGACCCAGTGCCAGTGCAGGGAGACGACGTCGCCGGGGACGAGGTCCCCGATGAACCCGGCGCCCGAGCGGGCGCACTCGGCGGTCTCGACCACGGGCTCACCCAGGGCCAGCGCGCGCCCGTCCCAGACGATCGGGCGTGAGCGGACCACGGCCCGGTCGCCGAGGACCGTCTCGACGGTGCCCCACCGGATGCGGCAGCGGTCGAGCACGTTCAGGGCCGTCGGGGCCTTGCGGTCGTCACGCAGCAGTCCTACCCACGGGTAGACCTCGAAGACGTGGAAGCTGTGGTGCGGTACGCCGCCGGCGACGACCCCCTCGGCCAGGTGTGAGAACTGGTGACCGGTGCGGGAGCGGAACCGGTCCTCCATCGAGTTGCCGATGTCGACGGCGCTGACCCGGTCGAGCAGCGGGCTGCCGATCCAGTAGGCCTCGACGACGCGGCGGTCCAACGGGTCCGCGATGCCGGTGCCCCGGGCGATGAGCTCCAGATACGGCCACGCACCGTGGAAGCCCTTGGCGAGGTCGACCAGCCCGGCGTCCGTCACACCGGCCGAGCCGTACTCGAACAGGGAGAGGTGGTCAGCCGGTCCGCAGTAGCCCAGAGCGTTCGGGGGATAGGCGTAACGCGCGAACAGCTGAGGACCGTTGACCTTCGGTGGCGAGATCATGGCTCCTCCACCCCACGCCCGAGCAGCTCGAGCCCGGCGCGGGCGTGGGCCGCCGCCTCGGGCTCCATCTTCTCCAGGGCCATGCCCATGTGGATGAGGACCCAGTCGCCCGGCCCCAGCAGGTCACCCTCGAGCAGGCCGATGTTGATCTTGCGGGCCATCCCCTCCACGTCGACGAGAGCGACCTGGCCCTCGTAGCCCTCGAGCACCTCGACGACCTGTCCGGCAATTCCGAGGCACACGGTCAGCCCACCCGCTCGAAGCGGTGCTCGGGTGAGAGGTTCGGATGACCTTGGATGTCGATGCCGTCCGGGCCGTCGGGGTCAAAGATCATGTCGTCCTCCTGGGGTCAATGGGTTGAGCCGCCGTCGGCGGCCCGCACGTCCGGCGCCTCGGGGTGTCGTGCTGCGCTTGCGTCGAGGTTCTCGCTTGGCTACCCGCTCATCTCGTGCTCCCTCTCGGTGTTCACACCGAACGTGGTCCCCACATTACCTGCGGAGGTCGGGATGGAGTTCACCACGACCACCGCGGCGGAGAGGTGCGGACTGCGGCGTCCTCTAGTATTCCCATCATGCGAGTCGCTTTCGTGGGCAAGGGTGGCGCAGGCAAGTCGTCGCTCGCAGGGACGTTCGCACGCGTGCTCGCCGCAAGTGGAGAACGGGTGCTGGCGCTGGACTCCGATCCCATGCCGGGACTGGCGTTTTCCTTGGGAATCCAGCGTGTGGACGAAGGTCTGCCCGACGAGGCCGTGGAGGAGTACGACGACAACGGCCGGAGCCGCTACCGACTGAGCGAGGGAATGAGCGGGCCGGACGTCGTCGAGCGGTACGCCGTCCGTGGGCCTGATGGCGTGCATTTCCTGCAGCTCGGGAAGGCTCGAGGCCAGCGGTGGAACAACAGACGTCAACATTTCGGCTTCCAGCATCTCCTGGACGACCTTCCGAAGGATGACTGGAACGTTGTCGGGGACCTACCGGGTGGGACCAGGCAGCCCTTCATGACGTGGGGACGGTACGCCCAGACGTTCCTGGTCGTGGTCGAGCCAACACCCGCCTCGTTGCTCACGGGCCGTCGCCTGTCTCGCCTGGCGGCGACAGCTGGGCAACCACACGTGCTCGTTGTCGCGAACAAGGTTCGAGACGCCGGCGATGTCGAGCGGGTCTGCGAGCGCACCGGTCTGCCGGTGGTCGGGACGGTGCCGTTCGACCCGCAACTCCCGGTCGCAGACCGGTTGGGCCGCGCGGTGCTCGACCACGACCCTGATGGACCTACCGTGAGAGCGGTACGAGCACTGGCGAATGTTCTTCGTTCCGGGCTGAACTCCGCATAGGGATCGCAGTCGTCTTCCACTCCAGGAAAACAAGCCGCTAGCGATGTCCGTCGTTTGACAGCGAGGGTTCAGCAACCTTCGTCATGGGGCGGCCGCCCATCGCAGCGTCGATCGCGTCGAGAACGACGTCCAGCGCCGCCTGGACGTCGGCCGCGACCGGCGTCAGGCCCACCGACCCGGCGCGGTCCTGTGCGGCGACCTGCGCGTCATACGGCAGGACCCCTGCCAACGCAATGCCTTCAGCCGCGAGTGCGCTCACGAAGAAGTCGGCGTCCTCCGGCGTCCGAGCCTTGTTGCCCACTGCCAGAACGTGCCCGATGCCGAGCTCGGCGGCGAGCGCATCCGTGCGGGCAGCCGTTATGACCGACTTGCGCGTCGGCTCACACACGACGACGAGAACGTCTGCGTACGCAAGAGTGCCACCTGAGCGGCTCAGATGTTCGAGCCCCGCCTCCATGTCAACGAGCGTCACGTCGACGCCGGTGAGAGCGTCCCCAAGGAGGCTGCGGACAGTGGCGTGACCGCTGCAGGTGCACCCGGCACCGGCCGCGGCCACACGGATCGCAGACAACAGCATCGGGCCGGCCGGTGTGGATCGGCCGTAACTGCTGAGCAGTGCGTCAGCGGACGGGTCGCCCCCTGTTCCCACCAGCACGGCCCGAGGCAGCACCGGCACCGCCTCGGTCTCGGACAATGACAGGCCGAGGGAGAGACCAAGGTTCGGGTTCGAGTCGGTGTCGATGGCCACCACATGGTTTCCACGAGCACAGTAGGAGCGGGCGAGCAGGCCGGAGACCGTGGTTTTACCCACCCCACCCTTGCCGACGACGCCGACCTTCAACGTGGCTGGTGTTGCAGTGGTGGTCATCCCTTGTCCCTTCGAGTCGCGGAGTGCGGTACTAGCGCAAAGCACCTACTGAGGAGCACACTGCCTCATACGCCGTGCAACTGTCGAGAGGAGTCTTCCAGATGGTCGTCCTTTGGGTCGCGAGTGCGGTGGGACTACTGGTCGTCGCCCCACTCGTGGTCATCCTCGCTACCTACGTCATCCGGCCGGCACTGGAGTGCGGTCGCTACGCTGATGACATCCTGGAGCACGGGGTCGGCATCACCGTCGCTCTGGAACCGGTGCCCGAACTGATGACGACACGCGAACTGGTGGTCGAGGTCACGCAGAACGCCGTCGCCTATGTGGGCGCGCTTCGGCGCCTGGTTGCCGGGTCCTGACCACAAGATCTCGCGTCACATCCACGAAAGGCAGGCGAACATGTCCGTCGCAGCCATCGCCGCCATCGTCGTGGCGGGCGTCCTCGTCGCGACGTTGGCCTTCTACCTGATCTGGGTGGTTCTCATCCTCCGCCGCCTGACCGACACCTTGGGCAAGGTCGTCTTCGGAGTCGGTGCCATCGCGCATCGCGTTGCGCCGCTCGACCGGCTGGTGGGCGAGATCAACGGCGACCTCGGCGCCGTCGCCGACGCGCTGGAGGCGCTGGCGCACGACCTTGACGGGCAGAGCGAGGCCCGCGCGTCATGACTGGCCCTACCTCGAGGGAGGATCCCATGGCTCTGGAGTTCCGCTGTCAGGATGTCGGCGTCGCGTGCAAGAACGTCGCTCGGGCGCAGAGCGCGGACGCCTTGGTCGAGGCGGTCGCGGCGCACGCCAAGGCCCGGCACGGTGTAGAACTGAACCGGACGCTGATCGACTACGCGGTCAGCAAGGTGCGCCCCGCCGGTGACTGAGCGTCAGGTCGCGCCCGAAGGTGGATCCGCCGACCAGCCGGTCGACGCCGCACTGGCCACCCTCGGGCCGCTGCTGGACAGGCTGGAGGAGCTGCTCGGCGAGGTGGAGAGTCTTGACGAGGTCGTGCGGGGCACCGTCTTCGAACTTCTGGACGGGGTCGACGCGCTGCACCGGTTGGCCATCACCCGCCTCGCTGACGTCCTTGGTGACGTCGAGCCGCTGCGGCGGGCTGACCCTGCTGTGGCCTGGTTGCTGGAGGCCTACGGCGTGGGGGTGGCCGACTCCTCCGCGGCCTCGGCTGCCCTGGAGCAGATTCGACCATATCTGCATGAGCACGGCGGCGAAGTGAACGTGCTGGGAGTCGAACACGGCGTGGTCCGGGTGCAGCTCACGGGCGCCTGCTCCGGATGCACGTCCGCGGCGGTAACGCTTCGAGACGGGGTAGAGGAGGCGTTGAGAGAAGGGCTGCCGGGGTTCGTCGCGATGCAGGTCGAACCCGACAGCGGCGCCCCGGCCCATCCGCCGCCATCGTCCCCAGTGCTCATTCAGATCACGTCGCGGCCGGTCTGACGGACGTGCCGATGCCGGAATCACGGCGTGGGCCCAGCGTGCTCCTCGATCAGGCGTCGGACCTGCCGCAGGGCCGAAGGGATTGCCCTGGTCGTCGTCTCGGACAGGCCCTCTCGCGCCGTCTCGGTGTCAGTCGTCTGTACGCCGACGATCAGCGTTGTCGGAGGCAGCACACCGAGTCCGAGGGCCATCATCAAGGCACGGGCGGGGGTTGCGAGGTGCGTGTCGGCCAGCGCGTCGCGACGTCGGGTCGGGCTCAACGTCGACACGTCGAGCACGTCAGGTCGCTGAACCACGATCGCACCCGCTGGCCGTCCCAGGTCGACGGCGTCGACGATCAGCAGCGCCTCGACACCTCCTGCCAGCAGCTCCTGGACCAAGCGGATGCCGCCGATGCCCACATCGAGCACGCGGACCCCCGCTGGCAGCGACTCGCTCAGCAGCTGCGCGGCGATCACGACGCCGACGCCGTCATCGCCACGCAGGACGTTACCGAAGCCGGCCACCAAGATGGTCACAGCCGAAGGGTAGAACCTGATGCCCGAGGGTGAGCAGGAGGGCGACAACGGTGTTGCTGGCGACACGACTGCGCTGGAGTCTCGTCTGGCCAGATACCCGGCTGATCGCTACCCCGCTCAGCATGCCGTCGTTGCCTTCCACCTTGGTACGGCGCACCTGCAGCGCGCTCGGATCTCCCAGGCTCTCGAGTCGCTGCGCGTCGCCTACGGCATCTTTGGACGGCTCGGGATGCACTTGGAGCAGCTCAAGGCGCTGACGATGCTCGGCGTCGCTCTTCGTGAATCGGGACGCAGTGACCTCGCCCGTGAGGCGTTCGAGCGTGCAGTTCCGGCATTTGGTGAGCTGGATCAGCCCGTGGAGGCGGCGGCCGCCTCGTACGACCTCGGGCTCGTACTGAACGAACAAGGCCACGTCGTCGACGCACAGCAGGCGATGGCGTATGCCCGTCAGCTGTTCCTCGAGGCTGGCCATCTCACCCGAGCCGGATCCGCGGCACGTGAGCAAGGGGCCTCGTTGCTGACATCTGGACAAGTCGAATCGGCCCTGCCCCTGCTGGTGGAGGCCACCGATCTGGCCGAGCGCAGTGGGGACCTGCCGGGTCTCGGCGCTGCGGCGAACGCCCTCGGGCTGGCGCACCTGGCGTCTGATGACACCGGCGCCGCGGTGGTGGCGTTCTCCCGGGCCGTCGCCGCTTTCCCACGCAGCATGCGCCCGACCGAGCACGCGATGGTCAAGGCCAACCTGGCGATAGCCCACGAGCAGGACGGCAACCCGGCCCGGGCTCGGCTGGCCGCACGGCAGGCACTGTCGGTCTCCAGCGCCGATCCTCCCGTGCGCAGGCAGGCGCAGCGCCTGCTGGACCGGCTCAAGGGAGCGAAGCAGGCGGATCTGATCACGGTGCTCGATGCGGAACCACTGTGTCGGTGGTCAGCGATAGTGCGGGAGGAAGCCTTGCGATGGTCCGATCTCGGTCAGGATGATCGAGTGGAGGCTGTCAACGGTTTCATCGACGGGATCCTCGGTCGGCCGGGGACATCAGTCGACCTCGCCGAAAGCCTGATCGCGGCCCTGTTGGAACTCCCACCGTCATCGTACGCCGAACTGGTGACGGCGATCGTCCAGGCCACCGGCACACGAGCCCAACCCGACAGCGAGCGCGTCCGGATGGTCGTGGGGTCGGGCATGGCCCGCTTCCCCATTCCCCAGTGGCAACGGCTCGTCAGCAGCCTCAACGCCGTGGCCGCCGCGGCCGATCAGCCGGCCGGTTGGCGATGAACGGCGACCTCGCCGCTGCCGTTGTGGCGAAGTCGCTCGGTGATCACCTGGTCCGCGCCTATCCGGCGCTCCTGTCTACGGAGGCCGAGGCAATGGCCTGGGCCCGTAGCGGAGCCCCGGCGGGTGCGGTTGTGGTGGCGGACTACCAGGCCTCACCCCGGGGGCGCGGAGGGCTGCCATGGACGGTACAACCGGGCCGCGGCCTCGGCTTCTCGCTGGTGGTTCGACCCGTCCTGTCGCCGGAACGTGAGGGATGGCCGTACGTCACGGCATCGCTCGCGATCGCCGACGTGCTGGGCGACGGAGCTGCCCTGGACTGGCCTGACACCGTGGTCGGGCGAATCGGGGGTCGGCCACTCGCCCGCCTTGGCGTCTATGTCGAGCTGGGTCCAGCCCGAACCAACTGGGCAACGGTCACCGTTCTCGTCGACGACGTGAGGCCGCCCCGCGGGCCGTTGCTCGGCCGCCTCACCGACGCCCTCGAACTTCGGCTCGCCGACGATGTCGACACGGTGCTCGCCGCC
>JAABUT010002821.1_pt1 | contig 15920 bp, 8 predicted proteins | sample 5559281 | NCBI WGS metagenome assembly JAABUT01 (sample SAMN10711880, study PRJNA513359) | rock metagenome | isolation source: Antarctica rocks | place: Antarctica: Victoria Land, Ricker Hills nord | collected 2016-01-04 | reverse complement strand
CCCATATTTCGTCCACCTGCGCCACCGCTTCCAGCCAGCTTGCCGGCGCCGCCTCCAGCTCCCAGTACCAGTAGCCGATGCGCCGGCTGCGCGGCGTGCGCGCGTGCAGCCCGGCCAGATCGAAGGCGCGGGCGAAGAACGGCTCCGGCTGGATGTGCAGCAGCGTCGTGTCGTGAAGCTCGAAGCCGTCATGGGCGGCGTGGCCGGGTCCGTCGTGCCCGGTCTCCACCGGCACATCGCGCGTCGACACCGCCAGGCCGGCACGGCGCAGCCCGGCGACCACCGACAGCACCGAGGTGCGGATGCCCGACGGATAGCCGAAATGCCCGACCACGTTGATCCCGGGCGTGGCCATGGCTTCGGCCAGCACGTCGATCGGTTGCCGCGCAAGCCAGTTCCGGGCGTCGGCGGCCACGTCGCTGTCTGGCCGCATCAGCCAGCAAAGCAGCGCGCGCGCCGCTTGCGGGTTTTCGAAGGCGTTGGGGTGGTGCCGCTGCCAGGTGTCGCGGGCGCGCCACGCAAGGCGGACCTGTCCGGCGGCGGCCGTCGCCTGGCAACAGCGCGCCGGATCGATCCAGGCGGCGTCGATGCGGTGCACGGCCCGCAACCAGGCGGCAAAACGCTCCTGGCCGAAGACGGTCAGCCCGTCCGGGAACATGGCCTGCCAGACCGGGTTGAAGCGGTGGCTCAGCGCCAGCTCGCGCGTGGGGTCCTCGGCGCATTCCAGCGCCAGCCACCAGACCTCCTCCCGCCGCAGCGCGCGGCCGTCGCGCTGCAACAGGAACGAGAACAGGCGGTCGCGGCCGGACGGCAGGAACGCGCGCGCCATGTCGCCGGCCAACCCCGCCTCGACCAGCACCGCCTGGCGGGCCTGATCCGCGATCCCGGCCGCCAACGCCGCGCGGACATGGCGGCTCGCGGCCGGCGGCAGCATGATCCCGCCTGCGCCGGCGTCGTCCAGCCATTGGGCGAAGGTTCCGTCGGCCCCGGCCGAAAGCGCGTCGGGAAAGCGCCGGCGCAGGTCCGGGCGGCGGCGCAGCAGGTCCAGGCACCAGCGCGCCGCCGACCAGATGTCGTCGATGGCGCCACCGTGCTGCGCCGGCCAGAGCAGCTGCCCGACCGCCATGCCGGTCGCCTCGGCCACCTCGGCGTCGTTGGCGAGGTCAAGCGGCAAGGGCGCGGGAAGCTCGCCGACGCGGCGGCGCAGGCCGTGTGCCAGAGTGTTGTCGCCGGCGCCGACGCGCAGCCGCGGGACGGCCTCGCCGGCGTCGAGCGCCGGGTGGAAGAACGGGTCCTGGTCGTAGCCGAGGCGGCGGATGTCGGACGCCAGCCTGTCCAACTCCCCCGGCTCCGGATCGGCGCCGATGCCGTCGTCCTCAGGCGCGTGCCGCACCATGGCCGCGAACGGGGTGTGGACCACGCGCCATCCGGCTGCCCGCACCGCCAGGCACAGCGCCGTGTCGCCGTACGCCCCGCCGTAGGTCTCGTCGAAGCCGCCGGCCTGGGCGAACGCGTCCCGCCGCACCATCTGGCAGCCGCCTGCGACCACGGCGAGGGTGCGCGGGACCAGAGCGGACCCGAACGGCCCCCATTCGGAAAACGCTCCGCCACGGAACAGCGGCGTGCACAGGTCGGCGCCCAGATGGAACCCGGCATCGAGCGGTTCACCGTCCCCGTCGACCCGCAGCGTGCCGGCGACTCCCACGCCAGGCCGAAGGGCGAAATCCACCAGTTCCGCCAGCCAGTCCGGTGCCGAAGGCCGAAGGTCGCTGTCGAGGAACAGCAGCAGCGTGCCCCGCGCGGCGCGCGCGCCGGCGTTGCAGGCGGCGGCACGCGTATATGGCTCCGGCGCATTGGTGAAGGCGGCACCGAGCCGTGGCGCGACCGGATCGTCCACCCCGCCGACGACGATGACCTGCGGCCGCGCGTCACCTGCCTGCCCCGCCAGAACCGCCAGGCAGCCGGCCAGCTGGGCCGGATCACGCCCGTCTGGAACGATGATCGACACCAGCGGCGGCACGGCGTGGCGTACCCGGGAGCGCTGGGTGCCGTCGGTTCGCGTCGTGACCGTGGCGTGCAGGCCCAGGCGCCGCCAATGCGCGGCGATCGCGGCCCGATGGTCCTCGGCTGCCAGGCAGCCGGGCGCCGGGCGCTCCATGTCGGCATCGTGCGGGCGATGGCACAGCACCTCCGGCACGCGCGCGACCTGGACAGTGGAGTCGGCGGCCAGCCGCAGGTGCAGGTCCCACTCCGCGCCGGCGCCCAGCCCGGCGGCAAAGCCGCCCGCATGCTCGACCAGGTCGCGCCGCAGGGCAGTCGGCCGGCCGAAGTAGTTGAAGGCGTGCAGCAGATCCGGCGACCATCCGGGTTTCAGGACCGGCTCGCGGCGCTGGCCGTCACGGCCGATGCGGTCCTCGTCGCCGTGGGCGATATCGGCCGCCGCCGCCGCCAGAGCAGCCAGCGCCCCGGGCGCCAGACGATCGCCCGGGTCCAGGACCAGCAGCAGGTCGCCGCCAGCCGATGCAGCCCCAACCGGTGTCATCAGGGCCGCAAGCATGGCGCCACGCTCCGCCGTCGCCAGCCGCGTGCCCGACACGCGCGCATCCGCCCGCCGCAGGACGGCGTCGATGTCCGCCGCATCAACCGCCGGGGCGAAGCCCAGCCGACATTCCCAGGCGACCCCGGTCTGCAGGCGCAACGCGGCAAGCGTCGCACCAACCTTCGCCGCCTCGCCGGCGCCCACCGGAACCAGCACGCTGAACCGGTGCGCCGCGGAGGCCGGCGCCTGGCACCGTCCGGCCTCCTGTTCGGCGATCCAGCGCGCGTAGCGGTCGGCCGGCGAGGATGTGTCGGTCGGCACCGCCGGCGCGGCCGCGGGCCAATCTGCCAGCATCCGCAGGCGCATCGCTTCGCGCAGACCGCCGCGTCCCTCCCTGCGCCAGGCGTCCCGGAGGGTTCGCCATGCCTGCGCCGCCGCCCTGGGCCGACGCAGCAGGCGCCAGGCCAGCGGCAGCGACCATCTCGCCCCCACCATCAGGCGCCTGACCGGCGCGGCCCTGATCGGCGCCAGATGGATCGGTCCCGGGCTGCCGGCGAAGGTCATCGTCAGCCCGACCGCATCGGGCGGAACGTAGGCCGTCACCTTCCAGCCGGCGGCCGGCGCGGCGGGCAGCGGCAGGGTTGCCAGCGGCCGGTGGCCGGCGCCGCAGTCGACCTGGAACAGCGGCGCCGGAACATCGCGCGGCGCCCGGATACGCACGGAGAACCGCGTCCATCCTGCGGGCAGGCCCTCCGGGCCGGGCAGCAGGCGGAAGGCGGACACCCGCCCGATGACCTGCCACCAGCCGGCGGCGCCGTCGATCGCCCTGACCCCGCGAAGCGGCCGGACGGCGAGGATGCCGCGTCCTCCCATCACACTGTCCCGCCAGCGCGATGGCGCCCCGTGCCGGGTGTGATGCCGGTCACATCCTTCAGTCGCAATTCCGTGCCACCCGATCGTTCCAGTAGGCCAGGACGTCCGCAAGCGTACTGGCCCAGGGAACACGCGGCGACCACCCGAGCGAACGCGCGGCCGCCTGCGCGTCGCCGGTTGCGAACGCAACGTCGGACGGGCGCACCCGGCCCGGGGCGACAGCGATGTCGGCATGCACACCGGCAAGGCGGAGCAGGTCGTCCAGCACGTCGCCGATCCGCCGCGGCACGCCAGACGCCAGATTCAGAATGGTGCCGGGAGCGAGGTCGCCCTCGCGCAGCAGGCAGCGCAGATAGGCGTCGCACACGTCGCCAACGTCCAGGAAGTCACGGTGCGGGCGCAGGTCGCCCACCTGCAGCACCGGCAGCTGGCGCCCGGCGGCGATGCGCGCGATCTGGCGGGCGAAGGCAGGCACCACGAAGTCCGGCATCTGGCCGGCGCCGGTGTGGTTGAACGGCCGCAGCCGAACCACGCGCAACCCGTCGGTCGCGGCCAGCGCGCCCAGCGCCAGGTCCGCCGCCGCCTTGGTGGCGGCGTAGGTGTTCATCGGCGCCAGCGCGGCCGTCTCGTCCAGCGGCACACCGGCCCGGAACGACGCGCCGTAGGCGTCCGCGCTGGAGGCGAACAGCATCAGGCAACCCGGCGCCTCGGCCAGCAGGGCATGGGCCAGGCGCAGCGTGCCGTGCAGGTTCACATCCCAGGCGCCGGCGGGATCGTGGCGGGCATCGGCGACGGCGGCGATGGCGGCCAGATGGATGCAGGCATCCGGCCGCGCCGCCTGCACCGTCGCCCGCACCGCGGCGGCGTCGGCAAGATCGAAGCGGGCGGCGAACACCTCCGCATCCGGCAGGCCCGCCGCCAGCGCCGGCAACAGGTGGCGGCCAACGAAGCCGGCGGCACCGGTCACCAGGACCCGGTGCGCCACGCCTCAGGCCGCCATGCGGGCGCGGTGGCGCGCCAGGTCGGCCTCCACCATCTCGGCCACCATGTCCTCCAGCCCGGTCTCGGGCACCCAGCCCAGCCGCGACCGCGCCTTGGCGGCATCCCCCAGCAGCACGTCCACCTCGGCCGGGCGGATCAAGTGGTTCGACGTCACCACGTGGTCCTGCCAGTCCAGCCCGGCGTGGCCGAAGGCGATGCGGCACAGTTCGCTGATTGGCGTGGTGCGCCCGGTCGCCACCACGTAGTCGTCGGCCACGTCCTGCTGCAGCATCAGATACATGGCGCGCACGTAGTCGCGGGCATGGCCCCAGTCGCGCGTCGCGTGCAGGTTGCCGAGCTGCAGTTGCGACGCCAGCCCGAGCCGGATGCGCGCCACGCCGTCGGTCACCTTGCGGGTCACGAACTCGATGCCGCGCAGCGGGCTTTCATGGTTGAACAGGATGCCGGAGCTGGCGTGCAGGCCGAAGCTCTCACGGTAGTTCACCGTCATCCAGTGCGCGTACAGCTTGGCCGCGGCATAGGGGCTGCGCGGGTAGAACGGCGTTCTCTCGTTCTGCACCGGCTCCTGGATCAGGCCGTACATCTCGCTGCTGCTGGCCTGGTAGAAGCGTGCCTCGGGCCGCATGAGGCGCACCGCCTCCAGCATGTTGGCGGCCCCGATGCCGGTGACGGCGCCGGTCAGCAGCGGCTGGTTCCATGACGTCGCCACGAAGCTTTGCGCGGCGAGGTTGTACACCTCGTCCGGCTTGTGGTCGGCCATGATCCGGATCAAGCTGGACATGTCGGTCATGTTGCCGTCCACCATCTCGACCTCCTGCAGGATGCCGAGCCAGCGCAGCCGCTCGCCGATCACGTCCGAGGACGCCGAGCGGCGCAGCAGGCCGACCACCCTGTAGCCCTTCGCCAGCAGCAGCTGCGAAAGATAGGCGCCGTCCTGGCCGGTTATCCCGGTGATGAGAGCTGTTGGCATGCCGTTCCTTGGGATGGTCGGTGAAGGTGGAGCCTAACGGGTCAGATGGCAATCGCTACGATATCGATATGGTCTGTGCCGCGCGCCGCATAGGCCCGCATGATGTCGTCCGGGCCGCTCGGCGCCGAGACCGTGCCGTCCTTGCCGATCACCGACAGCGCATATCCGAAGCTTTCCAGCCACGCCAAGTAACCGACCGCGTCGATCCCGGAGATGCCGGGCATCAGGCCCGGGCTGAGCTCGCTGACCAGCGTCGGCCGGCACCGCCGCAGGGTTGCCTCGCAGCCGCGCAGGGCGTTGTACTCGGCGCCCTCGACATCGACCTTGATGAAGTCGATGCGGCGATCGCCCATCAGCAGGTCCACCGGCACGCAGCCGACGCTCTCTGAGCCGAAAAGCGCGCCCACGTCGTCGGGTGCCGCCGAGGTCGTGGCATTGGAATAGGTCCGGTGCAGCACCAGCAGGTCGATCTCCCGTCCGGCCGCGACCTGCGCCAGGCTCACCTGGGTGAAGCCGTTGACCCGGCGGCTGGCTTCCAGCAGGCGGGCATTGCGCGGGTTCGGCTCGACCGCCAGCACGTGGCCGGCGGGCCCGACCAGCATCGCCGACAGCATGGTGAAATAGCCGATGTTGGCGCCGATATCGATGACCGACATGCCCGGGCGCAGGTGGCGGCGGAACACCGCGGCCACCTCCGGCTCGTAGTTGCCGGCGCGCACGTGGATGCCGACGGCGGCGTCGTCAACCGCGGCGTGGATGCGGAAGCCGTCCGCCTCGCACAGCTCGATCCCGGCCGCGTGGTCCCGGTCCAGCAGGCCGCGGCGGGCGAACTCCAGGCTGTTGGCATAGCCCGCGACCACGCTGCCGAGGTCGCGCCCGACCTGCATGCTGTGGCCGGCCCATTCCTCGGGGTTGGCGTCGCGGCCCAGCAGCAGGCGGAAGCAGCCGCGGATGTCGTCGGCGGTGGCAACCGGCACGAATGCGGCGCCGGCCGGCCGGGCCGGGCGCCTCTTGATCCCGAACATTGCTCAGGCTGCTCCTTTGACTGGCGGCATGACCCCGACATGCTAAACCGACGCGCCGCAGCCGGTTCGATCGGCCCTGGACAGGAAACATGATGACGTTTGTCTCGTACGCGCAGAACTTCGAGGACGTGTTGTTATGGCGGGCGCTGCGCGATGTCGAGGCCGGGTTCTACATCGATGCCGGAGCGTCGCACCCGGACACCGACTCCGTCACCCGCGCCTTCCACGACCGCGGCTGGAGCGGCATCAACATCGAGCCGGAGCCGGAAGCGTGCCTGCGCCTGGCCGCCGCCCGCCCGCGCGACGTCACCCTGCAGCTGGCGCTCGGCGCGGCGGCGGGCGAGGCCGTCCTGCACGTCGTCGACGGCACCGGCCTGTCGACCCTGGAGCCCGCCGTCGCCGCGTCCCATGCGGGCATGGACACGCGCCCGGTTACCGTCCGCGTCGACACGCTGGCCGCGGTCTGCGCCGCCCATGTCCGCCGCGACATCCATTTCCTGAAGGTGGACGTGGAGGGGTCCGAGCGCGCCGTGCTGGCGGGTGCCGACTTCAGCCGCTGGCGGCCGTGGATCGTGCTGGTCGAGGCGACCGCGCCGATGACCGCCACCGAGACCCACGCCGCCTGGGAGGGCCTGTTGCTGGATGCCGCCTACGGCTTCGTGTGGTTCGACGGCCTGAACCGCTACTACGTCGCGGCCGAACACCACGAGCGCCTGGCGCCGGCGTTCCGCCTGCCGCCCAACGTGTTCGACAACTTCGTGCGCGCGGCCGACAGCGAGTGGGCACGCCGCATCCACACGGCCGAAACCGACGCCGATGCCCAGCGCCGGCGCGCCGATCGCGCCGAGGCGGAGCTTGCCGACCGCACGCTGCTTGCCGCCCACGCAGGTGCCGCCGCCGCCGGGCTGGCCGCCGCCTTCGCCCGCCTGGATGCGCGCCTGTCGCTCGCATCGGCCCGGATCGTGGACGGCGCGCTGCGGACGCGGGGCGAGGCCGCGCAGGCGGACGACCGCCTGGCCCAGGTCAACGACCGCCTGGCCGAGGCGCGCGACCGCCTTACGGCGGTGCATGCCAGCACCAGCTGGCGGCTGACCGCGCCGATGCGCCGGATCACCACCGGCCTGCGCCGGCAGGCCGCGCCCCCCGTTCCGCCCGATCCGCCTGTGGTGACTGCGCCGAGCCGGGTCCCGGCACTCTCCGAAGCCACGCCGGCGCATGCGGGATCGCCTGAGCGCAGGTCGACGCGCGTCGTGCATCAGTTCCATTCCGGATCGGCGGTCGGCGACGCCATCACCAATTCGATGCTGATGATCCGCGGTTTGCTGCGCGGCCTGGGCTTCGCCAGTGACATCTATGTCGAGCACCGCGACCCGCTGCTGGCCGACGAGCTGCTGCTGGTGCAGGAGCTGCCGGAGCACGACGGCTATGTCCTGCTGGTGCACCACTCCATGGGCTATGCCGCATTCGATCGGATCGTGGAGCTGCGGGCGGCGAAAATACTTGTATATCATAACATAACGCCGGTGCACCTGTTGCCGGACTCGCCCACTTACGAGCATTATGCCCATGTCGGCCGGCTGCAGCTGGCGCATTGGCGAGGCTTGGTAGTGGCCTCCATGGCCGACAGCGAGTACAACGCGCTCGAACTCCGCACGCTCGGCTTTGGTACGCCGCGCGCGTGCATGCTGCTGTTCAGCCTGGACGCCCTGCGCGACCGCGTTGCCGCGCGCGGGCAGGGGCACCGGTCGGCAGCCTTCACGGTGCTGTTCGTCGGCAGGGTGGCCGCATCCAAAGGCCAGGACGCGCTGGTCGAGGCCTTCGCCGCCTTCCGTGCCAGCTTCGGCGCCCCCTGCCGCCTGGTGCTGGTCGGGCGCCACGGCGAGGCCGACGACCCGTTCATGCGGCGGCTGCGAACGGCGATCGCCGGCCACCGGCTTGACGACCATGTCACGTTCACCGGCCTGGTGTCGGATGCCGATCTGGATGCCTGGTATGACGCCGCCGACCTGTATGTCTCGGCCAGCCGCCACGAGGGCTTCGGAGTACCGCTGGTCGAGGCCATGGCGCACGGCGTCCCGGTGCTGGCCTGCACCGGCGGCGCGGTAGAGTACACGCTAGGCGAAGCGCCGGGGCTGCTCGCCGACCGCGATCCCGCGGTTGTCGCGGACGCCATGCGGGCGGTGGCACGCGATCCGGGGTCGCATGTCCGCCGCCAGTCCGCGGCGCTGGACCGCTTCGCCCTCGCGCGGCAGATCGACATCCTGCTGCTGGCCCTGGCTACGGCGAGAGCGCCGCGGCCGGAGCCGCCCGGTGTGCGCGCGGCACTGGCCGCCGGCATGCGCTACACGGTGACTGGCCACGTCAACGCCAGCTACAGCCTGGCCGTCGTCAACCGCACCCTCGCCTTGACGCTGGCGGCGCTGCGCCCAGGCCGGGTGCGTCTGGCGCCGGTCGAGGGCCAGCCGACCGATCGCCTCGACGACGTGCCGCCGGCGCAGCGCGCGCGGATCGCCGGGCTGACGGGCCGCCCGCCGCACGACAGCGGCCCCCAGGTGACGATCAGCCAGCACTACCCCGTGTATGTGCCGGATCAGCCCGGCGAGGCGTCGTTCGCGATGTTCTTCTGGGAAGAGTCGCTGATCCCGGCCGAAACGGTGGCGCTGCTCAACCGCTCGTTCCGCGGCGTGCTGGCGCCGACGCGTTTCGTCGCCAAGGTGCTGATCGACTCGGGCGTGCGCGTGCCGGTCCGGTTGGTGTCCTACGTGCCCGACCTGGCGCGGTTCGCTGCCCTGGCACGGCACCCGCACCAGCCACAGAGAACTTTCACCTTTCTGCACGTTTCGTCGTGCTTCCCGCGCAAGGGCGTGGACGTGCTGCTGGCCGCCTACGCCCGGGCGTTCCGCGCCGGCGACCCGGTGCGCCTGATCATCAAGGGTTTTCCTAACCCGCACAACGAGGTGGCCGAACAGATCGCCGCCGCGCGGTCCGCGGACCCTGGCATGGCCGCCGTCGAGTTCATCAACCGCGACCTCGACGACGCGGCCCTGCTCGCCCTGTACGCCGAGGCCGGCGCGATGGTGCTGCCGACCCGCGGCGAAGGCTTCAACATCCCGGCCGCCGAGGCGCTGGCCGCCGGCCTGCCGCTGATCGTCACCGGCCACGGCGGCCACATGGACTTCTGCGACGCCGGCAATGCCCGGCTGGTCGGCTGGCGCCACGCCCCGTCCGGCAGCCATCTGGCCACCCCCCATTCGGTATGGGCCGAGCCCGACCGCGACGATCTCGCGGCCGCGCTGCGTGAGGCGGTGGCCGATCCGGCGGCGGCGGCGGCACGGGCGGCGGCCGGGCTGGCGACAGCCCGTCGTCTGGCGGCCGGCGATCCGGCGGCGCAGCTCGACGCGGCGGCGCTGGACGCGATCCTGGCCCCGCCGGCCCGACCGGCGCGCATCGCCTGGATCTCCACCTGGAACGTGCGCTGCGGCATCGCCGAATACAGCCGCCACATCCTCGACAACCTGCCCACGGGCGAAGACCTGCCGGCGCCGCTGGTGCTGAGCGACGAGCGCACCCTGCCCGAGCCGTTCCTGGACCGGGGCCAGACGGCGCGCCCGGCTTGGAACCTGCACCAGCGCAGCAGCTTCGACGAGCTGGCGCAGGCGATCGGCCGCGCCGACCCGGATGTCGTGGTGCTGCAGCACCAGCCTGGCCTGTTCAACTGGGACCGGCTGACGCAGCTGCTGGCGCTGCCCGCGCTGCGCGGCCGGGCGGTCAGCGTAACTCTGCACAACACCCGCCACCTGCTTGACGTGGACGGCTGCGAGCGCGCCGCGACGGTGGCCGCACTCGCCGACGTCGCGCGCGTGGTCGTGCACACGCTGGCCGACCTCGACCGGCTGCACGGCCTTGGCCTCGGCGGGAACACGGTGCTGATGCCGCACGGCGCCCCGCCGGCGAGCCCGCCCGGCCGCGTGCGGGCGCTCGCGGCCGGCGACGCACCGGTCGTCGGCTGCTACGGCTTCTTTCTGCCGGGCAAGGGCATCGCCGAGCTGATCGCCGCGTTGCCGCTGCTGCGGGCGCGCTGGCCACACGCCAGGTTGCGGCTGGTCAACGCGCAGTATGACAGCCCCGCGTCGGCCGCCGAGGTCGCCGCCTGCCGTGCCGCGGCCAAAACGCTGGGCGACGCCGTGGAATGGCACACGTCGTTCCTGCCGCACGAAGCCTCGCTCGACCTGCTCGCCGGGTGCGACCTGGTGGTGCTGCCGTACCAGGCCTCCCAGGAGGCATCGAGTGCCGCGCTGCGCAGCGTGCTGACCGTCGGCGTGCCGGTGATGGTGTCGCCCATCCCGCTGTTCGACGAGGTCGGCGACGGCGTGGCACGCTTCGACGGCGTCGATCCGGTGGCGATCGCCGCCGGGATCGACCGGATGCTGGCCGATCGCGACCGACGCCAGGCCTTGCAGGATGCGGCCCAGGCCTGGCTCGCCGCGCATTCCTGGCCGGCCATCGCAGCGCGGTTCCACCTGATGCTGCAAGGCCTGGCGCAGCCGCGCATCACCGACGCGCCGACGCCTGCGGCCGGCTGATGGGTCGCCTGATCTTCGCCAACCAGCTGCGTGGCCTGGCGGCGCTGTGCGTGGTGGTCAGCCATCTGCTCGGCGTCTACTGGGGCATGCGGGACTTCGTGGGACTGGCGACCTCCGCGCCGGTGCAGCCCGGCAGTCCGCCGGAGGTGGTGTTCGGCCTCATCAGCCATCCGTGGCTGAACTTCGGCCCGCTCGGCGTCGCCGTGTTCTTCCTGATCAGCGGGCTGGTGATCCCGATCTCGCTCGACAAGCACAGCCGCGCCAGCTTCGCCGCCGCCCGCCTGCTGCGCATCTACCCGCTGTATCTGGCGGCGCTGCTGCTGGAGGTGGCGGTGCTGCATGCGAATGCGGCGTACTGGAACCGGCCCTTCGCCTACAGCGACCTGGCGGTGCTGGCCAACGCCCTGCTGATCTACAACGTCATCGGGCAGCCAAGCATCGACCTGGTGAACTGGACGCTGTGCATCGAGCTGAAGTTCTACCTGTTGCTCCTGGTGCTGGCGCCGCAGGTCCGGGCCGGCCGCGTCGCGGCGCTGTTCGGCGTGGCCGTCGGCATCTGGCTGACGAACCTGTTGCTCGCGGCCGGTTGGCTGGACGGCCTAGCAACGCGGTTTCCCGCCGCTGCCACCATCCTGAGCACCGAGTCCGTCTTCATCGTCTACATGCTCATCGGCGTGCTGTTCAGCCACATGCTGCGCGGGTGCCTAAGCCGGCTGTCCGGAAGCGTCGCCATATGCCTGATGTTCGCGCTGTTCGTCGCCACCTGGCGCGCCAGCGTCAACGCAGCGCAGTTCCCGATGGTGACGGCGAACTACCTGTACGGCCTGGTGATCTTCGCCGGTGCGTTCCTGCTGCGGCGGCACGCGGTCGCATTCTGGCCGCTCGACTTCCTCGCCGCAATCAGCTTTCCGCTGTACCTGATCCATTCGCTGATCGGCTTCTCGCTGCTGAAGTTCTTCATGTTGGCCTGGGGCTGGCCATATGCCGGTGCGTTGGCCTTGGCCGTGCCGCTGGTAATCCTGCTCGCCACGGCCCTACATTTCGGCGTCGAAGTTCATGCTGCCGAGTGGGGCCGGCGCCTGGCGCCACGGCAAAAGGCTGCCGATGTCGCTGCTGCAGCGGATTGATTGCATGTCACCGGGATAATTTTCTGCATTTTTGTAGGGTCTGCTGCATCCAATCCCCGGCGGCCACGTATCTCTCCTGCGGCGCGCATGCCGTCCCATGAACGGCGTATCGGTCAGCTGACGTGACTGGTCGGCTGATGGGTATCTTTCAGGGAGTCTCCTCATGCCAAACGAAACCTTGGACATCAACGCCGGAACGGAGGCGGATTATAACCGCCGCAACATGATGAAGAACGTGGGGCTTGGCGTGGTCGGCGCCGCAGCCGCCACGGCGATGTCTGCCGGCGGCATGATGCTGTCCAGCACGCCCGCCCAGGCCCAGGCCGCCGCCATCGGCGACGCTGACATCTTCAACTTCGCCCTCAACCTCGAATACCTCGAGGCCGAGTTCTACCTTCGCGCGGCGACCGGCCAGGGCCTGGCGGCAGCCGACGTGACCGGCACCGGCACCGCCGGCAGCGTCACCGGTGGTTCGCTGGTGCCGTTCAGAAGCCGGGCGATCCAGCAGTATGCCCAGCGCATTGCGGTCGACGAGCAGGCGCATGTCCGCTTCATCCGCTCCGTTCTCGGACCCGCTGCGGTCGCGCGTCCGGCCATCAACCTGAGCACCAGCTTCACCAACCTTGCCATCGCCGCCAAGCTGATCGTCCCGGGCCAGACCTTCAACCCGTTTGCCGACGACATCAGCTTTCTGCTCGGCGCGTTCATCTTCGAGGACGTCGGCGTCACCGCTTATGGCGGCGCGGCTCGCCTGATCTCCAACAAGGATTTCCTGGAAGCTGCTGCCGGCATTCTGGCGGTCGAGGCCTATCATGCCGGTGCTATCCGCACGCTGCTGGCCAATCTCGGGGCGGGCGTGGCGGTCGGCGCGATCTCCGACCTCCGCAAGGCGCTGTCAGGTGCCAACGACGACCAGGGCATTCTAATCCCCGGCAACAACTACAACATCGTGCCGACGGACTCGAACTCGCTCACGTTCCGTCGCACCACAACGCAGGTGTTGAACATCGTCTATGGCGGCGGCGCTGCGTCGAACTTCCTGTTCTTCCCGAACAGGGTGAACGGCGTCATCGCTTAAGCAGGCCGACTGGCGGCGGATCGTGCGAACGGTCCGCCGGCGTCCGGTTGTTAACGCCGTGGGATGGATAGTTCTTGCTTTACCCATCTTTCCGGCGCCAGCACCATCGATGATGGGTGACGCAAAAGCTAACCTATTCCACGAAGCCGAATGCCGCCTATGGCTGGGCGAACAGCCTTGCAGCCGATCGCATCACCTTCAGCCGATATGCCTGATGCAGCAGCAGGGTGTGTGAGTGATAGTTTCCAATCGCCACCATCAGGTCGCCCTTCGCCTCATTCAGGTAGCTGCGCAGGATCGCTCCGGCGGCGGCGATGTTGTAGCATGCCTCGTGAGTTAGTCGGCGACGCACCACCATCGGGTCGGTATGCGTGTAGGCGGCCAGCGCTGGCAGCCACAGGGTGTTGACCTGCATCACGCCGAGGTCCTCGGTGCCGTTGGCGTTGATGCCGACACTGCCCATGCGGCCGCCTTCCACCGCATGGATGGACGGCAGCACCCGCGGCGGCAGATTGTAGATCGATGCCACCAGCGCCATGCAGGCGGCGAACGGAACCGCCATCAGCGGTACCCTGCCGCGCAGGACAGGCCGGATCCTAGGGACATCACAGCGAAGCCACGACGGTTCCATTCGGGGCGGAACCATGTGCCGATCCGCAATCCATGATGCGGGACCCTCATTCGCCGGTTTCCCAGGTCAGAATCCTGTAGGGCGACCCGTTGCCCTGGGTGCCGACGCGGACCACCGCCCGGCGGACAAAACGGCTGCCGCCGGCGCCAGCCGACGACGTGATGCCGATCACGCTTTCGTCGCCGCCGCCGCCCGCGCGCGCCGCGCCGTAGGTCTCGGCCATCGCCCGGGCTACCGGGGCCGCCGCCAGCGCCAGGTCCGGGTCGCCGTCGCGGTACAGCGAAAGATACGGCGCAGCACCGGCCAGCAGCGCCGGTGTCATGCCCAGCACCAGCCCGAGTTCGCCGATGCTTTGGAACGGCGTGCCGGGTGCTGTGAAATCCCGCCCGGCGGCACGGTAGCGGGCCGCGGCGCTGCCGGTCGGGCCGGCCTGCGAACCCGGAAAGCGCCATGCCACGATGTCCGCGGCCAACGCGGCGGCCGTGCGCACGTCGGCGCCAACGGCGTGCAGGAGGGCCGCGAGCAGCTCCGGCGAAGCGGTGTTGGGATTGATCCGACCGGCCTGACTTTCAATGCGGATGTCCACCGCCGCACCCGGCAACTCGATCCGCCGCGGCCTGCCGTCTGCCGGCCAGTGGGCAGCCGAGCTGTCCAGCGCGTGGAAGATCGCGGCCTGGATGCCGGCGTCGGCAGCGGCCTGGACGGTGGCTGCCAGGCGCAGGTTGCCCGCCAGCTGGGCTTCGCCCCGCCCGGATAGGGTCAGCTGGGTGATCAGCAGCGACAGCAGCACCAGCGTCCACAGCACCACCAGCAGGGCGAAGCCGCGCTCGCCGGGTGTTTCCCTCGCCATGTGCGTCAGCGGGTCACGGCTCCAGCCCCAGCCGTCGGCGCGCGTTGCGGCCCGGGTCGGCGGCCCCCGTGGCGCGGCCGAGCTGCAATGCGGACGGCACCGCGGCGGCGGTGCCGAGCTGCTCGCGCATGTCCTCGGTCAGCGTGCGGGCGTCGCGTTGGTCGTGCACCACGTGCGGCGTGATCAGCACCAGCAGCTCGGTGCGCACCCGCCGGTTGTCCTGGGTGCCGGCGAAGATGTTCAGGATCGGCACGTCCTTCAGCCAGGGGATGCCGGAGTTGCTGCGCGACGAGCTGTCGCGGATGAGGCCGGCAAGCCCGATGGTCTGGCCGTCCTGCACCACGATGCGCGAGGTGACGCTGCGCTGCTGGAAGGTCGGGCTGTCGATGCCGGACGCCCGCGGCGTGGTGGTGTCGACGTCGCTGACCTCCTGCGAGATGTCCAGTGTCACCAGGCCGCCGCTGTTCACCCGCGGCGTTACCTCCATGATGACGCCGGTCGGCTGGTACTGCACCTGGTTGACGATGGTGGCGTTGTTGGTCAGGGCACTTTGCGAGCTGCTGGTCAGGAACGGCACCAGGGCGCCGACCTGCAGCCGCGCCGGCCGGTTGTCGAGCACCAGCAGCTGCGGCGACGACAGCACCTGCACCGTGGTGACTGCCTGCAGCGCCGCCAGGGCGAAGGGGACGCCGCCGGCCTGGCTGCCGCCGATGACGAAGCCGGGCAGGGTGGTGCCGAAAGCGGCCCCGGCGATGCTGGTGTTGGCCAGCGACTGCGTCGCCGTGCTCAGGATGCCGTTGATGCCACCGGACTTGAAGAAGAACTGGGTGCCATACTGCAGCGTGTCGTTCAGCGTCACTTCGGCGATGGTGGCGTCGATGCGCACCTGCAGCGGCAGGATGTCCAGCTTGCGCAGCATGGCGACGACGGTGTTCTCCTCGCGCTCGGTGCCGTAGACCAGGACAGCGTTGTTCTGCTGGTTGGGGATGATGCGCATGGTGCGCGTGTCGCCGCCGCCGCCGCCGCCGCCGGAGGATGGATCGAGGCCGCCGAGCAACGGGTTGCCACCCTGGCTGCCGCCCGGCGCGCCGCCCTGGGGCTGCTGGTCCGGCGGCGACCCCTGCCCGAGGCCGCCGGGCGCCTGCCGGCTGCCGGCGCCCAACCCGCCACCACCCAGCCCGCCACCACCCAGCCCGCCGCTCCCCGACCCGCCACCAAGGCCACCCGACCCGACACCGCCGC
>JAABUT010002820.1_pt1 | contig 15920 bp, 13 predicted proteins | sample 5559281 | NCBI WGS metagenome assembly JAABUT01 (sample SAMN10711880, study PRJNA513359) | rock metagenome | isolation source: Antarctica rocks | place: Antarctica: Victoria Land, Ricker Hills nord | collected 2016-01-04 | reverse complement strand
CGACCAGGCCGTGACGTTCTACCGTGACGTGCTCGGTTTCGAGGAGGCGTGGCGCGAGGGCGAGGACACCGTCTCGTTCTACGTGCCCGATAGTTCGGCACAGATCATGCTGGTGACCGACGGTCTGCCGGCGGGGCCGATGTATTTGGTGGCCGATGCGCAGGCATGGACTGCTGCGCATGCCGACCTTCCCGTGCGGGTGCCGAGACTGGAGATTCCCGGCGGTGCCGTGATCGGGTTCGATGGGCCCGGCGCAAACGTCTTCTACGTCTTCGATCAGCCGGACGCCCAATAGGCTGCCGTCTCCTGGATATCGCAATCACACAGACAGCTCCATCCCACCGAGGTCGACCTGGGTGCGGACGAGGAGCCCGGCCGCTCAACTGAGGCGTCCGGTGAGCGATCGGTGAAGACACAGCCAAGCGCGCCTGAAGGGGTGCCCGTGACGCTGACCGGCTGAGATCCCCCTCGGCTCAGCGGCCGCGACGCAGGGCAGCGATCGCCCGGCTGTCGGCGATGGTCGCCACCACCATCGCGACCGCCCCGACCTTGGCCCCGGCGGCTTTCTCCTGGCGCACGAGGCGAAAGCAGTAGGCGGCGATGATCAGATTGAGCCCGGCTCTGGCTGTCATCCACTGCCACCGCCGGCGACCGGCGAGTAGCCCGGGAATCAGGGCGAGGTCCGATGCTCCAATGGCTCGCAGCGCTACGGGATGCTCGCCGATACGCAGCAACCGGCCAGTCCGGGAGGGGGCGGCAAGCAGGGCGAGTCCGATGGGCAGGGTGATCAGCCCGGCTCTGGTCGCCGCACGTTGCGCGGTGCCTGGTTCCATCGACACAGCCTTCCACGGCGAGCGCCCAGTGAGTGAGGCGGTCAGATCAGGGCCAGACCCTTGACGGCGTCCCGTTCCTCGCCCAGTTCGGCGACGGAGGCGTCGATCCGGCCGCGGGAGAACTCGTTGATCTCCACACCCTGGACGATCGACCAGCTGGTGCCGTCGCTGGTGCACGGGAACGAGGAGATCAAGCCCTCGGGCACGCCGTAGGAACCGTCCGACTCGATGGCGACGCTGGTCCAGTCGCCGTCGGGGGTGCCGTGCACCCAGCTGTGCACGTGGTCGATGGCCGCGCTGGCCGCCGACGCCGCCGATGAGGCGCCGCGGGCTTCGATGATGGCTGCCCCCCGCTTCGCCACGGTCGGGATGAAGGTGCCCTCCAGCCACTCGGGCTCCACCTGGTCCGCGATGGATTTCCCGTTCGCCTGCGCCGTGTACAGATCGGGGTACTGGCTGGCGGAGTGATTGCCCCACACTGTCATTCTGCTGATCTCGGTGACCGAGACCCCGAGCTTCGCCGCCGCCTGGGCCAGCGCCCGGTTGTGATCCAGCCGCATCATGGCGGTGAACCGGCCGATCGGGATGTCCGGAGCGTGCGAGCGGGCGATCAGCGCGTTGGTGTTCGCCGGATTGCCCACCACCAGGACCTTGATGTCGTCGGCGGCACCGGCGTTCAGGGCCTCGCCCTGCGGCTTGAAGATGCCGCCGTTGGCCTCGAGCAGGTCGCCGCGTTCCATGCCGGCGGTTCGCGGCCGAGCCCCGACCAGCAGAGCAACGTTGGTCCCGTCGAAGGCTCTGGTCGCATCGTCGGTGATGTCGATGCCGGCGAGCAGTGGGAAGGCGCAGTCGTCCAGTTCCATCGCGGTGCCCTCGGCGGCCTTCAGCGCCGGGGTGATCTCCAGCAGGTTCAGTGCGACCGCAGTGTCCGGTCCGAGCATGGCACCGGAAGCGATCCGGAACAGCAGGGCGTAGCCGATCTGGCCGGCCGCGCCGGTGACGGTCACCTTCACCGGGGTCTGGGACAGGGACATCTTCGGGTCATCCTCCTCGTCGGGCGGCGGGTCGGACCGCGATGTCCGGCGCCCGCAACGGGTTCAGCATGGCAGGTGCGGTCAGTGGCCGGAGCCCGGGGCGACACCGGCCGGCAGGCCGGATGCGGCGCCCGGGTCGAGCAGCCAGCGGGTGACGGACCTCCCGGTGGCCCCCGCGGCCGGCAGCTCCGATTCCGGCGCGCCGCCGACAGCCAGCGCCACCGCATCGGCCTTCCCGCCGCCGGCCACCAGCATCCACACCTCGTCCGCGGTGCGGATGGTCGGCAGGGTCAGCGAGATCCGGTTCGGCGGCGGCTTCGGGCAGTCCCGCACAGCGACCACGCTGCGGTCGTCCCGGACAGCGGGGGAGCCGGGGAAGACCGATGCCACATGACCTTCGGGGCCCATGCCGAGCATCACCACGTCGAACGCCTGCGGGAGCGACGCGGCATAACCGGCGGCGGCAGCGTCAAGATCGTCGCCGAACTCGCCGTCCGACGCCGCCATCTCGTGGACCCGACCGGGGTCGAGCGGCAGCCGATCGAGCACTGCGGTCCTGGCCTGACCGGCGTTGCGCTCGGGGTCGGCGGCGGGCACGAAACGTTCGTCCCCCCAATAGATCTCGACCCGCGACCAATCGACGGCGTCCTTGGCCGGCGCGGCGGCCAGCTGCTCCAGGACGGCGATGCCGGTGCCGCCGCCGGTGAGCGCGAAGACCGGGATCTCGCCCACCGCCTGCCGGTCGATCAGCCTGATGACGAGGCGGGCGGCGGCCGCGGCGGCGAGCAGCTCGGCAGTGGGATGCACGACGATCTGAGTGCGGCTCATCGGTCACTTCCGGTGCCGGACGCTGCGGTGGTGGGGCGGCCCTTGCGCACCCTCTTCTTCTCGGGTGCGCCGCGCGGTGGTGCGCCGTCGGGTCGTGCGCCCGAAGGCTCGGGTGGTGCGCCCGAAGGCTCGGGTGGTGCGCCGTCGGTGGACGCCGCCCGCCGGGTGCTCCTGGCTTTCGCTGCGGGTCCGACCGGCGCCACCGCGGATTTTTTGGCCGGCGACCTGTCGGACAGCCCCTTGACGGTCACCAGGTCCAGCCCTTTGGTGAGCACGGCGGCGTACACCTCGTCGTCGTCCAACCGGCGCAGCTCCTCCGCCAGGCAGTCCCGCAGCGACCGCCTGGGCAGCGCCAGGGAACGCTCCGGCTGATGTTCCATGGTCAGGGTCGCTGTCTGCCGGTCCGGCCGCTCCAGGCGGATGCTGCCCGATCTGCGCACCAGCACCGCCGAGTACATCCCGCTGCCGGCCCGCCCCTTCACCGTCCGCTGCACCGGGCACTTGAGCTGCAGGGCCAGCCATCCGGCCAGCAGCTCGGTCGACGCCGAATCCGGGGCGCCGGACACCACCGCGGAGAGCACCTTGTCGTGCGGAGGCTGGTCAAGGGCCGCCGCCAGCAGGCCCCGCCAGGTGGTGATCCGGGTCCAGGCCAAATCGGTGTCGCCCGGCTGGTGCACACTGCGCCGCCCCCGCAGCGCGGACAGCGGCCGCTTGGCGGCCGCCGCGTCGGTGATCCGGCGCTGCGCCAGCTCACCGATCGGATCGTGCGCCGGATCGTCCGGTGCGCCGTTCGGCCACCAGCTGACCACCGGCGCGTCCGCCAGCAGCAACGGGATCACCACCGAGGCGCCCTGCTCGGCCATCGCGCCGTACAGCCGGATCACGATCACCTCGCTGGCCCCCGCATCACCGCCGACCCGAATCTGGGCATCCATCCGCGGGGCGCCGCGCCTGGTTCCCTGAGCGACCACGATCACCCGGCAGGGATGCTCGAAGGAGGCGGCGTTGGCGGCCTCGATGGGCGCCTCCGAGCCGGACTCCTGGGTGACGATCACCAGCGTGAGCACCCGGCCCAGAGCCACCGTGCCGCCGCGCTCGCGGAGGTCGACCATGGTCTTGTTGATGATCGCGGATGTGGTGGACGGCAGGTCGATGATCACGGCCGCCGCCAGGTGCGGCCGTCACGGGCCATCACGGCGTCGGCCGATGCCGGTCCCCAGGTTCCGGACAGGTAGGGATCGGGCTGCGAACGTGTGCGCTCCCATGCCTTTTCGATCGGATCCAGGATCTTCCAGGACAGCTCGACCTCCTCGTCCTGCGGGAACAACGACGGCTCGCCGAGCAACACGTCCAGGATCAGCCGCTCGTAGGCCTCCGGTGAAGCCTCGGTGAACGCCTGCCCGTAGGAGAAGTCCATGTTCACGTCGCGCACTTCCATGGTCGGGCCGGGCACCTTGGAGCCGAAGCGGATAGTCGTGCCCTCGTCCGGCTGCACCCGGATCACCAGTGCATTGGAACCCAGCTCCTCGGTGTCGGTGCGCGCGAACGGCAGGTGCGGCGCGCGTTTGAACACCACGGCGATCTCGGTGACCCGCTTGCCGAGCCGCTTTCCGGTGCGCAGGTAGAACGGCACCCCGGCCCAGCGCCGGGTATCGACCGTGAGCTTGACGGCAGCGTAGGTCTCGGTGTCCGAGGACGCCGAGATGCCGTCCTCCTCCAGGTATCCGGGCACCTTGACGCCGCCCTGCCATCCCGCCGCGTACTGGCCGCGGGCCGTCTCGCCGGCCAGGTCCTTCGGAATCTGCACCGCGGAGAGCACCTTGGTTTTCTCGGTGCGCAGGTCCTTGGGCTCGAACGAGACCGGTTCCTCCATCGCGGTCAGCGCCATCAGCTGCAGCAGATGGTTCTGGATGACGTCGCGGGCCGCCCCGATGCCGTCGTAGTAGCCGGCCCGGCCACCGACGCCGATGTCCTCGGCCTGGGTAATCTGGACGTGATCGACATAGTGGGAGTTCCAGATCGGTTCGAACAGCTGGTTCGCGAACCGCAGCGCCAGCAGGTTCTGCACCGTCTCCTTGCCCAGGTAGTGATCGATGCGGAAGACGCTGGACGGCGGGAAGACCTCACCGACCAGGCGGTTCAGCTCCTTCGCCGAGGCCAGGTCGTGTCCGAACGGCTTCTCGATCACCACCCGGCGCCACTCGCTGCCCTGCTGTGTGCACAGGCCCGAGCGGTGCAGCTGCTGGAGCACCGTCGGAAAAGCTCCCGGCGGGATGGACAGGTAGAAGGCGTGATTGCCTCCTGTGCCGCGGGTCCGATCAAGCTCGTGCAGGGTGCCCGACAACATGTCGAACGCGTCGTCCTCGTCGAAAGCGCCCTGTACGAAACGGATCCCCTCCGCCAGGTGCCGCCAGACATCCTCCGAGAACGGGGTACGCGCATACTGCTTGACCGCGTCGTGCACCACCGTCTCGAAGTCCTGATCGTCCCAGTCCCGGCGGGCGAAACCGACCAACGCGAAACCCGGTGGCAGCAGGCCCCGATTCGCCAGGTCATAGATGGCCGGCATCAGCTTCTTCCTCGACAGGTCGCCGGTCACCCCGAAGATCACCACCGACGACGGGCCGGCGATCCGCGGCAGCCGCTTGTCCCGCGGATCGCGCAGCGGATTGATCACCGTCTTGTCCACCCTTGGGTTCGCTCCCACTGTCTCTCGGTGCTGTGGCTGTCGTGGTTCACGCCGTCGGTCTTCTCGAAGGATAGGCAGCCGTGGTCAGCCGCGGAGCGCGGCGACCACCGCATCCAAACCGGCGGCCCTGTCCCACAGGTACAGCCCGAGCACCGGACGCCCGTGGTCGGCGAGCACCGAACCGTCACCCCTGGCCTGCGCAATCTGCAGCGAACCGAAGCTGAACGGCTGCTCCGGCACATCGAGGTCCTCTGCGCTGGCCCCCATGATCTGCAGGAAGATGCCGTTGGGGTGGCCGCCCTTGTGGTACTGGCCGGTGGAGTGCAGAAACCGCGGCCCCCAGCCGAAAGTCGTTTGCTCCCCGGACTTCTCGGCGATCAGCGGCCGCAGCCTGGCTGCGTCGTCCGCGGTCCGGTCGAGATATGCCTGCACCGCGATGTAGCCGCCGTCAGGGGCGGACCCCAAGAACCTGCTGAGCAGATCGGCCAGGCTCCCGGCCCCGCCGACCAGCTCCTGCGGGCCGTAGGCGGTGACGCCGTCGAAGGTCGGCACGCCACGTTCGGCGGCCTGCTCGGGGGAGTCGTCGGTGGTGCCCTGGCCGTGGCCGTCCAGCAGCTTGCGGGTGGCGATCTTCGCCGACTCGACATCCGGCTGGTCGAACGGGTTGATGCCGAACTCCCGACCGGCGACCGCGATCGCGTACTCCCAGGCGAGCATCTGGGCACCGAGCGGACCGGCGATCGAGAACGCAAAACCGGAGGTCGGCCTCACCCCCGCCGGCTCGCCGATGCTGGCCAGCACGGCGTCCCGGCCGGCGTCGGTGAACCCCGGGGCGTCCACGCCCTCGACCACGACCGGCAGCACGCCGGTGCCCTGCTTGCCGGTCGACTCGGCGATCAGCTGCTCCGCCCAGTCACCGAAACCGGCGATGCCGGAACCGGTATCGGCCAGCACCACCTTCTCGGCGCCGGCCTGCTGGGCCAGACCCAGCAGCGCACCGATCAGCAGCCCCGGATTGTCCGGCTCGTCGGCGGCCAATGACGATGTGGCCGCCTGAGCTTCGTCCAGTAGCCCCGCGATGTCGACGCCGGCCAACCCCGCCGGGACCAGCCCGAAGGCGGTGAGCGCCGAATAGCGGCCGCCGACGTTCGGGTCAGCCAGGAAAACCTTCCGGTATCCGGCTTTTGCCGCCAGCTCGGTGAACGGCGAGCCCGGGTCGGTGACCACGACGATGTGCCGACGCGGATCCAGCCCGGCCTCGGTGAACGCCGCCGCGTACGCCCGGCGATGCGAGTCGGTTTCGACGGTGCCGCCGGACTTGCTGGAGACCACCAGCACCGTGTGCTCCAGGTCGTGCGCCAGTGCGGCCCTTACCTGCCCGGGGTCCGTGGTGTCCAGGGCAACCAGACCCTTGCCGCGGGTCCCGCAGATCACCTCCGGTGCCAGCGACGAGCCGCCCATCCCGGCCAGCACCACGTGCGTCAGGCCCTCGGTGGCCAGCTCGTCACGCAGCTGCTCGATCTCCGGGACCAAGGGACGCGAACTCTCGGCCAGCGTCACCCAGGACAACCGGATGGCCGCTTCACTCTCGGCGTCCGGCCCCCACAGGGTGGCGTCCTGAGCCGTCATCCTGGAGGCGACCCGAGCCTGCACCAGCGCGTCCACTGCGTCCGACAACGCCGCCGGGTCCGGGACGGTGAATGTCAGGGTCAGGCCGCCGGCAGCGTTGATCGGTTCGGCGGTGTGGGCGCGGGTCACTGCTCACCGCTCTTCGCCTTGTCCAGCTCGTTGCCGACCGTCTCCAGCAACTCTGCCCAGGATGCGGCGAACTTCTCCACACCCTCGCGCTCCAGCGCCTCGTACACGTCGGCCAGGTCGATCCCCACCGCTTCCAGGCCGGAGAACACGGACGACGACTGCGCGTAGGTGCCCTTGACGGTATCGCCGCGGACCTCGCCGTGGTCGGCGACTGCGTCGATGGTCTTCTCCGGCGCGGTGTTGACGGTGCCGGGAGCCACCAGTTCCACGACGTACCGGGTGTCGTCGTAGGCCGGGTCCTTGACGCCGGTGGAGGCCCACAACGGCCGCTGCGGCTTGGCGCCGGCCGCCGCCAGGTCGGCCCAGTCCCCGCTCTGGTCGCCGGTGAACCGCTGCTCGTACAGCTGGTAAGCCAGTCGGGCGTTGGCGATCGCCGCCTGGCCACGCAGCGCCTGCGCCTCGGGGCTGCCATTGTCGTCGATCCGCTTGTCGATCTCGGTGTCGACCCTGGACACGAAGAAGGAGGCGACGGACACCAACTCGGAGATGTTGTGCCCGTTATCCTTCGCCTTGCGGACGCCGGCGACGAAGGCGTCGATCACCTCGCCGTAGCGCTCCAGCGAGAAGATCAGCGTCACGTTCACGCTGATGCCCTCGCCGATCACGGCCGTGATGGCCGGCAGACCCTCCTTGGTGGCCGGGATCTTCACCAGCAGGTTGGGCCGGTCGACGATCTTGGCCAGTTCTTTGGCCTGGGCGATGGTGCCGTCGGTGTCCTTGGCCAGGCTCGGCTCCACCTCGATGGAGACCCGGCCGTCCATCCCGCCGGTGGCATCGAACACCGGTTTCAGGATGTCGGCGGCGTTGCGCACGTCGTCGGTGACGACCGCGGTGACGACATCCTGCAGCGGGGCGCCGCGGGCGGCCAACTCGGCCACCTGCTCGTTGTAGGCCTCACCCATGGCCAGGGCGGCGGCGAAGATCGTCGGGTTGGTGGTGACGCCGGAGATGTGCTTGGCCTTGATCAGTTCGGCCAGGTTGCCGGTCTTGATCCGGTCCCGGGACAGGTCATCGAGCCAGAGCGAGACGCCCTGCGCGGTGAGTTCGGCGAGTCGATCCCGCTGCTGATCGGTGGTGGTGGGGTGCTGGGTCATTTCTTCACTGTCCTTCCGGCCGGCCGCCGGGGCGATCCACGGTGGCCGGGTTGTCGAGCGCTGTTTCGTCGGCACGATTCTTGGCCGGCGGAGTGATGGTGACGGATGCTGCACTGCTGGGGCCCGCCGCCCGTGCGATGACGGCCAACGATTCCTCCGCTGCTTCGACGACGGCGTCGGCGGTGATACCGAACTCCTTGTACAGCGTGGCGAAGTCGGCCGAGGCGCCGAAGTGCTCCAAGGAGACCGGCCGGCCGGCCGAGCCGATCCACCGGTACCAGGGCTGCGCGACGCCTGCCTCCACCGAGACCCGGGCGGCGACGGTGGACGGCAGCACCGATTCGATGTACTCGGCGTCCTGCCGCTCGAACCAGTCCAGACACGGCATCGACACCACCCGAGTGCCGATACCCTTGTCTTGCAACACCTTTCGGGCGGCGACGGCCAGCTGGACCTCGGAACCGGAGCCCATCAGGATCACCTGAAGGTCGCCGTCGGCCTCGGCGAGCACATAACCACCATGGGCCACGCCGGCAGCGTCCGTGCCCTGCAGGGTCGGCACGTTCTGCCGGGTCAGCGCCAGCCCGACCGGCCCGGAGAACCAGTCGTTCTGCTTCTCCAGCGTCGCCTTCCAGGCGAAGGCGGTCTCGTTGGCGTCCGCCGGCCGCACCATCGAGAGCCCGGGGATGGCCCGCAGCGCTGCCAGATGCTCCACCGGCTGGTGGGTGGGGCCGTCCTCGCCGAGCCCGATCGAGTCGTGCGTCCAGACGTAGATCACCGGAGCCTGCATCACGGCGGCCAACCGCACCGCGCCACGCATGTAGTCGGAGAACACCAGGAAGGTGCCGCCGTAGGGGCGGGTCGGTCCGTGCAACGCGATGCCGGTGAGGATCGAGCCCATGGCGTGCTCGCGGATCCCGAAGTGCAGCGTGCGCCCGTACGGCTCGGCCTGCCATGCCTTGGTGGCGGCGCTCACCGGGCCGAAGGAATCCGCGCCCTCCATGGTGGTGTTGTTCGATTCGGCGAGGTCCGCGGAGCCGCCCCACAGCTCGGGCAGCACATCGGCGAGCGCCGTGAGCACCTCGCCGGAGGCCTTGCGGGTGGCGACGCCCTTGGCGTCGGCCGGGAAGCTCGGCAGTTTGTCTGCCCAGCCGTCCGGCAGATCACGCGTGAGCAGCCGGTCGAACAGGGCCTTGTTGTCCGGGTTCTTGCTCGCCCATGCGTCGAAGGACGGCTGCCACTGCTGGTGTTGCTGCCGGCCGCGCTGCAGCAGCTCGCGGGTGTGGGCCAGCACGTCGTCATCGACCTGGAACGTCTTGTCGGGATCGAAACCCAGGATCCTCTTGGTCTCGGCAACTTCGTCGTCGCCCAGCGCCGAGCCGTGCGCCTTCCCGGTGTTCATCTTGGTGGGCGCCGGGTAGCCGATGATGGTCCTGACGGCGATGAAGGAGGGCTTGTCCGTCACTGCCTTGGCCGCCTCGATCGCGGCCAGGATGCCGGTGACGTTCTCTCCGCCCTCGACGAGCTGGGTGTGCCAGCCGTAGGCCTGGTACCGGGCGACCACGTCCTCGGACAGGGCAATGTTGGTGTCGTCCTCGATGGAGATCTGGTTGTCGTCGTAGAACACGATCAGGTTGCCCAACGCCTGCCGGCCGGCGATGGAGGAGGCCTCGCTGGTGACGCCCTCCTCCATGTCGCCGTCGGAGGTGATGACGTAGATGTGGTGGTCGAACGGACTCTGGCCCTGCGGGGCGTCGGGGTCGAACAGCCCGCGTTCGCGCCGGGCGGCCATTGCCATTCCGACGGCGGAGGCCAGCCCCTGACCCAGCGGGCCGGTGGTGATCTCCACGCCGCGGGTGTGGTGATGCTCTGGATGCCCGGGGGTCTTGGAGCCCCAGGTCCGCAGCGACTGCAGATCTTCCAGCTCCAGCCCGAATCCGCCCAGGTAGAGCTGGATGTACAGGGTCAGGCTCGAGTGCCCGCAGGACAGCACGAACCGGTCGCGGCCGGCCCACTCGGTGTCGTTCGGGTCGTGCCGCATCACCCGCTGGAACAGCGTGTAGGCCAGGGGCGCCAGCGACATCGCGGTACCGGGATGCCCGTTGCCCACCTTCTGGACGGCGTCCGCCGCCAGCAACCGAACGGTGTTCACCGCCTTGGTGTCCAGGTCGGTCCAGTCGCCCGGAACGTGCGCGGTGGTGAGTTCGGAGTTGGTGGGGCTGTCAGCCACGTCGGCGACCTTCTTTCGACGAACATTCCCGGCTGCCGGGTATCGCCGGCCGCGGCGTCGAGCCTAGTCCGGCGGCCGGTTGCCCGCTGCCGCGGGATGGGCCGGCGGGGCCGATCGCCGCCGCCCGCGCCGGCCCCCTACGATGACGGGCGGAGAGTCAACGCACGGCGTGACCGAAGAGGGAGACCGCGGGCTGTGACGGTCGCAGGATCAGGTGCCGGTACCGGGGAGACACCGCCCCGAGAGGTACTCCTGGACCCGGCCGACCTCCGCCCCGAGCCGGTCGACGGCCCCCCGGAGCGTTTGACCGTCGGCGAGGCCATCCCGCCGGCGCACCCGCTGTCGGTCCGGCAGCGCATCGGCGCCTACATCGCATTGACCAAGCCGCGGATCATCGAACTGTTGCTCATCACCACCATTCCCGCGCTGTTCGCCGCCGAGCGCCGGGTGCCCGATCTGTGGCTGGTGCTGGCCACCATGGTCGGCGGCACCCTGGCCGCCGGCAGCGCCAACGCGCTGAACTGCGTGATCGACGCCGACATCGACGCCAAGATGCGGCGGACCAGGGTACGGCCGCTGGCCAGGCACATCGTGACGCGGCGGGCGGCGCTGATCTTCGGGGTGGTCCTGGGGCTGCTGGCCTGCGGGTTCCTGTCGGTGTTCACCACCTGGCAGGCAGGGGTGCTCGCGGCGGTGGCCATCCTGTTCTACGTCTTCGTGTATTCGATCTGGCTCAAGCGGCGCACCTCGCAGAACATCGTCTGGGGGGGCCTGGCCGGGTGCATGCCGGTGATCATCGGCTGGTCCGCGGTGACCGGTGGGATCGGCTGGCCGGCATGGGCGTTCTTCGGCGTCATCTTCTTCTGGACCCCACCGCACACCTGGGCGCTGGCGATGCGCTACCGCGAGGATTACGCCGCCGCCGGGGTGCCGATGCTGCCGGTGGTGGCGCCGGAACGGGTGGTGGTCCGGCAGATCGTGCTCTACAGCTGGGCGATGGTGCTCTGCTCGCTGTTGCTGATACCGGCGTCCTCGTGGATCTACGCGGCGGCGGCCGTCCCAGCCGGGCTGCTGTTCCTGGCTGCCGCGCACCTGCTGCACCTGAAGGTGCTGCGCGGGGAGGCAGCCCGGCCGATGACGCTGTTCCATCTGTCGAACCTGTATCTCACGGTGGTGTCGGTGGTCTGGGCGGTCGATGCCGCCGTCGGTCTGAGCCCGTTGGGTCTGCCGTGGTGACTCGGGCCGCCGGCGCCGACGGCGCCGGGGACGGGGCGGGCAGGTCCGCCGCTGACGCAGGATCCGGTGTGCTGCGCCTGTCCGACGGTGCCGACGACGCGGTGGCCTGGCTGCGACGGTTCCAGGGCGAACGCGGCGAGTCGGTCGCCGTCGTCGATCACCTGGGGCGCTCGGGTGCGCGGATCGTGGCCATCGGGCCGGACGGCAGGTTCGGTGACGCGGTGGTGGAGTCCGTGGCGGTGGCGCAGGAGGTGTGCCGTCGGGCCGGTGTCCGGCTGAAGTCCTGGGACCGCGAGACGTCCGGCCTGGTGGCCGTCAGTGCCGCTGATCGGGTGAAGATGGCCGGCACCGGTCGCTGACTTCAGCCATCCCTGGCGATGCCGCGCTGAGTGGTGCCCAACAGCATCCAGGTCGCAGCCGTTACCACCAGTACCGCGCCCATGACGTGCGCCACCACCAGCGCCTCCGGCACCCCGATGGCGTACTGGACCAGGCCCAGCAATCCCTGGGCCGCGGTGACCGCCACCAGCAGCCAGCCCCGCTTGCGCAGCCGCCGCGGGGCGCTGACCGCGAGGAAGCCGACCGTCAGTGCGATCAGCATGCCGAGGTAGCCGAACATCAGGTCGGCGTGGATCTGAGCCAGCACCCGTACCGGCAGGCCGAGCCTGGGCGTGTCGACGTCGCCGGCGTGCGGGCCGGCCGCCGTCACCAGGGTGCCGGCCACGCACAGCGCGGTCAGCACACCCAGCGTCGCCCGCGCCAGAATCCGCAGCGGGCCAGGGACCACCGCCACGGCGCGCACATCCGGCTCGCCGATCCGCGTCGCCGTTGCCAGCGCGAAGGACACCAGCACCAGAGAGACCAGCATGTGCGGAGCGACGGTCCACCAGCGCAGTTCCTGGGTGACGACCACGCCGCCCCACACCGCCTGGAACAGCACGCCGATCGGTCCCACCACAGCCAGCCGCAGCACTGCGGTGCGGCGCGGTCGGCGCGACCACACCAGCAGGAAGGTTCCCAGCGAGGCGATCAGCACCACACCGGTCAGCGTCCGGTTGGTGAACTCGATGGCCTGATGGACGCCGGCCATCCCCGCCCGGTACTCGGGCGTCAGCGTGCCCGGCTGGCACTCGGGCCAGACGGCGCAGCCCAGACCGGATCCGGTCACCCTGACGGTGGCGCCGGTGACCGCGATCAGCCCGTTGGTGATCACTGCCGCCCAGGCGAAGGCCCGCAGCAACCGATCCGACGACAGCAGGGTGCGCACGCCCCGCGGCAGGCGCCGGCGGATCGGCGGGGCGGCTGCGGCTGCGGAATCCGGGTGGCCGTCCGACCGCGGCCCTGGCTGTATTCCGGGTCGGGACGGCACGCCGGATCCGGCCGCCGGCCCGGCGCGGCCGCCGGAGGACGGCGACCGGTCGTGGGTTGCCGTCATCGCTGATCTCCCATCACACGGTGCCGTCGGCATGTTGAGCAATCTCCTGCTGCCGGCCTGAGCCGCACCGACGTCACTGCCACCGAAACCACCGTACGGTCGCCGCCCAGGCGGCCACCGCCCACACCACGAGCACCGACCAGATGCGCAGCGTCGGCGCCGTGTCCAGCTGCAGCGCGGCACGCAGCCCGTCCGACAGTGCGCCCACCGGGTTGAGGTCGCCGACGGTCCGCAGCCAGCCGGGCGCCGCCGTCAATGGAACGATGACGCCGCCGATCCCCACCATGGCCAGCCACAGCAGATTGGCCACCGCGAGTACCGCTTCGGCGCGCAGCGTGCCCCCGATCAGCAGGGCCATCCCGACCAGTGCGAGCACTCCGAGCAGGCTGACCGGGACGGCCAGCGGCCAGCTGCCGGCCGGGTGCCAGCCCAACAGCGCCGCGACGAAGCCCAGCACCGCGAACTGACCGCAGACCACCGCCAGCACCGAACCGCATTTGCCGGCGAGCAGCAGCGATCGTGACATGCCGGCCGCCGCAAGACGTTGCAGCACACCGTATCTGCGATCGAAGGCGGTGGTGATGGCCTGACCGGTGAATGCGCTCGAGAGCAGCGCGAGTGCCAGAACGCCCGGGGTGGCGGTGTCGACTCTCGGCTCGTCGAGCCTGATCAACCCGGTGAGGGTCAGACCCAGCAGCACGGCGACCGGAATGACGATCGCCAGCAGCAGTTGCTCCCCGTTGCGGAGCTGGATCCGCAGCTCCGTTCGGGTAGCGGCCAGCGTCATCCTGCCGGGTGACGACGGCCGCGGATCGGGAGCGAAGGTGCCCGGAGCGAACACCGCGGGGTCGGGAGTCCGGCCGGACAGGCTGGCGTCGCCGGTCATGGCCGGACCTGTCGTCCGGTGAGTTCCAGGTAGACCTCGTCCAACGAGCGGGCACCGGTGTGCAGGTCGGTCGGCATCACGCCGGCTTCGGCGCAGAACGCGGTGACCGAGGCCACCACCGCGGGAGTGATGTCGCCGGTGAGCCGGTATTCGCCGGCAGTCGTCTCGGCGGCGATGATCGAGTCCGGCAACCTGTCGCCGAGCTCTCGGAGATCCAGGGCCGGGGCGGCGGAGAAGGTGAGTTGCGGCGCGCCACCGGCGACCAGCTCGGCCGGTGAGCCGTCGGCGACCGATCTGCCGTTGTCGATGATCAGCACCCGGTCGGACAGTCGCTGGGCCTCGTCCAGCAGGTGGGTGGTGAGCAGGATGCTCACGCCGTCGGCGCGGGCAGCGGCGATCAGCTCCCAGACCAACCGCCGGGCCCGCGGATCCATCCCGGCCGTCGGCTCGTCGAGGATCAGCAGCTCCGGGCGCCCGGCCAGCGCCATCGCCAGGCTGAGCCGCTGCACCTGGCCGCCGGACAGCCGCCGGACCGGCGTGCCCGAGACCTCCGTCAGCCCGAGAACGTCCAGCAGCCAACGGGTGTCGTGCGATCGGGCGGAGCAGGACGCCACCAGCTCGAGCATTTCGCCGGCTCTCGCCGACAGATGCGCCCCGCCGGCCTGCAGCATCACCCCGACCCGGGGCCGGAGCCGGCGGCTGTCTCGCCACGGATCCATTCCCAGCACCCGGACGGTACCGGAGTCGGCGCGGGCGAAGCCCTCGATCACTCCCAGGGTGCTGGTCTTGCCGGCACCGTTCGGTCCGAGCACGGTGAGGACCTCGCCGCGACGGGCGGTGAACGACAGCGAGTCCACGGCCGTCACCGGGCCGTAGCGACGGGTCAGCCGCACGACCTCGACAGCCGGTCCGTCGATGCGGGCGGAACGAGGGATGCTCACGACACCCGAGGGTAGGACGTGTGCACCGTCACCGGTGATCCGGGAGCCTGAGATCCCGGCGGGCGGGCCCGCGGAAGTCCGGTGCGCCACAACATGAACAGGCCGAGTCCGGTGACGATCGCCGCGACCGCCACCGCCGACGCGATGGTGAACGGCGGGATGGTGCCGCCGTTGGGCATGATGATCAACGCATAACCGGCGGTGATGGCCACGGCAACGGCGCGGAACCGTCTGTCTGCGCCGGCGGCGGCCAGCGGCAACGCGGCCCACAGCAGATACCAGGGCTGGATGACCGGCCCCAGCAGGACGAAGGCTCCCAGGGCCAGCCCCAGCCCGACGATCGGCTCCAGTCGGCCGCGCCAGGTCTGCCACATGATGCCGACGGCGACCAGAGCGCCGGCGAGGGTGCCCAGCGGCTGCATCACCGAGATCGCCGCCGCGGAGTGGTCGCCGAGGCCGAGCAAGATCCCGATCCGACCGGCGCCGACGCCCATCGAGGTGGTCAGCGACAGGAACGACCGCACGCTTCCGGGTGCGCCTAGGCCGGCGATCCAGCCGAAACCGTAGCCGGCGATCCAGCTGACGATGGCAAACGTGCCCAGTGCGATCGAGGCCACCAGCACGGCCTGCCTGCCCAACTCGCGCCAACCCGGAGAGCGCCGCAGTGCCAGCGCGATCACCAGGAAAGGCAGGGCCATCGCTGCCGTCGCCTTGACCGCAACCCCTATCGTGACGATGGCCACGCCGGCCACCCAGGAGCGGTCGAGTGCCACCACCAGCCCGGCCAGCATCGCCCCGAGCATCAGCGCCTCGTTGTGACCGCCCGCGATCAGATGGAACAGCACCAGCGGGTTCAGCGCACCCAGCCAGAGCGCAGCCACCGGGTCGATGCCACA
>JAABUT010002819.1_pt1 | contig 15922 bp, 19 predicted proteins | sample 5559281 | NCBI WGS metagenome assembly JAABUT01 (sample SAMN10711880, study PRJNA513359) | rock metagenome | isolation source: Antarctica rocks | place: Antarctica: Victoria Land, Ricker Hills nord | collected 2016-01-04 | reverse complement strand
CCGTAGAGCTTGAGGTCGCTCATCGCCTCCAGGATATCGTGGCGTTCCATCAGGCGACCCTCCTCAGGCTGTCGTAGCGGCCGCAATCGGCCGACGGTTCGATCTTCAGGCGAAGCGCATCGGGCGCCGTGATGCTGGGCGGTTCCGCCGGCTGGCGCTGTCTCGCCACCACGGTCAGGATGACGGCGGCGCTCGCGAGGCCGGCCGTCAGGGCCTCGGCGCAGGCGGCCTCGACCGCGTCCAGGCCGTGGTCGAGCACGGCGCCCAGCACCGTCACGAACTGCCGGTCGCCATCGGCATGGCTCTTCAGCTTGGCGCGCACCTGGGCCAAGGCCGGCGGCAGATCCCAATCCTTGAAGGGCGCTCCGTTGCGCAAGGCGCCGGGCTTCTTCAGCAGGACAGGCAGGTAGTGCCAAGGATCGTAGATGACCTGGTCACGTCGGAAGCAGCGGGGATGGTCGGCGACGACCTCGTCGTCCAGCAGCACCGTGATGCGCTCGGCATGGGAGCGCACCAGCACCCTCCGCCCTGCGGCGCGGGCGTCGACGCTGTAGCGATTGTGATCGGCCATGATCAGGCACGTGGTGGCGGCCCTGACCGCCTTCTCGATGAAGCCGTCGAACGGTCCACGCAGTTCCATCAGGCTCGCGCGCTCGTCCTGGAAAACATCCCAGATGGTGCGGTCCTTGAACTCCGGGTGCCGGGTCCGCTTGGCGTAGGCGATGCACTGATCTTCAAGCCACCCGTTCAACTCGGCGAGGCTTTTCACTCGCGGCTTGGGGCGGAACAGCAGGTCGCGCAGAGTGCCGACCTGGTTCTCGACCTGGCCCTTCTCCCATCCAGCCGCCGGCGTGCATGCGACCGGCTCGATCAGGTGGTGGGAGCACATCTGCAGGAAGCGACGATTGTACTGCCGCGCCTTGCCCACGAAGATCGCTTCCACCGCCGTCTTCATGTTGTCGTAGATGCCGCGCCGGCAAACCCCGCCGTAGAACATGAACGCCTTGTCGTGGGCGTCGAAGACCAGCTCCTGCGTCTCGCGGAAGTAGGCTCGCACGAACGGCATGCGGCTGTGCGACAGCTTCATATGCGCCGCCTTGATCGTCAGCGGCAGCCCCTGCAGCGTGATCGTCTCGTGGCTCCAGTCGAACTGATACGCCTCGCCGGGCGCAAAGCTCATCGGCACGAACGCCCGGGCGGGAACGCGGGCCCGTTCCTCGCGCCAGAGCTTGGCAAAACGGTGCACGCTGTCGTGGGCGCCGTCGTACCCACGGCCGCGTAGTTCCTCGAACAGGCGCTGGGTCGACCGACGCTCCCGGCGGGGTAACTTGGCCTCCCGCTCCAGAACCGCCGTCAGATCCTCGACCCACTCGCCCAGCTTCGGAGCCGGCTGGACACCACGCTCGTACTTGAACTCGGTCGCCTGACCGCGGACCACCTTACGCACCGTCGCACGCGACACTGCCAGCGTCCGGACGATCTCCTTGATGGGCCGGTGCTGCTCGAAATACGCATGCCGGATCCGGCCGATCATGTCCACGCCAATCATCCCCCTGACATCCTTCCAGGCCGACAGGGCCAAGGAAGGGACGCTGACACACAGCGTTCGAGGGGGTCACGATCCGGCGCGAAAACCGCCCCTCAGAGGGTCACTATTGCGGGCGATTTCACAGCCCGATCAACTGTGCGCGGCGATCGCACGTTTGCAGGCCGGCCGATCCTGAAGCCGCTCGCAGTAGGCTCGCAGCGTTGCGGGAAGGCCCTGGCCAAGGCCGCGAGTCCATATCCGGAGAGCGGTTATCACCGAAATGTCGGCGAGGGTGAGTGTGGGACCGACAAGGAACTCGCGCGCTCCCAATTCAGTGGCAAGATGGTCAATCGCGGTAGTAAGGCGGGACTCGATCGCGACGGCGGACCAATTGCGCTTCTGATTTTCCGGCGCGCCGAAACGGACTGTCAGCAGGGGTGTCATGGACGACGCCAACGAGGCTTCCCCGAAGAGCGTGAACTGAAGCACCTTGGCGTGCCGCTCGTCATCGATGGGCGGCAACATCTCGGTCGGTCCGTACTTCTGGGCGATGTAGAACATGATCGCGACCGATTCAGCCATCGCGACGCCGTCGTCTTGCAGAAAAGGGACGGTGCCGAACGGGTTCAGCTCGCGGTAGCCCTGGTCCGGCGGGAAGCGGACGGGCACGAAGGTGTGCGCCAGTCCCATCTCTTCGGACAGCCATGAAGCCCGCAGGCCCCGCGCGCCGTGAGGGAAGTCGTAGATCGTGATCACCGGCAAAGCGCTCCGCGTGCTGGGGTTGCGTTCTGGATTATCTTGGTCGTGTGGTGGGAGATCGCTGACACCGGACCAGGGGGAGCGGACTCTGCCCCGTCCGCGGTCTGACGCGGGATCAGGCGAGAGCCGGGCGGCGGGGAGCCGCCAATCGAGCGCCGAACCAGACGCAGGGGACGGCCTCGAGAGGGATCGACATCGCGTACCAGGCCGGGCCGAGCTCCCCCTCGGCCATGGCGTAGTAGGCGACGTCGTCGGCCAGTCCGGCGGCAAGACCGATCCCTGCCAGGACCCAGGCATGGCGCATCGGCTGGTCGGGCGCGAGGCGCGCCGTGACGTAGCCTCCGGCAATGGTGAAGAGGGCGCGATAGGCCGAAGCCAGCGCGAACAGCGGGTCGGACATGGCGCGAACCGAGTCGGGGAATATGCGCAGGCCATGCATCGCCGCGTCAGCGGCGGTCGAGGCAATCGCAGTAACGAGGAAGCCGGCGGCCACGGCGCCGGCGCTTGCGAGCCAGGGCCTCACGAGCGCACCGCCTTGCCCCGGGCAGCCAAGAGGGCGTCCAGCTTGCGTATCTGGCTCTCGTGGCCGGCGCGGGCGCGTTCGGTCCAAAGGTCGTCATGCATGGCGTCGAAGGTGACCGTGAGCTTCGCGCCCTCGGCCGCTGCCTCCAGCTCAACGATCGTTTCCACCTCGTAGGGCGCTACGTTCGGCACGAAATCGGCGAGGATCTTGTAGGCTAGCCGGCGGGGCGGCGAGACCTCGGTGTAGGTGACCCGGGTTTCGGTGGAGAGCGGCATGCCTGCCCGCTTCATGAACGCCACCTGCTCCGGCGCGGTCGCGGTCATCACGTAGACCAGCTCGCCGCCGGGCCGCAGGTCGAGCGAGGTGACGGCGACCTCGAACCCTTCGGGGCCCCACCACGCCTCGATCCCGGCCTTGGTCGTCCAAAGCTCCCAGACATCCTCAATAGAGGCGGAGAACATCCGCTCGATCGAGAAGGTCTTGCGCCCGGGGGTCGCCCGCGCTGCAGCTGCGTTCATTCTGCGTCTCCATCTTTCGAATTGTTCTTGCGGGAACTCGTACTTCTGCTCAGCGCAGCATCGAGGCGGTCGAGGCGCGCGTTCCACAGGCGGCGGTACCCGATCGCCCATGCTTCAATGTCCCGGAAGGGGCCGGGGCGCAGGGAATAGCGGCGATGTTGTCCGTCACGACGCACCTGGACTAGGCCGAGCTCCAGGAGAATCCCGAGATGGCGCGAGACGCCGGACTGATGGACGTCGACGCGCTCGACGATGTCCGAAACGGCCTGTTCGCCTTCCCGAAGGAGCTCGACGATCCGGAAGCGCGTGGGATCAGCGAGCGTCGAGAAAATTGTTTGCATCTCCATGCATATACATGAGCGCGCATATAGCTTGCTGTCAAGTACCGCTCTTGAGTTCCCTTTGAGCCATGTAAAGGGCGCTGAAGGGACCGAGCGAAGCGACCTTTGTGAGCCGATTGCGCCGGCTCTGCTCATGACAATGAGCGGAGGTCGTCTCGCAGCTGATTCGGATCCGACCCGCGGAGGGAGTGTCCCGCGACGATCAAGGTGAGATACGTATTGCCTCATTCGAGAATGTTCCCGAAGGCTGATTGTCGTTGCCATGAGGAATTGCTCCCATCCAGGCCTCTGACGAGGGGGCTTGAAGGTTGCCAGCACGCTCTGCCCCTTCGTCGGAACGGCCATCTCTCGGCAAGGGACTGGCTACGCGGTCAAGCCCCGAAGCCGCGGAGCGGTGCGCCGGCGGGGCAGGGCCCGACGGCGTAGAGGAGCCTATGCCAAGCTTGCGGCTGCGGTGAGGTGGGCAAGCCTGGAGTGCTGAGCGGGATGGTCAGCCCGGCATGGCCGCGATCGTTGGATCCGCTGTGATGTCGACGGAGGTCACGCCGTCCCCGAACACCAGCTTGTGCGCCACCTCGCCCCTCCAAGCCTTCACGCGCCGTTGCAGGGTGCGGATCTGGCCTGTCGTGAACGTGTCCGGGTGTTCTGCCCGGAGCCGCTCCAGCGGTTCGCCCGATGATCGCCAGGGCTCGGCCTCGAACCATTCCCGGAGCGTGTCGGTCACCATTGCGAACGGATCGGACCGCCGCCGGCCCCGCTTGGTTGCGGGCTTTGACCGCGCCGTCGGGCGTGCCTCGCCCTCTTGCCACGCCGTCCGCAGCCCGCTCAGGAACTGCTCGAGCGTCGGTGCAGTGGGGGCGGCGGTGTCATCGGAGGTGGATCGGTCGGCCAAGATGACCAGTTCGCCCTGGCGAACCCTATCCTCGATATAAAGAGGCCGCCCCGAGGAGCGGCCCAAGTCTAGGGAGGAAACGCCCAAAAGGGGCATACGCCCCGAAGGCGCGAGTCCATAGAGACGCGGCTTGGTTAATATTTGATGAAGATCCGCGCGGGAGGTACGGGGAGAGATTGAAGCCTAGAATTTTAGCAGGCGCACCTTGCCGGGCTCCCATCGATGTCCCTGCGGAGCGTGATCCTCGTCATGGCCGCGGCGACCATCCGGCAAGACGGTCGCAGCTTTCCGTGTTCTGCGATCCTGTCGCATTGCGGCCCACGGCATGTTCAGCAAACGGCCCCATTCTGTATGCGGGGCGGTGACAAACCAGGCCACTGGAGCGTCGGCGAACTGCTGGCGCGGGCGGAGTAAAATCCGGCCAGTGGATAGGCTCCCCGCTTTGGGGGCCGGGGATGTTCGTCGCGGAGATCTACGACCTGAGGCTTACGCCCGCAGGTGCGGATTGGTGGCCAGCGACTGCGTCAGATGCTTCACCAGTGCCCGGGTCCGCGCCGGCATGTGCCGTCGGCCAAGATGTACGACCTGCACTGCCCTTGCAGGGGGCTCAAACTCGGCCAGGATGCGTACGAGGCGGCCCTCCTTGAGGTCGTTGGCGACTTGGTAGGACAGGGCCCGCGCTATCCCGACACCAGCGCGCGCCATGGCCAGTGCGGTCTCGACATGATTGACCGAGATCCGCGGCGTGAAACGCACGATCCGCGGCTGTCCCCCTTCGTCAAGCCGCCACTCGGCCGGTCCCGGGAGCGACACCGTCAGAATCAGAGAATGCGCTGAGAGATCCGCGGGATCGGCAGGTATCCCGGCCCGCTGCAGGTATGCGGGCGCTGCTACCACGAACCGGCCGACCGTGCCGACCCGGCGAGCCACGAGCTCCGATTGCGCTAGGAACCCGATTCGGATCGCGGCGTCGAAGCCTTGGCCAACCAGGTCCCGATTGGTATCGTCGAGGACGAGGTCGATCGAAATCCCCTCATGCTCGGTCATGAAGACAGCGAGCAGGGGCGCGACATTCAGGCGTCCGAATACGACCGGCGCGGTGATGCGAAGGAGGCCGGTGAGCTCACCACGCGCTTGCGCCGACTTGGCGAGTTTCGAGTAGCCAGCCAGCAGGTCGCGCGCGTGCGCCTCGAGTCGCTTTCCTTCCTCGGTAACGGCAAGGCTGCGGGTGGTTCGATCAAAAAGACGCACGCCGAACCTGTCCTCGAGGGCGGACAGGATACGCGTCACCGCCGGGCCGGAGCGGCCCAGCCGTCGGGCGGCGCCAGCGAGACTGCCGGAGTCGAGCACGGCAAGAAAGATCTCGAGTTCGTTCAAGCGGTCCATTCTTCCGACTATCGAAAGAATGATCTGCGGCTTCAAGCTCTATCCCTTGCAGGCCATCGGTGGTGGCGTGCGGAGCAAGCGCAGGCACCCTTGATCTGACCCTCAAATGCGGGAGCGTTCGTGTCCAGTCCGAATCTCGTTCTCTACGGAACGCCCCTCTCGGGTCACACGCACCGCGTCGAGCTTCTGCTGACGCAGATCGCCCTCAATTATGAGTACCGGGAAGCCCAGTCGGAATTCCGCAAGTCTCCCGAGTTCCGCACTATCAGCCCGCAAGGCCAGATCCCGGTCCTGATCGACGACGGTCGGGTGATACCGGACTCCAACGCAATCCTGATTCACTTGGCTCGGCGCTACGACGGGGACAACGTCTGGCTGCCGAGTGATGTTCACCATGCGGTCGAAGTGAGCCGCTGGCTCTCCGTCGCAGCTGGCGACGTGCGCTTCGGCCCCGCGCTCGCTAGGCTCATCGTCCGCTTCGGCGTTGCGGCGGATCTCGCGACGGCCAGCAGCATCGCGACGGCCCTCTTCGGCTTCATGGAACAGCACCTGAAGGGCCGAGCTTGGCTCGTCGGAGAGCGTTCCACCATAGCAGACCTCGCCTGCTATTCCTACATCGCGACCGCGCCCGAGGGCGGCCTGCGGCTCGATCCCTATCCGCGCCTCCAGGCGTGGCTTGCCGACGTCGAGGCCATCCCGCGTTTCAAGCCGATGCCGCGGTGAAGTGATGGACAAAGACGGTTCCGCATCGTTCAACCCGTTCCATGCTGGCGAGCTTGAGGCTCAGCGGCTGGCCGGCGTTCACGTCTCCCACGCGCCGCTTCGGCCGTTCATGCCGGAGCAGCACCGGGTGTTCTTCAGCCGACTCCCCTACGTCGTTGTCGCGACCGTGGATGCACGCGGGGCACCCCGAGCGACGGTGCTCGACGGCGAGCCTGGATTCCTAACCGCGCCGTCGCCCAACCGGCTACTTCTCCGGCCGCGTCCCGACGATCGAGATCCCGTTCGGCGGCTGATGGTTCAGGGCGCTCCTTTTGGTCTCCTCGGCATCGAGTTGCCGACCCGCCGCCGCAATCGGGCGAATGGGCGCATCCTCTCCTCCACCGACGGCTGGGATCTCGAGGTGACGCAGAGCTTCGGAAACTGCCCGCAATACATCCACGCTCGCAAGATCGTCGGTTTCGAGGCGCCCGGCAGCGCCAAAATCGAGATCCTTCCCGAACTGGACGAGGACGCTCTCGCCCAGATCTGCGCGGCGGGCACGTTCTTCGTAGCCTCGGTCGCCGACATCGATGCCGGAGGCGTAGACGTCTCACACCGCGGCGGGCGGGCAGGTTTCGTGCGGGTGAGAGGCTCGGAACTCGTCATTCCTGAATTCCGCGGCAACAATTACATGAACACTGTCGGTAACTTCCTAATCGACCCCCGGTCCGCGCTCGTGTTCCCTGACTTCGCAACGGGGACGCTGCTCGGGCTCTTGGGCCGCGTGGCGGTCGATTGGAACCCCTCGGTTAAGCCGGTCGGCGCGACCTTCGTGTGGCGCTTCACCACGACGGGCGCTTGGCGACTGCGCGGCGCCCTGCTTCATCGGTGGGTGCTTGCCGAACCATCGCCGACCGTCAATCGGACGGGCGACTGGCCCCCGGATTGATGGAGGCGAGTACGCGGCGCCTTCGCGAACGACGCAACCCAAAAGTGGAGCCGACGATGAACCCGATCCAGACCCCGACTACTGGTGCGGAGGACCTTGTCAGCTTTGAAGGTCCGCTTGCCGCGCTGGTCGGCTTCTACAGAGCCTTTGTACCAATCTGCGTCTCATCTGACTCTTGGGTTGCGGTTGCGCTCGAAGTCTGAATCGATGGTGCGAACGAGGAGTTCGCTCATGTCGGCACGGACCAGGCTACGCGATGATTTTGATGCCTCTGCGGTTCGCAGTTTGGCCAAGGCCGGCAAGGACGCGGCGCAGACACGACGGCTGATGACGCTTGGGGTCGGCAGATGCGCTCCGGACGGGAGGAGGAGCCGAAGGCCTGTCACGACAAACCCGTGATGACGGCGAAGGTTGCGAAAACGCGCAGCACGACGGTAAGTGCCCGGTAGCTTCCCGACGGGGCAAGTTGAGCTAGGGAAGGGTCAGCAGCCATGCCGCAATCTTCTTTCCAATCCGCATTTTGAAATCGGCGCGTGTACCAATCCCGCCACGGCCGCATAGAGGTTGCCGCCAAGCCTAGTCCGGGTTTGCTGCAATACGCCGGTAAAGCCGCCCCCGTCAGTCGGCCGGTGCTCGGCCGAAAGCATGACCGGGCGAGGCGGGGACGGTTCCAGCGGCTCTCATCAGTTCATCTTTCACCGAAGATGCGAACACGGCAATCGGTTGTGAAAGACGGCCCGCCGGAGGCCGATGAATGATCCAGCAACGAATTCTCGGACTAAAGGCGCGTGGCCGCACCACCTCGACGGTCTCCCGCCAAGGACTGTCGGCCAAGGCTGTGGGCGTAGCGACGCCGATGCCGAGCCCTCGTGCCACGAGCGACATGCGCAGATCGGAGCTCAGCGCCTCGACGGCGACGACGAAGGGAAGGCGTGCTGCCTCGAAGCTGTGCCTGACGAAATCCCGAAAGCCGCATCCGCTCTCATTCACCACCCACGGGAAGCGGGCGAGATCGGCAAGGTCGGGGTCACGAGGAACCTTCAGGGCCGGCGAAGCGACGAGGAGAACCTCCTGCGCGCCGAGGTCCTCGCCCGCGATTCCCTCTGGCGGAGCCGTCCCGTCCGCCAGGGCGACCGCGGCGGCGTCGATCTCATTGCGCGCGACCTGCTCCACGAGTCGCGGCGACCAGCCCGATGAGATCCGCAACCGCAGGTTCGGAAACTCGCAGCGCAGCCGATCCAGCGGACGCGACAGCGAGATCTCGGATAGGTGAGGCATGATCCCGAGCCTGAACTCCCCACCCACCGAACCCTCGGAAGACACGCTGGCCTTGAGGTCGTCGAGGGACCGGATCATTCGCCGGGCGTGCTCGTAGGCGTCCCGGCCCGCAGCCGTGGGCTTTAACGGCTTCGATTGGCGGTCCAGCAGTTCGGCGCCGAGGTTTTCCTCCAAATTCTGTATGCGCCGCGTGATGCCGGGCTGGGTCAGGTTCAACCGGGCCGACGCCGCGACGATCGAACCCGTTTCGACAACGGCGACCAAGGCCTCTAGATCGTGGATATTCATGCGGGTTTAGCATTCTGAGTATGAGGATAATTGAATTGCGTCATCATTCTGTCCAGGAATAACGTCGCTTCAGAAAATGCGCAACCTTCAAGGTTCTCATGTCTCAAGCGACGATGCTCGGTCCCTCGGCGGACCGCTCGACACCCGTCATCACCCGTTCGACAACCCTCCTGTTCGCGATCTCGGTCGGGGTGATCGTCACCAATCTATTCGCGTCCCAAACACTCGTGGGCGTGATCGGATCTGCACTCAAGCTGCCGGCCGGACTGACCGGGCTTGTGGCGATGGCTTCGCTCCTCGGCTACTCGGCCGGACTGTTCCTGCTCGTACCGCTCGCCGATCTCGTAGAGAACAGGAGGCTCGTCGTTCGCCTGCTCGCCTGCGGAGCTATCGCGGCCGCGGCAACCACGGTAATCCAGGGTGCCGGCCCTCTTTTGGGCTGCCTCTTCGTACTCGGAGCGTGCTGCTCGGCGATCCAGGTCCTTGTTCCGATTGCTGCGTCCATGACGCCCCCCGAGCACCGGGGGCGCGTGATCGGGGACGTGATGAGCGGGCTGATGGTCGGCATTCTGCTCTCGCGTCCGCTCGCGAGTGTCCTGGCCGACGTGATCGGGTGGCGCGGCTTCTACGGCGCGAGTGCCGCCGCAATGGCGACCCTGACGCTCATCCTCGCGATCAAGCTTCCTCGCCGATCCCCTTTGAGACACACTTCCTACCCCGTCCTGATCGCGTCACTGCTGCGGCTTCTTCGGGAGGAACCGGTGCTTCGCCGCCGGTCCATGACGGCCAGTCTTGCGATGGCGGCCTTCAGCCTGTTCTGGACGTCGATTGCCCTGAAGCTCGCGGAGCCCCCCTTCCTCCTCGGACAGCGTGGTGTTGCGCTGTTCGCGCTGGTCGGCGCCGGAGCGGCGATCGTGACCCCAATTTTCGGCCGCGCCGGCGATCGTGGCTGGACCCGGCCAGCGACGATCGCCGCCCACCTTCTGATCGTGGGCTCGATGCTCCTTGCGGCCTGGGCGCCACAAGCGACGTCGCCGATGATCTCGCTCATCGTGCTCGGCGTCGCGGCCGTCCTCCTGGACGCGGGGGCCACGGGCGACCAAACGCTCGGGAGGCGCTCCATCAACCTCTTGGATCCCGAAGCGCGCGGCCGCATCAACGGCCTCTTCGTCGGCCTGTTCTTTCTTGGGGGAGCCGTCGGCTCGACCGTCGCGGGCTTTGCCTGGGCCTGGGGTGGCTGGACGGCGGTCTGTCTGGCGGGAACGGCCTTCGGCGTCGCGACGCTGGCGCTCGACTTTCTGGCTAGCCCTGTCGACGGCTGAGAACCCGAGGGAGTTTGACGAGACGTGGCCATGCGATGTCCGCGAACCCGCTCCGCAGACACTCAGCGTTCACGCGGCCGTTCGAAAGAACCCTCTCCATGTCACTTGCGGAAGTTGCGCTTCGTCTTTGGACGATGCAACCATGCGCTGGTCGCTGGATCTACGACACAGGAGTGACCCATTGCACTCCGTAGCATGTCGAACAAGCTTCAACCGATCGCTCGCCGCCGCAGATCGCGACCTGAACAGCATGCAACGTCTGCAGGATTTGGAGAGAAGACTTGAAGCCCATTTATTTGAAAACGACGGCGCTGGTAGTCGTTGACGTCCAGAAAGCCTTCGACATCTTGGAAGCAAAAGGCATTCCGCGCAACAATCCCGATGCGATCGTTCGCATCGCAGACCTTCTCGCTGCGTTTCGGCGCGCGGGCTCGGCAATCGTCCATATACGCCACCGCGGGACGTCTCCAAACGCTTTGTTCAAGGAAACAGCCTGCGAGCCCAGGGACGAAGCCCGCGAGCGTAACGGCGAACCCGTGGTCTGGAAGAGTGTCAACAGCGCGTTTATTGGGACAGACCTGGAGGCATGTCTCAGGAAGCGCGGCATCCATACCCTCGTTTTGTGTGGCGCGACTAGCAATCACTGCGTGGAGACGACGACCCGCATGGCGGGCAACCTCGGCTTCGATGCCAGGTTCGTCCAGGATGCGACATGGACTTTCGAACGGGTCGGGCCGGACGGCCGGGTGCACGCTGCCAACGACACCCAGGCGATGACCGAAGCGAATCTCTCGGACGAGTTCGCCGAAATCGTGACATCGTCGGAGGTCTGCCGGGTGCTGGGTTGAACAGAAACCTCGGCTCTGCCGGACAGGGAGCAACGTGCCCAAACGGTTCTGTGCGTGGTCGATCGGTCACGGGACAAGGAGCAGGTGCGCCCAGCAAACGCGCATGCCGGGGTTCCGCTGCGGGGCGCAAGCAGAATGGAGGCTTCGCCATGAGACGTAGGATATTGCTGGCCGGCGCGACCGGCGCGATCGGGAGGCGGCTGACGCCGCTCCTGCGCGACGCCGATCTCGTTGTCTTCGGGACCACCCGATCGCCCGCCAAGGCACAGGAGCTGCGAGCTCTCGGAATCGAACCTTTGGTCGTGGACGTCTTCGACGCCCAGGCGCTTACCGATGCGGTCGCGCGGGCCCGCCCGGACGTCGTGATTCACCAGCTCACGGAGCTGCCGGCGGCGCTCCCGCCGGATCAGATGGCGGCCGCGGCGCCGCGCAACGCTCGCATCCGCGACGAAGATACCGGGAACCTCGTGAGGGCCGCGCTCGCAGCGGGCGCCAAACGCTTTGTCGCACAGAGCATCGCATGGGCCTACGCGCCCGGTCCCCTGCCGCACGTGGAGGACGATCCACTCGATGTCGGCGCCACCGGAGGCCGCGCTGTCAGCGTGGGCGGAGTGGTCGCGCTCGAGAACTATGTCCTGCGGACGCCGGGCCTGGACGGCGTCGTACTCCGCTACGGGCAGCTGTACGGTCCCGAGACTGGTTTCGACGGCCCGAACGGATCGATGCCGCTCCATGTCGACGCGGCAGCCCATGCGGCCTTTCTGGCGCTCGGCAAGGGAAGTCCGGGCGCCTTCAACATTGCGGAGCGGAACGGCAAGGCCTCGATAGCAAAGGCGGTCAGCGAACTGGGTTGGCGAGCCGAGTTCCGCCTTGAGGACGTCCTCGGGCGAGTGGCGCAGCGGGCTTCACCGCCGCGCTCTCTCAGAACCGGATGTGAACCTCTCAGCTCATCCGGCTCCCGGTCTCCGGCTGTCGGGCATATAGAAGCGGCCAGTGCGCGAAGAGCCCTGGGTTGGTCCGGATGATACGGGCGGGCGAGCCACCCGCGCGCGCCTTTCGGCTTTTGCTTGAAGCGCTTGAACTTGCGGCGTACCCATTTCCTCAGGTGGAAGTCGATCCGGCGCAGACTGTCGTACAGCGCCGATTTGTAGAAGTAACTGTAGTAGTTGATCCAGCCACGGATGTAGGGATTGACCCACCGAGCCAGATCATCGAGGGCCGTGTCGGTCCGGTTCTGAAGACCCCATTGCCGAACTTTCCGACGCATTGCCTTTAGCACCCTTGGGACGCCGCTGGCAGGAACGAGACACCATATGTGCCGTCGATCCGCCACGCTAGAACAAAGGCGGCAATCTGCGCTTCACCGGTGTGGCCTTGATAATGGCGGTGTTGGTTTGGGCCCGCTCGGAAATGCGATCGAGGACGTGATCCAAGTGCTCGACCGAGCGCACCCATAGCCGGCCGATGAAACAATCTTCGCCCGTTACCTTGTCGCATTCGACGAATTCCGGGGTGTCCCTGATCGCCTGTTCGACCAGATGAAGTGCGCCGGGCAGCGGGTTGATCCGAACGATGACCTGAAGGCTGTAGCCAAGTGCCTTGGGATCAAGATCGATCGTGAATGATTTGAGAATACCACGCTCTTCGATGCGACGCAGACGTTGTGCCGTACTCGGCGAGGACAGGCCGATCCTCTGGGACAGCTCCTTCAAAGAGATGCGGGCATTCTCAACGAGGATCCCGACGATCCGCTGGTCAGCTTCGTCCATACAAGTTCCTTTCATATCTATAAGGCGAATAGCCTGTGCAGGCTGTTAATCGCAGGAACTATTAACACAGTGCCTATGTAAAACCATATACGAGGCCGATATTTCGCAGGATAATGGCGGCGCGGTCGAACATCATGCCAATGGCCGCACCCTGGTGTGCCCATGCAACTTTTCGATACCCCCGCTTCGTTCAAGCTAATCGATTTGCATCCATCCGAGCGGCCCGATCCCGGCGCACCTGCCCCGGGACAGGTTCTCGTGCGCATGCGTGCGGTCGCCCTCAACTATCGCGACCTTCTTGTCGTACAAGGTCAGGATCGCTGGCTTCCTCCCATCGGCCGCGTTCCCGTTTCGGATGGTGTCGGTATTGTCCAAGCGATCGGGGTGGGGGTCGATCGGTTTAGCGTCGGCCAACGGGTCATCTCGACCATTCTGCCGAACTGGATCGATGGTCCTTTGACGGATGCCAAACGGCAAGGTGGTCTTGGTGGGCCATCCGCGGACGGTGTGCTAGCGGAACTAGTGCTTTTCGACGCAGATGCCCTGGTAAGCACGCCAGGCTATCTCTCTGATGTAGAGGCCGCGACCTTGCCGGTGGCGGCGCTGACCGCGTGGCACGCCCTTACGCGCGCAAACAGCCTGCGCCCCGGTGCGACGATTCTCGTGCAGGGCAGCGGCGGCGTCTCGTTGTTTGGGCTCCAATTAGGCCTGGCGGCGGGGGCCAGCGTCTATGCGACGTCCAGCAGCAATGTGAAACTAGATCGGATGCGCCAGTTGGGTGCCGCCGGAACCGCGAACTATAGAAGCGCAGCTGATTGGGATGTCGAAATCCTGCGCATGACCGATGGCAGGGGCGTAGACCATGTTATCGACATCGGCGGAGCTTCGACCCTCTCGCGATCGCTGAACGCGGTCGCCTTCGGCGGAGTCGTCAGCGTGGTCGGGCTAGTCGGCGGGTTGAAGGCGCAAATCGATGTCGCCGAGATATTCCAGAAGAACATGACGCTCCACGGCATAGAGACAGGATCACGAACGATGTTCGAGGCGATGCTCGAATGGATGGAGGCACGAGAGATTCATCCGATCGTCGGCAAGACGTTTGCGTTCCACGAGACACAGGCGGCGTTCTTCCATCAGCAGGCCGGTGCCGGCATCGGCAAGACCTGTATTGTTTTTTGAGTGTGTTCGGGATTCGGAGGAAATCGAAACGGTGATGACCAATCTGCGAACATTATACCCCGCCATCGATCCCTATGAGGGGTCACGCAATAGAACGGGCAGGATAGCACGGCAGCTTCTCGAAACTGTCCCGAGGCTCACGTTTTGACAACCAGAGATGCATCTTTGGTCGTACCACGCAGCGGCCTGAACCCATCCGTGTCGACGCCGGTGTCAGCGCCCCAGAGATAATCGCCAGTGAGGTTGATGTGCTGCCAGCCGAGCGGGGCGAGATGGGCGAGCAACGCATTCGGCATCGGGTCGCCGCCGCGGCGCACCGTATCGAGCGCCCGGCCGAGATAGATCGTGTTCCACAGCACGATCGCCACCGTGGCGAGGCCCGCGCTCGCCGGATAATCCATCTGCGCGAGAGTGTCGGTGACAGCAGCGACTGGCAGCAGCTTGATCCCCCATCGAAGGTCAGGAAGAGGATCACGACGGCGCTCAGGATGCGCCCGACCCAGATCTGCCCAAAGGGAATCTGATGACTGTGATTACTTGTTGGTATTGAGCTATCCTTCGTCCGATGCTTTACTCGGCGAGTACGATTCCGACCTTTCACGTCAACTCGTTACCAACTCGGAAGAGTTCGAAGAATTTAAGGAGCAACGTTTACTTGGTCAGGACGACGTGCATCGCGTGCTCTGTCGACGCCTTTTGGGTCACGCGAAAGCCCAGGTATGGCAAGTCGATGCCCGCAAACAGGGCCTCCCCCAGCCCGAGCAACAGGCGATCGTGGTAGACGACGGGATCATAAAGGCGCTCGCCGTCGGCGATCAGGACGCCGAAGATGGAACACAGCTCCAGCAGTTGGTGCCAGTCGCGATTGTTGCGCGCCAGGCGCGACGCATCCAGGCTCACAACGAGCCCCGCCTTGCCTAGGCCGATCTCGGCGATCAATCGCTGGAAGCCCTGCCGCTCGGCACTGGAGGTGCCGGACTTGCCGAGATCCTCGTCGATTGTCGTGATCCTCTCGCGCGGCCAGCCGAGACCGGCAGCACGATCAACCAGGCGATACTGCAGCTCCGTGCTTTCCTGGTGCTGACGCACCTGACCGGCCGTGGACTGACGGACGTAGACGTAGGCGAACTTGGCGCGGTGAGCGGCGGCGATCCGCTCGGCGCCCTCATACGGCATGGTCAGCATGGCGCGCGCCCTCCACACGAAGACGCGACAGCAATCGGGCAACCTGCTGGGCCAGTTGCCATTGCGTTTCCGATGTCATCGAGGGCCAGTGTCAACGCCGGTCTGATTCCAGGCCAGCGTGGCGGAGGAAAACCAGGCCAGTGGGTCGCCGTGAGTTTCGGATTATGCGGTGGTGATCTCGCCGGTGTCGGGATCGACGATCTCGGCGGTGGCTTGGTTTTGCTCCGCCCTGGCCGACGGGCGTCGGCGTCCGACCGACTGCTTGAGGCGATAGCTGTCGCCGTTCATGGTCAGGATGCTGACGTGGTGGGTGAGCCTGTCGAGCAGGGCGCCGGTGAGCCGCTCCGATCCCAGAACCGATGTCCAGTCCTCGAAAGGGAGGTTCGAGGTGATGATGGTCGAGCCCCGCTCGTAGCGCTGCGAGAAGGCCTCGAAGAGTAGCTCGGCTCCGGTTA
>JAABUT010002818.1_pt1 | contig 15925 bp, 16 predicted proteins | sample 5559281 | NCBI WGS metagenome assembly JAABUT01 (sample SAMN10711880, study PRJNA513359) | rock metagenome | isolation source: Antarctica rocks | place: Antarctica: Victoria Land, Ricker Hills nord | collected 2016-01-04 | reverse complement strand
TTCTACTAAACATCATTACAATTGTCAGACTGAAATATATTAATCATTGAGTTGAGTTTTGATATCAATTTTCTGACTCAACTCAAGTACTTGATATCAATCTTTTGACTCAACTTGAATACTTGATTTCAACATTCTGACTCAATCTGATATCAATCTTGAATTGATACTCAATTTAAGTTCTCAATTCAACTCATCAAGAAATTGAAAATGACATCAAGAGAGCTAAATATAGAAATTTTTCCGATTTTTCGCCTTTGCATTATCTTTTTGCATTATCTTTTTGCATTATCTTTTTGATAGAAAGTCATAAAGAGAAACATAAAGAGAAACATGAAGAAGAACATGAAGAGAAACATAGAGATTGTTTGATAGAAAACTTTGATAGAGAACTATGATAAAGAGTCATGATGAGAAACTATGAAGACTGTTTGATAGAAAGTCATGAAGAAAAGTCATGATAGAAAAACATGAAAATTATTTGATAGAAAGTCATGATAGAAAGTCATAATAAAAAGTCATAATAAAACATCTATTTATTTATCTTCATGTCTTGATGAATTGAATTGAAAATTTCAAATCAATACTCAATTTCAATTCTCTGACTTAATTCAAATACTTGAGTTGAATATCTCAACTCAACTTGAATACTTGAGTCAAGAATTCTGACTTGAATCAAGTCTTAACAAGTTGAATATTCAACTCAAACTCAAGTACTCGACTTGATGCAATCAGTCTAAACTGAAATTATTGCTGAAATCAGACATTATTACTTGCAAAGCTCACAATCAATTTACGATGATTGATTTAGTTTTTAGCAGTCAGAAAATATAGTTCATGATACACAAGTGCAAGATACAAATCAATCTGCATTAAAGATTGAATCATCTTTCAATCATCACAAAGCTATGTTTATAAACAATCTCAGTGCAATTCTTGACTTGATGACTTTGAAAGAAAATGAATACAGAAGTATTAAGTGCTTATCTGCAAATACATCTATCTTTGAAATGCTCTCTAGATGACAAGATTATAATGAATGACAAAGTGTATAAAATTATCAAAGTATTACAGAAGATTATCAAGAAATTTACTCTTTTGACAAAGTCATCAAATTAAGCAAGAGACTTTTGAAATTAAAGCTGTTTTAAAGTAGTAATAAAATCAAGATAACTGCGAATCATATGTAGATTTGTTGTCAAGTTCAAGTTACTTAACTTAACTTAAGTTAAGTTTCAGAGTTGAGTTGAGTTAAGAAAGATCAATTCAACTCAATCAAGTTAAGTCAAACTCTCAACTTAATTCAATCAACTTGACAAGTTGACTTGAACTTAACAACATGTTTAAACAATTTACTTAATTGAAATAAGTACTAGTAGAATGATATTATGAAACTTTAAAATGTGTATGTATGAATGATCTTTATTTACATGTTGAAAAGAAATTTATATGTATGTAAAGAAATGTCTTCAACTCTTCTATCATTAACTCAGACTTCAGTCACTGTTTCTAATTAAACTGCTTGAGAAATGTGCAAGCAATTTCATGAAAACATTAAATTGCAAAATAAATTGCAAAACTATTTATATAAGTTTTTTATTGATGTCTTCTTGTCTTCTTTGCTCAGACAATGCATTCAATTTAGTTTTATTCTTAAATGATGATTTTTTCTTGAAATTAATCATTTTAAAGCTACGTTTACATGTTGAAACAGAATTTAACTTCAAAGAAAAAGTTATCTTGTGCTGTTCTTTTTTCACTGTTAAAGATGATGACTTAGATTCTTCATTCAATTTAAAGACTGCAACAAATTTCATCAAATTTCTTTGATTCATTATCTTTTATAATGATTGATCATTTTTCTTCAATTTGTTTCTCTCAGTCAAATGTGATGTAACTTGATCAAAATGAGCAAACTCTGAAAATTGAGCATTCAAAAGTGAAATTATCATAAATCTTGCTGTTGTAAATCTTGCTGTTGTAAATCTTGCTGTTGTAGATCTTGCTGTATTAAATAATGTAAATAATGAAAGTTCTTTAAAGTTTGAGAATCTAGATTGCAAAGATGATATGAAAAGATTAACATTAAGTATATCATCATTCTTCAGCTCTGATATTGTTAATTAAATGTCTGATGATGAACAATATAACATTACTTATCATGCTCATTATCATCAACATCATCATTTGATGATGCATCGTTGATATACTTTAAATCTTCATTAACATTGATGATGAAGATTAAATCTTTGTTCTTTTCTTATTTCTGTGCATTGAAAGCTCTTTTCTCTTTAATAAACTCATGAGACTTAAATTTTGCTTTCAACTTCACAGCATCTGCATGCTTAATTATCTTGATATTTAATATGATGTTGACAACAAGAAAGTTACAATAATAAAATAATAAATCTTGTTTCAAATTAAAAACTCGTTTAACATTTGTTGAGATAGCTGAAATTGTTAAAATATCTCAAGTCATTCTGCTTAAATGAACAAAGTCTCTGAAATGATTTCTTCAGAACTTAATGAAATCAATGTCTTGAACAATGTTTAAAGCTTATTAGAATTTGATATTTCAAACTATGTGACTGCAAAATCAATTGCAAAATCAATTGCAAAATTGATTGCAAAGAAATCATGAAATAACATTAATTGTGCAACAAATGAAACAAAGAAAAGAAAAACTAACTTTGATTTAAATATTGTTTTGCTTTGTTTGTTGAAACAAGTGATGACAAATTGTAATGTTTGAAATTTCGTTTAGCAATTATATCTGCAATGAAAGATGATTGTTGCAAGACTCTTTCTTGAAGTTGATCTTGCAATGTAGTTGAGTTGAAAGCGTAGTGTCTAGCATAATAATTTATAAACTTTCATTTATATCTTTGTTTATAGTTGTTGTCTTGTCATGTAGATCACTTGTATAGATTTAGTTTCTGATGAGAATCTATAATATTTTCAAGATTGTATATTAGCTTTCGATCATGATTGACATCTGTGTAATATTTGAATAATTTGATTCAAGCTTGCATTAAGACTTTCAAAAGTGAATGCTTTCAAGAACGCTGTCTTCTCTTCAGAGTTATCATGTGATCTTTGATATGAAAGAACAAAACATCATAAATGATATAAATTGCATTGATGTTGAGTTTATGATTATGTTCAAGTAAATCAGTGAATATCGCGAATGATTTGAGTAGTTTTACAAGATATTGAACATATGTTCATTCTTTATTATTGAGAGATAGCTTTTGAAGAGTAGTATTTTCATTTTTGTGAGTAGAAATATAACTCTTGATGAAGACTTGAAGACGAAGTGCTCTTAAAAGCATGAGACAGATGAAATTTCAGCAAGTTTTAATGTTTTGTATCATCTTGAGACAAAGTTCAAAATTGCGTTAAGACTTGTGAAAGTTCTCTATTCTCTGAGAAGATTCATTCATATAAACAGAAAGCTTTTGAATTTAATTAAACATTACTATAATATCATGAATAAGAGTGTACTTTGTATTTTCAATCGCAATTGCAAAATTGATTGCAAAATCAATTACGAAAATAATAGCAAAGCAAACTTGTAACAATTATTTCTTTAATAACACAAGATATATACAGAGATTAAACAGTAATCATTATTACTAGACTTAAGATTTGAAGATAGTTAAGACAATAATATGTATTAACTATTTACATGAGTTGAGCATGAAGCTTTTATTTAAAAGAATGATCATCATTATATAAACATAGAAGAATCATGTCAAGTCATTTTTGCTCTGAATGATCATTCTGATCATTCTTGAGCAAGATGAGTAAGATGAGCATCATGTTCATCATGCTCACTGTGATCATCTTTGATTCAAGTGATCAGAATGATCACTTTCAAGATTCTGATTACTCAATGATTATTTAATCATTGCTGTTACATAATCTCATGCAAGAGAGTTTTAACATTAAATTTTCTTTTAAGATTTTCGTTTTGAAAATCACTTTTTCTTCATGTCTTTTCATTGCACAATCAAAAACTTTATCTTGCGTCACAAAGATTTTCTTGAACGTACAAATTCTGAGCATGCTGTCATGCATTTTTGTGAACATTGCAGTTGCTTGCAAAAGAAATGTCATGTTAACAATGAAATCAATCATTGCATCAAGTGTATACATCTCAATCGCAAGTGCAATCTTACTTTCTTGATGATGAAGTGAAAAAAAATAAAGATAGAATGCAATTGTGTTCTTGATGAGTTGCTGAATGCTCATAAGCAGATGCAAAAGATCTTTGCAAGAACTACTCATTTGCAAAATCAATTTGTATTTCTGAAAAATAAGAAACAGATGATGATTGAATGAAAGTTTCAAAACATTATCAAGCTTAAGAAAGATGAGAGAAAGACTAGTGAATCATCATTGAATGATCTTTTCTTTGACATGTTTTTTGAGCAGATTGAAATTTCATCAGACTTTGACTGACTGAATTTCTCAACTGAAACTATCACAGAAGCATCTGACAGTTCTTGAGATTTTTCATTGATTTTCAAGTGTTCTTGATATGTTTGTAATCTTTTCACTTGACTAATCAATGAAACTGACTTTTAATATTCTGTTGATTCAATATATTCTTTACTTTGTACTTGATGTTCTGACTTTTTGAATCAATTTCTGAAGATTCTGTTTGAATTAATGTATTTAAGTCTGCAGACTTCAAAAGACAAATATGAAATATTGAATGTATTTTCATAAATGCTGACAGATTTAACTTATAGTTAATTGATTCTTTGATCTTTAAAATTTTATAAGATTTTAGCTTTGTATGATTCAGTTTATTACTTGATTTTTTCGTTTTGATGTTTTGTCTTAGTAAATACACTTTGTTTTTCTTCTTAAAAGTAGATTCTTTATCTCTTTTCTTGTTTGCATACAAAGTCATGCATTTGCTAAGAAACTATATGTTCTTTTATAATTCTTTTTATAACAGCTGCAATTGTTTTATTTGTAGCGTAGTTTTTTGAGTTAATTGTGCAAATTCACGCAATTTCTTAAAAGTTTTTGACTTGAATTTGTAGTTTGCAAAGAATGATGACATGCTGATTACTTCTGTCGTTGTGCTATTGAAAGTCAACTGTGCTACTGATAGTAGCTGTATTCAATCATTCTGTCTATAATTAATATAGCATCTGAGATACTGTTTCAATGTTTAATTCATTCTTTTCATTTGTTAATTTATTTGCAAATGATAAGTTATTAACAGCTTATGATGAATTTTTAACTGATTCACTAAGAATTTTCAGAATTTCAATGTAAAGAGCTTATCTTTATTTGAAATTATCTCATCTGATAATTCATGATTTGCTACAATTGTTCTCAAGAATGTGTAAATTAAATCTTTTGTGAATGTTGCTTTCTTGTATTATAAGAAGTATTCATACTTGATTAATCTGTTTATTATAATTAATATAAAGTCATACATTGTTTTGATTACTCTCTTCTTTGATTTAAATAACTTGACTATGAAGTTCAAAGCTATGCTTTTTCATGCATGATTCAATGTGCTGAAACTTTTCAAAAGTTCATAGAGTTTATGTTGATTGTGCTTTGTACAAATATACACATTGCACTTTCTGATAATATCTTCTATCTGTTTTCTCATTTTCAAGAAATAATAGATTCTAGATATTCTTTCAATGATTTTATTCAAATTCTGATGTTCATGTATCATTTACTTATGATGATAATTTATTATTTTCTGTCTGCATTTTGTTGAAACATAAATCAGATCTTGAAATGTTAGTATTTCATTAATAATCTCAAAGTTTGTGTTGTTCTCAATATTCTTTATAATATCTTGCGCGACTGAATTCTTCACTAACTTTAACTTTACTCATTTTTCAAGATCTTTGTTGTTGATTCATAAAGTGACTGCGTTTTGTTTATTATAAACAATTGAATCATCTGAGTTCTCTTGCAAGATAGTCTGATTTATCTGTGATTTATCTGTCAAGTAATCTGCTCTTCTGCTCAGAACATTGATTTTTGAGTTTTCAGATTTCTTTCAATATTGAATTTGAAAGTTGTATGATGACAACTCTTTCAATCATCTAATTTGTTTTCAATTTAAAACTTTCATGATTGTAAAATATAACAGATTCTTGTAATCTGTATATACTTGAATCTGATGTTTAAATTTTTTCAAATACACTCTTCATTATTTGAAAAAGTTGACAATAGCTAACAGCTTTTTGTTGTGTATTTCATAATTCAATTCAACTTCTGTAAGCTTTTTACTGTGAAATGCAATAAGATGCAGATGTCTCTTATCATTTAATTAATTGATACATGCTTCAATAGCTTCATCTGATGCATTCATCTTGAACATAATGAGTTTTTCTGATTCAAACATGATAAGTATTGACTGAAAAATGAATAATTTCTTCAGCTTCTTGAAAGCTTCTTTTGCTTTCTCAGTTCACACAAATGATATGTTCTTTCTTGTAAGATTCATAAGTGATGAGATGATTCTGAAGTATTTCTTTATAAAACATCTATAAAAGTTCGCGAATTCTAGAAAGAATTAAACTTCAATCTTTGACTTTGACATCAATTAAATCATAACAGCTTTTATCTTCTTTAAGTTCATTCTTAGACTCTGAAACATGATTATGAATTTCAAAAACTGTACATTTTGTACATGAAATTCACTTTTCTCTGACTTGATGTGCAGATCAACTTTCTTCAAAGTCTGTAAAACTTTCTTAACATGTTGCACATGTTCTTTCTTCGTCTTTGAGTATACTAATATATCATTCAAATATACTATGATGAATTGATTCAGATAACATTGTAACACATTATTCACAAAGATCTGAAATGTGACTGAAGCATTGATTAAATTGAAAGACATGATCAAATATTCATAATGTTCTAGTCAAGTGCAAAAAACTGTCTTTCACTCATCTTCTTCTTTAATTCATATTCAATTGAATGTCTTGAATATGATGAATTTCATAAATCATTATGCACTCTGCAGTTTATTCTGCAGTTTTGCTATAAATGATAATGAATAGCTGTTTTTAATCATGATGTTATTCAATGCTCTGTAATCAACACATAGTTTTAAACTTTCATTCAATTTCAAAATAAACAGAATTGAATATTTTGCTGATGATTGTGATTCTCTAATGAATTCTTTTCACATGTTCTCTTTCAGATATTATCACAAAGCATTGAACTTTTCTGTCAACAATGAGTAAATGAACTGTTTCATAAGTTTCTTGTTGTCAACGAGCTTAATCTTGTGATTTCATGATTAATGTTTGAGTAGTGTCTCTTGATCACTTTCTTTCTCAAACAGAATTTTATGTTTCTGATATTCTTTAAAAATAATAACAATAGTGAAATTCTTCAAGTGATTGCTCTGAATCTCTCTGCTTCATAACATCTGTGCATTGTTGATTTCTCTGAACTCTTCGCGCATTTTTTCGCTCATCATGATGAATATCTTCACATTTTGTGATGACTTCAATATTAAGTGCAATCGCGTTGTTTCTGTATTTAGAAATGCAATTGTTGTTACGAGCATATCAAGACTGAAGCTTTAATCAATTTGCAATGCATGCTAGCGAGTACTCTGCATAATGATTAGAGCTAGTCAATGATTTAGTTGAGATCTGATCTAGATCTGACTCAAATTTAACTCAAATATAACTCAGCATTTTTTTTCTTTTCTAGCATCTTCTAATCAGCTTCTATTATCTTTTAGATAAACACATCTCTTTGTATTACAAGTAATCAACAGATTTCTATGATAAACACATTTCTTTGTGTTGCAAACATTTTTCAAATCAACATCTTTCTTATGTTTTAACACGTCTTCTTTGAGACTAACATCGATCTGAGTAACTACTATATAGAGCATGTTCTTCTTGTCTTTTATATCTTCTTTCTTCTGTATTCTTAAAGTCTTAGTTATAACTATCTTTATTGATCAAACATTCTAGTCATGCATGCACTCTGATTAGTTTTTAGACACGATTTCAACATTACTTTAAGAATTCATTAATCACATGATACTGATCTCATTATTCATTCAAATCAACTTAACTGACAACAAAATGAGTATAAAGAAATTTATGTATCTGATAATTGATGATATCGAAAGACAGAACAACATCAAGAAATCAATAAAATTAACAAGAATATACAATCATGTGATTGCTAAAGAATCTATCGCTCAGTCAGTAGCATCAATTCAAATCGATTAATAGAATCAATGATAAAGAATCTTTGTTGATGACTTAAGAATCACAAAAAAACTCTTTCAAATCAGCAATACTCTTCTTTGAAGACTAAACACTTTAACAAATGATCTCACTATCTACTATTGAGCATCATCATTTACTTGATCATCAAAATCTTCATCATGATTCAATCATCTGTAAATACTCAACTCGATTTCTTCATGAATAATCAAAGTCTCAATTCAGTCATTTATCTTGAGTTATCTTCTCATCTATCAAAATTTCTTAGAACTGACTTTGTATAAAAACATCATCAATTCATGTTTCACTTTCAGACATTCAATGAATCTCTGAAAGTTTTTATTCTTTGAGATATTAAAAATGTAAAGCAGTTACAACATTGAATTAAATAAGACTCAAAAGTTTTTCTAAAAGATTTAAACAATCTTCAAACTCAACGAGATTTAAATGTAAAAACTTGTGAGCTATTTGATAAAATTTTCAGCGAACAGATATGAAAGACTCGTTTCAAGAAAATTGATTGAGCAAAAGAATGATCGAATCTAAATCTTAAAAAGCTTCAAGATCAGCTGATGAAACTACAACATCAACTGCAATTGACTAAAGAAGATACTTTTACTTCTTTCATCATGTTCAATTCATTCAAGCAATCTCAAAAGCTTTTGAATTCATCTTTGTTTACTGATGAAAAAGAATTTATTTGAAATGATTGACAAGAAAAGATTCGTGATAAGCTAGAAATCAACATCGATCATTTCAACAATGATAAAACTATACTAGTCTACATTTATTCTTGAATCAATGAAGACACAGTTAAAGTCATTTTAGTCAGATTTCAATGAGATTCATTGAATTCTTATTCAATGATCAATGATCTACTAAATGAACTTGCTCAACTTTACAATGATTCTGACAAAGAGATAAACTTTCGAAGAAAATATGCTAATTTCATTCAAGAAAAGAACAAATACAGCAACTTTTATTCAATATTTCAACGTCTGTTCTTTTATCTGAAGTATCATGAAAAGCAATTGATCATTGATTTACAAAACAAGATAGTTTATCATTTTCATGCAGCTTAAAGTAGTCAGCTGATTCAGTCAGAATCTTTCAATGAAATTTATAGTTATCTGATTCATTTGAACAATGAGCATCGAGTTATGAATGATATCAAAGAAAAGAAATTCTTAATCAAAGTCAGAAAGCAAGTCATCTTTGCTGAAAAATGAGATTCATTAAATCTTTATAAAAAGATCAAAGTCATTACACTTGTTGATCATTCAAAGTTGTGTGACGTGATTTTAACTAGCATCAAAGACATTAATTTACAAGCTGAAATTTATTTCATCTGTCACAAATCAAATCATACTTCTAGAGAGTGCTCTGATCAATCGAAAGTCAATGCATTAAAAGATGATAAGTTTGATTAATTTACATTGAACTCTGAGTTCAATTCTGATTCAAAAAACTAGTTATTTTTTTTAAAGTCATTGAAGAGATAGAAATTATATCTTTGTGCAGTTAAATCAAAGTTCTATTGAAAGAAAACTATTTTAAGAAATCATTTCTGATCAATGCTTCTTTTATCTTTCAAAGCAATTCTTTCAATCTTTGTTCTTTGATAAATAGTGATTTCGTCATCTACATGTTGATACATGACAAGCTAGTCAATAAAGTATGTCAGAAACTTAAAATATAATTTATATTGCTAGCAAAAGAGAAGTTAATATGAGACTATGATGAGAAGTTAGTTAGAAAAACTATTACTCATAAAATTCTACTCAATCTTTTGATTGAAAGTTATAAGAAATTGACTGTGTTAATGCTGATAGCTGATATTGAGCATCATGAAGTTATATTGAGCAAATTCTAAATGAATAAAAATGAAATATTATTAAACATGAAACATGATACTATCATATTTTCTGATCAATTAAATACTTCTATTTCGATTTTTTCGATCTTGTCAAATACAAAGCACTCAAGTTGATTGCAATCAACTTTGATTTCTTCAGCAACTCACAGCAAAATCTCTAAAATGTTCAAGCACTCAGTTTCATTCTTTTAGAAAGAATCATTCTTGATTCAAAACATAAACATCATCTTTTTTCAAGCATTAGTAAAATGAAAAAAAAAGAATCAGACAGAGATTTTTACTATGTTCATTGAAAACATTGATAGAAAAATCATCTACAATACTTAATGCAAACTAAATGTCATAAACGTCTTTTCAATTGATGAAATGACTCAGAATCTAGAAAATATTAAAGTCAAGCTATCATCAAAATATCAGAATTTTCTAAACATCTTTGATCGAGCTCAAGCAAACAAGTTATCATCTCATCATTTGTATGATCATAAGATAAAACTTATTAATGACATAACATTATCTCACTATCAAGTATATTGAATGTCTTTTTACAAGCTTTAGAAAGTAAAGAAATATCTGAATGAAAATCTTTTCAAAAAATTTATAATCTTTAGCAAAGCTTTGTATTTCTCACTCATTTTGTTCATTTTAAAAGCAAATGAAGATCTATGATTCTGCATTGACTATCAAAAGCTCAATGCTATTATCAAAAGAAATCGCTATTTTCTATCACTCATAAATGAAGTAATTGATAAAATAGTTGATTGCAAACATCTGATTCAATTGAATATCATTTTAATGTTCAATAAACTACAAATGCATTCTGATAGTGAGAACTACACTATCTTTATTATCGTGTTAGAAATGTATAAATCAAAGATGTTATCTTTCAAACTTATCAATGATTTTGTTTTGTTTCAACAGTATATGAATGATGTTCTTTAAAACTTTCTAAATGACTTTTATTAATTTTATCTGAACAACATTCTGATCTACAGCAAAACTCAACAAGAACATTGACAACATGTCAAAATGATATTAGATCATCTACAAGAAGCTGATCTACAAGTAGATATTCAAAAGTGTGAATTCAACATAAAAGAAACTGTCTTTTTAGAAGTCATAGTTTCAAAACAGAGTCTTTGCATAAATTTTATCAAAGTGAAAGTCATAGTCAACTAAACTACATTGATCAATCTAAAAGAAGTTCAGAGCTTCGTGAAATTCATTAACTTCTATCATTGTTTCATTAAAGACTTCTTGAAGCTAGTCAAATTGTTCACTCAGTTAACTAGAAAGAATACATCTTTTGTATGAAATGAAGTTCATGTTCAAGCTTTCGATGATCTAAAGAAACAAGTCAGCTCAATCTCAATATTACAACATTTTGATTTCAAATAACAAGTTATTCTAGAAATTAATGCATCTGACTACGTCAAAGATGAAATTCTATCACAGTACAATGATGAGAAAGTTCTTCACTCAATAACTTTCTACAGCAAAAGCACGATTCTCGCTGAATGCAATTATCATATCTATGACAAGAAATTGCTAGTCATTATTCAATGTTTCAAACATTGAAGACTCAAGCTTGAATGCATTGAACTACTCATTCAGATATTCATCGATCATCAGACTCTGAAAATCTTCATGAAAAATAAACAGTTGACTTGATGTCAAGTCAATTATCTAGACATTTTATTCAAGTTCAACTTTCAGATTATATTTCAATCAGACAAAATAAACATTAAAATTAATGCTTTAATCAGAATGTTTCTGATTGACATTTCTGAATCAACTCAACATACTGAAGATCACTATCAGATCATTCTGATACTCAATAAAATAAATGTTTTAACTATCAAATCTGAAGTTGATTTTTATCAGCAAGTAAAAAATGTCAATAAAATAAATGAGCTTTGCAATAAGTATAAACAAGCTATAAGTGAAAATAAGCTTAAGCTACATAGCATTGAATTGAAGCATTGCAAGATCATTGACGACGTTTTGTTCAAAAAAGATCTACTGTGAATTTCTGAAAATATGCATATAAAATTACTAAAGAAAATTCATGATCAATCTTTCATCTTTCATTCTGACAATCAAAGAACTACTGATTTAGTTCAACGTTTCTACTATTAATCAAATCATTGAGCAATGATTAGACGTTACATTCAAAACTGTCATGTTTATCAATGAAGCAAGACATCTAGAAATAGCATCAATGAACTTTTTTATTTTCTATCAATTTCTTAGAAACGCTGAAAAGATATAACTATGAACTTCATCATTGAACTATCTTTATTGAAAGATTATAACGTCATTTGCATAATCATATATCATCTCATCAAGAAACATCACTATGTTTTCTGTCATTGAAAAGACGATGACATCTCAGTTGAAGAAATGATTTGAATCATGCTATGAAATGTTTATTGACTTCATGATCTATTTAGTTCTATTGTTTCAAACAAAGACTTTCAATTCATATTTACAATGTGACAAAGTCTTTGTAAGTAACTAAGAATCACAATTAATTTATCAACAGTTTATCATTTTGAAATCAATGATCAATTAAAATGAGTTAATCAAGATGTTGAATGCAAATTAAGAATCTACTGCAATTACATGCAGAATGATTAAGCAAAATGACTATCAATGATAAAATTCAGCGAGAATTTCAATATTTTCTTGATCATCTCAATGACTTCATTCTACTTCAATAAGAATTTTCACTCATGAATGAGTTTCAATTCAAATACAACTAATTATTAAACTACTTGTGAGCATCTTGAAGTTAAAAAAGCAAATGATATTGTCATTCAAATGAAAGAACTTCTTATTTTCAATCATCAGCAATTGAAAAAAATGAAGCAAATCATTGAAGTTCAAATTAATAAACATAGATGAAATGTCATCTATGAAGTAAATGACTGAGTTTGATTATTCTTTAGAAACATAAAGACAATTAAATCATGTAAGAATTTGAAAGATAAACAGCTAAAATTTTATCAAATCATTGTCAAAGTTAAAATTTTCTATCATCTTCATTTATTAATAAGCATGAAGCAGCTGCATTCAATGTTCAGTTCAAAGCTATTGCATTCTTGTTTCAATGATCTTTTATCAGAACAGCATTCAGAATCATCTAGATTTTTCACTATTGAAGATGATGAGCATTGAAAGATAGATGACATTTTAAACTTTAAATGTTATCAAGATTGAATACAATACAAAGTTAAATGAACAAAACTAAATTGAAACAATGAATGATACTATGTCAACAAAGAAGAATTCAAGAAATTGAAAGAAGTTTTAGTTGAATTTCAAAAACTCTATTCAGACAAGTCATACTAAATTGAAAAATAATGAAAAAAAATTTTGCGTTTCATTTATTCTATTCATGCAAACATGAATTTTCAAAGAAAGAAATAATGTTACAAATGTATCAAGATTGAAGCTTTAATCAATTTGCAATGCATGCTAGCAAGTACTTTGTGTAATGATTAAAGTTAATCAACAATTTAGTTGAGATCTGTTTTAAATCTGACTCAAATTTGACTCAGATATGACTTAACATCTTTTTTCTTTTTTAGCATTTTATAATCAGCTTTTATTATCTTTTAAACAAACACACTTTTTTATGTTACAAATAATCAACAAATTTCTATGATAAACACATTTCTTTATGTTATAAACATTTTTCAAATCAACATCTTTCTTGTGTTTCAACACGTCTTCTTTGAAACTAGCGTCAATCTGAGTAACTATTATATAGAGTGTATTCTTCTTATCTTTTGTATTTTCTTTCTTCTGTATTCTTAAAGTCTTAATTATAATTATCTTTATTGATCAAACATTTTAGTCACGCATGCACTTTAATTAGTTTTTAAACATGATTTCAACAATTGTTTTGTTGACTCAATTAATCATTGAATTGATCATATAAAGTCATGATATGTTTAGAACTATATTACTGTCTGTGTCAGAATCATGTTTAGATGATACAATCTATTGAAATCATGTCTAGAATTTAATCACATTGCAACAAGATAATGTGTAATTGAATAAAATGTTTAATCAATAAAGATAGCTTTAACTAGAAAATTAAAAATACAGAAGAAAGAAAACAGTTTTAAGCTGTATCTATAGTAAAGTGAACAAAGAAGCAAAGTAGTTGATTTGCTAAAACTCAAATAAATAAAATGTTTCAATATATTTCAATTTGAAACATCATTGTTTTTTGTTTACATATTGAAATCTTTAGAGTCTATTGACTAAATTCTATTCAATGTCAACATGCTTCATAACATTACTTTTTTCTCTTTAAAAGTCATGTTTCTATGACTTGTAATGTAATTCATAATGATAATGATTAAAGAGTTCTGATGCTCATCTTTCTATCAATCTTTCTATTGATTTTTCAAATCAACTCGTCAAATGTTTATTATAACAGACTCACTAGATGAAATAGAATGATCATTGAAGCAGATTCACTATGTAAAATAATGTTATGATTCTAGCTATGCATTTTCATTGATAGCTATGTTGATGATTATGTTGATGATTATGTTGATGATTATGTTGATGATTATGTTGATGACTATGTTGATGATTATTCTGAGAATTATCGTTGATTGCTCATCGCTAAAGCATAAACTTGTTTCAAAGTCAACTTTATTCAGAGTTAGCTTATGTTCTTCTGAGTTATATAGATAGTCGATTTTTCTCTTCTAGATACTTTTCTTTCTTAGCATTTATATACTTGTTACATTACATTCATATGACTCACTTTATGCTGATCTCTAACATTATATAAATGCTTCTTCGTTACAGATGAAGAGAAATAATCTGCATTGATTTACTCTGCTTGATTCACATGATTATTGACTTTGATCTAGTTGACTTGTGATCATGCAGATACTCATTCTACCTCTTATTCTTGATCGTCAGATGAACATATGACGCTTTCAATTCTTCTCGACGACGATCGCCTTGACACGTCGATTCGTCATATGCTTTTCGATCAATTCGTCATATAGATCGAATTTCTACTAGACGTTCTCGAGCTCGATACTTTCTATGACATGAATCGTAGAGTCGATCGAGGCGACTTCAACGCTTCAAAAATTCTCGAAAAATACGCAGAGTTGATGCAGCAAATGCGTTCGAAAATATGAGAGATTTGATCGACTCGATCACTCAGCTGCTCTCATCTTCTTTCGCTCGAATTGATTTCGACACGCTGACTATCTCACATACTTTGAAAGACATAATTGTAGCGCTGATTCAGCTGAATTCAACGCTTCAGAAATAATTGAATAATGTCAAGATTTGACCTAGAAATCGAGGTTGAAAAGATTCACTGCGCTGAGTGATCATCGTTTCCCTCGTAGTAGCTCTTTCCCCGCTCGAATCAACCTATGCGCGCTGACTATCTCACATACTTTGAGAAGCATGATTGTAGTTCTGAATTAGCTGAATTCAATGTCGTCAAAATAATTGATTTATATCAAGATTTGATCGAGTAAATGAGATTGAGAATGTTGATGCTTTGAAATCTATCTGTTCTCATCTATGCTCAGTTCTAGAAGCAGTGATCAGCTCTATCGAAGACTTTCAGCTCTAGAAGCAGTGATCAGTCATAGCAGCAGTGATCAGTTCTATCGATGAGATGAATGAGTGAATTTGCTATCTGCTATCGAATTCTTCGCTCGAATCAACCTCGATGCGCTGACTATCTCACATACTCTGAAGAGCATAATTGTAGCTCTGAATCTGCTGAGTTCAATGCTTCAAAAATAAT
>JAABUT010002816.1_pt1 | contig 15945 bp, 8 predicted proteins | sample 5559281 | NCBI WGS metagenome assembly JAABUT01 (sample SAMN10711880, study PRJNA513359) | rock metagenome | isolation source: Antarctica rocks | place: Antarctica: Victoria Land, Ricker Hills nord | collected 2016-01-04 | reverse complement strand
AGTCCCCCACGACGGGCGTGACGCCGGACCCGGCCGCCCTCTCGACGGTCGGGTCGAGGTCCATGGCCACGACCTCGCCAGCCGCGACGTTGTTGGCGAAGTCGCACCACCCGGCGCCCAGCTCGAGAACACGGGCATCCGCAGCGATCCACCGCTGCAGGTATGCCGTGAGGTGGCGCCACACCTTGGTCCTGTTGGCGTCGTGGGCCAGGCGGGTCTCGAAGTACCCCGGGGTGTAGTGATCACCGGTGGGGTCGGCAGGTCCGGTCACCGAGTGCTCCTCACGGGTTGGCTGGCGCGGCAGCGTATCAGCCGGACAGGACGACCCGTGGGGCGTCGGACCGCCGTCAATAGGATGCCTGCGAGAGCGACGACGGCTTGCTCGAGGACCGCGCCCACGGACGGAGAACCCGGTGACGACACCCGCCAGCGGGACGGCGAAGCCGGCGCCGACGCCGGGCTCGGCGCCGGCTTCGGCGTCACAGCGAGGGGTGACCGGCGAACACCGGCCGGCGCGGGTCGCGGCCCTCTTCGTCCTCCCGTACCTGCTCCTGACGGTGGCGTGGCTCGCCTCGAACCCCGTGGCCGCCGCCCCGGACGAGGACGCGCACCTCGTCAAAGCGCTCGGCATCGCCCGCCTCGACATCGGTGTCCCGTATGCCGGCCCGGTCGACCAGTCCGACCTCGGAGCGGTCCGCAATGCCTCCATCTCGCGCGTCGTGAGCATCCCGTCGCAGCTCTCCCCTGCCGGCTACCCGTGCTTCCAGTTCCTGCCGGAGGTCACCGCCGACTGCCAACCGCCTCCGCCTGCGGGGACCGGTGACATCGGGGCCACGACGACCCTGGGGGCCTACCCGCCGTTCGCCTACCTGCCGTTGGGGCTCGCGGCCCGCGCGGCGTCCAGTCCGGAGCAGGCGTTCACGCAGGGGCGGGTCGTCGTCCTCGTCGAGGCGATGCTGCTGCTCTGGCTCGCTTGCTGGCACCTCCTGAGATGGCTCGGCCGCCGGGCCCTCCTCGGCATCGCCCTGGCCCTGACGCCGGTCGCGGTGTTCTGCGCGGCGATCCTTAACACGAGCGGCCTGGAGATCTACGGCGCCCTGGGAGTCGCCGCCGTGGTGGCCGTCGCCACCCGTAGACCGGAGTCGCTGACCAGCCGGGGGACCCAGGCGGTCACGCTCGGGTCCGGCTCGGCCCTCGTCCTCAGCCGGCAGCTGGGCATGGTCACCATGGCGGCCCTCGTCGTGCTCCTCCTCGGCGTCGGTGGCTGGCCGGTCCTCTGGCAGGCGCTGCGTCGCGGGTCGTGGCTGCTGGCCGGCACGATCGCCGTGCTGGCCGCCGAGGTCGTGGCCATGACCGGCTGGGAGCTGCGCTTCGACCACCCGGTGCTCCTCGGCCCCTGGGTGTCCTGGCCGAGCCTCGTGGACTTCGTGAGGCTGCTCCCCCAGCTCGTCCAGGAGGGCATCGGGCGGTTCGGCTGGCTCGATACCCACATGCCGTCGTGGTCGGCCTACGCGTGGGCTGGCGCCGTCACGGCAGTCACCGCCGCCGCGATCGTCGTGGGGCATCGCCGCGATCGGGTGCTGGTCCTCGGCATGCTCCTGGCGGCCCTGCTCCTGGCCTACGTGACCTACAGCAGGGTCTTCCACCCCATCGGCGCAGGGCTGCAGGGCCGGCACATGCTGCCGTTCCTCGCCTTCGTCCCCGTCCTGGCCGGCATCGCCCTCTCGGAACAGGTCTCCGGGCGCACGCTAGCCCGGATGGTGACCGCAGCAGCGTTCGTCCTGCCGGCCCTGCAGCTCTACGGCATCTACCTCAACGCCAAGCGCTACGCCGTCGGACTGGCGAGCGGGCCGACCTGGTTCGTGCCTGACGCACGCTGGTCGCCGCCGCTGGGGTGGTACCCGTGGCTCGCGCTCGCCCTGGTCGCCTGTGTCGCGATGGCTGTCAGCTGGCTCCGGCTGGCCCGTCTCCCCACCCAAGACCGCGGAGGCGCGGGGGTCGGATCACCGGCTGCTGGTCTCCCCAGCTGAGCCCGGGCCGTCAGGCCGGGCTCCGGGACAACGAGAGGGCGGGTATGCCGGGACTCGCGTCCCGGCATACCCGCCCGTCGTTGCTGCGGTGACCTCAGCCGTCGGTGAACCCGAGGCTGACGTCGTCGAGCCGGACGGCCTCGCCGCTGCCCGACCCGAAGGTCGAGTAGTCGTAGGCGTCGTAGCTCGGCATGGAGTACATCGCGGCCTTGGCCTCTTCCGTGGGCTCCACCTTGACGTTCCGGTAGCGCGGAAGGCCCGTGCCGGCCGGGATGAGCTTGCCGAGGATGACGTTCTCCTTGAGGCCGAGCAGCGGGTCGGACTTGGCCTCCATGGCGGCCTGGGTCAGGACCCGGGTCGTCTCCTGGAAGGACGCGGCCGACAGCCACGACTCGGTCGCCAGCGACGCCTTGGTGATGCCCATCAGCTCCGGACGACCCGAGGCCGGCTTGCCGCCCTCGGAGACGACGCGACGGTTCTCCTCCTCGAAGCGACCGCGCTCGGCGAGGTCACCGGGGATGAGGTTCGCCTCGCCCGCCTCGATGACCGTCACCCGACGGAGCATCTGACGGACGATGACCTCGATGTGCTTGTCGTGGATCGACACACCCTGCTGGCGGTAGACGTGCTGCACCTCGTCGACGAGGTGCATCTGCACCGCGCGCGGGCCGAGGATGCGAAGGACCTGCTTGGGGTCGATCGCACCGAAGACCAGCTGGTGGCCCACCTCGACGTGGTCACCGTCCGCGACGAGCAGGCGTGACCGCTTGCTCACCGGGTAGGCGTGCTCGTCGCTGCCGTCGTCCGGCACGAGGACGATCCGACGGGTCTTGTCGGTGTCCTCGACCTTGACTCGGCCGGACGCCTCGGCGATCGGGGCGACACCCTTGGGGGTGCGCGCCTCGAACAGCTCGACGACGCGGGGCAGACCCTGCGTGATGTCGTCACCGGCCACACCACCGGTGTGGAAGGTGCGCATCGTCAGCTGGGTGCCGGGCTCACCGATCGACTGGGCCGCGATGATGCCGACGGCCTCGCCGATGTCGACGAGCTTGCCTGTCGCGAGCGACCGGCCGTAGCACTTCGCGCACGTGCCGACCTTGCTGTCGCAGGTGAGGACCGAGCGGACCTTGACCTTGTCGACCCCGGCCGCGAAGAGCGCGTCGATGACGACGTCCCCGAGGTCGATGCCGGCGTCGGCGAGGGTGTCGTTGGTCACGTCGTGGACGACATCCTGCGCCAGGGTGCGGGCGTAGACGCTGGTCTCCACGTCCTCGTGCAGGACGCGCCGGTCCGTCGGGTCCGTGTCGGCGATCGGCATGGTCAGCCCGCGCTCGGTGCCACAGTCGTCCTCGCGCACGATGACGTCCTGCGACACGTCGACGAGACGACGGGTCAGGTAACCCGAGTCCGCGGTCCGCAGTGCGGTGTCCGCGAGCCCCTTGCGGGAACCGTGCGTCGAGATGAAGAACTCGAGCACCGACAGCCCCTCGCGGAAGTTCGCGCGGATCGGACGGGGGATGATCTCGCCCTTGGGGTTCGACACGAGACCACGCATACCGGCGATCTGACGCAGCTGCATCCAGTTGCCTCGAGCACCGGAGGAGACCATCTTGTAGATCGTGTTGGTCGGCGGGATGTTGGCCCGCATCTCCTCCGCGACCTTGTTGGTGGCCTCGTTCCAGATCTCGATGAGGTCCTCGCGACGCTCGTTGTCCGTCATCGCGCCACGGTCGTAGAGCTTCTGGACCTTGGCGGCGCGGTCTTCGTACTCCTCGAGGATCTCGGTCTTGCGCGGCGGCGTGACGACGTCGGAGATGGCGACCGTGGAGCCCGAGCGGGTGGCCCAGTGGAAACCGGCCTCCTTGAGCGCGTCCAGGGAAGCAGCGACCTGCACCTTGGAGTAGCGCTCGGCGAGGTCGTTGACGATCGTCGAGAGCCGCTTCTTGTCGACCGGTGCCTCGACGAACGGGTAGTCCAGCGGCAGCGTCTCGTTGAACAGCGCGCGACCGAGGGTCGTCTCGATGATCAGCGAGTCGTAGATCCCGTCCGGGCCCGGCTCGACACCCTCAGGCACGTCGAAGCCGGGCGGTGGGACAACACTGCGCAGGCGCAGCTTGATCCGTGAGCCGAGCTCGATCGCGTGCGCGTCGAACGCCATCCGGGCCTCGGCGGGGGTGCCGAAGGCACGACCGGAGCCCAACCCGTCTTCGACCTCGGAGGTGAGGTGGAAGAGACCGATGATCATGTCCTGGGTGGGCATGGTCACCGGGCGACCGTCGGCCGGCTTGAGGATGTTGTTGCTGGACAGCATGAGGATGCGGGCCTCGGCCTGCGCCTCCGCGCTGAGCGGCACGTGCACGGCCATCTGGTCACCGTCGAAGTCGGCGTTGAACGCCGTGCAGACGAGCGGGTGGATCTGGATGGCCTTGCCCTCGACGAGCTGCGGCTCGAACGCCTGGATGCCGAGACGGTGCAGCGTCGGCGCACGGTTCAGCAGCACCGGGTGCTCGGTGATGACCTCCTCGAGGACGTCCCAGACCACCGGACGTGCGCGCTCGACCATGCGCTTGGCCGACTTGATGTTCTGGGCGTGGTCCAGGTCGACCAGGCGCTTCATGACGAACGGCTTGAACAGCTCGAGCGCCATCTGCTTGGGCAGACCGCACTGGTGCAGCTTCAGCTGGGGGCCGACCACGATGACCGAACGGCCGGAGTAGTCGACCCGCTTGCCGAGGAGGTTCTGCCGGAAGCGACCCTGCTTGCCCTTGAGCATGTCGGACAGCGACTTCAGCGGCCGGTTGCCCGGGCCGGTGACCGGACGGCCACGACGGCCGTTGTCGAACAGCGAGTCGACGGCCTCCTGGAGCATCCGCTTCTCGTTGTTGACGATGATCTCCGGCGCGCCGAGGTCGAGCAGCCGCTTGAGGCGGTTGTTCCGGTTGATGACGCGGCGGTAGAGGTCGTTGAGGTCGGACGTCGCGAAGCGGCCACCGTCGAGCTGCACCATCGGGCGCAGGTCCGGAGGGATGACCGGGACGCAGTCGAGGACCATGCCGGTGGGGCTGTTGGTCGTCGTCGTGAAGGCGGTGACGACCTTGAGCCGCTTGAGGGCGCGGGTCTTCTTCTGGCCCTTGCCCGTGGCGATGATCTCGCGGAGGATCTCGATCTCGCCAGCGAGGTCGAAGGTCTGCAGGCGCTTCTGGATCGCCTGGGCGCCCATGCCCCCCTCGAAGTACAGACCGAAGCGGTCACGCATCTCGCGGTAGAGGATCTCGTCACCCTCCAGGTCCTGGACCTTGAGGTTCTTGAACCGGTCCCAGACCTGCTCGAGCCGCTCGACGAGCTGGTCGGCCCGCTTGCGGATGTTGTTCATCTCGCGCTCGGCCTGCTCCTTGACCTTGCGGCGGGCGTCGGCCTTGGCGCCTTCGGCCTCGAGCTCGGCGATGTTGCGCTCGAGGATCTTGGCGCGGGCGTCGATGTCGACGTCGCGACGGTTCTCGATCTCCTTCTTCTCGACCTGGATCTGCGCCTCGAGCGACGGCAGGTCCTGGTGACGCTGGTCGACGTCGACGGAGGTGATCATGTAGGCCGCGAAGTAGATGACCTTCTCGAGGTCCTTCGGGGCGAGGTCGAGGAGGTAGCCGAGCCGGCTCGGGACACCCTTGAAGTACCAGATGTGGGTGACGGGGGCGGCGAGCTCGATGTGGCCCATCCGCTCACGACGCACCTTGGCGCGGGTGACCTCGACGCCACAGCGCTCGCAGATGATGCCCTTGAACCGGACCCGCTTGTACTTGCCGCAGTTGCACTCCCAGTCCCGGGTGGGTCCGAAGATGCGCTCGCAGAACAGGCCCTCCTTCTCGGGCTTGAGGGTGCGGTAGTTGATGGTCTCGGGCTTCTTCACCTCACCGTGGCTCCACTGACGGATGTCGTCAGCGGTGGCGAGGCCAATACGCAACTCATCGAAGAAGTTGACGTCGAGCACGTGGTTCCTTCTCTCGTAACTCTGTTGTGCGGTGCGGAGCCCGGTCAGCGAGGCCGGGCGGTGCTGGTCTGGTGCGGTCGGTCCCGTATGCCGGGTGCTCGCCTTCGCGCGCAAGGTGGTCACCCGGCATACATGCAGGTCAGACCTCTCAGACTTCTTCCACGCTGCTCGGCTCGCGCCGGGACAGGTCGATGCCGAGCTCCTCAGCGGCGCGGAACACGTCCTCGTCGGCTTCCTTCATCTCGATGGCCTGGCCATCGCTGGAGAGCACCTCGACGTTGAGACACAGGGACTGCATCTCCTTGAGGAGGACCTTGAAGGACTCGGGGATCCCGGAGTCGGGGATGTTCTCGCCCTTGACGATCGCCTCGTAGACCTTCACGCGGCCCGGGACGTCGTCGGACTTGATCGTCAGCAGCTCCTGGAGCGTGTATGCCGCGCCGTACGCCTCGAGCGCCCAGACCTCCATCTCACCGAAGCGCTGGCCACCGAACTGGGCCTTACCGCCGAGCGGCTGCTGGGTGATCATCGAGTAGGGACCCGTGGAGCGGGCGTGGATCTTGTCGTCGACGAGGTGGTGGAGCTTGAGGATGTACATGTACCCCACGGACACCGGCTCGGGGAACGGCTCGCCGGAGCGGCCGTCGAAGAGCAGGGCCTTGCCGGTGTGGTCGATCAGCCGGACGTCGTCGCGCGTCGGGAGCGTCGAGTCGAGCAGACCGGTGATGACGTCCTCGCCCGCACCGTCGAAGACGGGGCTGGCGACGCGGCTGCCGGCGGGGGCCTCGTGGGCGTCCTGCGGGATGACCTTGGCCCAGTCGGGCTGACCCTCGATCTTCCAGCCGCGGGATGCGGCCCAGCCGAGGTGCAGCTCGAGGATCTGACCGACGTTCATCCGGCCGGGGACACCGAGCGGGTTGAGCACGACGTCGACCGGGGTGCCGTCCTCGAGGAACGGCATGTCCTCGACGGGCAGGATCTTCGAGATGACGCCCTTGTTGCCGTGGCGACCGGCGAGCTTGTCACCGTCGGTGATCTTGCGCTTGTTGGCAACGTAGACCCGGACGAGCTGGTTGACACCCGGGGGAAGGTCGTCACCCTCGTCCTTGTCGAAGACCTTGACGCCGATGACCGTGCCGGTCTCGCCGTGAGGAACCTTCAAGGAGGTGTCGCGGACCTCGCGGGCCTTCTCACCGAAGATCGCCCGCAGGAGGCGCTCCTCCGGCGTCAGCTCGGTCTCGCCCTTGGGCGTGACCTTGCCGACGAGCAGGTCGCCGTCGCGGACCTCGGCACCGATGCGGATGATGCCGCGCTCGTCGAGGTCGGCGAGAACGTCCTCGGAGACGTTCGGGATGTCCCGGGTGATCTCCTCCGGGCCGAGCTTGGTGTCACGGGCGTCGACCTCGTGTTCCTCGATGTGGATCGAGGAGAGGACGTCGTCCTGGACCAGGCGCTGGCTGAGGATGATCGCGTCCTCGTAGTTGTGGCCCTCCCACGGCATGAACGCGACGAGGAGGTTGCGACCGAGGGCCATCTCGCCACCCTCGGTCGCGGGACCGTCGGCGATGACGGCGCCGGCCTCGAGCCGGTCGCCCTCGTTGACGACGACGACCTGGTTGTAGCAGTTGCCCTGGTTGGACCGGTCGAACTTGGCGATGCGGTAGGTCTGCGTCGAGCCGTCGTCGCCCGCGACGGTGACGAGGTCGGCGCTCACCTCGGTGACGACACCCGGCTTGGCGGCGACGACGACGTCACCGGAGTCGAGAGCCGCACGGAACTCCATGCCGGTGCCGACGAGCGGCGCCTCGGACTTCACGAGGGGCACCGCCTGGCGCTGCATGTTCGAGCCCATCAGGGCCCGGTTGGCGTCGTCGTGCTCGAGGAACGGGATCAGCGCGGTTGCGGCCGAGACCATCTGGCGAGCGGAGACGTCCATGTAGTCGACGTCGTTGCCGGGGATGTACTCGACCTCACCGCCCTTGGTGCGGACGAGGACGCGGTCCTCGGCGAAGGAACCGTCGGCGGAGAGCTTGGCGTTCGCCTGGGCGATGACGTGCTCGTCCTCCTCGTCGGCCGAGAGGTAGTCCACGTCGTCGGTGACCCGACCCTTGACGACCTTGCGGTAGGGGGTCTCGACGAACCCGAACGCGTTGATCCGACCGTAGGACGCGAGCGAGCCGATGAGCCCGATGTTCGGGCCCTCAGGAGTCTCGATCGGGCACATGCGGCCGTAGTGCGACGGGTGGACGTCACGGACCTCCATGCCGGCGCGGTCCCGGGAGAGCCCTCCCGGGCCCAGCGCGGACAGACGACGCTTGTGCGTCAGCCCGGCGAGGGGGTTGTTCTGGTCCATGAACTGGCTCAGCTGCGAAGTGCCGAAGAACTCCCGGATCGAGGCTACGACCGGGCGGATGTTGATCAGGGTCTGCGGCGTGATCGCCTCGACGTCCTGGGTCGTCATCCGCTCGCGCACGACGCGCTCCATCCTGGACAGGCCGGTGCGGACCTGGTTCTGGATGAGCTCGCCGACGCTGCGCAGGCGACGGTTGCCGAAGTGGTCGATGTCGTCGACCTCGACGCGCATGTCGGCGTCCTTGCCGTCGCGCTTGCCCTTCATCGTCTGCTCGCCGGCGTGCAGCGTGACGATGTAGCGGATCGTCGCGACGATGTCGTCGATCGACAGGGTCGAGGAGCCGAGTCCGGCCTCGACACCGAGCTTCTTGTTGATCTTGTAGCGGCCGACCTTGGCCAGGTCGTAGCGCTTGGGGTTGAAGTAGAGGTTGTCCAGCAGGGTCTGGGCGGCCTCCTTCGTCGGCGGTTCGCCCGGGCGCAGCTTGCGGTAGATGTCGAGCAGGGCGTCGTCCTGGCCCTGGGTGTGGTCCTTCTCCAGGGTGAGGCGCATCGACTCGAAGTCGCCGAACTCCTCGAGGATCTGAGCCTCGGTCCAGCCGAGTGCCTTGAGCAGCACCGTGACCGACTGCTTGCGCTTGCGGTCGACGCGGACGCCGACCATGTCACGCTTGTCGATCTCGAACTCGAGCCAGGCGCCACGGCTCGGGATGACCCGGGCCTGGTAGATGTCCTTGTCGGACGTCTTGTCGGCCTGGCGCTCGAAGTAGACGCCAGGGCTGCGGACGAGCTGTGAGACGACGACACGCTCGGTGCCGTTGATGATGAAGGTGCCGCGCTCGGTCATCAGCGGGAAGTCACCCATGAACACCGTCTGGCTCTTGATCTCGCCGGTGTTGGTGTTCATGAACTCCGCCGTGACGAACAGCGGGGCGTCGTAGGTCTGGTCCCGCTCCTTGCAGGACTCGATCGTCTTGCGGGTCTCCTCGAAGCGGTGGTCCCGAAAGGACAGGGACATCGAGCCGGAGAAGTCCTCGATCGGTGAGATCTCCTCGAAGATCTCCTCCAGACCGGAACGGTCCGGCACATCGGTGCGTCCCGCCTCCTTGGCCTGGGCGACACGCGCTTGCCAGCGCTCGTTGCCGAGCAGCCAGTCGAAGCTCTCTGTCTGCAGAGCCAGGAGGTCGGGGACCTCGAGAGGTTCGCGGATCTGGGCGAATGACAGACGGCCTGAGGCCGTCCGTGCGGTGGACACAAACTGGGACGCGGTGCGCGAGGCAGCCAAGGAGGGTCCTTCCACGGGCCTTACTGAGGTGTGAGCAAGTCGGCGCACCCGCGTTCAAGGACCCGTCTCCAGCATGGTCGGCGCGGCGGCCCGAAGCAGGTCCGGGGGCTACACGAGGCGCAGGGGGTGGAGTTGGGTTCTGGGGTGAGGGCAGCGCAAAGAGAGATTCTACCCATGCGAGCGCACAGAAGTCCAATCGAGTCAAGCACTGTCGGTGGGCGCTGTGGAAGCGCACCGTCCCTGACAAGCCCGTCGAGACGCCACGAGAATGGACCCTTCAGCGCCCCACGTCAAGAGGCACGGGTTCTCCGGCGTTTTGCCGGACGCGCCGAACCGGTCCCGGTTGCCGGATCTGCGCAGGTCAGCCGGGTCCGGCTCGGACGCCAGCCGTCACGAGGGCGGGCAGGACGCGGGTCCGTCAGCCTTCCCCGCTCGCCGTCGGCATGGCGTTGGGCTTTGCGTCGCAATGCCGGCCTGGTGACCGGGCGGCGCATGGGGTGCCGCGGTGACTATGCCGTGCCCCATTGGGTGGGGAAAGCGCACCTCTCACGCTCCCCGGGGCGCCGCGCCCCACTGCCCGGGGCAGCGCGAAGCCGCGTAAGGTGTCCGGCCGGCTGGCCGCCGGGGGAGGCTTGAGCACGCCGCCACGGGGGGCACTTCCCGCCACGGCGGTCAACGATCCCCCACCGACTCACCGCCGGACGGGGACCCAGCGAAGCGGTCGGTTGCCGCCACGACGGCCTCGTTCATGGCTGGTGCACCGGCGTGGCCGGCGCCCCCCACGATGACGAGCCTTGCGTCGCGCCACGACTGGGCAATGCGCCACGCCGTGTCGGCGGGTCCGGCGAGGTCGAGACGGCCGTGGACGAGAACCCCCGGTATGCCGTGCAGCTGGTCGAGGTGGCCGACGATCGCGTCGTCGTCCTGGAAGGCCGCGTGGCTGAAGTAGTGCGTCACGAGTCGCGCGAAGCCGTAGCGGAAGCCGGGGTCCGCGTACCTCGGGTCCGGCGCCGGGTCCTCCTCCAGCGCGACGATCGCGTCCTCCCACCGGCACCAGTCCGCGGCCGCCTGCGCCCGCACGGTCGGGTCCGGCGAGGCGAGCAGTCGCGCGTAGGCCGCCGTGAGGTCCCCCTCCCGCTCATTCTGCGGGACACCGGCGGCCAACCGCGCGAAAGCCTCGGGGAAGTACCTGCCGACGCCGCGGGTGACGTAGTCGATGTCCGCGCGCCGGGTCGTGGTCACGGCGAAGAGGACGATCTCGCTGACCCGCTCGGGGTGCTGCACGGCATACGAGAGACCGAGAGTGGCGCCCCACGAGCCGCCGAGGACGAGCCAGCGCTCGATGCCGAGGTGCTCGCGCAGCGCCTCGAGATCGCCGATGAGGTGCGCGGTCGTGTTGACCGAGAGGTCGGTGACGGGGTCCTGGACCGACGGGGTGCTTCGTCCGGCGCCGCGCTGGTCGAACAGCACGACGCGGTAGCGCTCCGGATCGAAGAACCTCCGCCACCCGGGCGACGCGCCCGAGCCGGGGCCGCCGTGCAGGACGACTGCCGGCTTGCCGGCGGGGCTGCCGCAGACTTCCCAGTAGATCTCCTGAGCATCACCGACGGCGAGCATGCCGTGCTCGAGCGGCTCGGTGGCGGGATACAGCGTCATCGCAGTGTCAGAGCTCGGGGCACGGGCAAGGAGCCTAGAGCGCAGCAGGCCGGAAAGGGCCCGACCACACGTGGTGGTCGGGCCCTCGCCTCACTGCATTCGCAATCCGGGTCGCTCACGGCGTCCCGGAGGGTGGTCACTTGAGGGTGACGGTCGCTCCCGCGCCTTCGAGCTGCTCCTTGGCCTTCTCGGCAGCAGCCTTGTCGACCTTCTCGAGGACGGCCTTCGGCGCACCGTCAACGAGGTCCTTGGCCTCCTTCAGGCCGAGGCTCGTGAGGGAGCGCACCTCCTTGATGACCTGGATCTTCTTGTCACCGGCGGCCTCGAGGACGACGTCGAACTCGTCCTGCTCCTCCTCGGGGGCGTCCTGCGGGGCGCCCGAGCCGCCGCCGGGGGCCGCGACGGCGACGGGAGCCGCGGCGGTGACCCCGAAGGTCTCCTCGAACTGCTTCACGAAGCCCGAGAGCTCGATCAGGGTCATCTCCTTGAAAGCGTCAAGGAGCTCGTCAGTGTTGAGCTTCGCCATGATGGCGTTCCTTCCTGTTTCTGCCGTGAGTGGCGTTGGGTGTGGCTGACCGAGCCGGCGGACCGGCTCAGCTCTCCCCGCCGTCGGTGGGGGCCTCGGTCGCCACTGCGGCGACGTCTTCGGTTGGTGCAGCGCCTGCCGGGACATCGGCGGGCGCGTCCTGCGGGGTGTCGACAGCGTCCTGGGTGGCATCGTCGGCTGGAGCCGGGGCGTCCTCGGAAGCAGCAACGGGGCCCTCGGCCTCGACCTTGTCGCGAAGGGCGTCGATGAGACGCACAGCCTGCGACAGGGGCGCGGCGAAGAGGTAGACCGCCCTGCTGAGCGAGGCGTTCATGGCCCCCGCCAGCCTGGCGAGCAGCACCTCGCGGGACTCGAGGTCCGCGAGCTGCCTGACCTCATCGGGAGTCACGGCCTTGCCGTCGAGGACGGCGGCCTTGATCACGAGGAGGGGGTGAGTCCTGGCGAAGTCCCTCAGGCCCTTGGCCGCCTCGACCGCGTCACCGGTGACGAACGCGATCGCGGAGGGACCCTTGAGCTGCCCGTCGAAGGCCGTGACTCCGGCCTCCTTGGCGGCTCGCTCGGTGAGGGTGTTCTTCACCACGGCGTAGGTAGCGTGCTCACGCAGGGAGTTGCGCAGCTCGGTGAGCTGCTTCACGGTCAGACCGCGGTACTCCGTCAGCACGGCCGCACCCGAGTTGCGGAAGTTGTCCGCGAGCTCGGCAATGGCTGCTGTCTTCTCAGCGCTGGCCATCGGGCCTCCTTCCGTAGCGTCGGACCGCGCGGCCGAAGGTCACCCACGAAGAAAGCCCCGGCGCAAGCGCACGGGGCTGCACGGCATACGGATCGCGGTGAGGCGAGAAGCCGGGAAACTCGAGTGGCCTGCGCTGGATGCCCGCTTCGTGCGGGGCCTTCGGTCCGAAGCCCGCGGATGCGGGCACCGGACAACCGGCGGTCTGTGGTCGCCCACCACACTACGGGCGGCAGGGCCCCACGGTCAAAACGAGGGCCGGCCGCCCGAGATGCTGGCGCGGCTCACTTCGGGGACTGCATCGTCCCCACCTGGTCCGCCGGCGGCTCGGTGACGGTCACCGGCGCCCCCCAGTCCGAGTACGCGACGTTCGCCGTGATTCCTGAGGCGGTGACGACGAACTTCGCTGGACGGTCCTGCTTGTCGACGTAGATCTCCACCGTGGCGCCGCCGGGCGCACCCGTCACGGTGTAGTGCGTGAGGTCACCCTCCTGGCCGATGAGCTTGGCCGTTCCGCCACTGAACGACCGGGTGATCTGGCGCGGGTCGCCCATGGACTGCAGCTGGGTCGACATCTGCTTGCTGAACGGGTCGGTGCCGTTGGGGTCGGCCTTGATCCAGGGCTTGCCGCCGGTGACCGCGGCCGGGAGGCCCTTCATGTAGAAGGTCCCGCCCTTGAGGACCATCTCGAGGTTCATGCCGGACGTCTTCATGTTGGCGTGCATGTCCATCTTGGTCGGTTCGACGAAGACAAACTCCATGGTCATGTCCAGGGAGGCGGTTCCGGTCGCGGTCGCCTGGCCCTTGCCCGACTTGGCGGCGACCATCGCCTTCGCCATCCGGTCCCCCAGGGCCTCAGCGCTGGCCGACCCGGAGTCGGAGGTCCCCGGGCCGGAGGACGTGGCGGACGTCGTGGCGGACGAGGTGGCGGACGTCGTGGCGGACGTCGTGGCGGACGACGTGGTCGACGACGGGGCCGATGCTGCGGGCAAGGAGGAGCTTTCCGTGGCCTTGGGCGTGTCATTGGCGCCGGTCGTGCCGGACCCGGTGCAACCGGCGAGTGCCAGCGCGCCAGAGAGCGCGACGGTGGTGATGAGCTTGGTCTTCATGGTTCCCCTTTTGTCGGTCCGTCCGGACCGCGTCACCCGGTGTGGCGGGCGCCGTGCGGGACCCACGGGTGAATCTACCAAGCCGGCCGGCCTCAGTGACGCGGCTGCACCACCATGGCCGACCCACCTCCGCGCCGCACCGGCTCCGCCGCCGCCTCGAACTGCCCGCGACCGAGGGGCCGGATCGCCGTCACGGCCCCGATCTCCGGTGGCACCCCCGGCGACACCAGCGTGTGGCCCATGGCCCTGAGGGCGGCCCCGTCGGCGCTGTCCGCGAGTGCCGGCTCGGCGCCCTCACCGCCGTTGCGGGACGAGAGCCGTGGCGCGGCGATGGCGTCGACCAACGGGAGCCCGCGGTCGAGGTGGCCGAGCAGGGTCTGCGCGACCGAGGTGATGATCGTGGCACCTCCTGGCGAGCCGACGGCGAGCGCCGGGCGGCCGTCCTTGAGCACGATCGTCGGGCTCATCGAGGACCGCGGCCGCTTGCCCGGCCCTGGGAGGTTGGGGTCGGGGACTCCTGCCGTCAGGGGCACGAAGTCGAAGTCCGTCAGCTCGTTGTTGAGCAGGAAACCATACCCAGGGACGGTGATGCCGGAGCCACCGGTCTGCTCGATGGTGAGGGTGTAGGACGCGACGTTGCCCCACTTGTCCGCGGTGACGAGGTGCGTCGTGGACCTGCCCTGGGAGGGCTGCCCCTGGCGACTGCCGGACGCCGCGCACGAGGTGTACGACCCGTCCGGGCTGCCGAAGGGGATCGGACGCGGCTGGGCGACAGTGGGGTTGAAGAGGCAGGCCCGCTCCCGGGCGAACGCGTCACTCGTCAGCTGGTGGACCGGCACGCCGGGCACATCGCCGACCCAGCGGTTGCGGTCGGCGAACGCGGTCGCGGACGCCTCCGAGAACCAGTGCAGGTAGTGGGCATTGTCGAGACTCTTCAGACGAGTGCCTGTCTTGGCCTCGTAGGCCTCGACGAGGTTGAGGATCTCGGCGACGGCTATACCGCCCGAGCTCGGAACGGGCATGCCATAGACGTCGTAACCCCGGTAGTCCGAGTGGACTGGGGCCTTGACGAGCGCCCGGTATGCCGCGAGGTCGGCTCGCGTCAGCCGGCCACCCATGACGCTCACACCGGGGGCCGTGTGCGGCGCCTGCGCCTCGGCCGCGATGGCGTTGGCGAGGCGCCCCGAGTAGACCGACTGGGCGCCGTGCGTCCGCAGCTCGCGGTAGGCCTTGGCCAGGTCGGGGTTGCGGAACGTCGATCCGACGGCCGGCGCCTGCCCCCCACGGAGGAAGATCCGGGCCGTGGCGGGGAACTTCGCGAACCGCGGGGCGTTCTGGGCCGTCTGGTCGCGGAACGTCTGGTCGACGACGAAGCCGTCAGCCGCGAGGCGTTCCGCGGGCTTCAGCAGCTCGGAGAGGCGCATCGTCCCGAACGTCCGGGTCGCCTTGTCCCACAAGGCAGGGGTGCCCGGGGCCCCGATGGACAGCCCGGAGCTCACCACGGTCGCGAAGTCCATGGCCGTGCCGTCAGGCTTGGTGAAGGTCGTGGGGGTGAAGGTGCGCGGCGCCGTCTCCCGCCCGTCGATCGTCGTCACCTTGCGGGACGTCGCGTCGTAGTAGACGAGGAAGCCGCCGCCGCCGATGCCGGCGCTGTAGGGCTCGGTCACCCCGAGGGCGGCCGCCGTGGCGACGGCCGCGTCGGCGGCGTTGCCACCGCGCGCCAGGACGTCGATGCCGACCTGGCTCGCGTCACGGTCGACCGACGAGACCGCGCCTCCGCTACCGCTCATCACCGCCACCTTGGGCAGGGTCTGGGGCTTGCCGTGCCAGCCGTGGTCCTCGTGCGTCGACAGTGCGGTAGCGGGGGCGGCGACGGACAGCGAGAGCGCGGCCACGGCGGTGAGGCCGACCGCCAGGCGGATGCGGGTGCGGTTCATCAGTCGACGGTAGACCCCCGACGTTCGCTGTCGCCAGTGAGGAGCGGGGGTCGTCGGTTGGGTCGAAGCGACCGATGGCACAGATCTCCAGGACCATGGAGTAGCCCTCGTCGTCGTCAGGCACGCAGAAGCGCCCGGACCGCAAGGGTCCCGGGCGCTTCTGGCGCTCTCCGACCGGAGCCGGTGGGCAGGTCAGACCGCCTCGTCCTCGACGAGCAGGTTGCGGGAGCGACGGTGGTCGAGCGGGATGCCCGGGCCCATTGTCGTCGCCATCGTCGCCTTCTCGATGTAGTGGCCCTTCGAGGACGACGGCTTGA
>JAABUT010002815.1_pt1 | contig 15945 bp, 14 predicted proteins | sample 5559281 | NCBI WGS metagenome assembly JAABUT01 (sample SAMN10711880, study PRJNA513359) | rock metagenome | isolation source: Antarctica rocks | place: Antarctica: Victoria Land, Ricker Hills nord | collected 2016-01-04 | reverse complement strand
CCGGACGCGGCGACACCCGATCGGGCTGCGGTGGCACTTCGGTTGTCATGGCGGAGCAAGTCTAGATCCGTGGGTGCGAAGCCCCTCAGTGCCGGAGCCAGTCCCCCGAGTCGTCGGGTTCCGCGCGGTGGAGGCCAGACTGCGCGCATCGTGCCCAACTGGGGCCGGTTCCGCGCGGCAGGAGGCTCAACGTCGTTCGCAAGTGCCCGAGTTGGGCGGTTACCGGGGCGATCCCGCTCCGGCCGGGTTCGCAGGTGCCCGAGTTGGGCGGTTACTGGGGCGATCCCGCTCCGGCTGGGTTTCCGAGTGCCCGAGTTGGGCGGTTACTGGGGCGATCCCGCTCCGGCTGGGTTTCCGAGTGCCCGAGTTGGGCGGTTACTGGGGCGATCCCGCTCCGGCTGGGTTCGCAAGAGCCCGAGTTGGGCGGTTACTGGGGCGATCCCGCTCCGGCTGGGTTTCCGAGTGCCCGAGTCGGGCGGTTACTGGGGCGATCCCGCTCCGGCTGGGTTCCCGAGTGCCCGAGTCGGGCGGTTACTGGGGCGATCCCGCTCCGGCCGGGTCCGCAAGTGCCCGAGTCGGGCGGTTATGTCCCACGGCAGCCCGCGGGGCCTGACTCTGCGAACGGCAGCGGCGCGCCGTCCGGTCGGGATGCCGGTGGTCCGTTAGCGTGCCAGGGTGTCCAGAGCCAGGCGTTGCTCGCGCACCGGGTGCACTGGTCCGGCAGTGGCCACGCTCACCTACGCCTATGCCGAGTCCACTGCCGTGGTGGGTCCGCTGGCAACTGCGGCCGAGCCGCACTCGTACGACTTGTGCGCTGACCACGCCCTTGGGCTGACTGCGCCTCAGGGTTGGGAAGTGGTGCGGCCGGACGGCGATCTCGTCCACCTCGGTCCCGGGGTGGACGACCTGGAGGCGCTCGCCGACGCCGTCCGTGAGGCCGGGCGTGGAGACTGGGCTCCAGAGCCGCCGCAGGTGACCGGACGCCGTGGTCACCTGCGGGTGCTCAAATTCCCGGAGAACTGACACCCATCCTTCGCCGTCGGCGGAAACATGTTCCGGCCGCACCGGCCGCACCGGCACCGGCCGCACCGGCGCCGGCCGCGCCGGCCGCACCGGCGCCAGCCGCACCGGCCGCCCCCGCCGCACCGGCGCCGGCCGCGCCGGCCCGAGCCGCCGGCGGTTCGGGTCTCGGCCGGCCCAGCCCGGCCCCACGGTATCTTCGGGATCGTCCCACCGATCCTCGAGAGGACGCAGATGCCTCAGGCCGGCACGTCGAGCGGTGCCCCGACGCGTGGTGACGTGCTCGATCGGATCGTCAAGGCCTACGACGTCCGCGGACTGGTCGGCGACGAACTGACCGGGGACCTGTGCCGGGCGCTGGGCTTCGCCTTCGGCCGGTTCGTGTCCGGTGTCGGCGACCCGTTGCCGGACGGTTGTCCTCCGGCGACCGCGGTGGTGATCGCGCACGACATGCGGGAGTCGTCGCCCGAGCTGGCCGGCTCCTTCGCCGAGGGGGTGACGAGCGCCGGGGTGGACGTGGTACAGGCCGGATTGGCATCCACCGACATGATGTACTTCGCGTCCGGTCACCTCGACCTGCCGGGAGCGATGTTCACCGCCTCGCACAACCCGGCGAGCTACAACGGGATCAAGACATGTCTGGCCGGCGCGGCGCCGATCAGTCTGGAGACCGGCCTGGCCGGGATCCGGGATGTGGCGAAAGCCGTGCTGGCCGGCACCGGGCCGGAACCGTCAGCGACGGCAGGGACCGCCACCGAACAGGACATGCTCGCCGGTTACGCCGAATTCCTGCACTCGCTGGTCGACCTCTCGCACATCCGGCCGCTGTCGGTGGTCGTGGACGCCGGCAACGGAATGGCCGGCTACACGGTCCCGGCGGTCTTCACCGATGTCCCGGTGCACCTGCACGATCTCTACTTCGACCTCGACGGCTCGTTCCCGAATCACGAGGCGAACCCCCTGGACCCGAGCAACCTGGTCGATCTGCAGGCGGAGGTGCGCCGGGTGGGCGCCGACATCGGACTCGCCTTCGACGGCGACGCCGACCGCTGTTTCGTCATCGACGAGAACGGTGACCCGGTGTCCCCGAGCGCCGTCACCGCGCTGGTGGCGGCCAGGGTGCTGGCCCACCACCCCGGCGCCACCGTGCTCTACAACCTGATCACCTCACGAGCCGTTCCGGAGGTCGTCATCGAGCACGGCGGGGTCCCGGTCCGCACCAGGGTCGGCCACTCGTTCATCAAGGCTGAGATGGCCCGCACCGGCGCCGTGTTCGGCGGGGAACACTCGGCCCACTACTACTTCGCCGACTTCTACCGGGCGGATACCGGGATGCTTGCCGCCATGCACGTTCTGGCCGCGCTGGGCGGCCAGGACCGTCCGCTGTCCGAACTGGCAGCCGGATACCAGCGCTACCACGAGTCGGGCGAGATCAATTCGACGGTGACGGACGTGCCGTCCGTGCTGGCCAGGATCCGGGCCTGGGCCGACGAGCGGAGCGGGCGGATCGACGAACTCGACGGGCTCACGATCGATCTTCCCGGCGGCAGCTGGGCGAACATCAGGGTCAGCAACACCGAACCACTGCTCAGGCTCAACGTCGAGACATCGTCGGCCGGGGAAACCGCGACTCTGCGCGACGAACTACTCGGGATCATCCGAAGCTGACCCCACCCGCCACAGGGAGAACACATGGCCGTTCAGTTGGATCCGGTGCTGCTGGAGGTTCTGGCATGCCCGGACACTCATCACGCCCCGTTGAGGGTCGGGTCCGCCGGAGATCCGGAAGCCGACGCGTTGACCTGCACCGAATGCGGCCGGGTGTTCCCGATCCGGGACGGCATACCGGTGCTGCTGCTGGACGAGGCGAGCGGTGGCCCCGGCGGCGACCTGACGGCCGGGGAAGCAGGCGCCGGCGGGTCGGGGTCGGAGGCCGCTCCGTGACCTCGTCCGGGGCGGGATTGCTGCATGATCCGGCCGCACTGCTGGCCGCCGACGGCGGCCGGCTGCTACCGGCGGCGGCGACCGCCGGCGCCCAGGTGCGGGCGATCTCCGATCAGCTCCCCCTACTGCCCGATCTGGAGCGGCCACGTGCCCTGGTCGTGGCGGGCTCCAGCGTCGCCACCGAAGCCGCCTTTCTACGAGCGCTGGCCGGACCCCAACTGGCAGCGCCGATCGTCGCGGTGGACCGCATCCCGTCCTGGGTAGGGTCCCTCGACACCGTCGTGGTGTTGGCCGACCAGGTGCACGACATGGTGGCGGCAGCAGCCGTCGACACCGCGCTGCGGCGGGGCTCCACGGTGATCGTGCGGTCCGCCGCGACCGGTCCGGTAGCCGCCGCCGGCGCATCCGGCGCCGTCGTGCTGCCGGTCCCGGTCGCCGTCCCGGAAGCGCTCGCCGCACACGGCAGGCTGTCCTTGCTGGTGTCCATCGCGCATCGGTGCCGGCTGCTGGCGGCCCCCGATCTGGCAGCCTGGGCCGACGCTCTGGACGCGGTCGCCCTTGCCTGCCATCCGTCGGCCGAGGAATTCGTCAACCCCGCGGTGGCACTGGCCGAATACCTGGTCGGCGGCACCGCCTTGTTCATCGGCGCAGACCCGATCGGCGACGTGCTGGCGGCGCTGGCGGCGGAATCGCTGGCCCAGCTGGCAGGTCGCCCTGCCGGAGTGCTGGGAGCGCGGGCGGCGTTGGCCTCTCCGGCGGTGTTGCGGCGAGTGGCAACGGCCAAGGATGACGTGTTCGCCGATCCCTTCGACGACGCCCAGCCTGCCGCCGCTGGGGTGTTCATCACACTGGAACCCGACGGGCAGGTGGCCAGGGCGCTCACCGCTGCACTGCCGTCGGCTCCGGTGGTCACGCCCGAATCCGAGCGCCCGCCGACCTCGGTGGTCGCCGCGGCAGAACTGCTGCAGCGCTGCACGTTCACCGCTGTCTATCTGGGGATCGTGGCCGGCCAGTTCGCGCCGCTGGACAATCCGGACGGGCTCGGTCGCAGCGGTACCGCGCTCGGTGAGGTGCGGGTGCACCAGGAGGGCGCCTTCGTGCCCCGGACGCCTGACCCGCGGCAGATGGCCAGGAGCGACGCTGATGACGGCCCATCCCCGGGGCTGCTGGAGCTGTACGAGCCGGGTAACCAGGGGCGTGATCAGCCGCCCGGAGCCGGTCCGTCCTGATCCGCGGGCCGGCGGAGCGGGCGGATACCGTGGCGCTGGATGCTGGAACCGACAGTGACGGCGGGTGGGATTTGCTGTGGAGCTGATGACGAACCGGATCCGCGCCTACGCCTGGGGTTCGCGGACTGCGATCGCCGAACTACTCGGCGAACCGGCACCATCGGCGCATCCGCAGGCAGAACTGTGGGTCGGCGCCCATCCCGCGGACCCGTCCCAACTGCAGACCGATGTCGGGACGGTGTCGCTGGCCGACCGGATCGCCGCCGATCCCGAATCACAGCTGGGGACGCGGGTCGCCGCCGAGTTCGGGTCGAAGCTTCCGTTCCTGCTGAAGGTGCTCGCGGCAGCCGAACCGCTGTCGCTGCAGGCCCATCCGTCGGCCGATCAGGCCAGGACGGGGTTCGCCCAGGAGGAGGCGGCCGGAATACCTCTGGCCTCTGGACACCGGAACTACAAGGACGCCTCACACAAGCCCGAGCTCATCTGCGCCCTCACCGAGTTCCACGCCTTGTGCGGCTTCCGGGACTCCGAACAGACGGTTGCCCTGCTCAGCGAACTGGACATCCCCGGGTTGAATCGGTATCTGACGTTGCTGGCCGGTCAGCCGGACGCCCACGGCACAAGGGCGCTGTTCTCCTCGATGATCACGATGCCGCCGGCTGCCCTTGTGCCGTTGCTGGACTCGGTGCTCGCCGCCTGCGTCGACCGGGTGCGGGCGGGAAGCGAATTCTCCACGGAGTACCGGACCGCGCTGGACCTGGGAGAGCGGTATCAGGGTGACCCAGGGGTGCTGGCGGCGTTGTTGTTGAACCGGGTGACGTTGCGCCCGGGGCAGGCGCTGTACCTGGGCGCCGGCAATCTGCATGCCTACCTGTCCGGGTTCGGAGTGGAGATCATGGCCAACTCCGACAACGTGCTGCGCGGTGGTTTGACCCCCAAGCACGTGGACGTGCCGGAACTGATGAGGGTGCTCGACTTCGCCGTCGGTCCGGTGCCGGTGATCGACCCGGTGGCGGGCGGCCCGGGAGTGTTGCGCTATCCGTCACCGGCCGCCGAGTTCTCGCTCTGCAGGGTGGAACCGTCAGGCGTCGACGGCGGGATCCCGCTGGAGCACGCCGGACCGAGGGTGGTTCTGGTGGTGGACAAACAATTGCGGCTCTCTGATTCGGCCGGCCACCGGCTCACCGTCCCGCGCGGCCACTCGGTCTGGATACCTGCCGACGAGGCCGGCATCCGAATCTCGGGTGACGGCATCGGTCTCCTGGCGACCGACGGTCTGCGCTGACCTCGGATCGAGGATCGGGGACGCACACGCGGAGGCGCCGGGGCCGGCGCATCGGGAGACGGCCCGGCCACTCGCGCGCCGCGGCGCAGCGGAAACCAAAGGGCCACCAGGGAACCCACAGCGGACCGCTGCTGCCCAGGACGGAACGTCGGACCTGACCATCCACGGTCGGGCGGCGCAGGCAAGCCGCGCCGGTTCGGCTACGGTGGCCGCCGGGATGTCGATGCCACCGGTGGCCGGTGGCCGAAACAGCAGGGAGCGGGATGTTCGATTCACTGTTGGTGGCCAATCGGGGGGAGATCGCCCGTCGGGTGATCCGGACGGCTCGGCGGATGGGGCTGCGGACAATTGCAGTGCACTCGGACGTGGACGCCGACCTGCCGTTCGTCGCGGAGGCTGATGAGGCGGTGCTGCTGGGCGGTGCGGCGCCCGCGGACTCCTATCGCAACATGGATGCCGTTCTCAAGGCGGCGAAAGACACTGGGGCGCAGGCGATCCACCCGGGTTACGGCTTCCTGTCCGAGAGTGCGGAATTCGCCCGGGCGGTGGTCGATGCGGGCATCGTCTGGGTCGGTCCCAGCCCGGAGGCGATCACCGCGATGGGCGACAAGATCGCTGCCCGGAATCTGATGCAGGCGGCCGGGGTGCCGGTGGCTCCGGGCAGCAGGGATCCCCTCGGCTCCGCCGAGGACGCTGTTTCCGCCGCCGAGGCCATCGGCTATCCGGTGATGATCAAGGCTTCGGCGGGCGGCGGCGGGATGGGCATGTCGGTGGTCGCCGATCCCGCGGAGATGACGCGCGAGTATTCGAAGGTCACCAGCTTCGCCGGCCGGCTCTTCGGCGACGAGTCGGTGTTCGTGGAGAAGTACTTCCCCAGCGTCAGGCACGTGGAGGTGCAGATCCTCGGACTGCCGGACAGCCGGGTACTGGCGCTCGGGGAGCGGGACTGCTCGGTGCAGCGACGTAACCAGAAGATCGCCGAGGAGACACCGTGCCCTGTCCTGGATCCGGTGACCCGGGAGGCCATGATGCAGGCCGCCAGGGACGCGGGATCGGCCGTCGACTACCGCGGGGCGGGGACCGTCGAGTTCCTGCTCGCGCCGGGCAGCGGAAACTTCTACTTCCTGGAGATGAACACCCGCCTGCAGGTGGAACATCCGATCACCGAGGCGGTGCTGGGAATCGATCTGGTGCAGGCGCAGTTGACGGTGGCCGCCGGGGAGGATCCCGGCATCACCGAGCGGGCCGCCCAGGGCCACGCGATCGAGCTGCGCATCAACGCCGAGGATCCGAAGCGGTTCCTGCCGGGTCCGGGAGCCATCACCGAATGGGTGGAACCGTCAGGCGACGGCGTTCGGGTCGACTCCGGCTACGCCGCGGGCACCACCGTGACGCCGTCCTACGATTCGCTGATGGCGAAGTTGATCGTGCACGGCACCGATCGGGACGACGCACTGGCCAAGGCTCGGGAAGCTGTCGAGGGGTTCACCGTCGTCGGACCGAAGTCGAACCTCGCGTTCCACGCCGAGCTGCTGGCGAACCCCGAATTCGTGTCGGGTGTCTACGACACAGCGCTGATCTCCAGGATGCGCGGAGGGGCGTAACTGAGATCCGCCGCACTCCGGGCGAGTCGACATGCGGCGGATGTTTGCCCGGGGTCTGTCCGCCTCGGTAGGTTCGCAGGGGACCGAGAGCTCCGCCCGGTCCGATCGAGTGATCTGTGCCGTCAACAGCAGCGGATATCGTCACTGCTCACCGAAACCACGAAAGAGGACGAAGTGGCACTGCCCCAATTGACCGATGAGCAGCGCACAGCCGCGCTGGCGAAGGCTGCGGCTGCCCGCAAGTCACGCGCCGAACTGAAAGAGCGGCTGAAGCGGGGCGGAACGACCCTGAAGCAGGTACTGGTCGACGCCGAGAAGGATGAGGCGCTCGCCAAACTGAAGGTCTCCGCGCTACTGGAAGCCCTCCCCGGCGTCGGAAAGGTCCGGGCTGCGGCCCTGATGGAGCAGTTCGACATCGCCGCCAGCCGCCGGGTCCGCGGCTTGGGAGATCGCCAGCGGAAGGCTCTTCTGGACGAGTTCGGATTCTGAGGCTTCCCGGCGCCATCCGCACCGACGGCCCGAACGCAGCGACCACCGCATGACGGCCGCCGCCTGCAGACCACGCACCGCAGGGCGTCTGTTCGTCCTGTCCGGACCGTCAGGGGTCGGCAAGAGCACCGTGATCGCGGGGCTGCGCCCGGCTCTGCCCGATCTGTGGATCTCGGTGTCGGCCACCACTCGTGAACCCCGCGCGGGGGAGGTCGACGGCCGCAACTACTTCTTCGTCACCCCCGAACAGTTCCGATCGCAGGTCGACGCCGGCGAAATGCTCGAATGGGCCGAGTTCGCCGGCAACCTCTACGGGACCCCCAGCGCGGCGGTGGCAGAGCAGCTGGCGGCCGGGCGCGACGTGTTACTGGAGATCGACGTCCAGGGAGCCCGTCAGGTCAGGACCGCTATGGGAGAGCTCGCCCGGTTGATCTTCCTGGCGCCGCCGTCCTTCGACGAACTGGCCCGGCGTCTGGTCGGTCGTGGCACCGAGTCCGACGAGGTCCGGCGCAACAGACTGCTGGCCGCGCGGGTCGAACTGGCGGCCGAGCCGGAGTTCGACTACACCGTGGTGAACAGCGACGTCGGTGACGCGGTCCAGACCTTGGTAGACTTGGTCGCTGATCAGCACCCTCGGTAGATTCTCCCGGTAACCACCCACGGGCTGCCGGCCGATGAACAGTGCCGCCCGTCGAATCGGCTGATCGCGTGCCGCCTCCGTTCCGAACGCTCACTTTCCACTTCAGGAGTTGACCAGCGTGACCATGCCCGCCAGCACCAGGATCCCGACACCGGCAGAGATCACTGCCCAGGGCATCACCTATCCGCCGATCGACGAACTGCTGGAGAAGACCAGCAGCAAGTACGCGCTGTCCATCTACGCCGCCAAGAGGGCTCGTCAGATCAACGACTACTACGCCCAGTTGGGCGAGGGGCTGCTGGAATACGTCGGCCCGCTGGTCGAGCCGCTCCCGAAGGAGAAGCCGCTGTCGATCGCCCTCCGGGAGATCAACGAGGGCCTTCTCGAGCACGCCGAGGGAGGCGATGGGGAGTGAGCATCGCAGGCGTGGAGCGAGGGACGAGCGCAGCGCCGAGGAGCGCCGCGACCACGGAGCCGACCATCGGGTGCGGAGGCGCAGTTCCCCGCCTCTGCGGGTGAGCTCGGCCGGCCAGGATGCGGATTCCACGGGCAAGCGGATAGTTCTCGGCGTCAGCGGCGGGATCGCTGCCTACAAGGCATGTGAATTGCTGCGCCGGTTGCGCTCGCTCGGTCACGACGTGACGGTCGTCCCGACCGCAGCGGCGCTCACCTTCGTCGGCAGCGCCACATTCGAGGCTCTGTCCGGGAATCCGGTGTCCGGCGACGTGTTCACCGACGTCCCCGACGTGCGGCACGTGTCCGTCGGTCAACGGGCCGACCTGGTGATCGTCGCACCCGCCACCGCCGATCTGCTGGCCAGGGCGGCCGCCGGACTGGCAGACGACCTGCTGACGGCCACCCTGCTGGTGACCAGGGCGCCGGTGCTGATGGCGCCGGCTATGCATTCCGAGATGTGGAGCCATCCGGCGACTGTCGCGAACGTCCGGACGTTGCGGTCCAGGGGTGTGACGGTGCTGCCGCCTGCCGTTGGCAGGCTGACCGGCGCGGACTCCGGCCCAGGGCGGATGGCCGAGCCCGAGCACCTGGCGCAGCTTGCGCAGCTGGTGCTGCACCCGACCGTCGCCCACCGGCCGGCATTGCCGTTCGACCTGGACGGTAGGCGGATCGTGGTGTCGGCAGGTGGGACGCGGGAGGCGCTGGATCCGGTGCGGTTCCTGGGGAATCGATCGTCGGGGCGACAGGGATATGCCATCGCGCTGGTGGCCGCTGCCCGGGGGGCGGACGTCACCCTGATCGCCGCGAACACCTCTCTCGCCGATCCGCCGGCCGTCGAGGTGCGCCGGGTGGTATCGGCCGCCGACCTGCAGCGGGCGGTCAAGGATGCCGCCCGGCAGGCAGATGCCGTGGTGATGACCGCGGCCGTCGCCGACTTCCGGCCGGCCGAGGTGGCCGAACACAAGATCAAGAAGGTCGCGGACTCCGAGCCTGCGGTGCTGGAGCTGGTGCAGAACCCCGATGTGCTCGCCGGCCTGGTCGCCGACCGTGGGGCGTCCCGGATGCCGGTGATCGCCGGGTTCGCCGCCGAGACCGGCGACGCCACCACGTCGCCGATCGAGTTCGGACTGCAGAAGCTCGCACGGAAGGGGTGCGACCTGTTGGTGGTGAACCAGGTAGGGCACACCGGCGGATTCGAGTCGGACGACAACGCCGCCGTCATCCTGAGCAGCGGTGCCATCCTGAGCAGCGGTGCTCCCGACAGCACCGAGATGGCCGCCGTCGAGGTGCCGTTCGGCCCGAAGACGGCGCTGGCTGCCGCTGTGTGTGATTCGATCGTCACCGCCCTGAACGCAGCCAAGGCAACCGGAACAGGGCAGAGTTCCGATAACCTCAGCACGCCGAAGACCCACGTCAGGCAAGCAAACCCTCAAGGAGCATCACCGTGACGTCCCGCTTGTTCACTTCCGAGTCCGTCACCGAAGGCCACCCGGACAAGATCTGCGACGCGATCAGCGACTCGATCCTGGACGCGTTGCTCGCCAAGGACTCGGCCAGCCGGGTGGCGGTGGAGACCATGGTCACCACCGGGCAGGTGCACGTGGCCGGCGAGGTCACCACATCCGACTACGTCGACATCCCGACGATCGTCAGGGACACCCTGCTGGAGATCGGCTACGACTCTTCCGCCAAGGGTTTCGACGGTGCTTCGTGCGGCGTCAACGTCGCGATCGGCGCGCAGTCGCCCGACATCGCGCAGGGCGTCGACACCTCCGAGGAAGTCCGGCTCGGGCTGTCCGGCGGCGACGGCGGGGACGAGATCGCCCGGCAGGGGGCAGGCGACCAGGGCCTGATGTTCGGCTACGCGTGCAGCGACACCCCGGAGCTGATGCCGTTGCCTATCGCGCTGGCGCATCGGCTGTCCCGCCGGCTCGCCCAGGTCCGCAAGGACGGAACCGTTCCCTACCTGCGCCCCGACGGCAAGACCCAGGTGACGATCGAGTACGTCGGAGACCGGGCGTTGCGCCTGGACACGGTGGTCCTGTCCACCCAGCACGCCGAAGACGTCGACCTGGAGAAGCTGCTCACCCCGGACATCACCGCGCACGTGATCGAGCCGATCATCGCCGGCCTTGACATCGACACCCGCAACTACCGCAGCCACATCAATCCGACCGGCAGGTTCGTGGTCGGCGGCCCGATGGGCGACGCAGGGCTGACCGGCCGGAAGATCATCGTGGACACCTACGGCGGAATGGCCAGGCACGGCGGCGGCGCGTTCTCCGGCAAGGATCCGTCCAAGGTGGACCGTTCCGCCGCCTACGCCATGCGCTGGGTGGCCAAGAACGCGGTGGCCGCCGGGCTGGCGGAACGGATCGAGGTCCAGGTCGCCTACGCGATCGGGGTGGCCGCCCCGGTGGGGTTGTTCGTGGAGACCTTCGGCACCGAGCAGGTCGATCCGGACAAGATCGCCCAGGCCATCAACGAGGTCTTCGACCTCCGCCCGGGAGCGATCATCCGGGATCTGGACCTGCTGAGGCCGATCTACGCGCCGACCGCCGCCTACGGCCACTTCGGCCGTACTGACATCGAGCTGCCCTGGGAGTCCACCGACCGCGCCGATGCGCTGAAGTCCGCGCTCGGGCTCTAGCACGCGATTCGCGTGCTGTGCTGACGGCCAGGCCCCGCTGGGGCTCGGCCGTTCTGCGTCCCGGGACCTCGCGGCCCGAGGGTGTTTAAACGCGTAGAGCCCATCACCGGCAGCCGAGCGAGCCGCTGGCCTTCAAGCCGGCTGCTGGCTTTGCAAACGCCAGGGGATGGCACAAGGGCCAGCGGATGGCAATTCGCCACTGCGAACGGCACGCCAGTGGGACAAACTGCCTCAGGCCGACGCCGTACCGGCCAATATCCGGACCAAAGGTGATCACAGTCGGCTCGGCTCCCCTTGACGGCGATGACACCGCGCACTATTGTCTGAGCATCTGCTCAACGAGTGAGCAAATGCTCACGCGAACGGAGTGATTATGCGGGAGTCGTCGGCCGAGCAGCGAGTGCTGGTTCGCGCCGCGGTCCTGTACTACCGGGAAGGCGCGACCCAAGCAGAAGTCGCCCACCAACTGGGCGTCTCTCGAGCCACCGCCGGCCGGATGCTCGTCCGAGCCCGCGAAACCGGGCTGGTCAGGATCGAGATCGCCTCACCGCTAACCCGGCAGATCGAAGTCGAGATCGCCTTGGAGAAGCGGTTTGGGCTGGTGGAGGCAGTAGTCGTAGAACCTGTCGTTCCCGGTGATCATCCCGGCGTGGAACTCGGTCTGGCCTGCGCCGACCTCCTGATGCGGCGGCTTCGCTCGGGCATGGTGCTGGGACTCGGCTGGCAGTCCGATCCTCGCGATCCGATCGCGCACACCGGGGAAGCACTGCGGCCGATGGTGAGCGCCGGGACGCGACCGGCGAACGTCACCGTCGCCCAATTGGCCGGCTCCCTGCCAGACGGAGCCGCACGCCGTAACCCGGGCCGGTCGATCGCCGACGTCGCCGGCGCGCTCGGCGCCCAGGAGCGGCTCATCCCCGCACCGCTTTTCGTAGATGACCCGGTGACCGTCACGACGCTGATGTCCGACAGCACGGTGCGCGAGGCGCTGGCAGCGGCCGGAAAATCCGATGTCTGTCTGTTCGGTGTTGGTGACGTCACAGAGACGACACCGCTGTTCGTCAACGGCTACCTCGACTCCGGCGCGCTGACCGATCTGCGGACCTTGGGTGCGGTGGGGGACATCGCCGGCCGATTCTTCGACGCCGACGGGCGCCCGGTGGACGGAGCCCTCGCCCGCCGTACCGTCGGCGTCACTCTGGACACAATTGCGAACTCGCCGCTGCGGATCGCCACCGCCGCCGGGCCGGCCAGGGTCGCGGCCCTGCGGGCAGCCTTCACCGGAGACCTCGCCAACATCCTGGTGACCGACGTCGCGACGGCGACCGGCCTGCTCGAAACCGACTGACTCTGATCCACACACCGTTCGCGGCCCAGCGAGCGACGAAGCGCGGACAAAGGAGTTCACATGTTGCGACGTTCCCCACCACCGGTTCTGCTGTCGGTGGTACTTGCCGCTGTGCTGACCGGCTGTTCGCTGAACGGTCCGATCACCGACGCCGCGACCGGGGCTGCCCAACAGCCGAGCACCTCCGGATCCGCGGCGGCCACCCCGTCAGGTCCGCTGAAGATCGGAATCGCCTCGCGGGAGATCGTCAACGACTACAACCGGGACATCGTGGCCGGCGCCCGTAAGGTGTTCGCCGATAAAGGGGCTGACATCGTCACGACGAACGCCGGCGGTGATGCGACACAGCACGCCAACAACGTCCAGAACCTGATCAACTCCGGCGTCAACGTGCTGTTCATCCAGCTCGGCGACCCGTCCTCGCTGACCCCTCTGGTGCAAGCGGCGAAACAGAAGGGCATCACCGTGGTGACCGCCGGCGTCGGATCGACCATCCCCGGGTCCGTCAGCGACGTCGGAGGCGACGAGACGCTGATGGCCGAGATGATGTCAAGGGCGCTATTGAGTTCCATCGGCTATCGCGGCGATCTGTACGCATTCTGGGTCCCCGGTGCGCCCCTGCTGGAGACCCGGCTCCGGATCCTGGAGGCCATGGTCGCGGACTATCCGCAGGTGAAACTGCATCTGGAGCCATCGGATTTCAGTCCGGCGAAGGTGCAGAGCCAGATGCAGGCTGTGCTGACGGCACATCCCGATCCAGGGTCCATCGCCGGGGTATGGGGGGCATACGACCAGATGACTTCTGGTGCCGTGCAGGCGATTCAGCAGGCTGACCGACCCGAGATCAAGGTCACCTCGATCGACGGCGACCGCGCCACATTCTCGATGCTGTACGCGCCGAACAGTCCCTTCGTCGCCACCGTCGTTCAGAATGCGCAGCTGATCGGTCAGCTGGCCGGGCAGGCCGCACTCGATGGCAGGAGTGGGAAGCCGGTCCCCCCCGAGCATCTTCACCACGGCCTGGGTGGCGACCCGCAACAACGGGATAGCCGCGGCGGAGAAGCGTTACGGCCCGGGTATCTGGGCAGAAATCAAGCTCGATCGCGCCGAGGTGGAGTCGAGATGGCCCCAGAATCAAGACGTCGTGGTAGTGCAGCCGGTGAACCCGTCGACCGCAGACTCCGGGAGCACCCGATGAGCCGGCCGGACCCGACCCGGCCGGCCGCCGGCACCGTGGTGGCGGTGCTGCGAGGGGCCGTTGTCAGATTCGGTGACGTGACGGTTCTGCACGGCGTCGACCTGACCCTGCGGGCCGGCGAGGTACATGCGCTGGTCGGCCAGAATGGAGCCGGGAAATCGACCTTGGTGAAGGCTCTGATCGGGGTCAATCGGCATCGGGGCGACTGGAGATCGACGGCTCAGCTGTCGAATTCACGGCCCGCAGGACGGACGCCGCGCTGGCTTGGAGATCGTCGTCCAGGACCAGCCGCTGCCGGCGCATCTGACGGTGCTGGACAACATGTTTCTCGGTCGCGAGCAGCGCGGCAATGGACCGCTGATGGATCGCCACGGAATGCGCAGAACAGCGGCGAAGCTGTTGCAGCAGATCGGAGCGGACTGCTCGCCGGACGACTTGGTGGACGAGCTGACCCCGACCCAACGGGTTCAGATCTCCATCGCGGCGGCACTGGCCGCACGACCCCGGGTGTTGGTGCTTGACGAACCGACGGCAGCCCTCGGAACAGCCGAAGCGGAGCCGGTATTCGATCTGATCCGGGCGGCCATCGACCAGGGGGTGGCGGTTCTGTACATATCGCACCGGTTGGGCGAGATATCGGCCTTGGCACAGCACATCACCGTGCTGCGGGACGGTCGTGTCGTCCGGTCCGCGCCGGCCGGCGAACTCGGTACCGACGAGATGATCACGGCGATGGTGGGGCGTGAACTCACCGCGATGTTCCCGGAGCGGGTGCGCGGTCGCGGGGAGGTGGTGCTTCACATCGACGGTCTGCGATCGGGTTCCCTGGTCTCGGGCATCGATCTCGACGTGCGTTCCGGCGAGATCATCGGGCTGGCTGGTCTGGTGGGTTCGGGCGCCAGTGAGGCACTGCTGGCACTTTTCGGTGACCGTCGCGCCAGCGGGCAGGTGACGATCGACGGGCGGGACGCCAGGGCGGGGTCACCCCGGGCGGCCGTCGCGGCCGGGATGGCGATGGTGCCAGAGGAGCGCCGCACTGAGGCGCTCTTCCCCGGACTCGGGGTGCGGGAGAACCTCACGGCGGCCAGTCTGAACGCCCATGGCACCGGCGGGGTGTTGCGCAGGTCCGCGGAGCAGCGGACCGCCCTGGGTCTGATCGACCGACTGGGGATCATGGCCAGGGATCCCGAGCAGGACGTCGCGACGCTATCCGGCGGCAATCAGCAGAAGGTCGTGGTCGGACGCTGGCTGACCCGCGGTCGTCGGGTGTATCTCGTCGACGAGCCGACAGCCGGCGTCGATGTGGGCGCCAAGGTGGAGATCTACCGGCAGCTGGGCGACCTGGCTGCTGCCGGAGCCGCAGTACTGGTGGTTTCCTCGGATTTCGAGGAGCTGATCGGGCTTTGCGACAGCATCCTGGTGGTGCGCGACGGTCGTGTGGCCCAGCGGGTGGATCCGGCCGAGGTCGACGTCGAGAGCTTGACGGCGTTGGCCGCGGACACCGGCCGCGATCGCGGCGATTCCCGCACGGAACCGACGGACCGGGTCGCCCCTGCCGCACCGAATCCCCGCAGACGACTGCCTGCCCGCAGGATCGGGGTGCCGGCGGCGATGATCGCGGTGCTGGTGGTGCTGGCCATCGGAGCTCCGAACTTCGTCAGCGCGGCCTCCTTGCTCGATGTCCTGCGCCAGGCGTCGACGCCCGCATTGCTGGCCGCGGCGCTGTCGACAGCCCTCGGCGCAGGCGCCTTCGATCTGTCAGTGGGCGCCGTCGCCCAGCTGACAGCCAATGTTTCCGCCGCGTTGGTGGTCGGCGGCCTGCCACCCGTGCTGGCTTTTCTGATCGGCATCGTCGGCGGCGCGGCGATCGGTGCCGTCAATGGCGTCGTCACGGCGGTGCTGCGCGTGCCGTCGTTCGTGGCGACCCTCGGCATGCTGTTCCTGCTGGTCGGCGTCACCCTCGGGGTCAATCACGGACTGTCGACAGCCGTCCAACGATCGTCGTCGTTCTTGCTGCTTGGCCAGGGCTGGACGGGACCGATGCCAGTGATCGCTGTGTGGTCATTCGTGGTGGTCGCCATT
>JAABUT010002812.1_pt1 | contig 15955 bp, 11 predicted proteins | sample 5559281 | NCBI WGS metagenome assembly JAABUT01 (sample SAMN10711880, study PRJNA513359) | rock metagenome | isolation source: Antarctica rocks | place: Antarctica: Victoria Land, Ricker Hills nord | collected 2016-01-04 | reverse complement strand
GACGCGCGCGACCACGTCCCGGCGAGGACGTGCCCGTCGCGAAAGACGCTGACCTCGCCCTGTCCGGTGCTCAGGTTGGCGGGCGTGACGTTGCCGGCGACGTCGGTGAGTCCCGTGCTGATCTGGACCACCCGCTGGACGACGACGTTGGCCGCGACGACGGGCTTGCCGGTGTCATCGAGCAGCGGCGCGCCGTCCTGCGTCACCGCGTAGTCCTTGCTCGCGGGGCGATAGGAGAAGACGTACTGCGCGCTCGGGTAGGCGAGCGAGACCTCCCGGCCGGCGCCGGCGCGCGGCGGCCGGCCCGCCGCGAAGCGCAACCCCGTGTCTCTCGCGCCGTCCCCGTGGCCGGCCGCGAGCAGGTCCGTCGGGTGGACGAAGAGGTTGTACGGCGCGAAGCGCGCGGGGTCGGCCGCATAGTGGCCGGGCAGCGTGTCGAAGCCGTCGTCGACGAGGTTGCCGGCGCGCACGACCGCCAGCGCTGCCGGCTGACCGCCCGAGTAGGCGAAAGCGATGCGGCCGTATTGCGCCAGCAACTCCACGTTGTCGGTGCGCACGCTGCGCACCGGTCCGACCCGGTCGGGCAGGCGGCTGTTGAAGATCGCGAGCAGGCGGGTGAGCCCCCCCTCCACCTGCTCGACGTAGACGACGTCCGCCTGGCGCAGGCCGGCCTGCGGTCGAGCGCCGGCGGTGGCGTCCACCTTCACCGCCAGCACGGGCGAGCCGGGCCGGGTGGGCAGCCCGGACAGGCGTCCCGGCGGCCCCACCGGCTTCGCCACGACGGCGGGCGCCGGGGGCGGGCTGGGGGGAGCCGGGGGCGGCGGGGCGGGTAGTTGCAGGGCGACCAGGTCCGGGCCGCTGCACGCGGTGAGCCCTCCGGCGCCGGCGCCCAGGGTGGCTACGCCCAGCGCCGCGGCCAGCAGGACGTGACGGCGGCGCACCCGATCAGGCTAGGTGGCCCCATGCCCTTGGCGGCGCAGGCAGCGCCGGTCAGCGCAGCGCGTCGTCGATCTCGAAGTACGCCGGGCGGCGCGCCCGGCCGTAGAGCCGCAACCAGCGCACGAGGCGGCGGCGGCGCAAGGCGAGCGAGGCGTGGACCGCGTCGTTGTGGAACTGCCGGGCGAGCTGGACCCGGGTCGCGGCCGTCACGGCGTCTCCCACCAGCTGCGCCGGCAGGTCGACCGGGGCGTCGGCGGCCACGGTCGCCAGCGCACCGCTCCCACCGGCTGTCGGCGCCGTGCTCGGCGTCGTGCTCAGCGTCGTGCTCGGCGTCGTGCTCGGCACCGGTGCGGCGTCGAGCACGTCCGGGTCACCGACGACCGCGCGGACCGCCCTCGTCAGGGCGCTCTCGGCGGCCTCCCGGCGCTCCGGTGCTGCCTCGAGCGCCGCCGTGGCCGCCGCTGCCAGGTCGTCGAGGGGGGACGAGCGGCCGGGGCTCTGGGCGCGGGCGGCGAGTGCCTGCGCCGCCGCCGCGCGCCGGACGAGCTGCGCGTCGAGGCTGGCCCGGGCGGCCTCGACCCGCATGGCGAGGCGGTCGAGGCGGCCGGCCAGCCACGTCAGGTAGGAGCCGACGGCGACCACCAGCGCGACGACGACCACCACGATCCCCACCCCACCCAGGGTAGGCGCGGGCCTCAGCGCTGGCGGCGGCGCGGCTGGCGTGCGCTCGCCGCCTCGGCCTCGGCCTCGGCCTCGACGTCGACGTGCTCGCCGACGACCGTCGCGTAGACCTCGGCGACGCGGCCGGCGATCAGGGGCCAGTCGTAGCCGCCCGCCGCGGCCCGGCCCGCCGCCACCAACCGGGCCCGCGCCGCGCCGGCGTCGGTGGGCTCGAGCAGCCCATCGATCGCCGCGGCGAGGGCGGCGGGCTCCCCGGGTGGCACGAGCACCCCGCACGCCCCGTCGAGGAGGACCCGGCGGAAGGCCTCGAGGTCCGCGGCCACGACCGCGGCGCCCGCCGCCATCGCCTCGAGCAGCACGATGCCGAAGCTCTCGCCCCCGAGGTTGGGCGCGCAATAGACGGTGGCGGTGCGATAGAGCCGCTCCTTGTCGGCCTCGCTCACCAGCCCCAGCAGCACCACGCCCGGCGGCAGGTCGTCGGGCGGCTCCCCCGGGCCGGCGACGAGCAGTCGCGCGCCGGGGGTGCGCACCCGCCGCCACGCCTCGAGCAGCACGGCGAGGCCCTTGCGCGGCTCGTCGATGCGGCCGACGAAGGCGACGGTCGGCACGCCGTCGTACTCCTCCCACGGTTGCGCGTCGGCGTAGCGCGCCACGGTCACCCCGTTCGGGATCTCCACCGCGTCGCCGCCGAGATGCTCGACGATCGTGCGGCGGGCGGCCGGCGACACGGCGATGCGGGCCCGGATCTTCTCGAGCGCCGGCGTGAGCAGCGGCTCCGCGGCGGTCAGCAGCCGGGACCTGGTGTTGGAGGTGTGGAAGGTGCCGACGATCGGACCCCTGGCGATGTAGCAGGCGAGCAGCGACACCGACGGCGCCGTCGGTTCCTGCGCGTGCAGCACGTCGAAGCCCTCACCGGCGATGCCGTCGCGCACCCAGCGGCGCACCCGCGCATAGCTCACCGGCCCGAGCAGCAGCCGCGCCACCGAGCCGTTGTAGGGGATGGGGACGGGGCGGCCGGCATCGACGGCGTACGGCGGCAGGGGCGCGTCGTCATCGACCCGCGGGGTCAGCACCGACACCGCGTGCCCCGCGTCGAGCAGGGCCTCCGCGAGGTCGCGGGTGTGCGCCATGACGCCGCCCGGCACGTCCCAGGCGTAGGGGCAGACGAGCCCCACCCGCAGCGGCGTCACCCGCGGCCCGGCCGGGGCTCCAGGTCGTCACTCCACAGCCGTTGCAGCATGTGCCAGTCCTGGGGGCGGGCCCCGACGGCGCGCTCGAAGGACGCGGCGACCTGCTGGGTCATGGTCGCGACGTCCGTGTGCGGCACCGGCGGCTCGAAGGCGATCCGGCTGGCCCAGAGACCCTCGCCGTCGACGTAGCTCAACAGCGCCGGCAGCAGCACCGCCCCGGTCGCCAGGGCGAGGGCCGCCGGGCCGGCCGGCATGGTCGCCCGCGCGCCGAAGAAGTCGACGCCCACCCCGGCGGCCGAGAGGTCCCGGTCGGCGAGCAGGCACAGCACGCCACCCGCGCGCAACCGCTGCGCCAGCACCTCGAAGGGCGGCGCCTGGCCACCCGTGAGCGGGATGACCTCCATGCCGAGGGACTCCCGGAAGGCCACGAAGGCGTCGAACAGCGAGGCGGGCTCCAGGCGCTCGGCGACGGTGGTGAAGGGGCAGCCCAGGCTGAGCAGCCAGACGGCCGCGACGTCCCAGTTCCCCATGTGGCCGAGCACCAGGATCACACCGCGCCCCTGTGCCCGTGCGTCGAGGACCCGGTGGGCGGTGGGCACGGCGACGGAGCGCGCCACCCGCTCGCGGTCGGTCGAGGGCAAGCGGAAGACCTCGCACCAATACCGGGCGTAGGAGCGGACCCCGGCCCGGACCAGGTCGTCCAGCTCCGCGGGCGGCCGGCCGGTGACGCGCGCGTAGTTCGCGCGCAGCCGGCGCACCCCCTTGCCCTCATGTCGCGCCGCGAGGTCGGCCCCGGCCGCGAAGAGCCGCGCGGCGGTCGACTCCGGCAGCAGGCGGACGGCGGCCCAGCCGGCTCGATAGGCCGCCGCCGACGCCGCCCCGGCGAGCCGACCGCTCACGGGGACAGGGCCGGAGCCGTCGCACCCGTGCTGGCGGCACAGAGCAGGGCCTGGCGGCGTACCTCGACGAAGCGCTGCCCCACCGTGACCAGCGACAGGACCGCGAGGACCCACATGCCGAGCGGGCCCACCCACCGGGCCCCGGACAGGCCCTCGCCGAGCACCGCGACGCTGGCGATGATGAGGCGCTCGGCGCGCTCGGCGATGCCGACGTCGGCGGACAGGCCGAGACCCTCGGCCCTGGCCTTGACGTAGGAGGTCACCGCGCCGCTCGCGAGGCAGACCAGGACCACGGCGCCGACGAGCGGGCTGGCGCCGCGGGTGAACCAGAAATAGGCGAGCGAGCCGAAGACCGCGGTGTCGGAGACCCGGTCCAGGGAGCTGTCGAGGAACGCGCCCCAGACGCTGGAAGTCCCGCGGTGCCGGGCCACCAGCCCGTCGAAGAGGTCCGACAGCAGGAAGAGCGCCGTGACGACGACGCCCAGCACGAAGTGCCCGGTGGCGAGCAACCCGACCGAGGAGGCGGTGACGCCGACGGTGCCGACGACGGTGATCGCGTCGGGACTCACCCCTGCGCCGGCCAGCCGGGCGCCCACCGGATCCAGGACCCGGGTGATGACCGCGCGGCCGTGCAGGCTGAGCATCCAGACCTCGACCGTCCTGTCCTGGCTGGCCTGTCGGAGGGGGAAGGGCCCGTCCGGCGCCGCATCCGGCGGGAGTCAGGCTAGCGGCGCTGGCGCTAACGTCCGCCCGTGACCGCGCCCCCGAGCGACTCCCCCGTCGTGGCGCGCGCCCGCGCGCTCACCGTCGACCTGGCCGCGCAGGCGCCGCGACTGGAGCGCGAGGGCGTCACGCGCGCCGACACCGACCGGCTCGCGGCGGCGGGACTGCACGCCGTCTCGGGGCCGCCGGAGCTCGGCGGTGTCTCCCGCCGCGAGCAGCGGGAGGTGGCCGAGCTGCTGGCGGGGGCGAGCCCCGACGTGTGGTTCGTGTGGTTCCAGCACGGTGCCGTCGTCCGCATGCTCGGCGCGACGCAGAACACGGCGCTGGCCGAGCGGCACCTGGCCGAGCTGTGCGCCGGCCGCACGCAGGGCGGCGTTGCCTTCAGTCATCTGCGTACGGCGCAGCCGAGCGTGCACGCGACGCGGGTCGCGGGCGGGTGGTCGCTGTCGGGGACGCAGCCCTGGTGCACCGGCTGGACGCTGGTGGACACGGTCCTCGCCGGGGCCGTGGTGCCGGCGAGCGGTGAGGTGGTCTTCGGGTTGGTGCCGCCGGGTGACCGTCCGGCGCTGCACAGCACGGGGGAGCTGCGGCTCGCGTCGATGGCCGGCACGGCCACCCACGCGCTGCGCGTCGACGGGCTCTTCCTGCCCGACGCGGACGTGGTGCTCCTGACCGGCTACGACGCGTGGCGCGCCGCCGATGCCGGCGTCAACGCGAACGTGCAGCCGTCCACCTTCGGCGTGGCCACCGCCGCGCTCGACCTGCTCGCGCCGCGGGCGCCCGAGGTGGCGGCTGCGCTGCGCTCGCGGGTCACCGCCACGCGCGCCGAGGCCTACCGGCTGATGGACGAGCTGCCGCCAGGTGAAGGTGACGAGCAGCGGCTCGCCGCCCGCGCCCGGGCGCTGCTGCTCGGCCTCGAGTGCGCCACCGCCCTGCTCGCCGCCCGGGGCGGGCAGGGCATGGACCTCGGCGAGCCGGCCCAGCTGCTGCTGCGGGCCGCGGCCTTCCAGCTGGTCCACTCCCAGGCACCGCACGTGCGCGCGGCCACGCTGGACGCGCTCGCCGCATGACGACTCCACCCGACCCACGGGAGCTCCTGGTCGAGGAGGACGTGCGCGGCGTGCGGGTGCGCTGCCTCGCCGAGCGCCCCAGCTCCCTGGTCGACCTGCTCCAGGGCGCGCTGCGCGAGCACGCCGGCCGGGTGCTGCTCGTCGACCCCGCGCTGGGCCGCACGGTCACGTTCGAGGGCTTCGCGCGGCTCGTCGAGGGCGCAGCCGCGCGCTTGTTGCGCGAGGGGCTCCACCCGGGTGACCGGGTGGCGGTGTCCGTGCCGAACGGGCTGGCGGCTGCCGTCGCGCTGTGGGCCTGCGCCCGGGCCGGCCTGGTGCATGTCGGGCTACCCGTGGGGACCCCGGTGCCGCGGGCCGCCGCGCTGCTCGCGCTCACGGGTCCCCGGCTGCTGCTGACCACCGAGGGCCTGGCCGACGCCGCCGCCGACGCTGTGGTCGGTGCCCGCCTGCGCGACACCCCGGTGCGGGGCGCCGGGCAGCTCCTGCTCGCCGACGAGCTGCCCTGGGACGACGGCCGGCCCCTGCCCGGCGAGGACGAGACCTACTGCCTCATCGGGACCAGCGGCACGTCCGGTGCGCCGAAGGCGGTGCGGGTCACGGGCCGGATGACCGGGCACGCGGCCGAGCACTACTCGCGGTTGCTCGCGCTGACCCCGGCCGACCGTACGGCCATCCACCTCCCCTTCGCCTGGGTAAGCGGACACGTGACCCAGCTTGCGCCGGCCATGCGCAGCGGCGGGTCGGCGGTGACCATGCCGGCCTTCTCCGCGGCCGCGCTGGCGCACGTCGTCGGCGAGTACGGCGTGACCTGGCTCGACGTCGTGCCGAGCATCTGGGAGCTGCTGCTGCGGGACCCGACCTTCGGGGTGCCCGCATTCGCCGCGGTGCAGGCGGCGGTGTTCGGGGGGGCACCGGCGCCACCCGGCACCCTGGACCGGGTGCGGGAGCAGCTGCCCGGCGTGGCTCTCTACGACGTCTACGGCCTCTCCGAGACCTGCGCGGCCGTCGCGGTCCTGTCCGACAGCGAGGCGGCCGGGCACCCCGGCACCGTCGGTCGGGCCGTCGCCTTCGCGGACCTGCGGGTCCGCGGCCCCGGCGGGGAGGCGTCGTGCACCGGGACGGGTGAGCTCGAGGTGCGCTCCCCCACGGTGACGCCGGGCTACTGGGGCGACAGCGAGCCGCCCCCGCTCACCGACGACGGGTGGTTGCGCACCCGCGACCTCGCCCGGATCGACGGTGACGGCTTCGTCACGATCGTCGGGCGGGCCGGTGACATGGTCATCCGCGGCGGGGTCAACGTGCACCCCGCCGAGGTCGAGCTGGCCCTGCTGTCGGTGGGCTCCCTCGCCGATGCCGCCGTCGTCGGCGTGCCGTCCAGGGTGGCCGGGGAGAACCTCGCGGCCGCAGTGGTCGCGCTGCCGGAGGTGACCGTGGACGTGCCCGCGCTGCAGCGGGCGGTGCGGGAGCAGGTGGGGCTGCACGCCGTACCGCGTCCCATCCGGGTCCTCGAGTCCCTCCCGCGCAACCGCAACGGCAAGCTCGACCGACCGGCCGTGGTCGAGTTGCTGCTGAGCCACCGGCAGGGCTGACGGGGCGCCGGCGCGGTCCGGGGACGCCCTGCGGCGCCCGCCGGACCCGCAGCGGCGTACGGCGCTCGCAGCCCCTCCGGCGCCGACCGGCGGGCTGGTCCCACACCGGGCGGCGGGCTGGGGCCCCGCCGTACAGCAGGGCTATCGGCTGGCCGGCGAAGACCTGCCATCACCCGGACGGGTCGGACAGCGCGCGGGTGCGCCGTACCGTCATTGCATCCGCCGCACCGCCGCGTCGACGAGTTGAGGAGCCAGTGCTGCGATCCCGCCTCGAGCGTCCAGGAGCGCCGGTCCCGGGCGGGCGCAGCGTCCGCGCCGCCGCTGTGCTCGCCCTCGCCCTCGCCGTGTCCATGCCCGCGGCAGCGACCGCGACCGGCAGCCGGCCGAGTTCGACCAACCGCGCCGCCGGGACTCCCTACCCGGTGAGCAGTCCCCGCGCGGACTGCCCCGCCCAGGGCACGGCGCGCGACATCACGGTGGCCGACGCGTTCGCGCCGCACGGCCGGCGGGCGTTGTGGGTCTATCGCCCCGCCGGCGCCGACTCCGCCGACCTGCCCGTGCTCTATCTCCTGCACGGGTTGCCCGGCAGCTCCGACGACTTCTACGACTCGGGGCTCGCCGGCGACGTGGACCGGGCCATCTGCGCGGGGGCCGCGCCCTTCGTCGTCGCCGCCGTCGACGGGTCGGGCCCCGGCGGGATCGACACCGAGTGGGGCGATGACGCGCGGCACCGATTCGGGCTGGAGTCGTTGGTGACGGGCCGCCTCGTCGCTGCCGTGGAGGGGGCGCACCACCGGACCCGCCAGCATCGCGCGATCGGCGGCTTCAGCATGGGCGGCTACGGCGCGGTGACCCTCGCGGAGCGCCACCCGGAGCTCTACGGCTCCGTGGCATCGCTCGACGGCTACTTCCACATCGACGATCCGGACGGCGTCTTCGGTGACTCCTCCGCCGCCCACGACCCGGGTGTCCTGGCTCCCCGGGCCCGCTCCCTGCGGGTCTATCTCGGGGTCGGCGACCGCGACACCGTGCCGGGCATCGCTGGCGAGACGCAGCGTTACGGGCAGCTGCTGGCCGACGAACACCACCCGCACCTCGAGGAGGTCGTCGTACACGGCGACCACAGCCTCGCCACCGCGCGCCGGCTGTTTCCCAGCCTGTTGCGCTTCCTGGAGACGGGGTGGCGCTGAGCCCGGTCCCCTCCCCGCTGCCCACCCCTGGTGACCTGCTGCCGGTGGACGGCACCACGTTGCCCGCGGATGTGACGCACGCGGCGACGCAGGGCGCGGCACTGCTCTCCCTCTGGGTGCCGGTGCCGGCCTCGGCTGCCTGCTGCTGGCGGTGCTCACGGTCGCCGCCGCGGTCAACATCCGCGCCGGCTATCTGCCCACCGTGGACAGTGCGGTTCGCTTCGTGCTCTCCGACCACTCCGCCCGCGCCCCCTCGGACGCGACGACGGTGTCCGCCGTGTCGGGTACGCCGGGCGGAGCCGTCGCGGTGGCGGCCCACGACACTGCCTGGCACGTTGACGGCCTGGTGCTTCCCGACCCCGGGCTGCGGATCGGCAGGAGACAGGTCATCGTCGCGACCCCGCCGGGCTACACCACCTCGGGGCAGGACTACCCGGTGCTGTATCTCTTCGGGGGATACCCGTGGGCGGGCCAACGACTGGTTCGAGACGGCGCGCATCACCCGCACGCTCGACCAGCTCGTCGCCCACCATCTCGCCCCCTTCTTCGTGCTGGTCGCGCCCGACATCAACGGCGGCTATCTCACCGACAGCGAGGGGCTCGACGCCGTGGGCGGTCCCCAGGTGGAGACGTGGATCACCCGGGACGTCCCGGCCTACGTGTCCACGCACTACCGCGTCCGCACCGACCGCGGCAACCAGGTCTTCGCCGGCATGAGCAGCGGTGCCTTCGCGGCGCTGAACCTCGCGTTGCGGCACACCGACCAGGTCGGGATCGCGCTGGCCCTCGAGCCGTGCGGCGATCCGGGCAACGTGACGAGGCGGCTGCTGCGCGGCGACGTCTCTCTGCTGCACGCCAACAGCCCGCAGTACTACCTCGCGAGGATGCCCCTGCACCGGGCTGCTGCACGTCTATCTCGACGTCGGCTCAGCCACCGGCGAGGTCGGCCGGGTGACCTCCCTGGAGCGGCTCCTGCACGCCCGCGGGGAGTCCGTCCTCTTGCGCCAGGAGGCGGGGCAGGGCCACACCTGGAGCGAGGCGGTGGCCGGCATGCCCTATGCCATGGCCTTCGCTGCCGCCCACCTCGGCGACCCTGCGCTCGCGCAGTCCTTCCCGGCGAGCGCCTTCCCGACGACGCACCGGGACCGCTACTCGCTCCTGCCGGAGGACGACGCGCAGGAGCAACGGCAGCGCCGCGATGGTGTGGCCCCCGGACAAGCGGGCCGGCCCCCGCTCGTCAGGCAGTGCGCTCCCACGTCTGCGCCAGCAGGGCGCGGGTCTCGCCGAGCAGCTGCGGCAGCACCTTCGTGTGCCCTATCACGGGCATGAAGTTGGCGTCGCCGCCCCAGCGCGGCACGACGTGCTGGTGCAGGTGCTCGGCGATCCCGGCCCCGGCGACCCCACCCTGGTTCATGCCCAGGTTGAAGCCGTGCGGGGCGGCCGCGGCGCGGCACACGCGCAGCGCACGCTGCGTGAGCTGCGCCAACTCCGCGGTCTCGGCCGGTTCGAGGTCCTCGTAGAGCGCTACGTGGCGATAGGGGACCACCATGAGGTGCCCGGGGTTGTAGGGGTAGAGGTTCAGCACGACGTAGGCCGCCCCGCCCCGGGCCACCACCAGCCCGTCGGCGTCACTCAGGGCCGGGATCGCGCAGAACGGGCAGCCACCGCCCTTGCCCTCGCCCGCGATGTAGGACATCCGGTGCGGGGTCCACAACCGTTGCAGCGCATCGGGTGGTCCGGCCCCCAGCTGCTCTTCGGGCGCGCTCACGACGCCCGGCTGGTGATCGCCCCGACGACCTCGGCCACCGCAACGGCAAGGGGTACGGCGCGCTGCTCGCGGCCCGACCGGTGGCGCACCGCCACCGTGCCGGCCAGCACGTCGTCGTCGCCGGCGACGAGCATGAAGGGGACCTTCTGACGCTGGGCCTTGCCGATCTTCTTCTGCATCCTCTCGTCGGCGCCGTCGACCTCGACCCGCACGCCGGCCGCCCGCAGTGCCGGCACGACGGAGTCGCGGAAATAGTCGAGGTGGCGCTCCGCGACCGGGATGCACGCGACCTGCACGGGCGACAGCCAGGCGGGGAACGCCCCCGCGTAGTGCTCCAGCAGGACGGCGAAGAAGCGCTCGATCGACCCGAAGAGCGCCCGGTGGATCATGACGGGCTGCTGCGGGCCGTCCGGCGAGGCATAGGTGAGATCGAAGCGCTTGGGTTGAGTGAAATCCACCTGAATGGTGCTCATCTGCCAGGAACGCCCCAACGCGTCGCGGATCTGCACGCTGATCTTCGGGCCGTAGAACGCGGCGCCACCCGGGTCGGGGACCAGCGCGAGCCCGGACGCGTCGGCGACCTGCTGCAGCGCGGCGGTGGCCGTCTCCCAGTCGGAGTCCGTGCCGACGAACTTGGGGCTGTCGTCACGGGTGGACAACTCGAGGGAGAAGTCGTCGAGGCCGTAGTCGCGCAGCAGGTCCAGCACGAACTGCAACAGGCTCGCCAGCTCCCCCGCCATCTGCTCGCGCGTGCAGTAGATGTGGGCGTCGTCCTGGGTGAAGCCACGGGCGCGGGTCAGGCCGTGCACCACACCGGACTTCTCGTAGCGGTAGACCGTGCCGAACTCGAACAGCCGCAGCGGGAGCTCCCGGTAGGAGCGGCCGCGGGAACGGTAGACGAGGTTGTGCATGGGACAGTTCATGGGCTTGAGGTAGTAGTCGGCGCCCGGCTTGTCCCCCGAGCTGTCCAGGTGCATCGGGGGGTACATCCCGTCGGCGTACCACTGCAGGTGACCGCTGAGCTCGAACAACGTGCCCTTGGTGATGTGCGGGGTGTTGACGAAGGAATAGCCCGCCTCCTCGTGCCGCCGCCGGGAGTAGTCCTCCATGACGCGGCGCACGATCCCCCCGCGGGGGTGGAAGACCGCCAGACCGGAGCCGATCTCGTCGGGGAAGGAAAAGAGGTCGAGCTCGACGCCGAGCCGGCGGTGGTCGCGCTTCTCGGCCTCCTCGAGCCGGGTGAGATGCGCCTTGAGCGCGTCCCTGCTCTCCCACGCCGTGCCGTAGATGCGCTGCAGCCGGGGGTTCTTCTCGCTCCCCCGCCAGTAGGCCGCCGCTGTGCGCAGCAGGCGGAAAGCGGGGATGTCGCGGGTGGTCGGCAGATGCGGTCCCCGGCAGAGGTCGGTCCAGACCCGGGTGTCACCGGTGAGGTTGTCGTACATGGTCAGCTGGGCACCACCCACCTCGGTCGACTCCTCCGCCGACACGCCGGCCCCCGCGCCGCCCTTGAGCCCGATCAACTCGAGCTTGAACGGCTCGTCAGCGAGCTCGGACCGCGCCTGTGAGTCGCTCACCTCGCGGCGCGCGAAGTGCTGACGCTGCCGGACGATGTCGCTCATCCGCTTCTCGAGCGCAGCCAGGTCGTCGGGGGTGAACGCGCGCTCGGGCAGGAAGTCGTAGTAGAAGCCGTCCTGCAGGGGCGGCCCGATGCCGAGCTTGGTGCCGGGGAAGAGGTCCTGCACGGCCTGGGCGAGCACGTGGGCGCAGCTGTGCCGGAGCACCGCGCGCCCCTCCTCGCTCGCGAGCGGGATGCTCTCGACCACGTCGCCGTCACCGAGCACGTGAGCGAGGTCGCGGAGCACCTCGACGTCATCGCCGGCGGCGTCCTCGGTCACCATCCGCACGACGGCCGCGTCCCGGATCCCGCGCAGCGCCAGGGCCTGTCCCGCCGTCGTCCCCGCCGGCGCGATCGTCGCTTCGCGGTCGACGGTCAGGCGGATGTCGGGCATGGGACGAGCCTAGTGAGGGGCGGTCGAGGTTTTCCGGCGGCGGACGACGAGCGGCGGGGCGCCGTTGACGACCCCGACGAGCGGCTCAACCCGGACGATCCGCTCGACGGAGACGCGCACGGAGCGGAGGATCCGCAGCTGCGCCTGCCGGCTCGCCCCGGCCGCGTGCGGCGACAGCAGCACGCGGGGGTCGCCGCGCAGCGGGCTGTCGGGCGGCAGCGGCTCGGTCGCGAAGACGTCGAGCGCCGCGGCGGACAGCGCGCCGCCGCGCACCAGGGCGGCCAGCGCGCCGTGGTCGACGATCCCCCCGCGGGAGGCGTCCACGACGACGGCCCCGGCCGGCAGGGCAGTGAGCCGGCCAGCATCGATCAGCCCGCGCGTGGTGTCCGCGAGCGCGACGACGACGACGAGGACGTCGCTGCGGGCGACCAAAGCGTCGAGCTCCAGCCAGGGCGTGGCATCCCGGCGGGTGCGGGACCACTGCGCGACGTCGCAGCCGAGTGCGCGGAACAGGCGCGCGCAGGCTTGGCCGATGGCCCCGAAGCCGACGATGCCCACCCGGGCGCCGGCGAGCTCGCGGGACCCTCTCCCAGCCAGCTCGGTCTGCGGCCAGGCACCGGCGCGCACCTCCGTGTCCGCGGGGAGCAGCAGGCGAAGGCAGGCCAGCGACGCGGCGAGGCACCACTCGGCGACGGCGTCGGTGTTGGCACCGGCCGCGTTCACGACGGGGATGCCCGCGGCGGCGAGTACGTCGAGGTCGAGCGAGTCCACCCCGACGCTCGGCTGCACCACGGCGGCGAGCCGGGGGCCGGCCGCCAGCACCTGCGCGTCCACGCGGAGCGCGCTGCTCCAGTCCCCCAGCACGATGTCCGCCTCGCCGACGGCGGCGCGCACGGCCGCCGGCGTCCGCTCCGCGGGGAAGGCGACCTCCACGCCGAGGCCGGACACGATTCCCTCGACGATCGCCGGCGTCGTGGGGGGCAGGGCCAGCAGTCGCCAGGGCTCGGTCATGCCGATGATCCTGCCGCCCCACCGGGCCCGGCATCGGCACGGTCGCCTCCGCGGCAGGCATGCTCGGCGGGAGATGACGCCAACAACCACCGGCCCCCCCGCGCCTGGTGCGGGACCGCCCGCCGGGCCCGCCGCGGGGCCGCTCGCCGCCCTGGCCCCCGGCGCCGACGCCGATGCGGTCTTCGAGGCCTTCACGGGCTGGGTGTCGGCGCAGGGCATCGACCCCTACCCGGCGCAGCTCGAGGCCCTGCTCGAGATCGCCACGGGCGCCCACGTCGTGCTGTCGACGCCGACCGGCTCGGGCAAGAGCCTCGTGGCCCTCGGTGCCCACGTCGCAGCGCTGGCGGCCGGCCGGCGCAGCGTCTACACCGCCCCCGTGAAGGCGCTCGTGAGCGAGAAGTTCTTCGCCCTCGTGGAGACCCTCGGCGCCGAGAACGTCGGCATGGTCACCGGCGACGCGAGCGTGAACCCCGACGCCGCCGTGCTGTGCTGCACGGCGGAGATCCTCGCCAACCTGGCCTTGCGGCACGGCACCGAGACCGGTCTCGACGTCGTGGTGATGGACGAGTTCCACTACTACGGGGACCCGGAGCGCGGCTGGGCGTGGCAGGTGCCGCTCCTGGAGATGACCGGCGCGCAGTTCCTGCTGATGTCGGCGACCCTCGGGGACGTCACCGCCGTGACGGCTGACCTCGCCCGTCGTACCGGGCGTCCGGCCGCGCTCGTCAGCAGTGCGGAGCGACCGGTGCCGCTGCGCTTCGACTACGTGCTGACACCCCTGCACGAGACGCTCGCGGAGCTGCTCGCGACGCACCAGGCGCCGGTCTACGTCGTGCATTCCACGCAGGAGGCCGCGGTCGAGCGGGCCAGCGCGCTCATGAGCAGCAACGTCTCGACCCGCGCGGAGAAGGACGAGATCGCCGCTGTCATCGGGGGTTTCCGCTTCTCCACGAAGTTCGGCCAGACCCTGTCGCGGCTCGTCCGGCACGGCATCGGCGTGCACCACGCGGGGATGCTGCCGAAATACCGCCGCCTCGTGGAGCTGCTCGCCCAGGTCGGCCTGCTCAAGGTGGTGTGCGGGACCGACACGCTCGGCGTGGGCATCAACCTGCCGATCCGCACGGTGGTCTTCACGTCGCTGTCGAAGTACGACGGCGTCTCGACCCGCCACCTGCGGGCCCGCGAGTTCCACCAGATCGCGGGTCGCGCCGGCCGGGCCGGCTTCGACACGTCCGGGCTCGTCGTCGTGCAGGCGCCGGAGCACGTCATCGACAACGAGCGGGCGCTCGCCAAGGTGGGCGACGACCCACGCAAGCGCCGGAGCGTGCGGCGCAAGACGCCCCCGGAAGGCTTCGTGTCGTGGGACGCCAAGACCTTCGAGCGGCTGGTGGGCGCCTCCCCCGAGACGCTGCGGCCACAGTTGCGGGTGAACCACGCGCTGCTGCTGAACGTCGTCGCCCGCCCCGGTGACTTCTTCGCCCATATGCGGCGGCTGCTGCTCGACAACCACCAGCCCCGCGCGTCCCAGCGCGCCCTGGTGCGCCAGGCGATCCGGCTCTTCCGGGCCCTGCTGACGGCGGGCGTGCTGGAGCGGCTGCCCACGCCCGACGACGAGGGCCGCACGGTGCGCCTCACGGCGGACCTGCAGACCGGGTTCGCGCTCAACCAACCCCTGTCGGCCTTCGCGCTCGCCGCGCTGGAGCTGCTCGACGCGGCGTCGACGACGTACGCACTCGACGTCGTCTCGGTCGTCGAGGCGACGCTCGACGACCCGCGGCAGGTGCTGGCCGCGCAGCGCAGCAAGGCGCGCGGTGAGGCGGTGGCGGCGATGAAGGCGGAGGGCATCGACTATGAGGAACGGGTGGAGCTGGTGGCGGAGGTGACCTGGCCGCGGCCCCTCGCTGAGCTGCTCGAGTCCTCGCTCGAGGTCTATGCCAGGGCTCACCCCTGGGTCGCCGACGCGCGGTTGTCGCCGAAGTCGGTGGTGCGCGACCTGTGGGAGCGCGCGATGACCTTCGCGGAGTTCACCGGCTTCTATTCCCTCGCGCGCGTGGAGGGGTTGGTGTTGCGGTACGTGGCGGACGCCTACCGGGCCCTACGCCAGACCGTGCCCGACGACGCCAAGACCGACGATCTCCGCGACCTCACCGCCTGGCTCGGCGAGCTGGTCCGCCAGGTCGACTCGAGCCTGCTCGAGGAGTGGGAGCGGCTGCGCGAACCCGTCGAGCCAGCGGGTTCCTCGGTCGCCACAGCCGCCGTGGAGCCGCCGCCGCCGCCCGTGACGGCCAACGCGCGCGCGTTCCTGGTGCTGGTGCGCAACGCGCTCTTCCGCCGGGTGGAGCTGGCCGCGCTCCGGCGTACGGCGGATCTCGGCGATCTCGACGCGGCCTCAGGGTGGGACGCAGCGGCGTGGGACACCGCCCTGGCGTCGTACTTCGCCGAGCACGACCGGATCGGCACCGACGCCCCGGCCCGCGGACCGCTGCTGTTCCAGGTGACGGAGGAACCGGAGCGCTGGCTGGTGCGCCAGGTGCTCGCGGACCCTGCCGGCGACCACGACTGGGCGATCAGCGCGGAGGTCGACCTGCGGGCCAGCGACGCGGCCGGCCAGGCCGTGCTGCGCGTGACCGGCGTGGGCGCGATGTGACGGTCGCCGGAACGTCGTCGCCGGGAATGTGCAATGGCGGTTGTGAGAACCGCCTTCGTGCCCTTTCCGTGCCCGATCCGCGGGGTGTTCGCCGACGCGCGTGCCGTGTCGCCGATCACCGTCGATGAGTACGTCGCGACCTACCTCTCCCGCCGCCCAAGGCTCTCGCCCAAGACCCTCGAGAGCTACGGGAGCGGCCAGGCCCTCTACATCTCGCCGACCCTGGGCAGTCAGGTCCT
>JAABUT010002811.1_pt1 | contig 15956 bp, 21 predicted proteins | sample 5559281 | NCBI WGS metagenome assembly JAABUT01 (sample SAMN10711880, study PRJNA513359) | rock metagenome | isolation source: Antarctica rocks | place: Antarctica: Victoria Land, Ricker Hills nord | collected 2016-01-04 | reverse complement strand
TTCAGATTGCAAAACGCATCACCTCTTTTGCACTGAGATGACTCTCACAATATGCATCCTGTGTTGTGTACACTACAGGCACTCAAACAGTGATATGGCAGTTTACCTCAGTCTCTGATGTCTCAGCCACAAATTTTGCGTGCAATGTCTGTCTCTTGTTCTGTAGGCACAGAGGCAGGTACAGCAGGACACCAGCAATTGCGATCAAGCCACAAGTGACATGGAAAGCCTTATCCCGGAGTACCGCTCAACTCTGGCTCGCATGAAGAGGCAGGTGGTTGAGCTGCATTCAAAGCTGAAAGATGCATGCTGTGAGCGAGACTCTTTGCAACAGCAGGTGTGTCCAGGTCGCACAACAAGCACTTACAGGGGTCTTTTGAAGCCTGTGCAGGCCAACAGTCCACTCAGCCTGTGGACTCACACCTGCTTCTGTTTGTACAGCTAAGCTTGCCTGGCGTAGCGCATTGCAGTTGCAGCTGCACCAGCATCAAGCACCTGCATCATTTTGTCTTGCCCGTGCGCTTTGATGCAACGCCTGCGCTATTGCGGCCAGCCCATCAGCTGCACACAGCACAACGTGCAAGTCTGCTGTTTCCTGCTACCGTACAAAAACAAGTGAATGACATGATATCAGAACTTGTGGCATGTTGCAGGTGGAGTCTTTGAGGAAGGCTGTCAAGCTGGGTGGAAATGCCAAGAAGAGCAAGCGCAACTCTTCCCCTGGGGTCAGACCAGACGTATGCTGCAGCAGTCTTGTTAGCCTGCGCATAATTGCCCGCTGCAACTGCGTCTTATGCATGTGCATGGCCTAATGATATCATGCTGTGTTTAAAATGGAGTTTTGCTGCATGCATGACATAATCAGACTTGATATGTCAGAGGAGCACTGCCTGCAGGCGTTAGAGGAAGATGAAGATGCAAAGCGGCTGATCAAGGACATCAGGGGTCTGAAGCATCGCTGTCAAACTCTGGAGGCCCAAGCTGACTCCCTAGGGTTAACAAATTGTGAGCTGCAGACTGCCCTGGCAGACAGGGAGGAGCAGCTGCAGCGCCAGGCTCACGTCATTGCAGACTTGGAAGCCACCATCACTGCCCAGAGCTCAGACATCCGCACAGCCTTGCAGCTGGTCAGTCCTCCAGAATATGTTATCAACAGTGAAAACAAGGCCGAGGGACCTCTGTCTGCCGCATGTGGCATGCGTCATATGCAAACAGCACAGCGTTGCATCCTTAGACGCAACTTCTGAGTTCTCCAACTGTAGTCCCTAAGGACTGCCCTTCAGACTTCAACCCCAACAAGTTGCGCCAGCCCATTTCATGCTGAAAAGCTTATGCAGGTCTACATGCATTATGTCTAACAGGTTGCAGCTGAAGTGTGTAAGTCACGCTGTGTTGTTACGTTGCTTGCATGCTTGTAGGTAACACACAAGCATGACAGGTCACATTCAGGCAATGATGACTTGGTGGTTGCATCATATCCTCAGCGCAGCCCTTGCAAGTCAACGCTTGGGCAGCGTCCAGCAGCTCACTGTCGTGCCGCTAGCCCAGGTCAGCAGAGAGCACATGCTCAGGCGACCCAGTGGCATGCTGCCATAGATAGCTGCAGTCCGCTGAGATCGCAGCGACTGCATCAGCATTCCAGCAGCATGGACACGCTGTGCAGAGATATGCAGCAGTTGGATGCACAGATAGCAGACCTGGACCTGAATCTTGTGTCAGCAAGTCATAGACTGCACTGCTGAAGTTGTACATGAAGGCTGTGAGTAGGCATGTGATTGCAGCAGTTGACAAGCTGTAGCCAAGGTGCAAATCATGTATACAGTTAAGAATGTGTCTACTCTGAGGTGCTTCCAAGTACATGCAGCATTGTTGATACATGTATGCTGCTGAGGCTTTGAAACTTCTTGTCTTGTGTTTGGACCAGTACAGTCTTGTTTCTCGAGCGGGTTGTTGTTGCTGTATCAACGTTGGGCATTTCTGCAATGAACATGTCCTCCATGACATGACATGTTCTGCAAACGGATATGCATTTGCACTGACATGCAGCCATGTACCAGGTATGTTCGTTATCCTTACTCAAATCTTTCAAAGAATTTTGCAGGGGTGTGTTTGGTCGTCTACGCTCTGGCTTTGTGCTTTTCGTCGGGTTGATTCGTTGCCATGTCATTGCAATAGAGAGGTTGCAAGTCCAGAGGGGAAACGAATAAGAAGTCACCCGAGAACGGCCTTGTACTCGGCCTTGTACTAATGGCAGGGCATGTCTGATTGACTGTGCAACTCTGTTTTCACAATGAAAGCATACAAGCTGGGCAAGTCATCAACTGTCAAGTGGACCAAAGCAGCTTTGATGTGAGAGATTGAGTCATTTGAACAAGATCGGCTGGTCCTTTTCACTTGCGAACGCTACGTATACTAATCTTGACGAGCAGACGTACCAAGCATGCTGCGCAGTGCGACGCCTTACCTGCGACTGTTAGAGCAAGCGGGGGCCAGATCTGTACAACATCGTGCTTTCGCAAGTCAAGATGGTGAGGCATCTTGCAAAGCATCATATAAAGCTGTGTCGTCGTTTGCATGCTGTATGCTAGGCTGCCACGGCATGCCACTCGATTTCAGGCCGCTTTCGCGCTTTTGGCCCACGGCAGCGATCTGCGAGTATTGGTACAGCCAAATGACGAGCAACATGATGGCTTGCAGTGAAACGAGCTGCGACCATGTCACAAGGTGAAGCAAAAGGCAAAGCGCCAAGTGAGGCACCTACGAAACCATCACAATGGCAGGGAACTCAGGTCAGTTGGTGAATGTATTTCGAGCATCTTTGCCTTTTGCATTATGAAAGTCCACCCAGATACAGGCAAGGACCAGCTGTCTAAAGTAGTTTGAGAGTCATGACACCACGGCTTACTTGACTGCACTGCCAGTCCTGGCTGTCATACATTGATGTACTGCAGCGTGGGCACTTGGTCCTGGGCATCTCTGGTGTACTGTGTGCTGGAGTTCTGTATTCATGGGTCAAGAGCCAGAACGCAGACAAGGAGGTGCTTGCAGACAAAAATCACAAGGGTGAGAGCAAGCAATTCCCTGCTGCCAGCAATTAAAACCAGCCACAACCCCAATAAAATGCTTATGCGGCAGCAGGCATCTCCTTGTAAAGTTTAAACCACATGCAACAGAAACAGACACATCATAATAGAATGTTTGCATTAAATATATTGTCTTTGAGCATGCTCTCATGCAGTTAAAAGCCATGTAGCTGCACAGCGTTTGCATTAGCATATGCATAGCATGCAGCACTAGCATATATGTGTCATTATGCGCATTCCATCATGCTAATTGTGTAAGACTTTGTTTCATCTCAGTATAAGCTGATGGCTGGTGGCCAATGCACAGTCCACAGCAAAGTGACAGACCAATTAATTGCGTATCACCTCGTTGCACTTGATCACATATAGAAGAAGACAAAGGTGCAAGCTGCAGCAGACTTGACAACATCTGAGAGCTTGTCAGGAACTTCAGCTGAGTTTCAGGCTTGGGCCGGAGTAAATCGCCACCCTCCCATCCTTGATTGCTTCAGCCAACCCCAGGGCACATCGGGGTGTCGGGAAATCAATGTTGGCGTTTCCCTGCGTCAGTTCGTTATTGATGTTTGCCCAACTCATTTCAAGTTTGTTCCCTTAGCCATCCTGGTTTGCTGTAAAGTGAGCACCGGGCCTGCGTCGATTCAAGACAGCTGTATCAAAACAACGAATGTGTAGCCAAAGGTGACTGGCCGTACCTGATTTTACTCTGCAATACGCGTGGCCAACCATTAAAGGCAATATGAATTGCATTTATAGGGGAACGTGCATGGGAAGCTGCCTTTCACCTTGGCTCACAAGACTGCATATATGAAGGTGACCTCTGCAAAAGTTCCCGTCATAATGATGGCCAGCTACCATCATATTTTGTGAAGCATGTGCCTTCACTTTTTATACTTACTGAGTGCATGTGAAGTTCCTCACTCAAGCTGCTGAAACTAGCAACGATGACCGATGCAAAGCAAGGTGGCGATGGGCGCATCAGAGCTGTTGTTGCTGAGTGGGAGATGGCAGAGGCCGTTAAGACGGTGCGTGAGACCCCTACCGGCATGTGGCGTTGCTTGATGGCGCACCTCAGCCTTGAGCTGTGACACAGGACCGCCGAGGCTGGAACTCAGAATTTGCTAAACCTTACAAACCTTTGGGGGTGCCAAAGCTGGATCTTGCTGCCCCTAAGGACATTTTACGTCAGAGAGAAAACGTGCAGAAATCCTTTGGGCAAGGTGCAGCTTACAATACGCTCTGCAAAAACCAACACCTCTTCATGCATATGACTGCTTGGCCTTCAGCTTGCAGCCTGCAACGAATGCATCCATGCAGGACGGCAATCTACGTCTGCAACTGGGAGGCTGTCAGAAAAGATCAACAATCTATTGCTTCACAGCACTCGCTCAACTGGCCGCGAAGTGATGCACACAGCTTCTGATGACATGCAGCAGCGCATCAAGGTAGCTTGTCATTAGTGCATTGCCCATGGTGGCTTTTCCGTTGGTAGGCTTCATATTGTGAGGCACCGGTGCCCTCAGCGTGGAGCAACAATGGGCCTATCTCGCAAACAGTCTGCAACTTTGGTCTAAGCAGACATGATATGCAGGCAGCCCGACCTGCACTGCAGCGTGTGAAAGCAGGACAGCCATTTTTGAAAGTGGTTGGGGCTCCACCTGCTGAGCCAGGTGCCTCTTGCCATAATCCATAGTTTACAATAGTTTTGTGGTTTTGGCCTAATATATGCCAAAGTGCATGCAAGCATGTGACAAGCGACACTCAGCTTTGTCTGTTAGAGACGTGTTTGAGAAGAGTGTCTCTGCAAGCTTGCAGACGTGGTGAAGACTAGCAGCAGAGTTGTCATGTCAACAAAAGTGTGCAATGGTGCAGAACACATGGCTCTTGAGTCATCAGCAAGGGTGGCTGTCACAAATGCTATTGAGAACAAGGATGATCTGGGCCAGATGCTAGGTGAGGCCACAAGAACACTCTACGCCCATGTGCTGCACCGGCTTTGACATGTGGTATCATTTTCACGTCTAGGGCTGTGATCCCTACCAGTTTCTTTCATGCGACATGCTTGACCAGCTGTATGTGGCCTAAGCTGCATATTGCTAGCACAATAGCACAGGAGCAGACTCAAGGGAGAGTGCCTGTCATGCCTCCCTGCAGCGCTTTCACTCACTCCTCACCTGACAACTCTGACAACAGTTCTAAAGGTTGACAGGCTAACAGAGCATGAAAGCTGTGTGTTTGCAGGCCCAGCACGGTGGCTTGCATCAGCACGCAAGAGGCTGAAGAAGGAGAGTGGGATGAGTAGTACCAGCCGTACTCGGGGCATGAGAAGCACAAGCCGTATGGACTCCTTCAGAAGCGCTGTCAGCGACACCAGTGGGCCAGCAGCCTTCGATATTGCCCAGCAGGTTCACTGCCTGTTTGCAGCTGCATACGTGACAGAAAACGCCGCCTGCTTTTGCCACCTGCTTCTGTTGTTGTGTCATGTGGCATATGCCTGCCCCTCTGCAGACAGACTGCCGGGTCACCTGCAGACATAGTATCACAGCACAGACTCAGTTGCAGGCAATGACATACCATGTTGCATGACACAGTGTAGCACATGCAGCTAACACACTTTGTGCTGTAGTGCATTCCTACACAGTAGCGCCTGTGCTAGCCTTGCTTGCTGGCTGACGTGCAAAGTGAGCTGGCTGGTTGCGTTGCAGATGGGCAAGAAAGAAAGACCGCGACCCCTGGACGATCCCACGCGCCCCTACATCAAGTTTGATATTGTTGCACATCTGGACAGCCTCAGCTCTCATGAAGGCAAGAGGGTAAGCCATCTGCGGTTGTCTTGCCCAAATCTTGTCATTTGCTCAGTCAACATAGTTCACGCAAAACAACTTTAGCTTAGGTCAAGTAATTTTAGTTGATTTAGATTAACTTGAGTTGAAGCAGGTGCCTCTCAATGTGGCAGCCTGGCAGCTGCTGCTGGCTGTCTCTACAAGCTGCCAAGCTTGCAGCCTAACACCAACAAGCTGCACACACCTTAGGATGTTGGCCAAGTATTGCATGCAACACTGATCTCTCATCTGATGCTATTCTTCCCACAACCCCAGGATCAGCAAGCTGTACACAGGTAAGTCTTGCAGGCCAATGCCACAATGCGGCGCACGTTGCGGCCCACCAAGTCAGCGTTGGCGCCCACAGGCAACAGGATGCTGGACATTGCCATCAGAATGGCTGGCACCCTGGAGCAGCAGGAAAAGGAAGCTGCAGAAGCAGCTGCCCAGTAAGCAGCTGCAATTCTTGTACTGTCAGCACACAGTAAAGTTGTCAAGCTTTGCACATTCTGCGTGCACTCTCTCAATGTGCATCCTCCTCATCAAAGACTCCTGAAGCAGCCCATACAGAATGCAATGCTGCTGCAGGGGTGATGAGGCAACCCAGGACACACCATTCCAGATTGATGCCGTGCGACAGGAGTTCAATGCAGTGTCTCTGGACAAAGACCAGGCTCTGCAGAAGCGGTTGGAGCGGCTGAGCCGCGACCGGTGCAGCAACTACCGCAAGAAGGTGCACAACCTGCAGGTGGAGCTTCAGCACAACTGCAATGGTTTGGGCCTGACTGACCCCAGCCGCGAGCTGGAAGCCATCCGCTTCAGGTCCCGCATGGAGGCTGTGCAGGTGCTCAACATGCCCCTTCCTCTTCTCATCATACCATGATCATTGCAGGTCAAGCGCAACATGTGTGGGTGTGTGTGTGTATATGTCACTACATGACTAGGTGAGCCTGAGTCTCTGAATGCCTTAGAAGCACTGGTCAGACAAATGAGAATTCAGACAGGGAGGCAGGAGTGGGGGCCTCAATGCAGATGGCCAGGCTAAATCTGACCATGCAGGAAGCCATACTGAGAATGAAAAGGGCTGACTGGATGCGGCCCTTGCTGGAGCTGCTGGAGGGGCAGGCACGCAGGGCAGGGCAGGCTGGTCTGTCCTCTGGCCAAAAGGCCCTGGCTGCCCACCTCTTTGAGATCATCATCAATGAGGTCAGCTGGTCAGCGTGTACATAAAGCTCTCCTACACTACATCACAAGCTCAATAGGCTATCATGCCTCCTGGGCAACATGCCACCCTGTGCTGGTTGCATCAAACAACACCTGCCATCAATTTCAAATCACCTGCACTGAACGGCCTCAGTAACAAGATAGCAGCCTCACATGATCCAAGTCTTGCATGGGTGAGGCACATGTGAAGTGCAGGGGAGAGATGTGACGCATGATGATGTGAAAGATGCTATTCTGCAGCTGACAGTGACTGAGCACTACTACACAGGAGTGCAGGATTTAGTGACTCTCCTGTGCGAGTTCAATGACATCTCTGTCAAGGTATTTCACCAGCCGCCTGACTTGATGCATGTCTGAAATGTCTTCAAGCCCTGCGTTGTTTGACTCTTGTCTGCATATCAAGAGAAACTTGCTCATGACACTGCATATGCATTGCACTTGGAGGCTCCTACATTGACGGCCGTTCTGAGTGCTGGTTTGTGCTTTCTTGTGCCACAGGAGCTGTGGGTATGGCTGACCAAGCATATGGGCTTGGATGTCTGTTCAAGAATCATGAAGGTCCGTCTTTAAATCTGCTTGTGGTTGCCAGTTTGTGCCATGTGAATTTGGTCATGAAAGAGAGAGCGTGTACTTGTGAGTGTGTTCATGTGTGCATATACAAGCGATGCGCTGCAGCACAAGTGTGCAAGTCTTGCAGCGCGACGCCACTGCTCTTACTTTCTGTCTCATAAGCATTTTCCCTCCTGTCACCAAAGAAGTGGTAAGCGCGTGTGGTGTTGCAGGCATATGAGCTCAGGTGGCGCATTGCAAATCCAGGCTTCCTGCCCATGAAAGCTGCCCAGCGCTTCATGCGGCCTGTCAAGGAGATCAGGGAGGGTTTCTTCACAATGGAAGATGAGGAGAACCTGCTGGCCAGCAGCCGCAGCACAGCTAGCTCCTTGGGTCCACATGCCGTGTCAGCCACCAGGCACTTTGTTGACCAGTACCGCAGCCGTGCAGCTGATGCAGGCTTGCTGTCCACTACATCTTTCACCAGCCGCCTCAGCACACCTCGCAGTAGCATGCCAGCCTCCAGCAGAGGAGCTTCTCCTCGCAAGTCTCTGCTAATCAGTAACAGCCTTAGCGCAAAAACAGTTGAGCTCCAAGCATGCAGCGATCTCCCCAGCACAATTTGGCTAGAGTCAGCGCAGAGTGGGCACTTACAAGGAGCTGCTAGTCTGTCACATCATCATCAGCCAGTGTAGCCTTTGATAGCATGTCTGCCCAGACTCTCATGCCTCTGCTATGAGGCAAGACTTGTGCAGCACATATTGCTGTTTGTGGCAAGGATCCCTTGCAGTATGTAACTGGTCAGAGCAGTTTGCACAGTGCACTGATTTGCATGCCAGTAGACCGTCTTTTCCAGCAACTAGCACTGCAGTTGATCCTGTGGCTGGCTTTTCAAAGGGTATAGGACTTCAGCGAATTGGCTGTGAATGATCATAGGACCTCCATCTGCGGTGTGTGCAGTGAGACAACTTCTTGCCACACTGTGTGACACTGGACTCCAAAATATGCTCCCAAGGGCAAACTGCTTTGCAGAACCTGGCCAACATATGACCTAAAGAGACTCGATCTCATGTCTGCACTTCTCTCAATACGTAAGGCTATGCACATTGAAGATGTGCTGAAGGCTATGTCTACTTTGTCTGACAGAGTGGTCTTAAATGCTGAGGGTCGCAGTGGGAGTCTGGGCTACTTGCACACAACACCAGGGCGCCCAGGGACACTACCAAGACAAAATGCAGACAACAAAGCCACCAAGTTTGCATGATTGCTGTCAAGGTTACTCTTGTAGCTGACCGGCAAGGTGTCACCTTGGGTCTGCGTTGATAACCTTCAAATCAGAATGTTGTGCTGAAGCCAGCGTAAAAAATCTTAAGGCAGCCAAAGTATTGCGACCTGACGGTGATGCAGCTGTAAATTGCACGCAAATGTATGTGTACATTGTACTACTGTAACAGACATATAGCACTTACTCGAGCTCCATCAAAGATGTTTTGCTTGCAGAGTTGGGCCAGATCAGGGTATGGTACGTCTTGGGTGTCAAGGCTCAAGGAAAACAGGCAGCAGCACTTTGAGCAAGTTGTCACGCAGCTGGACAGGCAGACAAGCAGCGTCATGATGACAGAAACCTTGCTTGCAGACATGATGCAGCTTGCTTACAGGCAGGCCATGTCACGTTCTATTTATCAAGTCCTGCTTAGTGCTTACACCACCACTGCCTGCAAACGCCTCCACTCTTGTGCCAGCACATCCTCAAAAACACTTGGAGCAGCAGCATCTTCAGAAGTGATGCCAGAGTCCTCCAGACTACTTGACTTTGGCACTGTGTATGCTGCCTTCAGTGGAGCAATGGAGGGGTGCAGGTGTGGCAGCACACTTGCTAAGGGCAAGCTTTGGCTGTTGAAGCCTTCCACCAAAGAGCCCTTTGTGATTTGAGCCAGCCATGCACCTTTGGCATTGTCGACAGATGACATGAGATCCATGGACGTTGACTTGAAGGTCATGCGACACACAACCCTGCTTGTTGACGCTGATTGGCTGATGCTGCCACTGGCGGCTGCCTGGTTGCCGTTGCTGGTGCTACCATTGTCAGGCTGCCCATCTGTTGGCATGCCAGTAGGAAGCAGCTGGCCAGTGACCACCAGTGCTGCCGCACTGCCATCCCAGTAGGAGCCTGCAAGCCAGCATACTTTTGTGTCATGGCATAGTCTCATTACTGGATCAGTATTGGATTCACTAACAACAAATGCATGCCGTATTGTTCCAGCATACATGTATGGCTATGAAACCTGTTATGCATGTGCATACTTTGCCTTGGGGAGTTCAAAACCTTTCTGCAGTCCGTGCCTCATGGACTGAAGCCTCAGGCATGCAGCTTTCAATGCTGGCAATGAACAGCAGCATGTTGCTTGCAAGCACTGGTAGAGATTTGAGCAGCCCAACTTCTGAGCATCAGAATCCATCTGGCCCATGACATGCCTTAGACCAGTGTGATCATAACATGGCACGCCAGCCATTTGCCAAAAGCATGATGCTGACACCTGCAGCAAACAGATTCATACCATAGTAGGCGGCTTCAAAGCCACCCTGTGCTGGTAGGCCTCTCAACATGATTTTGGTGAGGGGCGAGCGCTCCAAGTTGGACAGCAAGGCCAGGCCGCCCTCCCAGCCCCCAATTGTGCACACCCCGCAGATGTGACACCCTGCAACAAGCTCTGTGTTAGGCTCTTGTAGCAGTAGCCGCTGTGTGTCACATCTGCACTTGTCAGGAGCTGTGGTCCAGGCAGTGGCTGTGCCCACTGTTTGTGGTCCGAATGCAGCACAGATGCTTGGCGGCAGTATGCATGGCAGACAGTGGCTGCACATGAGGCCATGGCGCGCACAGATGTGTTTGGTACGCAGCCAGCTTGCAGGGTAAAGTTGAGAAGTGTGCAGCAGGTGCAATGGGTGCCAAGGTTGGACAAGACGCTGACCATATGCCATGGATGCCAGTTGGTGGAAGAAGTCTGCTGAAGGGGGGAGCAGGGGTGGGGGGCCCAGCAGAGCGGTGGAGGGTATCACATATGCACCACATCTCAAGCTCAGATCTTCCCCTGCAAGGCCACAGCACCACTATGGTTGTAGAAAGCACATGCAGAATGTTGACCATAAAGGACCATAAAGTATCAGACACAATGCCAAAGCAAGGCTTGTCCTAGATGTATGTGCTGACTGCCTTTGGGGTCCATTTGAGGCGGGAAACAAACAAGACACATATGATGGTCAAGTCGTAAAAAAACACAAGGCGCATTGTCTCACAAGGAACAGGTAGTCAGCAGTGGCAGAGCTGCAGACCTGCCATGCTGACAGGGAGGGCCACAAAGGGCTGAATGGAGAGAGCCCCACAAGCACCAATGGTGCAGGTGAGGTGGAGCAGAACTCGCTCTCCCACGGGCAGCAAGGGGATCTTGTATAGTGCTGGCTGCTTGGTATCTGGAATGACTGGACCCCCAAGGGATAACCTATGAGCAACTTCGCATCATCACATGAAGTGCTGCATGGTGGCTTCTTGGCATGTGCTTTGCTGCATGCCGGGTGCAGCTGCATTCGACTGCCAGCCACTGAGTGTGTCAAGAGTCATACGCACACACAGATGCAAACGTGAAATAATGCACCAATGCAAGCGCGATGCAATTGCAGCGCCAAATCACCCTCCTGCAAGGCGTTCATCAGAATCTTTGCTGCTGACAGCGAAACAGAAAGAAAAGTCGTGATAGTTACTAAAAATGCACTACGTGTGTGTGCTGTCTTCCTTTGCATTTGAGAGTGTGAATACATGGAGAACTGGCTGACTTACCTAAGCACAAGGCCCTTGATGTCGGCACTGAGCCTGTTCAGCAGCTCCACAGTGAAGCTGACTGAACGGGTTGCAGGCTGCAGTGTGTGAGAGACCACAAGCCTGAGAGGGTCCGTGGGCCCACTCACTTCCTCCCTGCCTGCTGCCTCGTCACCGCCCAGCCCAGTCACCAGTGACATCACCTCTGCAATGCCTGCACACAGAAAAACAGTGAGGTCGAGCGCTATAACTCCAGACAGCCTGACAGTAATCACCATGCAGACTTCCATGTATCTGGCCATTGTGTTAAGTGTATGGTCATCTTGTCTTGTCCAGGTGCTGTTTGGGCTTTGTACATACAAGATTTGTCTGAAAAGCCATATTCAATGCATCACATTACATAGGGTGATAGCTACAGCTACAGCTGCATCCCATTTCAATGCCGCTGACTCTAATCTGAGAGTGGCAGATGTGCACAATTCATTATAACACATTTCACATAAGCACAGAGTAAACGCCACCATCAGTCGAGCATTGCGAATGTTTTTGTGAACACCTATATTGACAGCTGTGTACCTGGAAGAGAGTTGATGTCGTCCAAGGGGTCTTTAGCGGCAGCCTTGGAAAGGCCAGCTGCAGAAATGTGTGACTCGCTGCTGTAGGCTGCTGTTACTGCAGTGAGGACTTGGGTGTAGAGGGGCCAGTAGCGAGTGGAACGCTTGGTGCCTTGCAGCACAGTCGAAGTGGGGGCTGCCATGGGGTACCCCTCATTCACCTGCATCGCTAGCCGTGGCTACTTCACTTCATGCGCTGAAATTGCACACTGCCCAGCTGGTCTGTTCAATGACATGGACACATGCGGACAAAGACTGTTGCGTGCCTCACACCCAATGCAAACCCTCACGGCCACAAACAGTGCAGGTGCTGCAATTGAAGGCAGCACGACCCTACTTGTGCTGCCTGGAAGAACACACCTAACGAAATCTTGTGTGCAGGAACCAATCGATGCAAGCACAACTGAACAGCAGAGGCTGACCTGCCAGGATGGGCTGAGCTTCAGACGCACTGGGTCTTCCCGAGGAGGGGGCTGAGAGGGGGCATCCCCATTCTCAGTGGGGCCCTGCTCTGTAGAGAGGAGTCTCAGGTCTGTGGTGGCAATGGGCTGAGTCTGCTTCAGAACCCTCTGTAGGCGGTCTCGCGTGTCCAGCCCTACTCTGCTGCCCTTGCTATAGGGCCGCAGCACATCGCCTATCTTGGCAGCAATGTCCTGCATTGTCATGCTTGCTGACATAAGCGCATGCAGCCCACATCTGTTGGCTAGGTGCACTCACACAACAGGCTGTGCAATGTCAGCTGCATACACACATGCTGTGCAATCAGTAGAGCAAATCGGTTCCATTCAGATTTCAAAAGCTGAACCTCACAAAGAAAATTGCAAACACCACATGCCAAGAGCAGCAGACATAATAACTTTAAGACTGCTGCTGCTACTTAAGGACCGAGTTTCACAATTGGACAAACATGGCAATGGCTACACACCTTCATTCCTGGGCTGACACCCTGTATGCAGTTGAGGGTCAGCATTGCAGTGACTCGCTCCAGGCTGACCAGGGCGGACTCAATGCCCTCAGCCTCAATGTCGGCCTCATCAACGGCCCCTTGAGATGCCTCAGCAGGAGCACTGCCTGCGTTGTCTGTGCCTGGAGCAGAGAAGGGGTTGTTGCTCTTGGCTGCCAGCTTGCCATCTGCTGCTGCGTTCATGCCTGCCTTAGCCCTGCAGCCACTCACAGACAGACTTGGGCACCTCCTTTGAACAGGCAACATGACAGGGCTGCTTGACAGACAGGAAGCGCTGTGTGAGGAAGCGGTTGTTTGCATGATGCTTAGGCCTCTATGATGCCTAGGCCTCTATATCACATGTGCGCTTGCTTGGCAGTGTGTATCAGCATCAGTGTCAGGCAGTCTCTCTTGTACCTTCGGGCATCCAGTTCAGCTTCATTGCCAGACACCAGATCAGCCACAGCATTGAGGAGTGCACTCCAGAGGCCATCCATGCGGCCCGTCAGCTCCAAGTGGTGAGCAGCAACCCACAGCGCGCGTGGCTTCAGAGCAAAACTGAGTACCTATGGTTAAGCCATCCACTTTGCTTGCTTTGCCTGACAGCATAGTTATGGTGGGTTGCACAAGTGTATGCATCTGGTGCTGTCTTGAGTCAGGCGTGATTTGCTGAAAAGGGCAGCGAACAGATGCTGACTTTACCTAGAGCAGCAAAAGCACACAGTCACCTGATTAGCAAAGCTGGACTCTGGCTTGTGGCATGTGCAAACAAACGCTCTAGTGGGGTCGTTTGTTTGTGGCATAGTGATTCAGCGGCAGCAGTAACGCGACAAGCAATATGCTTCTTGTCTGTGGGCCATGCTAGCTGTTGTGTTAAAATCTGCTGCATGTGTCTTGTATCTTGCCATCAACATGCAGCGCCTCATGAGGCAGCTTAGTCCCTTGACAAGTACAAACGGCAGTGTGTGGGTCTATACCCAGCCATGCAATGTTACCTTCCAGTGCACCAGCAGTTGTGTCATCAGCTCCTGCAGGGAGGCCTGATAGCTCTTCACAAGCTGGGCAACTTGTGAGCGAATGTCCAGAGCAGGGTCCATGGCGTCAGTGAGGCTGGCCTGCCTTGCAATGGGGTCAGCAGGGGCCTTGGGCAGGTTGTGGGAGAGGTGCAGGGCCAGCTGCAACAGCTGCAGCCACAGGTCCACCACAGCTGTGCAGGCATGCGACCCCCCCTGGGGCTCCCGGTCCCACCCAAGACAGGCCTTTGTGCCCTGTAGCAGAGCACCATGCAGATGGGGACAGCAGGCATTGCACACACGTGAAGGGATGGCGTGAAAGAATTAGCAAGCACCATACGGTCTGGCATGGCCAGTGACCATGGCGAGTGCTCATGAGATTTAAAGCCTTTTCAATTCTCAAAATTTGTGCATGGCCATGTGAAACAGCATGAACGCAGTCAGAATCTCTTCAAATGATAATGAGCAGCTTGCGTTACGGATTTGCCTAAAATGTATAGTGGTTCTGGAGCCAAAACGTCTTACACTAGGTCTTAGGCAAGCAGATATACTAGGGGTTGAAGTGACAACTCTCAACTTGATTAAGCTGAGAATACAGATGACATGTGCTGAGGTAGCCTGACCTGAAGAGCAATCTTGGCAGAGCCCAGCCAGTCTGTCAGCTCTGCAATGGACTGGCTGTAGGCAGCGCCCTCAGTGATGACGGATATGTCCTGGGACTGCTGGCTGCCCTGGTCAAAGTTGGGGATGCCCTGAGGCACTGGGGTGGATGCCCGAGGGTGCAGCCGCAGGACTTGCAGCAGGGTGGCTGTCACTTCCTCCTTCAGGGTGGAGTTCTTGGAAATGGCAGCAGCTGTTGGGCCAGTGCCTGCAACATCATGATGGGCAAACCTTGACCCAAAGTATGGGCATGTACCTTGGCTGCACAAACTGTTCAAGACGATATATCTTGGGTCATGACTGGAGTAGCTGCAACAGTTTGTTACTGCTTGTCTGTGGCATGGAATGGCCTCGCGGCAAGGCAAGATCAGCAACAGCAGCTGGCAGAGCTTGCTCACAACCTGAGAGTCTGAGAAAGAGCCCAGCGCTATGCAGTTTGTTTGCTAAGGCGCCCGCCGGTCACTAGCAGATGCTGCTTGCAAGTTGGATCTCACACAGTCTCAGTCTCTCATCAGCCAAGCACCACTGCCAGCTCAGATTGCTGCATGACCGGGGGCTTACCCGTGAAGGTCCCACTGATGATGCCCATCACAAAGGGCTCAGTCAGGACATTCTTCAGCTGAGCCCCTGGCACAGCTTTGTCACCACTGCGCACAGCCCTCCTTGTGGCCAGGTCTGCCTGCACCACCGTGTGCCACACACGTGCCAGAGCAGCAGTCCGGGCTGCAGCACTTGGCAGTGTGGCTATGAGGGGCATCAGCTCCTTCACCAAGGCCAGTTGTGAAGGAACCTGAATGGTGACACGTCATGTTGAGACCGGGTCATTGTTGTTTGCAACCCGTGCACATCCTCCTCTTCATGGGCCCATAGTAGCAGTGACAGACGGTCAAATGAACTGACTTCTGGCTTACAGAACAGCCCCCACAGCAAAACATGCCAGCAACACTGCAAAGCCAGACGGTGAGGTCTATGACACTCGCAGCAAGGATCTGGTTTCTGCAGAGCAGAACATGCCAATCTGCAGCGGTTGACAGTCAGCTGCCAAGGTGAAGCCTCTGAAGGATGTAAATTACCTGAAGACATGGGAGGTGCTCTGTCAGCACGACCATGAGTTGAGCATGGCCTGCAAAGCTGAGCTGGCGGTCCCACAGCTGCAGCAGGGCTGCCACGGCCAAAGGGCCCCAGGAGGATGCCACCCCCGCAACTGCCCTGATACCTCCTGAGTTGGGTTTAGAGCTGA
>JAABUT010002810.1_pt1 | contig 15963 bp, 16 predicted proteins | sample 5559281 | NCBI WGS metagenome assembly JAABUT01 (sample SAMN10711880, study PRJNA513359) | rock metagenome | isolation source: Antarctica rocks | place: Antarctica: Victoria Land, Ricker Hills nord | collected 2016-01-04 | reverse complement strand
CACCGTCGGTGCGATTGGCTCCCTTCATTCCCGATTGGTGGGAACGACGGCAGCAGATGACGGATCGCGACGACGATCCCCCGCTGCGGCTGATCCTGATCTGGGACAATCTTGCTGGCCATAAGAGCGTGGCAATCGTGCGCTGGTTGTGCGCGCCGGGCATGCTGCCGCTCGACACGCCGCTGTCGGGCTCGTGGCTCAATAGGGCCGAGTCATTGCAACGGATCATCGTCCGACGGGCGTTGGCGGGACAGCATCCGCAGACGCCGGAAGAGATCATCGCCTGGTTGGCGGAAACGGTAGCGGGCTGGAATACCGAGCCGACGCCGTTCCTGTGGGAGGGCAAACGCTGGGAACGGCGAAACCGTGCGCGACACCGGTTACTGGGTGGCTCCGCCGCGATCGCTCAGTGCCAATCAATTGCGGCATGATCCACTAGTGGACTGCCACGGACATTTGCCATCTTGGATGAATAGCGAAAGCATCAGGCAGCACGTTGATCGCATGAGGATAGGGCGATGAGCAACACAAGCGACCCACTAGTTCTTACCACTTTCAGACCCGCCCTGCAGTAGTGCCAGCCGCTCGTCAAAACGCATGGGGTCGGCTATTCTCTGTACCTACCCGTTTTTGTTCGATGACGGAGACGAAGAATGGCGCACCTGGATGATTCGCTTACCCCGGTGCAATGGCGGACACGCTATGCGCGGGGGCCGAATGAACTCGATGCGGCGTTGGCGGGGCTGACTGAGGCGGACATCGACATTGCCGCTACGGAAGGGGAGTGGACGATTCGCGAGATCATCAATCACGTCGCGGAGGTCGAGGTGCGCGCGACGTTCATGATGACGGTCGCGATGGGCAACTCCGGCACCCCGTTCACGTTTGATTGGTTCCCCGGCACGAACAAGGCATGGGGACGCACCCTCGCCTTCGAGAAACGTCCGATTGCGCCAGCGCTCGCCACCATCCATCAGATGCGCACCTATCTCCTGACGCTGCTCGATGCAATCGAGGACGCAGGGGCGCGGTGCATCGTATACTCGTACGCACACCCCGAAATGGGATGGGAGCCGGTGCAATTTACGGTAGGTGAGATGATGCAGGGTTACACCGAACACATCCATGAGCACATCACGGAAATTGGTAAGATTCGCACGTTGCACGGTATCTGATCGTCCGTACCGTCCGTGAAAGGATCGATCCATGAGCACATGGGGCTACGATATCTTCGACAACGACGAGGCGAACGACATCCGCGCGCTCTTTGAAGCCAAGATGGCGACCCGCGCATCTGTCGCCCACGCGACTGCGGAAATCCTGCGCGAATCGAAAGACGCATTGGACGACCCGGAGAGCGGCCCGATCGTTTGGCTCGCCCTCGCGGCCCTGCAACTCGGTCGGGGCGGACTCCAGCCCAATATACGCGACCACGCCCTCGCCGTGATCGACAGCGGTGAAGACCTGAAACGCTGGGAGACAGAAGGCAAACCCGAAGATGTTGAGGGGCGCAAGCGCGTCCTGGAGGAACTGCGCGGGCGGCTTGTAGGCAGCGCATGATGAAGCGGTATCCGATTGAGATCGAAGACGACGACACCGCGACGAACGCGGCAATCAAGGTAGCGATCACGCCGGAAATCCGCGCGCTAGCGCGGCGGCCGTATGCAGTTGTCGTGACCTTCGAGGATGATAGTGGATGGGTTGGGCGGGTGCCCAACTTGCCGGGTCTTGTTGTAGCTGGCGATACGCTGGACGAGATGATGGCGGACCTCGAAGGGGCGAAGGAAGTCTACATTGCGTCCTTGCTCCTTCGCGGCCACGACGTGCCCGATCCGCGTCCGTATGACGCGGTGGCGAATGTCCGTTCCAAGGTCGCCGTGAGATAGTGCATCGCGAGAGACAAACGAAATGCCGCCGGAACAGGCTTCCAGCGGCATTTTTCCGTTGACAAGAAAATCAGTCCGCTGCTTGAGTCTGCATCTCCGGCGGCAGGAGGTCCATGCTGCGGGTGTCGCGCTGGGTGGTGGCGATCTCGATGAAGCGGTCGAGCGGCATGGACTTCAGGTCCTCACCGGAGCGGAGCCGCACCGAGACCGCGCCCGCCTCCGCCTCGCGGTCGCCAACGACGAGCATGTACGGGATTTTCTGCACCTGCGCGTCGCGAATCTTGCCCTGCATCCGACCATCGGAGAGATCCGCCTCGCCGCGAAGGTGGTGCTTCTTCAACTGCGCGACGACCTGCTCCGCATACTCCTGATGCCGGTCGGCGATCGGGATGACCTCCGCCTGCACCGGCGCGAGCCAGACCGGGAACGCGCCCGCGTAGTGCTCGATCAGGCCACCGACGAACCGCTCCATCGAGCCGAGCACGGTGCGGTGCACCATCACGGGGCGATGCCGCCCGCCGTCGTCGCCGACGTACCACATGTCGAACCGCTCCGGCAGGTTGAAGTCGCACTGAATCGTCGGCCCCTGCCACTCGCGGCCAATGGCATCGAAGAGTTTGATGTCGATCTTCGGGCCGTAGAAGATGCCGCCGCCCTCGTCCACCTCGTAGGTCATGCCGCGCTTTTCGAGCACATCCCGGAGCGTCGCCGTCGCCCGCTCCCACGCCGCTTCCGTGCCGACCCACTTCTCGGGCCGCGTGGAGAGGTAGGCGCTGTAGGTGTAGCCGAACGTCTGCATCATGTAGTCCACGAGGTCGATGACCGCGTTGATCTCCCCCTCCAGTTGCTCCGGCGTGCAGAAGATGTGCGAGTCGTCCTGTGTGAAGCCGCGGACACGGAGCATCCCGTGGAGCACACCGGAGCGCTCGTAGCGGTAGACGGTGCCGAGTTCCGCCCAGCGGAGGGGCAGCTCGCGATACGAGCGCGTGCGGGTGTTGTAGATCGTGATCGCCGCCGGGCAGTTCATCGGCTTGACGTAGTAGTCCGTGCCGTCGATGTCCATCGGCGCGTACATGTTCTCGGCGTACGTCTGCAAGTGCCCGCTGCGGGCGAAGATCTGCCCGTTGTGGATGTGCGGCGTGTTGAGCAGGTCGTAGCCGCGCTCGAAGTGCGTGTCCTTCCAGAAGTCCTCGATCTCCTTGCGGATCATCGCGCCCTTCGGGTGCCAGAGGATCAGGCCGGGGCCGATCTCTTCGCTCGTGCTGAACAGGTCGAGTTCGCGCCCGAGGCGGCGATGGTCGCGCCGTTCCGCCTCCGCGAGTTGGTGCAGATAGGCATCGAGGTCGGCCTGCGACTCCCACGCCGTCGCGTAGATGCGCTGGAGCATCGGGCGCTTCTCATCGCCACGCCAGTACGCCCCGGCGATGCTCATTAACTTGACGGGGCCGATCTTGCCCGTGTCCGCGACGTGCGGCCCGGCGCAGAGGTCCGTGAACGGGCCGTCGATGTAGAACGAGACTTCCTCGTTCGGCGGGAGGTCGTCGATCAGTTCGATTTTGAAAGGCTGTTCCTTGAAGAAGTCGCGCGCTTCCTCGCGGGTGACGATCTTCTTGACGAAGGGGGATTTTGCCGCGATGCGCGCCTGCATCCGCTTCTCGATCTCTGGGAAGTCGTCAGGCGTCAGCGGGCGTGGCAGCCCGAAATCGTAGTAGAAACCGTCCGCGATTGGCGGGCCAATGGCGAGCTTCGCGTCGGGGATCAGGTCCCGCACCGCCTCCGCCATGACGTGCGCCGCCGAGTGGCGCATCCTGCGGAGCGGGGTCCAGATGTCGTCGTCGTGCCCATCCGGTTGTACGAGTCCGGCGGCCTCCGCTTCCATCTCCTTGCCGATGTCGTCGTCCTGTTCGCGCATGGGGGTTGTCCCTCCCGACAGAAAAAAGACCCGGCCCCGCAACGAATGGGGACGGGGCGACCGGTCACGCCACTGCCGGTCCCGAACGGAGGAGAAGTGGTGGGCGATACAGGGCTCGAACCTGTGACCTCCACGATGTCAACGTGGCGCTCTAGCCAACTGAGCTAACCGCCCTTCGTCCTCGTGAGCCGTAGGATAGCACGACCCGTGGCGGCGTGCAAGACAGCGCGATGCGTTTCTTGTCGTATCGGCGGGTCTACGATACACTGGATGTGCTTTCCGAGACGCACGTGTGGCGTGAATCAGGGCAGATGTACGGATTCACCACTCGTCGCGCGGGCAGTGACGAAGCAGTATGGTGCTACTCGTTGGCGTTTGCGACCATTTGCCCGTTCACACAGACGGAAGAATGAGTAAAACAGCCAACCTTCAGCGGATTTTCAGCGTTCGCTCAGGCGCGTTTCAGGATTGCTGCATACCCTGAAACGAATCGTTCGCGGACGCACGAATCGCCGGACCCTTGGCGCGCGGACGCGGGCATGCCGACAATCAAGAAGGGTTAACTAGATGACGGAACGCTACCACGCCCCACCCCACGGCAACCCACCGGACCCGGAGCGTCCGGCGAGCGAGCAGGAAGAGCCGCAGGCCCAGGCGCACGCGGCTCCAACCGCGCCAATTACTGCCTCTCCCGATGCGGGAACGGAACCACCGAAGGATGCTGCCCCACCGGGCGAGCACGTCTCGGAGCCGTTCTCGATCGATAAGGAGCAGGAGCACCTCGTCTGGTCGCCACCGGTGCCGCAGTATCCGGCGCGCCCGACGCGCCAGGAACCGGTGCAGTACGAAGCGCCGCGCCCGCAACCCGCACCGCAGTATGCCCCGCAGGCATATGTGCCGCCGCAGCAGCCACCTGGCGCACCCCCACCGCAGCCACACATTCCACCGCAACCGACGTACGCCCCGGCGATTCCGGGCGGATACTCCGCGCCCGTCAATCACTACGCGCCGCAACCGCAGCCTCAGATGGTCGTCGCGCCGCCCGCAACGAAGGTGTCGAGCGCGCGCATGGGTCGCCGGATGATGCGGCGGATGGTCATGGGCGGGAGTACAGTCGGTAAGACAGTCTTCGGCGTGCGCCCCGTCCTCACGGTCGCCTTCATCGCTGTCCTCCTGCTCACCGGATTTTTTGCCTACGACAAGTGGCTGGCGGGCAGCGGCACGACGAGTGCGACCCCGAACGCCCCGAACAAGAACGGGACAATCACCCTCCCGCCCGAGACGCCATCGGTGCAGGCGTACCTCTCCGCCATTCAGAAGGGCGACACGGATGCCGTCTGGAACGCGCTCGGCGCGCAGGAGAAGGCGCACCGCATCTCGCGTGGCGATGACAAGACCGTCCTCGACGCCGTGCTCAAGATGGAGCAGCAGAACGGCTTCACCTACTCGGGCTATCATTACGTCGCCGGCTTCCCTAAGGACGGCGCGACGGACCCGACGAAGGGCGGCATCTATTTCTACGTCGCGGATGTCGGCAAGGGCGGGCAGAAGCAGGCCGTCCCGATGGTTTTCGTGATGGATGACAAGGGGCAGATCAGCCAGGTGACCGATCAGCTCTACGAGTACGTGTTGCAGCAACTCAAGGGACCATAAAGAAGCGTAAGCGTCGAGCGATCGTCTCTCCGGGCATTGAGAAAGAGGGAGTACCTGTCATGGCGAACGAACCCGAGTACCCACAATACTCACCACCGCAGCCACAGCCATCATCGCCGCAATCGCAGTACCCAGCGGCCCCGCAGCCGCAGCCGCCAACGCCCTTCCCGCGGCCCGGCAATGCCACGCCGCCGGACTTGCGCGGCATTGGCCCGAAGCCGACCTACGCGAACGAATACATCAACATGGAGGAGGACCTCGACCGCCAGGCGGACGAGAAGATCGACAGCATGAACCGCTGGATGCGCTTCCGCGGTCCGAAGTGGCTCTTCCGCATCTGCATGGTTATTTTCCTCATCATCGTCTTCCGCAATCAGGCGGGATGGTCGAAGGGGATCGCTGCATTCATGGCCGCCAACCCCGTCCTGGGCCTGATCTTCCAGTTGCTTTTCGCCATGATGTTCATGGCGGTGCAGTTCGGCGCGTTCTTCTTCCTGATGGGCCGGCCGCGCGTCACCTGGATGAAGCCCGGCGAGGGCGGCATCGGTTTCAAGGATTACAAGGGCAACCCGGAGGTGCTCGAAGGCGCGCGTCGCGTCGTCGTGCTGCTGCAAGGGGCGAAAGAGTTCAAGCAGATGGGCGGCGAAGTGATCCGTGGCCTGCTGCTCGAAGGGCCTCCCGGCACCGGCAAGTCCTATCTCGCGCAGGCGATCTCGACCGAGGCGAAAATCCCCTTCTGCTACTGCTCCGCCCCCTCCCTGATCGGCGTCTTCATCGGCATGGGCCCGTTGCAGGCCTCGATGATCTACCGCAAGGCGCGCAAGCAGGCGATGGAGTGGGGCGCGTGCATCATCTTCTTCGATGAGATCGACGCCATTGCGCAGTCCCGCATGGGCGCGGGTGGCATGGGCGGCGGCATGATGGGTGGCATGATGGGTGGCGGCGGCGGCGGCGGCGGTGGCGTCCTGAACACGCTGCTGACGAATATGGACCCGATGCCGCGCGAGTACGTCTGGTGGCGCAGCCTCCTGCGTGCCCTCGGTATCATCCGTGGCAAGGCGAGTATTCCCCCGGTGCTGACGATTGGCGCGACGAATATCTCCAGCACGCTCGATCCCGCGCTCCTGCGCCCCGGTCGGTTCGACCGCAAGATTCATGTCGATCTCCCGGATGCCGAGGGTCGCCGCGAAGTGATCGAGTACTACCTGGCCAAGGTGAAGCATGATCCAATGCCCGTTGACCGGATGGTCAGCGACACCATCGGCTACACGCCGGTCGCCATCAAGTACGTCATCAACGAGGCGGTCGTCCACTCCCACTTCGACGGGCGCACCTCGATCAACTATTGGGACTTCTCCCGCGCCCGTGACACGCACGAGCACGGCCTCAAGCAGCCCCGCACGACGAAGACCTTCCGCGACAACAGCATCACCGCGTACCACGAGGCTGGCCATGCGTATTCGCAAGTGATCCTGCGACCCTTCCTGCGCATCACGAAAGTGACGATCCTGCGCCACGGCGACGCCGAAGGTTTTGTCGGGTTCAAGGAAGTCGATGAATCGCACACGAACTCGCGTGAGGAGTTGCTGTCAAGTATTCAGGTCGCTCTCGCCGGCCGTGCCGCCGAGGAAGTCTTCTTCGGTGAGCAGTTCATGACGATGGGTGGCGATCTCCCAGCCGCCAACAACATTGCTCGGATGATCGTCATGTTCGGGTTCGATAACAACTTCTATCATCTTCCCGGTGCGCCGCCGGATGGTGAGCAGAAGAAGCGCATCGAGCGGGTGCTCCAGGAGGAGTACAAGAAGGTGAAGCGCCTGCTTTCCGAGCACCGGGATGCGGTTAATGCCCTTGCACAGGAGCTGCTTGTTCGTCAGGAACTGACGGACTTCGAAGTCCTCGATGTCATCAGCCGGTTCGAGCCGTTGCCGAAGGACTACGGTCGCGATGGCGAGATTCCGCTGACCTACAACGAGCCTCAGCCGTTGGCGTATGGTCAGCCAGCGGCGTATGCACCGCCCATCCCGGCGGACGGCGACTAATCGCCGCGATTCCCCGCACCACTAAGGCCCTCGCATCACGCGAGGGCCTTTTTCCTACCCCATTCCCTCGTGGAGAAGGGGCCAAGGATTAGGGTCGCTGCTTGCTGCCGCAGTTCGGGCAGTAGCGCGCGTGATCGCGCACCGGGTAGCCGCACGTCGGGCACGGGTGGACGCGCGGCCCGGTCGGGAGGGGGGGCGGGGTTGGGTCCGGCTCCGACGCGGGCTGCGGGGCAGGGCGGGCGTTCGGGTCGCTCCCCGCTTGGCGGGCCGTGGCGACGCGCGCGAAGGAACTCCGCTGCCGCGCGTGCTCCGGTGCGGTCGCGGCTTCCTGTGTCTCATCACTGGGGAGCGCGACGGGCGGGGCGATAACCGCCGGTTGTTGCGGTCGCATCGATGGCAACGGCGGCGGTGCAGCTGCCGGGAGTGACGCGGTTTCCGTCACGCCGGGCAGGTTCGGTGGTGACGGTGCGGGGGCTTGCTTTTCTGGTTCGAGCGGTGTCATGGCGCCTCCGATTGGTTCATCACGCTGCGTCGTCTCGGTTTCTGGCTGCGTTCCCGCATCAAGGACAGGCAGTGCGACTAGCGCGGCTGCCTCTTCGAGCGTTTCGGTTTCTCGCACTACCACAGGCAGCGCATCGCGTGTGGCGACATCGAGTTCTCGCACGACGGGTGTGGGCGCGTCGGGCAGTTGTTCAGCCTCCGGCACCGGCGATGGTGACGGCGGCGATTCTCTGGCGGGTATCACCGGTACGGGCGGTGCCGTGATCGGTCGCTCTTTCCCCGCCAGCAATGCGCCAACAGGGTAGACCATCAGCGGCTCGACGCGGCGCGGGAGCGAGAGATGCATCGGAACGAACGAAGTCGGTGCGGGTGGCGCGACGGATGGATCGATGCGCGTGCCCGGTGGCGGCCCCATTGGCCGGTCGGGGAGCAGGGCGGGTTCGTAGACTGGTTCGGGCATCGCGGGTTGCGCGGGAGCCAGTGGGCGCGGGGCGGGCGACGATATCTGCACCGGCGGTGGAGCATCGGGTATCGCGCGCGGCACGGGCACAACCGCCGGTGCCATCTGCTCGTGCACATCCGGCGCATCAACAACATCCACTCGCCGCGCGCGCACCGCTCCCACGACCGCCGCTATTGCCCCGCACATGAGCGCGAGCAGGAGCACGTAGCCGATCTGCTCGATCAGGAACCGGGAGAGCGCGCTCTCCCGGAGAATCTGGCCACGACCTGCGGCGAATGCGTACGAACGCACCGACCAGAGGACGAGCGCGAGGAGCAATCCACCATTCAGCACGCCCATCGCCGCTCCGAGTTGCCGCTCCGTCGCGGTCAGCGGGCGCGGTCGCGCGAGGGCGAAACTACCCAGGTAGCCGAGTACCGCCGTCCCGCCGAGCAGGTAGAGGAGCGCAACGCCGGTCGTCGCGCGCGGGATGCTCCAATGGAACTGGGTGGAGAGGTCTCGCCCGTTCGGCACGGCCCACTCGGAGACGACGGCGTACGAGAGGAGGATGCCCGTCAGCACGATGACCTGACGCCACCCGCCGTGCGCGTAGCCAATCGCGATCATGCCCACCCAGAGGACCGCGAGCAGTGCGGTGAGAATCAGTGCGGTCATGCCCCGCCCCTTCGTGCGTCGTGCGTCGTGCGTTGTTACTTCGCTGCTTCCTGCGCAGGGAACGATTGTCGTCCGCGTCGGTTCCGTCGTGCCCCGGTCGCATGTTGTCCGTACACATGATACCATCGCGGCGATGCAACGAAACGCGGCGGAGTATACGATTATTTTCGATGGCGGCTCGCGCGGGAATCCGGGTGAGGGGTACGGTTCGTACCAGTTGCGCACCCGCACGGCGCAGCAGATCGTGCGCCTGACCTTCGGCGATAACATCACGAACAACGAGGCCGAGTACGGCACGCTCATCGCCGCCCTGAAGGATGTGGTCGCCCGTATCATCGCCGAAGGGCGCGACCCACAGTCCTCCTCCCTCGCCGTGCGCGGCGACAGCCAACTCGTCATCTACCAGGTCACGGGCAAGTGGAAAGTGAAGACGCCCCACATCCGGACGCTGCACCGCGATGCGACGACGCTCCTCAATCGGTTCGGCGCAACGGACATCCAGTGGCAGCCGCGCGCCAAAAGTGTCCACACGCTGGGGCATTAGCGGAACGGCACGCCGATTTCCTCACCAAGTTGCGCGAGAAATTGCCGCATGAAGTCCGTCCGGCGACGCGCCTCTGCGCGGCCGGCCTCCGTCTGCATCGTCCCCGCGAGTGTAATCAACTTGGTGAAGAAGTGGTCAAGGACGCTCGTCCGGTCATCGGCGGCGCGGGTCACGGGGAACGGCTCAGTGGGGTCGTAGAGCGGCACGCCCATCGCGCCGCCGAGCATCAGCGTGCGGGCGATCCCCACCGCGCCGAGGGCGTCCAGACGGTCCGCGTCCTGCACCACCCGCGCCTCGATGGTTTCCGGCGTGATGCGGGCAGAGAAACTGTGCGCCACGATAGCGTGCTCGACCGCAGCGATGTGCTGCGCGGGGTACGCAGCGGCGTAGAGCCATTCGCTCGCGCGCGCGGCGGCGAGGCGGGATGCGCGCGACCGCTGCGACGAGTCCTTCGGCACCGCCACGCAATCGTGGAGCCACGCGGCGGGCAGCACGACCGCGAGGTCCGCGCCTTCATCTGTGGCGAGCGCCCGCGTATTCGCGACGACGCGCCGCACATGCCCCTGATCGTGCGCGGCGTCGCTCACCGTCGTTTCCGCCGCGAGGAAATCCGCGAAACGCGCTTCCCACGCCGCCCAGTCGGTGGTTGCCTCAATCATCACGTCCCCGCGATCGCGGCGTGCGCTGCGCGTTCCACCGCATGAAGAGCATCAGAAAGAAGAGCCAAAGCACGCCCGCGAGGATGATTATGCCGAGCGGCGGCAAACGGAACGCGAGCGACCGCAGGATGATGAGCGCGATCACCGCGAGCAGCCCGCTGCCGAAACAGCCGCGTCGCAGCGCGCTCTCCTCCGCCCTGCGCGGCGCGCTCATGCGAGCCGGACGCGCACGCCGCGCTCCCGTAATGCGCGCTGCAACCACGCGCGGCGTTCAGCGACCGGGGGGCAGGATGCGGGGTCGGTCGCCAACTGCTCCACGAGCGCGGCGAGGGTCGCGTTAACGGGGGCGCGGAGGCCGTGACGCTCGGCGGCCTTCGCCACCGCGCCATTGAGCCACGTCACCTCGGACTGCGGCTTGCCACGGGCGAGGTCGAGCGCGAGCGACGGGCGCTTCTCGCCGCGCCCGCCGCCGATTCGCCCCTTCAGGAGCCGCCACGCGACCGGGCGCGGGAGGCGCATCGCGAGGGCGAGTTTCGGCACGTCGTACCCCGGCAGCGCGAGCGGCCACGCCGGGACGCGCCGCATCACGCGCAACGCCTCACGGAAGGCGCGTTGCTCGATGCCGAATAACGCCGGGTCGGCGGCAATCGTCGCGGCGTCCGTGTCGAGGATCGCCGCCTGTGCGTTCGCGAGGATGTTCAGGAGCAACTTCGACCACTTCAGATCGTTCGCCGACACGACACCGACCGCCGGCACGCCCGCCTCATCGAAGATCGCGAGCGCGGCGCCCGGTGTCGGCCCGCCCGGCACCGGCGCGAAGGCGACGCCGCCCTCCCCCGTGTGCTGCACGACCAGACCCGCTTCCGGCACGCTGACGCTGATCGTGATCGCGCCGCTGAGGACATGTTCCGGGCCGAGCGCGTCGATCAACATGGCCTCATTGCCGACACCGTTCTGCATCGTGCAGATGATCGCGCCCATCCCCGCCAACCGTTTCAGATCGGGCACTGCGCCCTCGGTGTCGTACGCCTTAACCGCGAGGAAGACGAGATCGGGCGGCGCGTGGAGTTCATCGATGCGGGAGATCGCGCGGACGAGCGCGACGTAGGTGCGCCCCTCGGTTTCCAGCGCCAACCCGACCCGCGCGAGCGTTTCGACCATCGTGGGCCGACCAAGCAGCGTCACGTCCGCACCCGTTAGGGCGAGCCGCGCCGCGAGGAAGGACCCGATTGCACCCCCGCCGTAGCAGAGCACGCTGAGAGCGGGGCGCGCGGTGGGGCGATCCCGCGCGACGAACGTTTCGCTCATGCGCTACATCGCCGAGAGGTCATTAGCGCGCGCCGACGGGCTGCGTCGCGCCAACCTGCTCGGAGACCGCCGCGACGAGTTCCTTTGTCCACGCGGGGATGTCCGCCACGACGCGCCCGGTGACGAGGTTGCCGTCCCGGATCGCCGCGACATCGACCCACTCGCCTCCCGCGTTGTTCACATCGTCCTTGATCGCCCGCGTCCCCGCGATGCGCCGCCCGCGCAGGATACCGGCGGACGCGCCGACCCATCCCGCGTGGCAGACCATGCCGATCGTCTTCCCCGCAGCGTCGAAGGCGCGGACGAAGTCGAGCACAGCCTCGTACCGGCGCAACCGGTCCGGCGCCCATCCGCCCGGCACGATGATCGCCGCGAAGTCGTCCGCATTCACCTTGTCCGCCGTCGTGTCCGCAGCGATAGTCAGGCCATGCTTGCCCTTGTAGATCTCCGCGCTGCCCGTCCCGATGATCGTGACGTCCGCGCCCTCTTCCTGAAAGCGCATCACGGGGTACAGCAGTTCGAGGTCCTCGAATTCCTGCTCAACCAGTGCCGCGATCCTCACACCCGCAAGTGACATCGTTCTGCCTCCGCTTCGCAATTCGTCCCACTCTCGCCCCGCCAGTGTACCGCAGCCATGGGGTGACTGCATCCGGTATACTACGATGAGGTAAAAGGAGGCACAGGATGCAAACGAAGACCGAGGCGACTATCGCGGACCTGTACAACGCACCCGATGACGGCAACTACGAACTGGTTGACGGAAGGCTGGTATACATGCCGCCGACGGGCGATGAACCAAATTATGTGGCGGCTGAGATATTCGCGTCGCTGCGAGACTATGTACGCCAAACAGGGAAGGGGCGTGCGCGCACGGACGGTGCGGCATACATCGTCAATCTTCCGAACCGGAAGTCATTCAGTCCCGATGCGTCGTATTCGCTGCAATTTCGCCCAGGAAGTATGCGTTTCGTGAACGGGGCACCGCTCTTCGCTGTTGAAGTACGCTCGGAAAACGATTATGGGCCTGCATCCGACCGTGCGTACGCGAGGAAACGGAGCGATTACTTCGCGGCCGGTACGCACGTTGTCTGGGATATTGACCCGATCGCGAAGATCGTGACCTCATATCGCCACGACAGACCCGATGAACCAGTAATTTTCCGTATGCACGAACGCGCAAACGCGGACCCCGCGCTGCCTGGCTGGAGCGTCGCGGTTGATAAGATCTTCAGCGACGATTAAGGCAGGGGCGAACGCGCCATGTCCCGGCTGAAATATCAACTCCGTTGCCGCATGCGGATGCAGGAAATCCTTGTCACCCATTCACGCCGCGTGTAGGATGCGGCACGAAGACGGGGAAAGAAACCAGAGGGGAAGAAGCCAGAAGCCGGAAGCCAGAAATACGATGTCGACCATTTGTGGTAGTGCACAGGCTTCTCACTTCCGTACTTCCGGTTTCTGGCTACTGACTACTGACTACTCGTGACTGACGACGGAGGGTATTCCCGATGGCACAACGGCTCGTGGACCTGCGGAGTGACACGGTGACGCGGCCAACGCCCGCGATGCGCCGTGCGATGGCGGAGGCGGAGGTCGGCGACGATCAGTACGGCGAGGACCCGACGGTGAACCGGCTGGAGGAACTCGCGGCAGAGATGCTCGGCAAGGAAGCCTCCCTCTTCGTCGTTGGCGGCACGATGGGAAACCTCTGCGCGGTGCTGGCGCATTGCCAGCGCGGGCAGGAGTTGGTGATGGGCGACCAGTGCCACATCGTTCTCTACGAGGCGGGCGGCACCGCCGTGCTCGGTGGCCTGCCGTGGCGCACGCTGCCGAACACCCCGCAGGGCACGATGGAGTTGGGCGCGATTGCCGAGGCGATCCGGGGCGACCGCGAGGGCGAGCCGCCGACCGGCCTCCTCTGCGTCGAGAACACGCACAACCGCTGCGGTGGCATCGCCCTCGACCGCGCGACGGTGAAGGGGATGGCGGACATCGCGCACGAGCACGGCGTGCCGGTGCACATGGACGGTGCGCGCGTCTTCAACGCCGCCGCCGCCCTCGGCGTGCCCGTCGCGGAGGTCGTGCGGGATGTCGATTCGGTGCAGTTCTGCCTCTCCAAGGGGCTTGCCGCGCCGGTTGGCTCGATGATCGCCGGCACGAAGGAGTTCATTGCGCGGGCGCGGCGGCAGCGGCGGATTGTCGGCGGCGCGATGCGGCAGGCGGGCGTGCTCGCGGCTCCCGCGATCATCAGCCTCACCGAGATGGTGGACCGGCTGCCGGAGGATCATGCCCGCGCCCGCAGGCTCGCGGAGGGGTTCGCGGACATTCCCGGTATCTTCGTCAACCTCGACACGGTGCAGTCCAACATGATCTTCTACAAGCTCGATCCGCCGAACCCGCACTTCGCCGAGGAGATGAAGGCGCAGGGCGTGCTCGTCGGCGGTGGCCAGTACGGCGGGCGCATGGTCACGCACTACGAGATCACGGACGAGGGCATCGACACGGCGCTGATGGCGGCCCGAAAGACCGTCACTGCGCTCTCCCGGTAGCGCCTCGCATGGGCGGCGCGCGTCCGGCCAGTCTCAGCGGCACGCACGTTGCGCTCGGCGTGACGGGGAGCATCGCGGCGTACAAGGTCGTGGAACTCGCCCGCCTCTGCGTCACGGCGGGCGCGACGGTGGATGTGCTGATGACCGAGGGGGCGACGCGCTTCGTGACGCCCCTGACCTTCGCGACGTTGACGCAGCGGCGCGTCTGGACGACGCCGTACGAGCCGTGGAGCGAGTCCGAGGAGGGGCACATCTCCGTCGGGCGGCGCGCGGACCTCTTCGTCGTCGCCCCCGCGACCGCCGACATGCTGGCGAAACTGGCGCACGGCATCGCGGACGACATGGTCTCCCTCTCCGCGCTCGCGACGAGCGCGCCGCTCATCCTCGCACCCGCGATGAACCATCACATGTGGCTGCACCCCGCCGTCGCGGCGAATGTCGCCATGCTGCAATCGCGCGGGGCGCACATCATTGGGCCGGACGAGGGGCTGCTGGCGTCCGGGATGAGCGGGCAGGGGCGGCTCGTGCCGATGGAGCGGCTGTTCGCCGAAATGGTGCGCATCGTCAGCGGGGGCGACGATCTTGCGGGGCGGCGGGTGGTCGTCACGGCGGGCGGGACGCAGGAGCCGCTCGACCCCGTGCGCTATCTGGGCAACCGCTCGTCGGGCCGGATGGGGTACGCGATCGCTGCGGCGGCGCGGGCGCGGGGCGCGACGGTGACGCTGATCTCCGGCCCGACAGCCCTCGCGCCGCCGACTGACGTGGCGTTTGTCGCGGTCGAGACGGCGGCGGAGATGGAGGCGGCGACGCGCGCGGCGGTGATGGAGGCGGACGCGCTGGTGATGAGTGCGGCGGTCGCGGATTTTCGCCCCGCGCGCGCCGCCGCGCACAAGATCAAGAAGACGCCGGACGGCGCGGTTCCAGAAATCGCGCTGGAACGAACGCCAGACATCCTCGCGGGGCTGCGCGACGTGCCCATCGTGAAGATCGGCTTTGCGGCGGAGACGGATGACCTGCTGCGGAACGCGCGGGCGAAACTGGCGGCGAAGGGGCTGGCGATGATCGTCGCGAACGACGCGGTCGCCACGATCGGCGCGCGCGATAGCACGGCGACCTTCCTGTTCGCGGACGGGCGGGTGGAGGAGCAGCCCCACCTCGCGAAGGAGGCGCTCGCAGGGCGCATCCTCGACCAACTGGCAGCGCTGCTCGCGGCGGGTTCCCGTGGGTTGGCGCCGACATCAACATCGTGTGTGTAGTGCGTAGTGTGTCGTGGGCGACGGTTCGTAAGGAGGAGGCGCGTGAACAAGTCCATCCACAAGAACGAGTTCATCAAGGCCGTGGCGGAGCGGGCGAACGTGACGCAGGCGGATGCATCCCGCGTCGTCAACGCCACGCTCAAACTGATCACCCAGTCGCTGCAGGACGGCGACAAGGTCGTGTTGACGGGGTTCGGCACCTTCGAGATGCGCCAGCGCAGCGCGCGGAAGGGAATCAACCCACAATCGCGCAAACCGATTACAATACCCCCATCGGCGACGCCGGGCTTTACCGCAAGCTCGACGTTCAAGGGACAGGTCAACCGGACCACGAAGAAATAGAGGGTGCACCATGAACAGTCTCGCACGCACGATGTTCCGCAGCCTGATGGGTGTCGCGCTCGCGGCGGCCTCCACCTGGCTGGCGAATTACCTGACCGACCGCATCTTCGGCTCCGAGGAACTCGAAGCGGGTGACGAGGGCGCGGCTCATCATCAACACGCGCAGCCGCTGGAAGAAGCGGATCGGTTTCTTC
>JAABUT010002808.1_pt1 | contig 15968 bp, 21 predicted proteins | sample 5559281 | NCBI WGS metagenome assembly JAABUT01 (sample SAMN10711880, study PRJNA513359) | rock metagenome | isolation source: Antarctica rocks | place: Antarctica: Victoria Land, Ricker Hills nord | collected 2016-01-04 | reverse complement strand
AGCTATGTCGTGCCAGCAGGGTCTGTGCCGTTGCTTTTGACTTGATTGGAGTGGTCCTTCAAACCATCATCGCTCCAAAAAGTGATTCCACCAATATCTGTTGAATCCCGCTTGCCCGATTCACTGATACGAGGTCTGGTATAGTTCGGGTTGGCTTCTTGGAAATAAACCGCATCGATCATGACCCGACTGTCGACAGGTACCTTGATCGGCTATCCCTTGCGCATGTAGAAGGCGTCCCCTCGGTATTGGCGATGGTGAACGCTCATCAAGGATACAAACTTCCGACCGCACTCGACGAGGTTTGGCTTGATCTCGTCTTTACCCGGATGGTATTCGAGAGGAAAGGCGTCGAGGAAGTTGATCCTTTTGTGCCACGGAACTTCAGAATGGCAAGCTCGATGGAGGTTTCTCCAAACACTTTGCCATCGAAATCCATGTAGCGACACTCCAGGTGAAAGTATTCCAACCCGTTGTTCGTCGTCCTCTCTTCACCGAAATCATATTTGACGCACCTCGGCTTGCCGGTACCGAAGCAAGTCGTGTACACCACCGTATTTGGTTTGAAGAGCGCCCAGAGCAGGTCGTATGTGATCTCAATGAGAGATCTGAGGAATCAGATGCCTATACTGTTGGCTTATCTTCCCTAAGGCAGATTCCGTTGACGTCTCGCAGAACCGACCTCAGAATGTCGCGTAGCCCTTCCGATTTGATGTCAACGAAGAACGTCGGATCTGTGGTCTTCTTGTCTACGGTGTGGCATCATCAGTAACGAGCGCTGTGCAGAGGTTCTTGTACTAACCGATCCGTACACGAACCACGAACACGTATTCGTCTAGTTCTTCTACCTCCCCGGGAGATACTATGGATTCCATGATCTTGTACTTGTACGCCTTCTCATCCCAGCTGCGAAGCATTGGTGTTAGCTCATTTGGACTTGTATTGAGGTAGGGTACTCACATGTCGTTGACCGTCTTGAATCCCAGCTTCGAAGCCCTAGGCCGGGCGCTCCCCTTCGCTTCGAATGTCTGTGCGGTGTTCGCGGCCGGCTGGTTGGCTCCTGCGGCAGCCGGTGCGGTCTGGATTGCTTTTCAACAAGTTCACAAACAGTTGAACGTGTCTCGAACTGAGCATCTGCCCATGGGCTGGGAGTTCAGGGCCGCTTGGTGGTGTCTGTGATCGTGGAGAGACACGGAGCAGTTGCATGACGTCTGTTGGCGCCATAATTTCTAGGACGACACGGACGATTGTTGCAGGGTGGTGAGTCGGGTTCTTGTGAGGTTCTTGTGAGACACAAAGGTCGATCTGATAGGTAACGCGACAAGGCGAGAACTATGAGCTGGGCGAGTGCGAACCAAAGACTCCAAGTAGAGCTGACAAGGTCTTACATATACGCGTCCGAGAATTCCGTCGAAATTTTTCTTCCTGGATGGCTTGGACATTGTCAACGCATAGTCTGTTCCCCTCTCGACTCTGTAGACGGCCGTGCCCCTACCATGCATGAACGCATCCCGCTCAGTTGAGCGTTTAATTTACCCAATTTCCGTAGCGTTCGTATGTCTCCGAAAGCCATCGACACAGGGGGTAGTGAGCCGAAAGTGGGAGCTACATGAGCGATTGACTGACAAGACATGAAGTACATCGTTCATCAAATCGAAGACCAATATATGACTTGACCTGGGGGTCCCAGGGTGATATATAATGATCAGAACAAAAGCCAAAGGTTCGAAGAGGACAAGAAAGTGACAGGGGAATGAGTATTCGCCCAAACCCTTGATCATCGAATGGGCACGGTCACAGCGCTGGTCGCAGGCATGGCACGATCTAATGTGGTTGGGTAGCGCAGGCATGCCTCATAATTGACAGGCTAAAGTTGACCCGCCGCCACCTCAAGGGATTCCAGGGATTCTGTGCCAGCTAATCGTCCGCCTTTCATATTATCCTAAGAATAGCACGTTTTCGATCGCTCTATATGTATGATTTCGGCACTTAAGTAACAGCTCTGCTAGATATCATCTCACTCGACGCCAGACTCTATCTGTACAATTTCGTTATTGCCCAAATCTTCGCAAATTAGTACAAATCGCCTCAGAGCAGCACAAACTCTCCAACAAGGGTTTCGATGTCTGAAGCTGTGACTCCGGCTGCCTCATCGGGACCCTTCCAACTAAGCCTTTTCAAAAAATATCCCGTGAAATTTTCGCTTGGACAAACGCTCTCAGTGAAACAAACAGCTCCTGTCAAGAATTGCATGATCGCAGTCGACTTCTTTGCCTCCAAGACCTTGATTGCGTTGGAGAAGGACGCGAAGAGGACGAGCAACAAACTGTGGCTGTTTCTCAGCGCACTGCGTTCTGAGAGGAGCTGTCCGAGCCCTAGCAAACTCGACGGCGTTGACTGAGATTCGTCCTCTTCGGAAGGTGGATCAAGAGTCCAGAGCAAGAGCATGTCAGCTAAGGCCAAGGCCAGCACTTCAGATGCCAAGGTATCTTGAAAGACTTTCAGCACTTGAGATACAGTAAGTCGTCCATCGCCTCGTAGGATCCAGTTCTCTAGTATTGATATGGTTTCCTCGTTGATAGAGCTATGATAGCATTGATGAAGGAGTAGAAGGTCGCGGTACTCTGGTTCTCGAAAGCGCGGGAACTTCTCGCAGAGATGTTCACTGTTAAGTTTAGCACAACATTGAATAAACATAGTAGGGGGTCGCGATTACTGAAATGCCCATCCGGATTGCTCCCACATCGGTGTTGCTTATGAGTGTGAGCACTTCTGTAAAGGCAGAAGTCCATTCCTGTTCCTTGTCAGGCTCGACTCGTCCAACTTCTTGGTCTACTTACCATCTCATGCCGGGGACACCCAATGGGTAGAACCTTTCGCAGATAGCAATCGACCGGTGCCATCATCTGCGGCTGAAGATTTGTATCGGGGGAAGAGTCAAGATTCTTGAGGAGCCCATGCGAGGCTTGCTTCGTCTAGTGGCGGATGGGCACCGAGTGGATATTGCTCGATTCTGAATGCTTCCAAGTAAAGACATAGATTTTGAAGAGGGAGTAGATCTTGAGGTGGTCTAAGAGATCTAAAGATCCTTTTTTTGTCGGAGAGGAACAAGAGGAGATCGAGCAAAGCAGTTGTCTGGTATCGTAGCTCGCCGGGAGATAGACCCTCAAATATGGGCAATATCGAGAGTTCCAACCAGTAGACCTCGTCGGAGGGAAGATGAGGGAACGGAAACTGTTCGTCACGTTGGAGGAATGTTGAATGGTAACTTCTGTCTGTCGAGCTGATGACGAGACAAGCAACGAGCTGTTTGAAATAGGACTGGGACTGTCCAAGAGCCTGGACTATGTCAGCCTATCTCATGGTTCCGAGTCTAGTGTCAGACCTCCATATCAAACCGAAATGCCTCGATTGGCGAATAGTAAGCAAGGCTATCTTGACATGACCCATGGTCCGGCCGCCAGAATTATTTTCACATTCGTTGTGTTCAACATCTCTTCTCCATGGACCGGATGATCGATGACGACAGCATCCACTCGATTTGTTCCAGGGACAAGCCTTCGCACGGGCGCTACGGTTTCTGACTCCACGGCGGAATGCAGTGATTTCATGATGAATGTTCAATCAATCAGCGCATCATCATCATTGTAGACGTATGCTAGATCTGATGTCTGTACTTCTTCGAATGCTTCTGTGAAGAACTGTGTGTTCAGTGTCTCGCGTCGTTCAAGATTACATTTTTGACGATTCTCGTTGATCATTCTCAGTGTAGCAAAGTTCTCAAAGTCGTATGCAACGACGTGATCAATCTTCGTGCAAAACTTCTTGTGAAAGTTGTTTGTAGTTTAAAGCTTGTGTGCTGCTTGCGCTTCTTTCACGCGAATCAGTCTCAAATAGACTCGGGTCTTCCACGTTCTTTAGCTCCTCTCGCGGATTGGTGTTGGAATACGAGGTCATATGGGGGCATATTGACATTTTGGTTGTTGTTGTTAGGAGGCTATCTAGGAGGTGGAAAGAGAAAACTCTACTGGCGGGCCTCAGCCCTACCAGCCCTATGAAGGCGGAGATTACCATCTCCCCTATTTCCAACAATTGGGAGCTGCCTCACTTACCCTGTGGTCACGTTAAGATACTTATTCTCGTTCCCTCGGACCTGGCGTAGCTTCGCCCATCGGAAGCCATCAAAATCCCGTGAGAGGGTGGATTGATCCGCTTCTGGATCGATGGAGGGAATGCAGACGTAGGAGCCAGCGGGAAGAACGGTGCCGTCTTGCAGGGTCAAGGGCGACATGACTTTGCGATAGATGGAAAGAATATTTTGGGCAATGTGCCGCTGGGATTCTTTAAGAAAGCTGTCCATCTTCCACAACTTGGCCAAAGATTTGGGGCTGAGGTTTTCTCCACCTTCGTCGGCCATGACTTGGACGAGCTCCTCACGAAGTGGTGTTAGATACTCGGATCGGCTAGCAAGATCGAAAAATGCTTGCATCAAAACCATACCCGTGCTTTGTATGCCGGCAATGTTGAGTTGGATAAGTGCTGTTGTCAGGGCATGTGTATCTGCGCGCTTCTCCCGGACATTTTCAACCCAACATTGAATAAAATCGTTGGGCCTCTTGAAATCTGGTTTTTGCAGTGCCTCTAAGCGTGCCCTCAAAATGGGACGTAAGAAACTTTCAAGAGCATCAATATGTGTTTTCAAGCTGCTTGTCTCTTGCAAAAAAGGAGCAACTAAAGGTCGCTGCCACCACGGATATTTCATTAATGCCGCTGCCGTTGCGATGGCGCTTGTGGAGTAGCCCATGCAAGCTTCGTTCCATTGATTGTTACGGCACAGATCTAGACCAACAAAGACGCGTTCAAATATCCGTAGGTTGTAGCTCACACCAAGCCTGTAAGCGCTCAAAGGAGTCCATTCCTAACATCCACCTATGTGTTGATCGATGGAGGCCTTCACCTCCTCATGCACACCGTAGAGGAAGGGGCCCATGTTCTTGGTCATTTCTCCTTTAATGAAGGTGATAGCACTGTGAGTACGGTCACCCGGCGTTTCGGGTGTCATTGATCCCAAAAGAGTCCATCCTCCTAGGAGTCGTTCGCGGAGGTCTATGTTTGAGGCTATTTAACACCTGTCAGACAAAGTTTGCAATCCTCGCCGAGGAATAGTTTTGTTCCGCAAACTCGTTCAAGAATTTGCTCACATATTTCATGTTCTGGCTTCCTTGCATAGTCATTGACATAATGATTGGGAAGTACATGCAATTTGCGGAAAGGCAGTTGAAGTATATATTTCTGCTCCTTGTCCTACCGGCAACAGTATTAGTCGAGACACGGAACATATAGAAAATGGGATATTGAGGACGAACTTTACTCCATTGCTTCTCAACGATTTCTCTAAGATTCGTGCTTTCTTTATCGCCTAATATAGGATAGCTCATATCATATTTCCCATAAAAATAATTACGTATGAAAGGGTATATGGCAACTATTGCCAGAGTCGAGAAGCTTGAGATACTTAGAAGCTCAAAGGCTTGAAAAAGCGTCAAAGGAAATGGCGTCATCTTTTCGGCTGGCAAGACTTGAGAGAGACAAGAAGAGATGAGTTTGAATTGTCTCAGTAAGAAGTTGACGTATTTGATACGCGAATGAGGGCAACAACGACACACTGCACACAGCCATCTCCATGGGAGTCTCGGTGAATATGTTGGCCGGTGGCGTGTAAAAACACTGTGCGAAGATTCAACATAAGGTAAGGCTTAAAACAAGGCTAACTTTAGCGGCGGGCGGGATGGCGGACACGCTAGCGGGGCGTACGGGGAAATGGCGGGGTGGCTGAAGTCAATTCCACCCCTCGGACTTAGGTATCGGTCTTTGACAAATCCATTCGGAGCAATTAATCGACCATAAGTCCATCTCGGACATATCGTCTTGAGACCGAGTGCTCCATGCTCGTGTAAGCATTTGCTCAGTACTGGCCGCCGGATGGCAATCATCTTTGCATTTACACACTCTCGTCGTCATCGCCTCTCAGCAATCAATACACCTACATTGTATCTTCTCGGGGCTCCCTTTACACCTTCCCTAAGAATGGCCACCACCACCACCACCACCACCTCCAAATATACCTCCAAACTTCAAAGTTCCCGCATCTTAGTCCTCGGAGGAACATCCGGTATCGGCTTCTGCGTCGCCGAAGCAGCCCTCGAACACGGCGCCCACGTCACCATCTCCGGCTCCAAACAGCCAAAACTCGACACCGCCCTCTCGCGCCTCCAGTCCGCCTACCCAGACAAGCACTCCCGCCTCAATGGCCAAACGTGCGACCTCTCGCAGCCCCAATCCCTCGAGTCCAACCTCGATACCCTTCTCAAATTCGCAGCTGCAAGCTCCAAAATCGACCACATCGTCTTCACGGCCGGCGACCCCCTTAAAACCATCCCCGTCTCGGAAGCCACGGTCCAAGAAATCCATCGCTCGGGCAACGTGCGCTTCCTCGGTCCGCTCATCCTCGCCAAACTCGCGCCCAAATACCTCGCGCCTGGGCCCAAGTCCTCGATCACGCTGACAGGAGGCACCATGTCGCACCGACCCAACAAAGGCTGGACGCTCATCGCAGCCTGGGGTTCTGGTGTCGAGGGAATCACGAGGGGCCTGGCGGTGGATCTTGCGCCGACGAGGGTCAACATGGTGAGCCCCGGGGCGGTGCATACGGAATTGTTCAACGAAATTCCCGAGGACAAGTTGCCGGGGGTGTTGCAAGGGTTTAGTGATGGGACTTTGGTTGGAGAGGTGGGGACGCCGGAGAATCTGGCGGAGGCGTACCTTTATTCCATGAGGGATGGTTTTACAACCGGGGCGATGATATCGAGTGATGGTGGTAGGCTGTTGAAGTGAGGGTCCGAATTAGAAAATTTCTAGTAACAATGGCAACAAATGCTACCCAGCATGTGTGTTGACCCAGCAATCCTTTTCACTTTCCTTAAATGAAATTTATCAGGCTAAAGATGTGCCTCAAAAGATGAAGCGATAGCAAAGATTAGGAATCCCCGCCTGTTTGGCAGAGGTAATTAGAAATGTCAATACTTCTTTCGCATTGACGACCGTCACAGATTTTTTTCCCAGGAACGAGCATATTTAAACCGAACGTTCCCATACAGCTGTTGGGATAACGTGCACTCGTACAACAATTCCAAGTATTTTTCTTCTTCTCAATCCAACAGTCTAAAAGTAAATTCTAGTGTGCCACTCCACACGTTGCCAGACCAATCCTTCTTCGTGTCACGAGCTGTAAGCTGCATCTCCACTTCCGACCTACCCCCCAGCAGCAGGTCCCAGGTTCAATTTCTTTCTCTACAATTGAGACATCAGAGTCAGCAAACCATGTGCCACTGGTGAATTAAAAGATGACTTACCGAAAGGAATAGAGAAGCCACCAAGCCTACCGCACCAGCGACGTAGACAAGAGTGAATCTAATCCAGTTAGCCCACTTGTATTTTCGAAAAAGGAAAATGTCCAGATCGCCCCACGTTTTCTGCAAAGAGCCCATAATCACATCCAAGGTCATAGCCTTCGTCGCAGGATCGAGTGTCTCAAAGAACCCTCCGCTCGTGCCTGAAATCGCCGCTTGAAGCTTTTGGCGGGGTACGTTGGGGAGGATTTTCTGGAGGCCGTTTATTGCGGTGTTGACGAATGCGGCACCGGAGATGGAGAGCGAGAGGGCGATACCAAGGAGTTGACCTACGCAATAGATTAGCATTTAAGGCCTAAAGGGACAGCCGAGACGGACTACTAACCGAGCAACATGAACGTGACGCCGTAGGACATATGCGAGGGATCGAGCACGCCCTGGATCACGGCGTAGCCGGCCTGGAGGTAAGCTCCGACGCCTACGCCAAGCAAAACTTCGTAGCCATAAACATTTGCAGCGTGGGTTGTAACGGTAATCCGAGCTGTCAGGAAAGCAGATCATTTAGCTTCTACAAAGTTTGAAAGCGCATGGCGGTTTACACCTTTGACTTACACATTAGAACTCCACCAATCAATATGAGGGCGCTTCCAACAGTGTACCACGGTTGGTAGTATCCAGTCTTGGAAATAACAGCACCATTGGCCATAATAGTGACTGTAACCATGACAATGAGTGCAAGAAGCCTCACGCCTGAATTCAGCGAACCAATTCCACGGGTGAATTGGAAGTATAGCGGAATGTAGTACATGAGCACGAAAGCTCCTGCATTGTTCGCAGCCATGAGTATGAACAGCAAGACTGGCTCCTTCATCTTGAGGAAGTGGATTGGGAACATCCGACCATTGGCGTGTGTAAGCACTGTAAAGGTCTGCTGCAGAGCAAACACGATAAGCACTACTCCAGCAACGACGAACAAAGCGATGGTTTGGGCGCTATTCCAGGCATAGAGTGTTCCGCCGAAGTTGATGGCCATGAGCAGAGATACGAAGAAGCCTACTTGGAGAACGGCACCTAGGTAGTCGAAGTCCCGGAACCGAGTGAGCATTTTGGTATTGGGTCGGGGGTCGAAGGACGGCAGGAGAAGGAAGTAGACCGGAGTGAAGACACCACCAACCACAAGATTTATATAGAAACCCCAACGCCAAGTAGCACGCGAATCCGCAAAAGCGCCTCCGATAATTGGCCCAATGACTGTCCCTATCAACATTGTCAGTAAAGCGTAACAAGACCGTACAAGAAGTATTGCAGCAGATGTAGTCCTTGGAATTATTATGACATATCTTGAAGCGTACCTATTCCGTACACGAGGCCACTAAGTTCCAGTCAGTATAGACAAAACCACGATTCGAGTTGATGTTCAAATTCACATTAAGCCGAGATACATAGGTCTCTCTTTCTCTGTTGTATTGACGGAGAGTAAGGTGACGACTCCGACGTACATGCCATTACCACCAGCGCCAGCAATGACTCGTCCAACGATCAAGGCAGCCATGTTAGGCGCGCCGCCGCACAGGGCAGAGCCACCCATGAAGAGAACAATGGAGATGACATAAAGCCATTTTGCGTCAAAAAGCCCATAAAGTCTGCCGACTGGAAGGGCGACGCTAAGACCACCTATCATGAATCTAGCTCACACATTAGCTCACTGGACTGTATCGAGATTACGGTTACCATCCAGCTCACCCAACAGAGAGCCATGCTAATTGCTCTACGTGGCCAAGACGGTCGACGATAGACTTGTAGACTGTTATCACCCATACTTCGTCCTCAAAAGTGGACCATCATACCGGTATAATATTAGCAACAATAGTATTATCGAGCGCGTAGAGTAGAATGCTGGAAAGCGTGGCCACAATAACAAGGACCCACTGATATTGCCGTCAGCATACTCAGTGGTTTGATCAAGCGCGAGGAGATACACGTACTGATACTCCATGGATCTTCCGCGGCGAAATGGGCTCTACCTCGTCCAAATTATCATTGTCGCTTTCTTTCTCCCGTTGGAGGCCGATGTCCGTCATAGCAGAAGAGTCCCCTTCGTGTTTCGTAGAATCAAACGGTGTCTGCTCACCACTCGAAGAGCCAGGCATGACTGGTATTGCTTTTGAGGCGACTCGAGGTTGATGGCAAAGAAGAAATTATACGTGCATGTGTTCGAGAAACGGGCATTCTGCTGAAGGGGAAGGTAATAAGATAGCTGGGACAACGGGCTTCAGCGTTTACCAAGCACACAGGGTGATAACGGTCCACGCCCGGTGGCACCGGATCAATCCCTACTCCGATCTTTCCTGTAACCATTATCAACCATTATCAAAACATACAACATCATCATGGGACTAAGATAGGCTAGGCTCCCCGTAAAGAAATCCGCCGCTAGAGGGACAGCCCGCCGCTAGCAGGGCCATCCCGCCACTAGCATGGACAGCCCGCCGCTAGGTAGAAAGTAGCCAAGTACTCTTTGTAGGGAACCCCCCGTTGTTTTCATAGTTCTGAAGAAAGTGAGTGTGGAGGCCTCATTTCGAGCCACATCCTGGCGGCTGTGATATTTCTTTCCCATCTTGACATTTCCTCCATCGAGGTCCTTGTATCCAGCTATGCATTGTTTACGAGTATTCCTTAGCAGTCCAACTTCTCTCGTTTCAAAAACACTCATGTTCATGTGTTTTCAGTACCTAGTCATCTATCTTAATAGATGTTGCTTGCTGAATGCAGAGAAATCTATTTCTAGCACAGGTCGCTCCCCTATCCAGGCAAGAGGCCGTATCGTTAGTTCTCATCCACGATGGCGGTGGAACCACATTCTCTTACCATTCATTGCCTGGGCTCCCTTAAGCGCATCGTCTATACCATACACAATCCACGTTTCTACTCCGGCCAAAGCTGGGCAGGTGGAGTTACTACCATGGGCAGGGTCTACGCGGACCTGATCCGTACTGTCATAACAGCGGGGAAGGTGCTCTTGGGAGGTTCGTCTTATTTATCCTCTCAACGTCCAGAAGTTATTATGGCTCACACTCAAGGAAAGTTGGTCGCTTGGAGGTCTTCTCTCTCTTAAGATCGCGAGCGTTCTCCGCGATTCAGCGGATGTTACCGTCGTTGGTCTGGTCATGATAGATAGCATTTTCCCCGGAGCCTTGAAGAGCCAGATCTATAACGTTGTGTCTCATGCTCCCGTATTCTCCGACCACTGTAAACCGGAAATCAGGCTACTTGTCTCCAATATGTTGATAGTCTCATCGAAGATGGTCGAGGAGTGGATTCTGCCGTCTTGGCCACAGCGCCCTTTCTCTTCTCCCGTGGATCCAAAACGCAGACTGAAAAACGTGTTCACCAACAGGCACGACAATCCTCCATGTATGCCTTCCTCAGAGACCATCACGACCGATTCAGGCGACGGTTCTAGTAGCGAGGATTATGACACATATAGAACTCCGCCTAAAGGGTATAATGTAGGAGTCTTGTTAATGCCACCAACTATTCTCCTCCGATGTCAAGATTACGTGCTAGTATCTAAGGTTGACAACCCTAATGCACTTTATAGAGTTGATGTTGCCTGGCATTACGACCTTCTTGGTTGGGAACATTTTGGCCCGGATTTGATGAAAGCTGTTCTTGATATTCCCGGTCACCACTTTAATCTGTTCTCCAAGGAGCATGTACGTCAAGACAACCTGCCTGCCACTTACTGTTGACAATTGAACCTAATCCATATGACAGATTAGATCGACTGAGAAGCAGATTGTGAATGCGTGTGAGATGCTTGAGGAGTTGGATATCAAAGAGAGCATTTCTGCAAATATGGTGGACGCAAACTACTTTTGATCGAAGCAAATACCGATCTGTCTCCATCTAGAACATACCATATCTCTCATTTGCGAAGTCTGATAATATCTGAGACACAATAGAGAGAAGAACGCTCATTTAGAAAAAATAAAAGTTTTTGGCCAGAGCTGTATGACCATGTAACCTTAGTCTAACCATGTCTTTCCTCAGAGCCGTCCTTCCAAACTTCGAAGCAAAACATCGGAGAAAATTGCAGCGTCAGCTGCTGACTTGGAAATCAGCACTGGCGCTGCGGACGTCTTCTTTAGTTTTGTATTTAATGCTGGTCTTAAATCTTTCAATTTCTAATCAGTCTTAAGAGTTTTAGCCGTTGTGGTGCAAATAAAAAGCTTTTTGGCGCAAAACTGAAATAACAGGTGTCTAAGAGCACTCAACATCAAGATAGCTTCCGGTGCCTACTCGCATTCGTCTTGCTTCCTCGGGATTTTTCGCTAGATCCCGCATGATACCTTTACGGAACTTTTTGGCCAATGGAGGCCATTTTTCTCCAACACGGTCCACAAGCATCAGGACAAAATCGATATCCTCACGATCAGATTGGTTTCTGTGCTCGTGCCAGCTAATAGAGAGAAAACGGCAGCATAGGAAATAAGCCGTCACCAAAAATGGGTTGGAAACAGCATCGCTGGATCGTTTAGCTAAGTTCCTGAGAGTATCGAGGATGTGGCGCATGGCATCAAGACAGTAGGGAAAGCCAGAATTGTCCCCAGCATCCTTGGGCGGTTGTAACAGAATTGGTGGATTGTCTGCGGTAGTCGGATGATGCAAGAGAATGTTGCATATTTGTACGAGTGTGTTGAGCCAACTATACAACTGCAGCTCCTTTGAAGTCGTTTCTCGCCCGTGGGTTGATCCTCTGGACAAAGCAAAACAGAACAGGCTCATTCCATTCTCGAGCTTTGCAAGTTCAGCTCGGTATTCTTTAGGGTTCCGAGACAGGTGTAAATGATTGTGAAGGACCATGATCTGGCCGAGCAATACAGATGCTCTGAATATATGAGCCATAGATGGCCGAGAAGTCATGCTCTGTAACACCGCAGGGCTTAGTAGAACGGTCATGTCCGTCGTGAATGGTTCCCCAGCGATTTCAGACAGATATTCCTAGGAATTATTAGTTCTCCTCTAAGGAAACAAGACATCAGGTTAAATGGGGAGAGTAGGACTTAAAACTCAGAAATACATTTGGATAACTTTATGTGCTTAGTGGTTGATAAAATACTGGACACTAATTGGGGTTACCATAAATACTCACATTACATGTTGAATTTTGGAACAATTCGTCCTCAAGTGGAAAGTTGACCTGGTAGTTTCGATCATCTATTGCCAAGGAAAAGCCGGCAAGGCAAGAAAGGGATCTATCAAGAAAGAATAAAGCCCATATCGTCTTCCGCTGTTCCTCTGTTTCGATAGCATCACGCGGTCGAGGTGCCAGAGAAATGAGACGTTCGCTACGAGTGCAATCAACCCTGTCAATTCCAAGCAGATTAGCAAGTCTACAGGATTTTCCGAGGAAGAACCATGCATCAGTTAGATCGGCAGAAATATACGCCTGAAAGATGATGAATACTGCCGCTTGCAGGGACTGGGTTGGGAAAGTGCTACTATTGAGGTTTGTGTCAAAAGTCGATCTTGCCTTAGCAAGCCAGCGACTTTGAAGGGCCTGTAGGTGCAGGTTAGGATGTGCAGGCGCAGCCACGGCTAGAACAGCCCATAGAAGTGAAGAGGACTGAGCCGATTCCAGTCTGCTTTTGACGCGTTCCGTAAGGGTTTTCCGATGGATGCATGGTAAATAGTTGTGATAGTAATTAAAGAATATATCAAGCAATTCCAAAATGTGCGAGACCGATGGCAGTAAATCTTCCGATTCTGCTAGGCGTGCAGTTTTCTGGAGGGATACTGTGCAAGTTTCCGATGTTCGATCTAATTCGGAGGATGGACTCCGTGGCTCTAAAGAGTTCGAGATATTGGAGGAATGTCGTGCTCTTACCTGTGGACTCACCATATTTTCACCATTAGAGGACGAGATTTCAGGCGGTAGGTTGAACTCCTGAGATAAATCATCAAGTTGAATGGCAGCCTTAGAATTTGAGAAGCTGTCTTCTCTTAATTGAGTGCCCGAGGAGACGTTTCGTCCCAGGGAACCGCGGCCGAATATAGAGTTTACTGCACCTCTAGCAGGTTCGCCAGGATGTGAATTTTCTTGCATCTGGAAGGTGGACTGAATCCCTTCGATGTAGTCCGGTGTACTCGGCGGATATTGAAGCAGCTGCGACGGTTGTAGCGAAGCCTCGTTCTGTAGATTGCTGGACGGAAGGACAGAATGCTGCGGTAGGAAATTGTGCATAACACCGGCATCCCAGGCCATAGTTGTAGACGGGTTCCAAAAAGCGGCTTCCGGGTTCATAGGAAAGAGTCCGGATAACGTTGCTGCCGACGAGGCAATGGGTAGATGTTCAGGGTCGCTGGCTGGCGTATTCCCATGCCCAGGCGCTCCCACCTGATTCTCGCCAGCATTTGATGGAGCTGTGGGTAGAATATAAGAGCATCTTACTCTGTTCTTGATGCAGGTTGAGCAGTTGGGAATTCTTCCCTTGATGGAGAAATGGATTAGCAAAGCAATCAAGGTATTCCATGATCCAGAGAGATATCGAAAGCTTACATCACACTTCCTTTTCCGCTGTCGGCAATAAGCACAAGCTTGTTTGCGGCCAGAGGTCCCCGCGTTTTGCGCAGAAGATGCAAAGCCCACAGACGCTAGATCTGAGCTAGGACCCAAGTTGCTCGGTTGAGTGCATGTTGGGAACGCATCCATTTTTGGCAGCGTGAGTCTACACAGCAGCTGCTGATGATAAGCTCTTGAGATCCGAATGGGTCGAGATCCCAGCCAAAATTCCTGGTTATTCGCCCGGGACCTTTTTGAGCAATCGACGGCGGCTTTGGACAAGTGGCCAGTACTCCCCACACACCACACACATCTCAACACAGGTACCTGAGGATGTGTTGTCCTGAAAGGCTTGCGGCAAATCGATAAAGCTCACACCCAAAGGATTAATCCACGAGAGCAAGCGTTAAGAATCGACGGGTTTGAGGCTGAGGATGACAACATCGGGTGGCTTCCGGAGGAAATAGTAGGTAAGCTTCCAACCTTATTCTACGTACCCCGCACTTTCGCTCCAAGTATAAATAAGAACCAGAGTTGTAAAATCAACCTCACTGCCCTTTCGATGCTTCATACGTAGTATATGCAGTGCCCCATAATGTGGCCTATTCAGTGCTTCATATGTGACCTATACAGTACTTCATATGTAGTGAGTAGTCTATCCAGACTCTAGTGCCTCTTGTGCGAATTACTGAATAGGTCACATATAAGGTACTACATATGAAGCATTTAATAGACCACATATGAAGCATTGAATATACTGTAGAGGGGTGGCATGTCTCAGCTATTTTGGTTGTTGCTGTTAGGAGGCTACCTATCCGTACCCCGCACTAAGCTCATTCTTCGCTTACTTAGTGCAGGGTACGGATACTTGTAGCCTGTAGGAAGCGAACGTGTTTAAAACATGTTTTTTGACTACCTTCTTTAGGCTAGCTCAAGACGTGTTTTAAACTCGTTTCTTGAAGGAGGTTTTAATCACAGGGGTGGTTTATATTTATAGTAGCAAATTATAGAGGGTTAATTGGCCTGCAGATTGACCCCTTCATCATGTAAAGAAAGCTTCATACTCGTTGAGGGTACTCTCGCTCGAAGGATTTAGCCTGACCATAGCAATTTACTTAGACTGACCGTCGGGTCGGGTTTCGGGTTGACATTTTGGACCCGAACCGATATCGGGTCGGGTTGCCCACATTTTCAACCCGATCCGAGTCGGGTTGCTCATATTTTCAACCCGACGCGACGCGACCCGACTGGGAATTGGGTCAACCCGACCCGACCCGCCAAGGACCCGAGCTTGGCGTCAAGTGGGCTAAATATAGAAATTTTTCCGGTTTTTTGCTTTTGCATTACCTTTTTGCATTACCTTTTTGATAGGGAGTCATGACGGGAAACATGAAGGCTATATGATAGGGAGTCATGAAGGGGAGCCATGGTAGGGAGCCATGGTAGGGAGCCATGACGGGGAAACATGGAGGCCGTTTGGTGGGGAGCCATGAAGGGGAGTCATGGAGGGGAGCCATGAAGGGGAGTCATGGAGGGGAGCTATGGAGGGGAGCCATGACGGGGAATCATGAAGGCTGTTTGGTAGGGAGCCATGACGGGAAAACATGATAGGAAGCCATGAAGGGGAATCATGTAGGCTGTTCGACCAAGCTATTTACACCTACCTAATATCTTGTCGGGTCGGGTCGGGTTTTCGGGTCGGGTTGTCGGGTCAAGCTTCTCAACCCGACCCGAGTTCTCGGGTCCAACTTCTCAATCCGACCCGACACTTTTCCAAAAAAATTCCAACCCGACCCGACGCGGTCAGTCTAAATTTACTGCCATTGTCGCAGTTTGATTTAATCTTTTAGCTACATCGACGGCGAGGATTCTGATATTTGCACCGAGGGTGGTCTGAATCGAGTGACGATCCGGATTTGTAGGTCTTCTTCTGTACTGGTCACACTGATCTAGATGAACCTGCTGACGTGTAGTTGCATGAGCCATGATCTTAT
>JAABUT010002805.1_pt1 | contig 15978 bp, 13 predicted proteins | sample 5559281 | NCBI WGS metagenome assembly JAABUT01 (sample SAMN10711880, study PRJNA513359) | rock metagenome | isolation source: Antarctica rocks | place: Antarctica: Victoria Land, Ricker Hills nord | collected 2016-01-04 | reverse complement strand
CCCGGCGCTACCACCTGCACCTACCCGTCGGCTGGCCCTGGCAGACCGCCCTGACCTGGCTCAAACGCCGCATCGACGCCCTCCCCATGCTCACCTGACGCGCGCCCTCCCTGACCGCCCACCACCCAGGACCCGGAGCACACCCACCGGGACCGAGCACGCCCACAACCCGACATTCAGCGACACAAGATCACCCGAGCTAGATCAAATACTCAGCGGTGCATCCGGGCTGAGCTGGAGGCACGAGCAGCGTGTCGAGGCCGTCGCCCCCGCTGTAGACTGGCCACGTGACAGTTTATTATCTCTGCCACGTGGCTGACCAGACAGCCTATGGCGGGGTTAAGCAGATTTATCGGCACGTCGACGTGCTGAACTCGCTTGGCATTGATGCTGCGGTGGTGCAGGGTCGAAGGGGTTTTCGAGCTACGTGGTTCGAGAACATCACGCGCGTCGTGCATCCGCCGTTGATCCTGACCGAGCAGGACCTACTTGTAGTGCCGGAGTGGTTGGCTTCAGAACTGCCTCAACTGATCCCTGGGGTTCCCAAGGTGGTCCTAAATCAGAATGCTTATTACACGTGGCACAACATGCGTTGGTCGGACACGCATCCCTACTTTCTGACGCAGAATCTTCGCTCCATCATCTGCGTCTCTGACGACAACCGGCGATACCTAAAGCACGCTTTTCCAGGTTTCGACGTCGACCGGGTGCACTACAGTTTCGACTCTAGTACGCTGCGACCTGGTCTAAAGCGTCGGCAAGTTGCGTATATGCCGAGGAAACGATCCGACGACGTACGACAAGTACTGGGCATTCTTCATGCACGCGGCGTACTGAACAGTTGGGAGGTGGTCCCTATAGCAGGATTGCCGTTCGCACGGGTCGCGGAGATTCTCTCCAACACGGCTGTATTCTTGTCAAGCTCGCTAAACGAGGGTTTCGGAATGCCTCCGGCGGAGGCACTAGCGTGCGGGGCGTATGTCATTGGTTACTCGGGCTTCGGCGGCTCCGAGCTCTTTGATAGCCGGTACACGACGCTGGTGCCCGAGGGGGACGTCCAAACTTTCGCCTGGGAGTTAGAAGCGTGGTTACTTGCACACCCTGTCGAAGAGCCTCTTGGAGCGGGAACTGAAGCTTCGCAGTGGCTCCTTAGCACCTACTCCCCCGAGCGCGAGCTTAATGACTTGCAAGAAGTCTACGAGCGCATCCTCGCGCACCCCCCCTTGAGACCACTTCGGGCGACCTTACGCGTTGAGGACACATACTTGTCAAACGAAAGACCGACAACCAGATGGCGCACGGCCGCTTGGCACGCAAAGGTTGGCGTGCGGGGACTGCTAGGTCCCTAGTGGTTGGTTGCTGAAAGAGTGGGGTGCCTGCTCCCTGCTCCTTCAGTTGGCGAGCGAGGCGAGGGTCCGCGGAGGTGGTGCAGAGCAAAGTCGCCGCGGAAAGCTCTCGCCATCGGCCCGATTCGCGCAAGCCAGCGGGGAAGTGGCCATCCGAGCGCCATCTCGAGGTGCATCCTCGCCAGCTTAACGTCACCCTGGAGTGGTCCCGGCCGGCGGCAGCCACAGATGCTTGCTTCCCCTAAACTGCGTTTGAGTGGCGCAAACGCGACGAACGGCGAGATTCCACATCAAAGCGAGCTAGGAGGCGCATGGCGCGCAGAGCCGGTACGCGACCACTCAGCGTGCCGCAGCAACAGGCTACGTCTGGGCCGCCCGGCACGTTGAGTGTAGTACTCCGCGGCGGGGCGTGGAGCGTGCTGCAACAGATCACTCCGCTGCTGATCAGCTTAGCGCTTACTCCTTTTACTATCCATAAGCTCGGGCCCGATCGATACGGCCTCTTCGTGCTGGTGAATACCGTCGTCGCCTTCCTCGGTTCCTTTGACGGGGGAATCGGTCAGTCAGCGGGCCGGTACTTTTCCGTCTACGCCGGAGCTGACGACAAGGCGGCGACAACTCGGCTGCTGTGTTCGCTCATGCCCGTCCTCGCAGGACTGGGACTGCTGATTTTCGCGGGCGCCTACGTGCTGGCGCCCTATCTTATGGGCGCCCTCGGCCTCCCGCGCTTGCTGCGTCCCGACGGTGTCTACCTGCTCCGCATTGCCGCGATTTTGCTCACTCTCGGCTTTCTCCGTGGAATTTTCAACTCTGTTCTCATCGCGCGTCAGCGGTTCGCTCTCACATCGAATCTGTACATTGCCGTCTACTTTGTTTATGCCGCAATGTTGTGGTATGCGCTGCGCTCGGGGGGGGGCTTGCGCGCCATCGGCCTCGTCTTTGTCGCGCAGGGTGCGCTTTCTACACTTGTGATAGCGCCAGCTGCCTCGCGTTACCTGCAGCGCTCTGCGGTGGGCTTCGTGCCTTGGTTCGAGCTTCGACAGTTCTTGTCATATGCCTGGCGGGCGCAGATGGTGGGCGTTGCTAGCCTGGTGAATCTGCAGGCTGACGCACTTATCACGGGTGCCATCCTGCCGGTTAGGTTCGTGGGTATCTATGGGGCCGGTGGAAACCTAGCTAATCAACTGAGGAACGTCCCTATCAATGCACTCGGACCTATCCAGACAGTGTTGGCCCGTATATATGGTAGGGAGGGCCAAGCGGCAGCACTCTTGGAGTTCGAGCGACTGCAGCGGGTTTGGGTGCGTGGCAGTAGCGCCTGGTGCTCGGCCGCGGTCGGCGCACTGTATTTCGGTGTCAGCTCATGGCTCGGTGCCGATTACCGCTTGTCCGGCGTGGTGGCGGTTGTCCTCACGATCGGGAATACGGTCAATCTCTACACGGGGACGCTCACTATTCTGTGCCAGGTGCTCGGACGGCCGGGGATCGAGGCGCGGTATGGCTTCATCAGCATGGCGCTAAACCTTGGTCTTACGGTGCCGTTGGCTCTGGCAGCTGGCCTCATCGGCGTGATCTCGGCCACTGCCCTAGCGCAGATCATCGGAAGTCTGCTTCTTCTGCGGATCGTACGGCGAAGACTGCACGTGCCCGTGTCGAGTTTCCTGAGCCACATGCCCTGGATGGCGATGGTTGCTACGGTGGGAGTCGTTGTCGGACTAGAGTCCACGATACGCGCCATCGTGCCGAATGGCGCGCTTGGGCTTGTGGTCTGTGCAGTCCCTGGCGCGATCGGTGTTGCATTCTTCGCCGCCGTGGACGTCGGTCCCACCCGCCTCTGGCGCACGGTTCGGGGCGCGTCAGATGGTCTGTGTGAGGATGTGGTGCTCGACTCTGGGGTTTCGCAACGGGGGAGGGAAGCACTGATGCGCACAGCCAACGGAGTGGATCATGAGCGGGGCGATCATGATCACGACAGGCAAGGTGGACCGGGGCCGGCTCAGGTCACCGGCCGGCAGCCGCGAGAGGCGCTTCCGGACAACTCCCGGCTCGATGAGCTGATCGACCGGGCTGAGGAGGGCGGATCCGGTTGACCGGCGGCGGCGGCTTCCTCCCCGGCTCGGCGAGCGAGAACGACGCCTTGATTCTCGTCCAGGTCATGAGCGCGTGCAACGATTCGAGTGACCCTGCTTTTCGCACGGTCCGACCTGAAGCACTTGCTGGTCTGACCGGGATCCGCGAGTAGTTGGGTTGGCGGGGGGAAAGCGGAAAGTGCCAGCGGTGGTGGGAGAATCGGGTTGCTGAAGGCCACGGTTCGCCCAGTCAAGGGAAGCACCTTCAGGTGGGGACTCTACGCAGTGAGCGGCGAGCGGCATCGCCGTCGGCTGGTCCGGGTGGGCGCGGCGGACCCGTCGTTGACCCGGCCCGCAGCGTTGACGGCGGTGTCGGTGAGGGCCGAGCGGCTCGACATCGCGGGAGTGCTGGGCGAGCGCATGGGGCGGGTGAAACGGCGGGCCCGCGGTCTGGACGCGGCTGAGGTGCTGCTGGGCGTGCGCGCAGGACTTCATGGCCGGTTGCGAGTTCCACCGCGGACGCCTCGGTACTGTTACGCCGAACCTTCGCACGTCGAGCGTGGTGAGCGATCCGTCGCTCCCCTCTACAACCACCTGATCCCCGAGGGTCGCACGTTGTGGATGACCAGCGTCGACCGCGGCTCGTGCACCCGCTGGGAACTCCCGCGGAGGTCGAGGCCTCCGCCGTGGCGCAGCCCTCGTAAGGCTTACTCGGCACCGAGAATTCCCCCATCGTTCATCTTCTGTACGATCCCGCTCGTGACGTGGGCGCCGAGAGAAGCCTTCGATGTGCAGGTCATGCAGGACTGGCACGCCAACCGAGGCTCCCCTGAGGTTCAAGTCGTCCTGGCGCTGTTTCGCGCCGCCCAGTGGGCTGATCGACATGTGCGACCGCCTGCTCTCGCCAGGGCACTCGTTGCCCTATACCGCGTCGTGTCGAAAGTGGTCCTCGGCATCGACCTGCCGGCGCAGGTCACGATCGGACCGCGGCTACACCTGCACCATGGCACCGGGACGGTCGTGCGTCGAGGCAGCCGGATCGGGGCGGACGTCACCTTGCGGCACTGCAGCACGGTGGGCGCCGGACCGGCGCATCTCGTGCCGGACATCCGGGATGGCGTCGAGCTAGGCGCAAATGTCGTGATTTTCGCCGGCATCACCATTGGTGCGGGATGCAGGGTCGGCGCGGGGGCGGTCGTGACCAAGAGCGTGGCCCCGGGCACTACGGTGATAGGTGTGCCGGCGCGCCCCTTGCACAGCCCCGAGCCGATCGAGAGCGTCCCCGACTTCTGACGACCCTGGAGGCAGCGGTGCCTTCGGTGCCTCTGTCGATCCTCATCGTCGCCGCTGACGTCCCTTCGCGTGACGCGCGATGGGGCAACGGAGGCAGCTTGATCAGCTGGGAGTTGGTGACCAGGCTGCCGTCCGACGTCACCGTCGATCTGATCGCCTTCGCGTCCACCCCGGCGCCGGTGCCAGTAGCGGTCACAGCGAGGCTGCGCCAGCTTCGGATCCTCCCGCTGCGGCAGGGCCCAAGTGTCTACTTCGTGCCCTTGGACCCCCGCGGCGCCGGGCGCGCCGCCTGGCAACGGGTCACTCCAGCCTCACGGGCCGCGGTTGCCGCAGCATCGGAGCGGGTGGACGTCACCGTGCTGCACGGCACCCAGGTGCTCGGCCTGGCCCCCGCCGTCACGGGACCGCTGGTGGTCAACGAGATCGATCCCTGGTCCCTGCACGTGCGCCAGGAAGCGGCCGCGGCCACGGGCGTCCGACGGATCTGGCTGACCGAGTTGGCACGCCGGACGGCGCGGATCGAGCGGGTCGCCACCCACCGGGCGACCGGACATGTGCTCGTCAACCCCCGCGACGCCGAAAGGCTGACAGCGATCCTCGGACGCCGCGTCGATGCCGTTTCCAACGGTGTGCTCAATGGCCCACCTGTGCTCGCCGAGCCCCCCCCGGTCGGCGCGCCCATGACCTTGGGCTTCGTTGGCTCGCTCGACTACCCACCCAATCGAGAGGCCGCAACGGTGCTGGCCCGAGACGTCCTGCCGCGGGTCCGTGAACGCGTGCATGGGGTGCGCCTGGTGGTCGCCGGCCGTCAGCCACCGCCGGCCGTCCTCGCCCTCGGCGACCTGGCTGACGTCGACGTGGTGGGCGACTTCCCCGACCTGGCTCAGCTGCTCGGCCGCCTGCACCTCGCGGTCTTTCCTGATCAACGTGGCTACGGCGTCCGCAACAGCGTGCGCGACGCCATCGCTCACGGTGTGCCCATCGTGGCCGAGCCCAGTGCCGCTCGTGGTCTCGAGGCAGGTCCACACCTGCACGTTGTGCGTGGAGGCACGCTTCCCCTGGCCGAGGCGGTGAGCGACCTGCTCACGGCGCCGGGTGCCCTCGCTCGTGCGCGCACGGCCGCCCGGGACGCGGCGAGCCAGCTACCCCACTGGGACGACGTCGTGGCTTGCTATCTCGACATCTTCCGTGCCGCGGCGCAGGTGCCAGACGCCATCGCTTGAGCCGGTCCGGCACTTGAGGTCACGCGACGAAGCGCACCCGATCAGGTGACGCCCGCAGCGGGAGTCAAGTCCGCCGACCCGCGGCCCCGACGAGTGGGGCATGCGATGTGTCCCCTTCTCGCCCCTGCGCCGGGGACTCACCACCGCAACTGCCATCGCCCTGCTGGCGGCACCCGGGGTGACCGGCCTTGCGAGCGCTGCGGACACCGTCGGCACAGCTGCCGTCGCCCCGCACTGGTCGTCGCTCGGTGAGCCCGGCGTGGGCGGGCGCGTCGAGGCGCTCACGGTCAGCCCATGGGACGGCCGGACCATGCTGGTCGGTGGCGACATGCTCGGCGTGGGAGTCTCCGACGACCGCGGAGCCCACTGGACCGGCAGCACCGGGCTTCCGTCGTACGAGATCAACTCCTTCACCTGGCACCCGACCCGCCGCGGCGAGGTCTGGGCCGGCACGATGAGCGGTCCGGTGGTCAGCCTCGACTCCGGCCACACCTGGACCAGTCGTCGGGTCGGCCTGCCCGCCACCTCCTGGGGGTCCTACACCGCGCCGGTCCAGAAGGTCCTCGTCGACCCCGCCGACGTGAGCCACCTGCTGGCCGCCGGCGGCTCGGCCCGCGGCTGGGGCTCACCCGGCAGCCCAGCCTGGGGTGCGCTGTGGGAGAGCCACGACGACGGGCAGACCTGGGCATCGCGCGGCGGCGTGGCCCCGGACGTCAGCGCAGCGAACGTCACGGACATCGCCTTCACGGGGCTTCCAGGGCAGCTCCTGGCCGTGGTGGCCGGGCATGGGCTCTACCGCTCCGACGACCTTGGCACCACCTGGTCCTCTGTCGGCGCCACCGTCGCTCCGCTCGGAGTGGACGCGGTCGCCGTCGACCCGCGCAACCCCGCGCGCTGGCTCGTTGGCGCCGACCACGGCACCGCTGGCCCCGCGTCGGCCGGGGGCATCTGGGTCACCGCCGACGCCGGGCGCAGCTTCACCGAGACCTCTGCCGGGCTCCCCCGGCACGACGACACGAGCCCTGCACGCTCGTCGTACGCGGCCATTGCCATCAGCCCGTCCGCGCCCGACACGGTCTTCGTCAGCGACCGTGGGTGGTGGTTCGCCGGGATCGACCGCAGCACCGACGGCGGCCGCACGTGGAGCCGGGTGCTGGCCTCCGGCAGTCTCGCCCTGCCCTACACCTCCGGGCTGGCAGCCAACGCAATTGCCATCGATCCCCACAACCCCGCGAGCGTGATGGCGGGCGGCGAGGAGTCCCTGCTGCAGAGCACCGACGGTGGTGACCGCTGGGCCGACGCCAGCTCCGAAACCGCCGGGCCCGGGAGCCGAGGGCGCGGCTACGGCGGCCTCTGCAGCTATGCCGTCCGCTTCGACCCGGTCCACCCAGCGCGGATGCTCATTGCGGGCATGGACGGTGGCAACGGCACCATGAGCACCGATGGCGGCACGAGCTGGAGCCGTCCGTTGCGAAGTTGGGACAGCTGGGGCGGGGCCTACGACGCAGCATTCGGTCCGGACGACACCGCGTATGTGCTGCTGGGGCAGTCCGGTGCCTTCAACGGGCTGGCCCACAGCACCGACGGCGGCGTGAACTGGCAGGTCACCGTCGGCAACGGGCTGCCGCCTCGGGGCTCCCGTGGGTCGCAGGACCCGGCTTCCGTCGTGGCACCGGATGCGCACACGGTGCTGGCCACCGTCTTCGGCTCCCTCTTCCGCTCCCCCGACGGCGGCTCGTCCTGGGAGACCGTCCTGCAGGGGACCGGTGCGTCCGGCCTCGCCGTCACCCCGGGGGGAGTGCTCGTGGTGACGAGCGACGGAGTGCGCCGCTCGACGGACGGAGGCCTCACCTGGCAGCCAATTGCCGCCAGCCCGGCGGCCCGCGGCGGCTTCTCCAGACTCAGCGTCGGGGCCGACGGGCGCGTCTGGCTCGCCTCCTGGCAGGGCAGCGCCGACGGGGTGTGGCGGATGGACTCCGGCGGCTGGGCCCGGGTCGACGCAACTCCCAGTGCCGAAGTTGCCGTCGACCCCACCGACCCGGCCCACCTGGTGGTGGTGAGCAGCGACCACCCCTTTCACGACGTGAGCCGTGGTGGTGTCCGCGAGTCCCACGACGGTGGCGCGAGTTGGTCCGACCTGAATGGTGACCTGCCCATGCTCCGAGTGGCGACGGTCGCCTTCGATCCCGCCACCAGGGGACGGGTAGTGATCGGTACCTTCGGTGGCGGATTTCTGCAGGCCATTCTCGCGACGACCGTTGATCCTGCGGCGGTAGTGGCTCCGCCGACAGCGGACTTGCCTGCGGTAGCTGCCCCCACGGCGGTAGCCCCACCGGTAGCGGCTGCGCCGGTAGTGGCGCCCACGGCGGTGGGCCTCTTAGCGGCTCCAGCTCCCCCGGCTTTCGCGGCACCCGCGGCTCCGACGGCAGCTGCGGCTCCTTCGCCGGCCGAGGCTGCTCCGACCTCCGCGCCCACCGCGGCACCCAGCTCAACCCCGCGACCGACGCCACCGAGGGTCAAGCGGAAGCCCAGGTCGCGATCGCACACACTGCCGGTTACCCACCGGGCCAAGCCCAAGGTGACCCGCGGTCGGGTGCAGGTCCGCCAGCGCGCCGGTGCTCTCCGGCGCAGCCCGACGTAGGAAGGTTCAGCGCGACCTCGACCTCGCGCGGCCGACGCCCCTCGGAGCCGACATGGACATGCCATGGACACGTTGGCTGAGCACACCACCATTGCCTCCCTTCGGCTACTCTTCCCGCACGACCAGTCGCACAGACAAGGGAGGCAGTATGGAGAACGGCACTTACGACCCGCCGGCAATCGTGGAGCTGGGTACCGTCGAGGAGCTGACGCTGGGCAACCAGACCGGCAACAACCTCGACAAGACGTTCCCGACCGGCACCCCCAAGGGGCAGCTGACCTTCAGCTGAGCCGCGGTGCGACGCCAGCCGGCATGCTCCACTGCCGGCTGGCGCGCTTCGTTAAGTCATGCGCATGCATGCGTGTTCGAGCGCTCAACCTTTGTCTCCCATAGAGTTGCACGCTGGCTTCCCGGTTCTCGGGGCTGGCGATGCATGCTCGCACGCCTTCTCGCGGCGTACGAGGGGGGGAGGGCGCGCGAGTCTCGAGGCGTTGTGCGCTCCTCGGGTGGAGAGTCCCACGTATGTGGCCTTTTCCGGTGGCCGGGACTCTTCGCTAGTGCTAGCAGTAGCTACTAGAGTCGCCCGAGCGGCCGGCCTCCCGGATCCCATTCCCATCACGCAACGGTGGCCTGGCCTCCCCGCCATGGATGAGTCGCCCTGGCAGGAGTCCGTCGTTCAGCACCTTTCCTTGCCCGAGTGGCGCGTGCTCGATCACGCCGTCGGAGACACCGAGCTGCTGGCGCCGGAGGCGCGCTCCAGCTTGCGACGCCGCGGCGTGCTGTTCCCCGCCATGACGCATCTGCGGGGTCCGCTCCAGCGTGTCGCGGCAGGTGGCCTGCTCCTGGACGGCGAGGGCGGTGACGAAGTGCTGGGCAGCCACAGGTGCACCGTTCTGCTACACCCCCGCGAGTTGCGTCGGCGACCGCGCGCCTGGGCCGAGGTCGCTCTCGACGAACTCAGCCCTCGTGTCGTACGCGCCCGCCGGGCGAACAACCAACCCACCCGACACGCCTGGTGGACGCCGCGGCTGGCCGACGCGGTGCTCCCCCGCCTGCTGGCCGACACGCTCGACCGGCCGTGGCGGTCGGACCACGAGATCCGCACGCTTGCCAGCAAGCGCAGCGCAGTGCTCGGACTCGGAACTCTCGACGCGGTCGACGCCGAAGCCGGGGTGCAGAGTCGCCACCCTCTCCTGGAGCCGGCGTTTCTGGCCGCCCTGGCGGCCGAGGGCGGTGCCCTCGGCTGGCCCAGCCGCACGGCCGTCACCGCGGCCCTGGCCGGCAGCGACCTGCCGGCGAACGTGGTTCATCGGCACGGCAAGGTGGAATTCAGCTCGGTGGCCTGGGGGCCGGCGACACGGGCCTTCGCCGACCGGTGGGACGGCCACAGCGGTGTCGACCCCGCGCTGGTGCACCCGGAAGCCCTGCGGGTGGAGTGGCTGTCGGAGCGGCCGCACCCGTCGACCGCCATGCTCGTGCAGTCGGCGTGGCTCGCGCAGGAAGGCGGCTGATGCGCTCCGCGCTTGCCCACGTGCGGACTCTCGCCGTGTTGCTGCTCGTCGAGGTCGGCATCCGGAGCCTGCCGCTCCCCCGGCTCTGCCGCCTGCTCGGGGTCCGGCTGCGCCCCGTCGGCGCGCCCGGGCCACAGCGGACCACGCCGCTGCCCTGGTGGGGGCGCCCTGGGGTCACGGCGACCGACCGGCTGCTGGCCCGCTGGCCCTTCGGGGACACCTGCCTGCGACGCGCCCTCCTCGTCGCCCACATCCTGCGACCACTCCATCCCGTCGTCTGCCTCGGCTTGCGCCGCCGCGGCGACGGCGTGATCGGGCACGCCTGGATCGAGGTCGACGGCCAGAGTCTCGACGGTGACCTCGCCGACGTACTCCCGCTGCTGGGGGTGGCTTGAGCGACGGCCTCGTCCTCGTGCACGGCCTGGTCATCGACAGCAGCATCCCCCTCCCCGGTGCCGGCGCCGCACCGGCCGCCGCCGCCGCCAGCGTCGACCTCACGCTGCGGCTCGGCGAGCCGGTGACAGTGGGCGGGGACCTGCCACCAGGGCGGCTCGTGGCGCTGTTGGAGCGCGGGGGGCGGCTCTGGCACGCGGTAGTGCGAGACGACGACGGATGGCTGGTGCGCTTCGGCGGTGCCGCCGACGTACGCCTCTCGGCCGACCTGAGCACCGCCACCGCGCACGTCGACCCGGACTTCTCCCTCGACCTCTTCGAGGTGCTGGCCAACGGCTTTCTGCTGGCCACCGTGCTGCAGTTGCGCGGCGACCTGGTGCTGCACGCCAGCGCGGTGCACACCACCGACGGCGCCCTCGCCCTCGTCGGTCACTCCGGCGTCGGCAAGTCCACCGTCGCGACCCTGCTCGCCCGCGCGGGCGCACCGCTCATCGGTGATGACGTCGTCCGGGTCGACGACCCTGGCGGCACCCCGCTGGTGCGGCGGGGGTCGGCCGAAGCCCGGCTGCGCCTCGCCGCCCGGGGGCTGGGCGCGGGACTCGAGGGAGTCCGCGAGACGGCGGACGACCGGCTGGCGGTGACGCCCCCCGTGGCGACCGGCGACCGGATCCTCCTGCGCGCCGTGCTCTTTCCCGCCCCGGACCGTGAGCACGACGAGGTCGAGGTGCGCCGGGTCGCCCCGGCCGACGCCCTGGTGCAGCTGCTGGCAAGTCCCCGGGTGCTGGGTTGGCTCGACCGGGGCGACCTCGCCCGCCAGCTCGGCCAGTGCGCCGACCTGGCCGGTCGGGTGCCGGCGCTGCGGGTGCAGGTGCCGTGGGGGCCGCCCTTCGCTCAGGACCTCGGTGCTCGGGTGCTCGCCGCCGTCCGCGGGCGTCTCACCGAGCGCGCCGGCTCCTCGAGCGCATAGCCGGCCGCCTGCAGCCGGAACAGCTCGGCGTAGGTGCCCCGGGCCCGCAGCAGCTGACTGTGGGTACCGCGCTCGACCACCCTGCCGCGGTCCAACACGAGGATGAGGTCGGCGTCACGCACGCTTGCCAACCGGTGGGTCACGAGAAGCACCGACCGGCCGGCCAGCAGCCCGCGGACATCGGCGAACAGCCGGGCCTCGGCTCGGGGGTCGAGCGAGGCGGTCGGCTCGTCGAGCACGACCAGGGGCGCGTCGCGGAAGTAGGCCCGGGCGAGCGCCACCCGCTGCCACTGCCCCAGGCTCAGGTCTTGGCCGCCGAACTCCGCGGAGAGCACGGTGTCCCAGCCGTCGTCCAGGCCGGCCACGACCTCCTCGGCCCCCGCCGCCGCCCCTGCCGCATGCAACCGGTCCGCGTCTCCGGCCGCCGACGCCCGGCCCAGCGTGACGTTGTCCCGCGCCGGCAGGCGATAGTGCAGGAAGTCCTGGAAGAGCACGGCCACCCGGTCGCGAAGCGCCACGCGCTCCGGCGCACCGACGAGCTCACCGTCCCAGCGAACTTCGCCCTCGGTCGGCGCGTAGAGCTGGGCCACCAGCTTCGACAGCGTGGTCTTGCCGGACCCGTTCTCGCCCACCAGGGCGATGACGGCGCCCGGCGGGATGTCGAGGTCCACCCCCACGAGCGCCGGCCCGCTCGCCCCAGGGTAGGTGAAGCAGACGCCGCGCAGAGAGAGCTGGGCGCTGTGGGCACCGGTGAGCGCCGCCGGCGCGGCCTCCGGGGGCGCGTCACCCTGCAGGTCCAGGAACGCGGCGAGGTCTGTGAGGAAGAGCCGGCTCTCATAGAGCCCGCTCGCGCTGCCGGCGGTGCCCTGGACCCGACCGGCGAGCAGACGGAGCGTGACGGCGGCCGTCGCGGCCTGCGCGACGGAGGCCTGGTGATCGGCCACCAACGCGACGAGCACGACGAGCGCGAGCGTGGACAGCACCGCGGAGGCGGCAGTGGCGATCACGGTGATCGTGCCGATCGCCCGCACGTGCTTGCGCAGCGCTGCGATGAAGCCGCCGTACACCGCGTCATGACGTCGCCGCAAGGCGCCCCCACTGCCGAAGGCACGCACTTCCTTCGCAGCGTCTCGCCGGGTGAGCAGCTCGGCGAGATAGAGCCGCAGTCGGTACGGCGGGGACTGCGCCACCGCGAAGGCGAACTCGCGTCTCGCCGTCAGCCGGGAGGCCACCACGAGTGGCAGCCCCGCGACCGCGACGAGCGGCAGCAACGTCCAACTCACCGACAGCAGGACGCCGATGAGCCCGACACTGGCGACGGAGTTGCCGACCAGGCTGATGAGCGCGGTCGTGGTGGCGACCGGCTTGTCCAGTGCGTGGTCCTGGACGCGCTGCAACCGGTCATAGAAGGCCGGGGTGTCGAAGGACTCCAGCGGCACCCGTTGCCCGACATCGAGCAGCCGGCCCCACACCTCCCGGCTGACCAGCTCGCCCAGCAGGCGCTGCAGCCGCGGGAGCACGGCCGTCGCGACGCTGGAGGTGGCAGTCGCCAGGGCCAGCAGGGCCAGCGGGACGACGACCGGCCGCACACTCGCGCCGGGCCGGTCGAGACGGAGCACCACATCGAGCACGCGCTTGAGCACGAGCAGCTGCACGGTGGCGAGGACGCCCGCCAGCAACTGCAGCGTCAGTGCGGTCGCGGCGAGCCGGGGGGCTGCGCGCACCACGAGCCGCAGCGCTGGGCCGACGACGCCGGCGGTCTGCCGCGGTCGACGGAAGGCCCCGCTCACCGATCGGTCAGCAGCTCCCGGTCGCGGAGCGACCGGAGGAACGCCGCCACGTCCGCGCGGGCCCGGTCGTCGTCGAGCGAGTACGCCGCCCGGAGCTCCGACACGAGCGTGCCCTCGTCCGCGCCGCCGAGCAGTCCGTGCCAGAGCAGGGCGGCACTGGCGTTCAGGCGCAGGTAGCTCGCCGAACGAAGGTCCAGTACGACGATGTCGCCGTCGACCTCGCGCCAGGCGACGTCCGCCTCGCGCAACCGCGTCGCCGGCCCGCCCTCGGCGCTCATGAGTTCAGCATGCCCCGCGCGTGCCGCTGCGACGCCAGCTCGGGTCAGTAGGCGCCCTGGCGACGCAGCACCGCCGCCACGGTCTTGGCGAGGATCTGCAGGTCGAGCGCGAGCGTCCAGTTCTCGACGTAGTGCAGGTCGAGCCGGACGGACTGCTCCCACGTGAGGTCGGCCCGGCCGCTGACCTGCCACAGGCCGGTGAGGCCGGGCTTGACCAGCAGGCGGCGGCGTACGTCGTCGCCGTAGCGCGCCACCTCGCTCGGCAGCGGCGGCCGCGGCCCGACGAGGCTCATGTCACCGCGCAGCACGTTGAGCAGCTGCGGCAGCTCGTCGAGCGAGAAGCGTCGGAGGACCCTGCCAACGCTGGTGACGCGAGGATCGCCCCGGATCTTGAAGAGCACGCCACCGCCATGGACGTTGTCGACCCGCAGCGTGTCGAGCCGCTGCTCCGCGTCGATGTCCATCGACCGGAACTTCAGCAGCGTGAAGGTCGAACCGTTGGCACCGACGCGCGTCTGCCGGAAGAGCGCCGGCCCGGGACTCGTCAGGCGGACCAGCACGGAAATGAGCAGCAGGAGAGGGGCGCCGAGGAGGAGGGCGAACGCCGCTGCGCTGCGATCCAGCGTGGCCTTCATGACGCGCCGGGCGCCGGCCAGCTCGGGCTCCTCGACGTGCAGCAGCGGCAGTCCCGCCACCGGGCGGATGTGGATGCGCGGCCCGGTCACGTCGGTCAGCGACGGGGTGACGACGAGGTCCACCCCGGAGCCCTCGAGCTGCCAGGACAGCCGCCGGATCTGGTCCTGGCCCAGCCGGCTGTAGGCGGTGACGATGAGCGTGTCGGCACCGGTGCGCCGCAGACCCTCGACGGCTCCCGCCGTGTCGGCGACGACGGGCACGCCCTCGATGCTGCGGCCTTGCGCGCCGTCCACGCAGACGCCCGCCAGCCGGAAGCCAGCGCCGGGCTCGCGGACGAGCTGCCGCTGCAGCTCGGCCACGGAGCGCTCGCTCCCGAGGGCCAGCACGGAGTGGGTGCAGCGCCCCTTCGCCCGCTGGCTGCTCAGCACCTGGCGGGCCACGAGGCGGCCGAGGAGCGTGAGGCCGAGCGCCAGCGGGAAGGCGGTGAAGACATAGCCCCTGGCAAAGTCGATCTTGCCGGCGTAGGCGACGCCGGCGACGACCGCGAAGAGCCGCAGCGCACCGTCGAAGACGCGCTTGTATTCCTCGCTGCCGACCCCGAGGAAGCGCGGCTCATAGGCACGGGTGAGCGCCACCGCGGCGCACCAGGCGAAGGGGAAGGCCAACGTGCCGACGAGGTAGGGACCACCGTCGCGCCCGAACCGCGCCGCGAGACCGACCAGGGCCGCCACGAAGGCGAGTCCGAAGTCGAGCCCCACCAGGACGACGACCAGCCGGCGCAGCCACCCCGGCAGCGACCGCGGCGCCAGCCGCGCGGGCGCGATGCGCGCATCCGAGTCGTCGGCCCAGGACGCGGGGACGGACGGGAGCGTCATGCCGGCGGCCCGCAGCGTCCGCCACCGCGGACGGCTTCGCGTGCCGACCGAGGTCGGCCCACCCGCCGGAAGCTCACGCATCACGCCCCCTTCTCATGAGTGCGGCTCTGGATACGACGTCTCGGGGTACGGCGGTGCGGGCGCCTGTGTCATGGTGGAACCTCCAGTCGCCCCCCGTGTGTCGCCGTTGTCTCTCCGGTGTTACTTCGACCCCCGGGGCCCCTTCCCTGCCGGGTTCTTTGTCGGCGGGGGAGATAGCAGGGCGAGCAGCAGGGGGGCCGCTTCCTCCGCCTCGCCGCGGGTCCCCCGCACTCCGGCGGCGCCGCTCGCGGCGGCGGTCACCGCGGCCAGGACCGCCCTCGGCCGGGTGCGAGCCGGCACCGTGTTCTCGAGCATTGCCAGCGCAACCTGACCCGGAGACGACGGCTGCACCGCCCAGCCGGCCCCGCTGTCGTGCTGCAGAAGTGCGACCAGCGTCACCTCGGCGCTGCCGCTCCCCACCCTGCCGCCGAGCTCGGTGGCAGGCACCCGCCTGGACGGCCCGGGCGCCTCCCCGCTGCGCGGGCGGATGGCCAGCGGCCGCGCGTAGGGCTGCACGCGGCCGTCGGGACGCAGCACGGCGTACTCGTCACTCCAATAGGTCGCGCCCGCGCGCACGAGCGCTGCCGTGAGCGTGCTCTTGCCGGCCAGGGTGCGACCCGGCAGGAGCAGCGCCCGCCCCGCCACGGCGACGCAGCCCGCGTGCACGAAGACGTGCCGGCGGGCGTGCTCGGCGAGCCAGAGCTCAAGGTCGGACAGCAGCGCCTCCGCCGCGGTGACCGGATCGGGCAACGCGCCGGTGACCACCGCACCCTCGTCGTGGGCCACCTCGAATCCCCCGGCGCCGCCCGTCACCCGCCAGGTGCGCTCGGGCCGCCTGCCGCTCACGAGGCGGGCGCCGAAGGGCAGCCGCTCGC
>JAABUT010002803.1_pt1 | contig 15980 bp, 17 predicted proteins | sample 5559281 | NCBI WGS metagenome assembly JAABUT01 (sample SAMN10711880, study PRJNA513359) | rock metagenome | isolation source: Antarctica rocks | place: Antarctica: Victoria Land, Ricker Hills nord | collected 2016-01-04 | reverse complement strand
ACGTTTTCGCCCAAAGCTTTTTGCCGCACTTCATCTGTAAAAGCTTTGGCTGTTTTATAGTTAACGTCGGCATCCAGCATCGCTTTACGGATTTCTTTCATGGTTTCGGCCACGTTGATTTCCGTGATCGAACCTTGTCCTTTTAAAACCTTGAATGCGCGGTCGAGTTTATCCGAAAGATTATCAAACATCTTTTTAAATCAATTTAAATGGAACACAAAGTTAGGGTTTTGAAGCTATCTATGCCAGCAGAATTAATTAAACTATAATACATAGAGCCTGTTTAAATTTTGTCCGATTTCTTTTGGATGCTTCTTTTATCACCTAAAAAACATGAAATTTCAATGCTCTTTTTATCGGTATAAAATTCACACAAAATTTACAGGCATTAAAGAAGTACGATGGGTATTTTTGATATAAATTTTTATGACTATCCGGAATTAATACCAAGTGGTTCCTAAAGCTGCTACAACCAGCCTGTCGAACAATTTATCACCAAAGTATCTTCGGTTAAATTTATAACAGAACTCATCAAGATAGTTCTGTACAAAGTTATTGTTGATGCCATTATGGTGGTTACATAAAAGTACTTTCTTGGCATTGCTTATTGTCCTGTTTACCCAGGGAAAAAGCTTGGCTGCTTTCTTTTTGTCCGGTTCAACAATAACGGCATGGTTTGCCAGTACCTCTTTAAGTTTATTGTATCCCCTGTACCCATCTGTTTGGGCACTTGTACCCGCCTTAACATCCTTTTTTATGGTTTCATTGATGCTGGAAGCTTTCAAATCTTCCATTACCTTCATCTTCAAATAACCTACTTTTCTATCGGGTTTTCCTTTTTTGGGACCTTCTTTTGAAGGTTTTGATTCGACCATAACCAATACTTTAGTCTGTTTTTCACTTCCACGGCCCCGTTTATGGCCCTTGTTATCTCCGGAGGCTGTCTTTTGCTTGTTGGTGGTGGTTGCCCCTTTGTCAGCTACGCGTTCAAAAAAGCCTTCGTCTATCTCAATATGACCAGATAGCTGATAGGCATCGCCCCGCTTGCCCATAATGCGCCTGATTTTGTGCATCATATACCAAATCGGTTCATAACGTTTATGCCCGATCAGGCGTTGCATTTCTAAAGCTGAAAACCCTTTTTTGGTCACACTCATTAAATGGATGGCCATCAGCCAGTAACGGATAGGAAGATTGGTGTTTTCCATCACTGTTCCGGCACGTAGGCCTTGGCGGCTGTGGCACTTTTTGCATTCAAATTTTAGGTCCCCCTTTCGAAAATAATGTTCGGTATGGCTGCATTTCTTGCATTTCAAACCCATAGACAGGCGTTTTGTCTTAACCGCTTCTATACAGCCCAGTTCGTCCGGGTAGGTTTTTGTGAAATCATCTAAATTCATTCGATATCCGTTTTATCCCTAAATTTAATCATTATTTATACATGGTACAAATTGCGGACAGTCATATAAATTTAACCAGGCTCTAAAAAACAATTTTAAGAAATTTACTTTATGATTAAATACTTTTTATCAGGATAACAGGATAAATTGATATGAATAAATTAATTATACTAGTTCTGTTGATGATTTTAGGCATAAAAGCTGATGCGCAAAATGCTGACAGTTTAAAATTAAAAGTATTTATAGATTGCAGAACAGGGTGTGATATTAATTTTATTAAGACTGAAATTCCGATTATTGATTTTGTGTTAGACCGGCTTGCTGCGGATGTCCACATTCTTGTTACCACTCAGCCTATCGGAAGCGGAGGCAAACAATATCAATTGAATATTTATGGACAACATCGGTATAAAAATATTAGCGACACGCTTACTTTTGCCACAACCGCTAATGCCACAGCTTCAGAAACCCGACAAAAACTATTGCAGTATTTGATGCTTGGCTTGTCTCCCATGGTAGCAAAAACGCTTTATTCCAAAACAATTAAAATAACCATGAAAGATGAGGCAAGCACTATGGCCGTACTTACCGAAACTTCTAAAAAAGATAAATGGAATTTATGGGTTTATAACGTTTCGGCAAGCGGTAATGTAAGTGCCGAACGGATTTATAAAAACAATGTGTTGAGTTCAAATTTTTCTGCCGATCGTATCACTAACAAATTAAAGGTACATTTTAACCTGAACGGCAACTTACGAAATTCTATTTTTAATTACGACACTGTTAAATATACCGTAAAAAATACAGATTACAACTTTTACCATTACCTTTCAAAGTCTTTTAGCCCGCATTGGAGTTTTGGTTACCAAACAAGTCTTTCTAACAATACTTTTAACAACATTAAACGTGCGCTATATTTTGGCCCGGCCATTGAATTTAATGTTTTTAAATATAAAGATGTAAACGACCGGTTTTTTGTTCTCCGTTATGGCCCTGACGTTACCAATAATCATTATTACGACACTACTATTTTTAATAAACAAAAAGAAACAATTTATGGCCAGCGGTTTTCGGCAGCAATTATTTTAAATAAAAAATGGGGGACTTTTAATACCGGTATTTATTACCGTAATTATTTGCAAAACAGCAAGCTAAGCTCAAAAGGTATAAATGTCCAGGCTAATGTAAAAGTAACAGGCAGCCTCACTTTTTTTGTAAATATAGATGCCAATATCATACATGATCAGTTAAATCTGGTAAAAAGTGGAGCAACAGAAAAAGAGGTATTAACCAGACAGCGACAATTGGCATCTAATTATAACTATAATACTTCTTTCGGGTTAAATTTTAGATTTGGTAGTATCCTGAACAATTTTGTTAACCCGAGCTTCCGGAGCTACCATGGTTTTTAATTTTTCTTAAATTTCCCCCCTGATTGCGCAACTGCCTAAAAATTGAAACAGGGCAATACTCCGGAGGCACCTAAGGAAACCCATTAATTTTGTAACCAAAGGGCATACTTCTTTTAGCACCTTAAAATTAGCATCAATAATCTGCAAAAAAGAAAAAACGTACTTCTACCGGTAATAAGGAAACTTATAGGTGATGCCCAACGCCAAACTCTGATAAGCCTGGATGCGGTGCGAGGTATTAGGATCGTAAAGTAGTGTACCGATTATACTTACGTTTACCAGTCGGTTTACTTTAGCTGTGAGCGTGCCGTCGATACGGTGCGTCATATTCAGCGGTGTATCATACGGAACAAAAATGAGGTATCGGGTTTTTAAATTGATATTTTGGGCGATGTCTTTATCGAAGTTAGAAACGAGCTGGAAAGCCAGCTGATTTAACACATGCCTGCCGTAGCGCACGCCGTAAACAGTTGCCGTATCGCTTGGATAAACGGAATTACTGAGCACAAAAGTTTGCCGCGCCGTACCCGTACCAAAACGTATACTGAAATAAGTTACCGGTTTATACTCAAAACCGATGGATTCTGTAAGATAGCCCGGTGCCAGAAATCGTGAAATAAGCACCGGTTTCACAGTAACATCACTGGAATAAGTGAAACCCTGATCAAACTGCGATTCAAAACTCAGGGAGCCGTAAAAATCCCAGTGCTTGGAAAAGTTGATGGATACTTTATTGTCCCAAAAAATCCGGTCGTTGGTTTTGCGTTCTACCTGGCCCTGGTTTTTTACTTTTCCATATAATAAAATCAGCTCCGAAGTAAAATCTTTCCCGTCGTGGTTGTACTCGGTTTTATAATCAAAATTTGTCCCGATGGCGATGGAACTCACGCCGCCGGCACTCCAGTTATTGCTGAAAGCAGATTGATTGAGGTTGAAGCCGAAAAGTACGTTGTTGCGCCAATAACTCACTTTATAATCCAGCCCCGGAACCGGAATGTACTCCGGACGAAGGCTTAAAGGCTGCAACCGGACGGGCAAAATATTGCGGCCGGGTTCTATCCGGAAACGGTTTAAAAGGTTTGTGTCGATTTTTACAGAATCCAGCCGTATCCTGATGGAATCTTTTCTGAGCGAATCCATCTTTAATGAATCCCGCCTGATCGTATCTCTTACCTGGGCATCGGCACGATGAAAAAACAGTGCTAAAAGAAGTATCAACCAAAAAGCTGGAAGCTTGTGCATATTGAGCAAAGAAAAGCAAAAATGATTTTTTTCAGAAGAGATTTTCATTTTTTAACCTAAAACTAATGCTGATTTTTTAAATATTTCCGCCAGGAAAAAAGCTTTCTGCGCTTTAAATAATCCGGAAAAGCGTCGTTGGCATACGCTTCGCGCTCAAAAATAATATTTATGTAAGCTTCGTGATGATCGCTGTAAATCATCGTTCTGTTGTACAAATAATTGAGCAGGTAAAAGAGGTAAAACGGGATCACCAATAACTCCAATTGCTGGCGCAGGTGGATGATTTCGTGCCGGATCATCACTTTATCAAACCTGGATTTTTCCAATTTCACCAAAATAAAAGGAAACAACGCCATGCCGTTTGCACGCAGCGAAGGAACCACAATTACAGGATAACGCCACTTCATTTTTCGGGCTGTAAAGGTGGCAGATAATAGGCGGACGGATTGCGCCGGAAACGGTTGTAGCAGGATTTGATGTAAGCAATAAAATCATAATCATTCAGCAGCACAACCATGTTATAATCAGGCCGATAGCGATACATAAAACTGCTGAGGGGATTCCCTTTTAAACCCGTAACGGAACCTACCGCAATGCGGTTAAAACGGGCATCCACAATCTGCGCTTTATAATCCCGGTCAATAATTTCGCGCAGTTTGCTGGCATTGCGGCCGCGGCGGCTTAGCAGGTTGTAAATCGCATCAATGCCAATTCCGGCACCGTTGCTGCCCACCGTCAGCAAATCTTTATTAGCCAAAGCACCGTAAACTTTGTTGAACTCATGTTTGTTTTCTTCCAGTTTTTTTTGCGCGCTCAAAGCACTGTCTCTGATAGTTACCTCACGCAAAACAATGCTGGATCGTTTTAAATAAACCGGAAGCGTTTGCAAAGCAATAATTTTGACGGTATCATTAAAATAACCGGTTTTGGAAAAGATCAGCAAATCATTTATACGAACAGAAATAGTAAACTCGCCTTTCAAATTATTAAAAATATTTGCTTTGGTGCGAAGATTGCTAACCAGAACCCGTGCAATCCGCTCTTTGGTGGCTTGATCAAAAACGATTCCCTGGATCTGCTTTTCCTGTGCACGCAAACGCTCAAAAAGGAGTAAAAAACAAAATCCGCACAGCAAATATTTCAGCATTCTACCACAAAACTACTTTACAATTTTGAGACTTTGCAGCACCTTAACAATAATTAACTTTAATGTGCGATGATGAGTTGCTGACCGATTTTGATATTGTCTTCACCCATCATGTTCAGTGCTTTCAGTTCATCCACACTCAGGCCAAAACGCTTTGAAACGTTGTACAGCGTATCGCCTTGTTTTACCTGATAAGTTTTGCTGTTGCTGATTGGTAAAGCCGGAGCTGTCACTAGTTTTGAAGGCGGTTGTGCGTGCTGTAAAGAATCTTTGCTTGGTTTACCAATGTTTTTATTGATTTGCGTGAGCACCCGGTCTTCACGTTTAATTTTCTGGTAATCAGTTTCGCCCATGTCATACTGGTCCAGGTTGTATTTTTTGATCAAACCGATAATCAGCTGCGGATATTGCGGGTTGGTTGCATAACCGGCAGATTTTAAGCCATAAGCCCAGCCTTCATAATCGTTTTTGTCCAGTTCGAACAAAGCTGCATAACGTTTTCTTTTTAAAAACTCAGAATGATCGCGGAAAGAGCTTTCCGGATTATCATAAACCCGGAAACAATCGTTGATTTTATCATCATTTTTGAAGTAGGACTTGCCTTTCCAATCCGAAGTGCATTTGATGCCAAAATGATTGTTGGCCACCACCGCCAGTTCGCCGTTACCATTGCCGGATTCGAGCAAACCCTGTGCTAAAGTAATGCTTGCCGGGATGCCGTAAATGTTCATTTCCTGTACGGCAATACTACGGAAACGATCTATATATTGCGGAACGCCGCCAAAAGTAGTGTATTGGGCGATAGCATCTTTATTAATTTTTTGGATGGATTTGTTATTTTTCTCAGCCTGATGATTGGTGATTCCGTTTTTGCGGGAACTACAGGAAGCCAGAATTAGCAGCGCACAAAAGAATGCCCATTTTCTATACATAAAAAAAGTATTACGGGGGCAAATATAAATTGTTTCGGAAAACAGGAGAGGAGCGAAAGTTTTAATTAAAAAATTTATTGGTCATCCGGATCAGGTTTTTCGTCCAGATTATTTAAACTAAATTTTTTGATGAGCGAAAGTACCTGGGAAGACCATCTGCCGCTGCTGGCATAACCACCGCGCTGGATACCTTTTGCCCAGCCTTTGTAATCAAAAGAATCAAATTTATCGGCCAGATGGCTAAACTGTTTCCGTTCAGACATCATCCGTGCAAAATCTTCAAAAGATTCTAAAACAGAATCGTATGTTTTGTAAGCATTTCTTCCTTTCATGCCAAACTGGTTGTTTGATTTTCTTGCCAGTTTGCTGTTTCCGCTGGCAGATTCATGCATAGCAATGGCTAAAGTTATGCTGGCCGGGATGCCGTAATCGTGCATGATACTTATGGCAGCATCTTTGTACTTTTCAATGTAAGACTTTGGGGTGTTTTGGGCTTTTGCAAAAAAACAGGTAAATAGTAAGGATAAAAACAGTATTAATTTCTTCATAATTCTTTTTTTCGGATGATCATCAGTCCGTCCCGAATTGGAAGGATCAGGTTTTCTACCCGTTGGTCAGCAGTTATTTTGTTATTAAATTCCCGAAGCAAAACCACATCTTTTTCCTGAAATTCAGGATCTGATATTTTTCCTTTTCGTAAAATATTATCTACTATAATTAAGCCTCCGGGCCTAATAATGTCGACTATAAACTCATAATATTTATAATTATTGCGTTTATCAGCATCAATAAACGCAATATCGTATATTTTCTGCAATAATAAAGGGAAAATATCAAAAGCTTCTCCAATATATAAATGGATTTTCTCTTCAAAACCAGCAGTTTTAAAGTTAGATTTTAACAAGTTTTCCAGTTCTGGGTTCACTTCTATCGTATCAATTTTGCCGTTTTCTGCCAATCCTTCAGCCAGACAAATAGTTGAATAACCGGTAAAAGTTCCGATCTCTAAAATTAATTTAGGTTGAAGCAATTTGCTGAAAAAACTCAATAACCTGCCTTGATAATGGCCGGAAATCATATGTGGCCGCAGCACTTTCAAATGCGTTTCGTGTGCGATTTTTTGTAAAATTTCGGGTTCCGGTTCGCAATGGTTTTCCAGATAGGTTTGCAGCAAAGAGTCCGGCATGTCCATCCGGCAAAGGTATTCTTTTTGAAATAGTAACCAGCTTGTCGGTTTTTTCGGGCAGATGCTTCTTTTATCGGTTGTTTTTTTCGAGGTAAGATTGTAAAATAATAATGGCAGAAATCGTATCGATCCGGGATTTATCCTGACGGTCAGTTTTTTTCATTCCGCTTTGTGCTATTACTGCTGAAGCCATTTTTGAGGTGAAACGCTCGTCCATCATCTCCACCGGAACCAACGGAAAATTCTTTTTTAAAATCGTTACAAAACCTTTGATCATCGGTGCAGATTGCGATGGCGTTCCGTCCATTTGCTTGGGTTCGCCAACCACAAATTTCTCTACTACTTCTTTTACGAGGTATTTTTTAAGGTATTCTATTAGGTCTTTTGGATGAACGGTTTCCAGTCCGGTTGCAATAATTTGCAAAGGATCGGTTACGGCAATACCGATGCGTTTGGTGCCGTAATCAAAAGCCATAATGCGGGGCATACTGTTTTTATCGGGTTAAATTTAATGTCGGTGCGAAGGCAAATCTGTAAATCGCGCATCAAATATATCATCTGCCACGTTATCCAGTGGTATTTATCTCCCAACAAATCCTTAATATGAACCGTGTTAGAGAGAAAGAAATCCTTATCTTTTTATTAGAATCTTTGAGAACAGATTGTTAAACACATTAGTTAAATTTGTAAAAAATCGATTATGGCACCCGTAACCATTCGTCCTAAAGACCAAAAACAATGGAATGCGCTGAAAATTATTTTGGAGGCAATGAACGTACCTTTTGAAAGAGAGGAAGAAAGCCTATACAATCCAGCGTTTGTAGCTAAAATTAGAAAAAGTGAAGAGCAGATCAAAGAAGGGAAAGTTAACCGTGTTGAAAAAGCAGATTTGCAAAGCTTTTTGGGTATAGAATGAGTTTACTGTTAGATTTCTCCGATCAAGCTATTGAAGATGTTGCTTATCATAAAAAGTCTGGCAATAAAGCAATCTTAAAAAAGCTGTTTATATTATTGGATGAGATTACTGAGCATCCGTTTACAGGAACAGGAAAACCAGAAGCCTTAAAACATAATCTTTCTGGCAAATGGTCGAGAAGAATCAACCAAGAGCATAGACTAATCTACGAGGGTTTTAATAATTACGTTATTATCCATTCACTCAAAGACCATTATAACTAATTTAAAATCAAAAGCCATTATTCTGGGCATACTGTTTTTATAAGGTAAAAATTAGCATTTGCGTTGAAGCTGAATTTATAAAGCGTACAGCAAATGTATCACCTGCAAAGCTTTTCAAAAGCATAATCTCAATACTAATTCTTAATTTTCAACGATGCAGTTTAAAGAAATCGTAGGACAGGAAACCATTAAACAACGGCTCATTGCCACCGTAAAAGAAAACCGGGTGAGCCATGCACAACTTTTTTTAGGGCCGGAAGGTTCTGGAAGTTTAGCGCTTGCTGTGGCTTATGCGCAATATATTTCCTGCGAAAATAAACAAGAAAATGATTCCTGCGGAGAATGCAATTCCTGCCGGAAATACCAGAAACTGGTGCATCCGGATTTGCATTTTTCATATCCGTTTTTTGCAAAACATAAAGACAATACCGCGCTTACTTTTGTGGATCAGTGGCGCAAAGCTTTCCTCAAAAATCCTTATCTAAATTTGGATGAATGGCGCACTTATCTGGAAGCAGAAAATAAACAAGCCAACATCAATATTGCCGAATGCCATCAGATTATCCGGAAATTAAGCTTTAAACCATTTGAATCAGAATACAAGATCCTGATTATGTGGCTGCCGGAATATTTGGACAAAGAAGGCAATACGCTTTTAAAAATTATTGAAGAACCGGCTCAGAAAACGCTTTTCCTGTTAGTTGCCGAGTCGCAGGACGATATTTTAAACACGATACTTTCCAGAACGCAATTGGTGAAAATTCCTGCTTTAAAAGATGCAGATGTGCAGGCTTACTTAGAGCAACATCATCAAACGGAGCATCTGGCTGCACAAATTGCCTACCTCAGCAATGGAAACCTGACTGCTGCACTGCATATGATCGCCCGAAATGACAGCAGTTACCATGAACTTTTTGCGCGCTGGCTGCGGCTTTGTTTTACCAATGATGGTTTAAAGCTGATCGATTTTACAGAACAATTGGCCAAGCTCGGCCGGGAAAACCAGAAGAACTTTTTGCAGTACGGCATGTGTTTTATCCGCGAATGCGGAATGCTGATTTCCGGTGCCGGAAGCTTGGTCCATCTGCCAGAAAAAGAATTGGTAGTAGCCCAAAATATGGCAGCCAAAGTTTTAACGATGGCAATGGTGGAAGTAATTGCAGATGAGCTGGACAAAGCGCATTACCACGTGGAGCGGAATGCCAACCCAAGAATTTTATTTTTAGATGTATCTTTGCAATTGGTCAAAATATTAAAATTTAAAACGTTCCCGCAAGGGACTCAACATATATTGTATTAATCATGGGATGTGGAAGTTGTTCAACAGGCGGATGTGCGCCTGCCGGCTGCAAAAGTAACGGCGCTTGCCTTACAAATGGTTGCAGCAAATTAGATGTTTACGATTGGCTTTCCAACATGGATATGCCTTCCAGTTATAAACCTTTTCAAGTAGTAGAAGTAAAATTTAAAGGCTCACGCAAAGATTTTTACCTCAATACAGATAATATTTATTTAGAAAACGGCGAACTGGTGGTTACCGAAACCACAACTGGTGGTTTTGATGTCGGCCACGTTTCCATCACCGGCGAATTGGTGCGGATGCAGCTCGTAAAAAAGCATGTAAAAGAAGTAGATGTCACCAAGAAAATCTTCCGGAAAGCAACGCCATCAGATGTAGATAAATGGAAAGCGGCCAAAGAGCAGGAGTGGGAAACGATGCATCTTGCACGAAAACTGGCTTTGGACCTGAACCTTTCAATGAAAATCAGTGATGTGGACTATCAGGGCGATAAAACCAAAGCTACTTTTTATTATACAGCAGAAGGAAGGGTTGATTTCCGGGAATTGATTAAAAAAATGGCTGAAGCTTTTCGGATCCGGATTGAGATGCGCCAGATTGGTATGCGTCAGGAAGCGGGCCGTTTAGGCGGAATTGGTTCCTGTGGGAGAGAACTTTGTTGTTCTACCTGGCTGACTGATTTTAAAACGGTTTCTACGTCGGCGGCGCGTTATCAAAATCTTTCATTGAATACTTTGAAACTGGCCGGACAATGCGGCAAGTTAAAATGCTGTTTAAACTACGAGCTGGACAGTTATATGGATGCTTTGAAAGATATTCCGGATGATGTGCATATTTTGCGTACCGAAAAAGGCGACGCACGTCTGCAAAAAACGGACATTTTTAAAAAGCTGATGTGGTTTAGCTATCCGAAAGAAGAAAACTGGGTTCCGGTACCGATTAAACACGTTCGGGAAATCCAGGTCATCAATAAAAGCGGCGAACTGGTTTCGGATCTGGGTGAAAGCAAAGCGATAGATGTAAATGCCGTTAAAGCTTTTGATTATGAGAACGTTGTCGGCCAGGATAGTTTGACCCGATTGGATGAACGTTCTGCCAATCGCAACAAAAAGAACAATAACAATCGCAACAAACCAAAACCAGTTACTGAAGCCGGACAAAAACCGATAGCACAGGTTACAAAAGCGGTTACGCAAAATGTGCCGGTAAAAACAGCACAGCCAAATAATCCGGAGAATCCAGCAGAAGAAACCGCGCGGGAAGTAAACCCAAACCGCAGGCACCACCGCAGAAACCGGCCAAACCGCAACCCGAACAATCAAAATAATCCGGATCAAACCAACAATCCCAAAGCAGAATGATCAAGGTAAAACTGTTTTTCAATACTGTTTTTATCGGTCTTTTTTTGGTGCTGACAGCTTGCAACGAGCCGGGAACTTTGCTTGATCAGAGCACCGAAATCAGCAATCATAACTGGTTTTACAGCAATAAAATAAAAACGGAAGTCAAAATTATAGATACTTCCGTTCCGTACAATCTATATTTCAACTTACGCCATTCTGCTGATTACAAGTATTCCAACATCTTCATTCTCGTTCATGAAACCAGTCCCGATCATCAAACCAAAACCATTCGATACGAATTCAAATTGGCCAATCCGGACGGCGAATGGCTGGGCAATGGTTCCGGCAATTTGTACAGTTATCGCTTAGCATTAAAAACGAATTACCGCTTTCCTATCAAAGGAACCTATGTGTTTACGATTGAGCAAAATATGCGTGATAATCCTTTGAAAGAGGTTTCTGATGCGGGTTTAAGAGTGGAAAGGGCGAAGTAACTTATGAATTTTAAAGCTGTAATCTTTTAAAACGAGCGTAAAAAAATCAAATTTTTACCCTCGTTTCTTTTTGGAAGGTAATAATTGCCCTCGTTGTTATCCATTTTTATTTCATTTATTTAGATAAAAGATTATTCACAAAATGGACTTGAGATTAGAAGTCGAGTTTAGCAAAACCGAGTTAACAGCAAATATTGATTCACTCAAAAATCAAATTGATCAATCGCGTCCGCTTTCCCAGGAAATTGAAGATAAAGTGATGCAGAAACTGCGTTTAGAATGGAATTATCATTCTAATGCAATCGAAGGAAACCGCTTAAATTACGGCGAAACAGTTAGTCTTTTAATGTATGGCATTACCGCAAAAGGTAAACCTTTAAAAGATCATTTAGATATTCAAGGACATAATGAAGCTATTAATTTTCTGTTTGATTTAGTAAAAGATAGTGATGAACGTAATATTACAGAATCTGACATTCGTGCGCTGCATGAAAAGATTTTGGTAAAACCTTATGATTCTCCGGCTCAAACTGCGGATGGAAAGCCAACCAAAAAGTGGATTACTTTAGGCGAATATAAAAGTTCTCCAAATCACGTAAAAACTGTAACAGGAGAAACTCATTTTTACGCTTCTCCTGAAGAAACGCCTGCAAAAATGCAGGAATTGATGGATTGGTACAAAGAAGCCAATCAGAATAAAGAAATTCATCCTCTAATCTTAGCGGCTCTTTTTCATTATAAGTTTGTTGCGATCCATCCTTTTGATGATGGTAACGGCCGTTTATCACGTATTTTAATGAATCTGATTTTGATGAGAAACGGTTTTCCGCCAGTCGTAATTAAAATGGAAGACCGACAGGTTTATTATTCCAATTTAAGTCTGGCTGATAATAGAAATTACTTTCCTTTTATAGAATTTATCGGTGATTATTTAGCCACTTCTTTAAACTTATATCTCAAAGCAATTGGAGGCGGAGATATTGATGAACCGGAAGATATTGATAAGGATATTGCACTGTTTAAGTTGGAATTGCAGAATAAAAAACCAGTAAAAGAAAATATACTTAATGCACGAAAAAGAATAATCACAAGTGAAATAGAACCAATCTTAAAAAGAATTATTTTAAAAACATCAATGTTTGAAGAATTATTTTCTGCTAGTTCTTACTCAATAATTTTTATGGAAAATTTATATTTTGAGCATAATTTATTTTCCTATAAAACTGAAACTTTAAATGACGTTGTCAACTTTTTAGATGAAGAATCTTCAAAATTTTTCACTTTTAAAATAACCTTTAAAGAATTTAAGACTGTTGATCTAAATATAAACTTTAATGTCTTTGAAAATATTTTTATTTACTTAAATGAAGATAATTTTGGATTTGCGGATGATCGCCTTAATTACTTTTTCAAAAAGAATAATGACGAAAAAGTATCTATATCTGAACAATTTGAAGTTGTAAAACATATTGTTAATAATATTAAAAATAGTATCCAAGAAAATTTTTAGTAAATGAATACCATTCTCCTCGTTGCGGTTCTCGTTATTTTGCTGGTTACTGTTTTTATCCTGCTAAAAAAAGCATCGCTTGCAACCACTTTTTCTGCGGAGGATTTTAAACGTTTGCAGGAGGAAAATGTACAGCTGAAAATCAGCCAGGGTAAAGCCGAAGAACGTGCCGCAAACCTGCATCAGGAAAAAGAAAATATCAGTTTGATGTTGCGCGAAGAACAAGACCGTTTAATTGCTGATCTGGCCGAAGAACGGGAATTGCACAACGAAACCAAACAGCATTTGGAACGCAGCAATGCTTTTTTTATCGCACAAAAAGAGCAATTGGAACAGCAGAAAATAGAAGTTGAGCAAACGCGCCAGCATTTTCAGCGGGAATTTGAAAATGTGGCCAATAAAATCCTCGACGAAAAAACACAGAAATTTACAGAATCCAACCGTAGCAATATGGATTTGCTGCTCCATCCGCTGAAAGAAAACATCAAAGCTTTTGAAGCGAAAGTAGATAAGGTTTACAAAGAGGAATCCAACGAACGTTTTACGCTAAAAGGCACGATCGATGAACTGATTAAGCAAACCAAAATTATTCAGGACGATGCAACCAACCTCACTAAAGCATTAAAAGGCGATACCAAAATGCAAGGGAATTGGGGCGAAGTTATTTTAGATCGAGTACTGGAGGCTTCGGGTTTGGTGGAAGGCGACAGTTATACCAAGCAAGGCAAAAACATGAATTTGATGGATGAAGCCGGCAACCGTTTTCAGCCGGACGTGATCGTTCATCTGCCGGAAAATAAACATCTAATCATCGATTCTAAAGTCTCTTTAATCGCTTATGAGCGCTTGGTTAATTCCATCTCCGAAGAAGAAAAAGACGGCCATTTGCGGCAACATGTGCTTTCGGTAAAAAACCATATTTCCGGCTTGAGTGCCAAAAGCTATCAGAATCTTTCCGGTTTAACTTCTCCGGAATTTGTGCTGCTTTTTGTGCCGATAGAATCTTCTTTTGCCATCGCTATTCAGCACGATCTGGAACTGTTTGATTTTGCCTGGAAAAAACGCGTGGTCCTGGTTACGCCTTCCACTTTGCTGGCTACTTTAAAAACCATTGCTTCCGTTTGGAAACAGGAACAACAAACCCGAAACGCGCTGGATATTGCTACAAAAGCAGGTTTGCTATACGATAAATTCGTAGGTTTTACCGAAGATATGAAAAAGATCGGCCAAAATATTGATCGCAGTAAAGATGCTTATAATGAGGCATTTAACAAACTTTCTTCCGGTAGCGGAAACCTGGCCAGCCGTGCAGAAACATTGCGAAAATTAGGTGCTAAAAACAGTAAGCAACTGGATCAGAAATTGTTGAGCGAAGAAGAATAAGCAATGCTTCTTTTATCGGTATAAAATTTACTTGTTTTGGATAGCATCAATACTTATAACTGGCAATAAATTACTTGCAATCATACCGCATTGAAACTTTGTAGTTAAATCATGATAATTTATAACCACTGGCAAATTATCTTTTTGATACGCTTCTGGTAAATTATCAGCATGGTAACTTGTTCCCGAAGCATCAATTTTAATCAGAAAACCACATCCATCTGCTGCTACAGAACCTGTATTCATTATTGTTGCACTAATTTCTTTTTCTGTACTTTGATCTGCTTTTTTACAGCTAAAAATCGCAAAGAATAATAATAGAACTACAATGAATTGCTTTTTCATAATTGGGTTTTACAGATCAATACGTACGTCCTAATCAAAACGCTACAAAAACTTATGCTTTAAAAGCATTCCAGCCTTGTGCTTTTAATTCGTGTACGTTGCCGGATTTGGAAACCAAATTACAGCCCGCAGCAGCTTCCGTAACATGTCCGATGATTGTGATATCAGCATTGTACCTGATCTTCTCAAAATCGCTTTGTTTGATGGTAAAAAGAAGTTCATAATCTTCGCCTCCGCTTAATGCGCAAACCGTTGGATCGAGTCCAAACTCGCGCGCAGTTTCGTAAGTCATCGGATCGATTGGGATTTTTTCCTCATAAAGAGAGCATCCTTTGTTGCTTTGCGTGCAGATATGCAAAATTTCGGAAGCCAGACCATCAGAAACATCAATCATGGAAGTGGGCTTGATTTTCAACTCTTTCAAAATAGAAATAATATCACCGCGTGCTTCCGGTTTTAACTGGCGTTCTACAATGTAATCTTTGCCTTCCAAATCTGGTTGAATATTTGGATTAGAAAGATAAACCTGTTTTTCGCGTTCCAGCAATTGCAAACCAACGTAAGCGCCGCCCAAATCGCCTGAAACACAAATCAAATCGCCTTCTCCGGCGGTGTTTCGGTAAACTATATCCACTTCATCCGCATAGCCAATACTGGTGACGCTAATCACTAAACCTTGTTTAGAGGAAGAAGTATCGCCGCCAATCAAATCGACCTTGTACTGTTCGCAAGCAAGCAAAACGCCTTGGTACAATTCTTCCACCGCTTCCAACGGAAATTTACTGGAAATCCCAAGCGAAAAAGTGATATGGCTGGCTGTTCCGTTCATCGCATAAATATCGCTTAAGTTTACCTGTACTGCCTTATATCCCAAATGTTTAAGCGGAACATAAGCCAAATCAAAATGTACGCCTTCCAGCAGTAAGTCTGTAGAAATCAATGTTTTTTTTCCTGCAAAATCCATTACCGCGGCATCATCACCAATACCTTTTACGGAAGTATTATCGAGTAATTTTATATTTTTTGTCAGATGACTGATCAGGCCAAATTCGCCTAAAGCTGCCACTTCTGTTTTTTCTTTATTGTCAAACATTGATTTGGATTTGT
>JAABUT010002802.1_pt1 | contig 15989 bp, 16 predicted proteins | sample 5559281 | NCBI WGS metagenome assembly JAABUT01 (sample SAMN10711880, study PRJNA513359) | rock metagenome | isolation source: Antarctica rocks | place: Antarctica: Victoria Land, Ricker Hills nord | collected 2016-01-04 | reverse complement strand
TCACCAACCCCGACCAGGACGACGGCGGTCAGCTCCGGCCACTCCGTGACCCACGCACCACCGACGACTGAAAATCGCGATCGCCCACTCTTAACGGAGGATCCTGCGCGGTTGCTACTCACACCCCTACTCCGAGGGCAGACGTGGGCAAGGCAGCGCGGAGCGATGGCGCGGCAGCACGGGGTGAACCGGTGCTCTCGTAGGAGCGGTCGGGTTCAGCGCCCGTATCCGCGGCCTGTGTCTCGGTCCTGCCGTGGTGTTGGTGGGGGAGTGTGGCGGCTGGGTGCCAAACCGGTGGTGCGAGGTGCGGTCCGCGTCGGTGCGGGTGGTGGGGTGCGTTGGTGTTGGTAGGCGCGGAGGGTGTTGAGGTTGTCCTGCAAACGTTGTTGGCGCTGCTGGCGTACCTCGGGGTGGGCGAGGTCGGTGAGAACACCCGCCCCGGCGGGGCTGGGTTCGTGTTCCGGGTACACCGCGGGTGCGGGCAGGGTGGTGAGGTAGTCGCGGTAGGCGGCCCGGGCTGGGGTGTTGCGGTGGGGGAAGCTTTGCGCCACCAAACGGGCGACGGCGGAGCCGTGGGCCCCGTAGTCGGGGTTGTCGGCCTGGATCTTCTCCCACACCCCCAGCTGGGCGGAGGCGGTGGTGGCGGTGGCAGCGGTCTGCGCCCAGCGGTCTCGCTCCCGGAGTTGGTCCCCGTGCCGAGCGTGCAGGACGTCGTCGCGGATTGCGGCGTAGCTGCGTTGGCGCCCATTAGCCCCGGTGACCGGTACCCCCAGCTGTTCGCTGTGGGTGGCGGCGAGGCGGTCGAAGCGGTGCTGGGCGCGGCCCCTGCCTAACCGACCGGCACTGCTGGTCGATTGTTGGGCGGTGTGCAGCTGGGAGGCAACGGCACCCACTTGGTGCTCCACCACGGCCCGGGCGGCGGCCAGCTCGGTGTCCAGGGTGTCCAGGTGGGTGCGGGCCTCGGTGAGGGTGGCGCTCACCTCGGCCACCGGGGGATGCCCGGTCTCCGCCCACCGCTCGGCGATTCGTTTCGCCCGTGCCTCGTGCGCTGCACGGTCCAGGGCGGCGTCGTACTCGGTGGTGAACTCCCGCTCACCCCGCACCTGCGGTAACGGCTCCACCACCCGGGACAGTTGGCGCCAGGCCAGTTTCTTGTCCAACTGCGACGCTTTGAACCACACCAGCTCGTTGTTGTCGTCGGTGTGCGCGGCGAACCGGTACCCGGACACCGTCCCCGTCGCGGCCTGGTTCACCACGAACGCGATGCCGCGGTCGGTGAGTTCGGCTTCGAACGCCGCCCGACCCCGCCCGGCGGTGGTGTTCGCCGCCGCCAACACCGACTCCGCCAACACCACCCGAGGCGCGGCATGCCCCGCCTCGGCGTACATCCGGTACTCACCCGGCTTCACCTGTGTGATGTCGGTGCGTTCGGAGGTCACGGTGCGGCGGGTGGCGGTCTGTTCCAACCCGTAAGTCACCTCGAGCTCGCGGCGCGCCGCTTGGGCGTGGCGGTAGTCGTGCTGGCCCTGCCACACCCGCCCATCGTGAGCGACCCTCGATACGGCGAGATGGATGTGGTCCTCGGCGTGCCGCACCGCCACCCACGGATGCTGCTCAAACCCCAACCGTTCCGCGAAGGTTTGTGCGGCATCAGCCCACTCCGCATCCGACAACCTGCGGTCCCCGGGGGCGGTGCGCAGCGAGGCTTGCCACACCGGACGGGACACATCATCACGACCTTTGTAGGCGCGGCGCATGTTCGCCACCCACTGCCCCGGCTTCGTCGGGTCGCTCACCGCCACGGAGCCGGCGATCACCATCCCATGCACCCGGTTGTTGTAGGCGTGCTCGTTATGCCGACCCGGCCCGTGCAGATACACCCCCAACGCCCCCGCATCCTTGCCGCGGGTGATCGAGGCAATCACCGGCCACCCACCGTTCCGGTCATCGCCGGCTCATCTCTTCCAGGCGCCCGTCCAGGGCGGCGATCGTCGCCCGGGTTTGGTCGATCCCCGACACCACCTGGGCCATCGTCGCCGCGTCCACCCCACCCGTGCGGGCCTCGGTGTGCGCCAGGCGGGTCACCTGGTTCAGCAGGTTGCCCACCCGCACCAACTGCTGAGCCAGCTCACGGACCACCGACTCGTTCAACACCACCACCGCACCACCCGAGGCTCCCTCAGCATCGCTGTCGGGGACATCCGCACCATGGCGCCGCGCGATCTCCGCACCCACCACCGACCGGGTCCACGCCCCCAACTGACCCCGTTTGTCCGCCGCCGCCTCCCGCCGCCACGCAATGTGTTCGATCTCCGAGAGCCGCACCGCCACCACCCGCCGCCGCTTCGCCAACTCCGCGTCCACCGCCGCCTCCAGCGGATCCCGAGCCGAACGCGGGCGGCGAGACAGCCGAGCGTCGCTGGCATCAGTGAGGGAGTTGGGGGAGTCAGTATCGGTAGCCGTAGCGGCGTCCGAGTCGTCGGCGCCCCCGTGGGCGGCGGGCGGCTCGACCGCGTCGCCGGCGCCCGGCGCCCAGCGGGGGTTGGGGTCGTCCACGACGCACCACCCCTTCCTTCGCTCGGCGAGCCCCGCGAGCCCGACCTGTCTGTCCGCTCCCGCAGCGCAGCGAGGACAGCGGCGAGGCCGGGAAGCCGTAACGCGCTAGCGTTACGCTAAACATACCTCGCACTGGTTTCGGCGGGTGGGCGTGGCCTCAGCGTAGCCGCGAGGAACGAGCGGCGGAAGAGGGGCACAGACACGCACGCACGACGACACCAGGTGGCACGGGGTGGGGGGTGCAAGCTCGGCGCCGTTGACCGAGGTGCGCCAGCACCGACGGGCAACCAGCCGGCGACGCAGCCCCCACCCCGTGCCACCGCGACCCGCAGGGTCGTAACGGGCGCCCCCGGCGCCCGTACCGCATACGACCAGTCGAAGCGACGCGCCTCACGGGACACCGACACAGGTCACCAAGCACTGTGTCCGACACTGACAGTTATGAAACTGCAACCGCCGAATGGATTCGCCACCATCCCGGAAGGCGCCCTTGAGATCGCCCTCGCCAAGACTTGGGATGCCCTCGATCCTGAGCTAGCCATACCTCGGCTGCGCCGCTACTACAATTCGGCCGGGGACTACGCCGGGGCGACCTTCGTCGAGGCGCAGCCCGTCATCGCGGACGAGTTCACCGCCGCTGACCTCTTCGCACTCACGCTGCTCAGCGTCGACGCACCCAAGCCACGAGTGACCCGCAACATCCTCGACCCCGGACCCCGACAAGACGAGCTACTACAACTGCTGCGGTCCGCTCATCTCGCCGGAGACCAAGATTTGGCCCACGCCGACGACGACACGCTGCTCGCGATGCGCCATCTCTACAAAACCGTCAAGTCAACCCTCGGTGCGAACCCATGGGTGACCGCCAGCAAGCTCTGCGCACGCAAACGGCCCGAACTCTTCCCTGGTCGCGACAAATTGATCCGCGACTACCTCGACCTCACCCGATACGACAACTACGAGATCGACTGGCAAATCTTCCGGGCAATCATGCGCAACCACGAAGTCGAGACAGCACTGCACCACCTCGCCGACACAGCCAGAGGCGACTCCATCCACCTCGACAACTACCCTCTGCGGTGGCTCGACGCAGCACTCTGGATGCACGCCCGAGAAGCCACACCCCGCCGGACGCGCAACAGCCGCCGCTGACACCAAAGTCGCGTGGTGGTCCCACCGAATCGAACAGCCCATGGGCGGCTAAGTGCTTGCGTCTCGTTGTGGGCGGGATTAACTGGCGGTCCTGTCCTAGGGCCCTTCCGCAGCGGCTACGGCCCACACTCGAGTAAGCGGCAACCTGCTTCGAAGCTCCGAACTCAGCTGGTCATAGTTGGCAAAGACCTGGTCCAGGAGATCCTTCGCATCCCAAAGCCGTACGGCAAAGTGGCTCGTGCGGGCCTCGGTTCGGACAGTGCCCTTGAACCCAGCCCAGGCCACGAGCAGGCCTTGGTCAGCGTCAAAGTCCGCCATCGTTCCGCGAAGCTGGCGGAACTCCGGCACGCCCGCTTGGCCCGTCTTGACTTGCACAGCAAGCCGGGGCGCGTCCATACCTAGCGGGCCGACGCCGGCGAGGACATCGACACCGCGATCAGCGCCCGGCGGGCTTTGACTGACGACAGTGAACCCTTGGGCTCCGAGCACCTCTGCGACCAGAGTGGTGAGGTCGTGTCCAGCGAATTGTTGCGTGACGAATTGACGAACCTGTTCCAGGCCGAGTGCTGCAACATCTGGGGCGTCCTCGACGTCGGCGGCATCCTCGTTCCTGCTGCCTTCCGCTGAGCGCAGTTGCAGGACGCTTCCGGCGTCGACCTCCACAGTCAGGGCCGCGAGAACACGCTCCTTGGCCCGATCGCGCCGAACCTGCCCGAAGGTTAGAAACGCCCCGAAGCTATACAGCAGGTCTTGATCGAAAGCATCCCTCGCGACGTCAGTGCGCTCCCAACTCACCGGGCGGACATGGGTGAGGTCGACGCCGAGGTCCATCCGGTGCTCGTACGAACCGGTAATTCGGCCAACTGCGATGGTCCCAGTGGTCTTCAGAGGAAGGACAACGAGCTCGCCTTCTTGCATACGGTGCAGCAACGACCAGAGCTGCCCGACGTAGTTGGACGCAGTCTTAATCGCAACATCCGGGTAGGCGGCGCCATACCGCTCAGCCAGCTGCTCCTTGCTTTCAATCCCCCGTAGCGACGGCAGGAGTTCCCATCCGCCACCCAATAACCCATGCTCCAACAACCGGGCCTCCCGCTCGCCCTGCCTCCCACCTTTGACCGTCCAGACCGCCATAGCGGCTATCTTGCCCGGCCTGGCGGCTCCGGCGTGACTCAGAACCTGCCCGGTCCGATCCCGATGCACCCGCTCTCCGACGGCATGCGACTCGTTCAGGCATCCGAAGCCACCGAACGCGCCCAGGCCGAAGTATCGAACGAAGTCCAGCGCCGTCGGCAGGAGAACCGCGTCGCTCACCGGTGCTGAACCGAAGAGGCACACCGCACCGTGCACGGCCGGAAGATCCTCGGTCCTCGCAAGACTATGACTTGTTAAAGACTGCTGGAAACGGCAAGCCGTGGGTTAGGCTGGGCTGGTGACCGCCTCCCTCCGTACCGCCGTGGCTGAGCACGCCGTGGCCGACGTCGAAGACCTCGACGCCGCCCTGGCCGACGATTCGGTACGTCCCCCGGTACGCCACCGCCTCACCGAGGTCCGTCAACGCCGTCTCGCCGAAGTCCCCGGGGTGCCGGTGACCACCGCAGCCCGGATCCTCGGCCTGTCCCCCCAGAGCGTGCGGGCCTGGCTCCAGGCCGGGGTGCTCGACCCTATGCCCGATTCCGCACCCCTCAAGGTGGCCACCGGCCGCCTGGCCAAGGTCGCCTCCCTCGTGCATCAACTCCGCCAAGCTGGGCACGACCGCGACTTGCTCCGCGTCGTCATCGACCGCCTCGAAGACGACCGCGTCACCGCGCACCCCCGGGTGCGGCGTTCCCTCGACCAACTCCACCTCGGCCACCTCGAGCCCTTCTCGGCCGCAGACCTCTGAACGGGTTCCGCCTGGCCCGCACCCCCCACGCCGCCCAGGTCATCACCGAACTGCGGGGAGCGGTCCGAGACTCGCTCAAACAAGCCCTCCTGGCCCTGGAACGCTCCGGTTGCGACGCCGCTGGCTACCGCCTCACCGGTCCCACCATCGAACGCCTCTGCGTGGTCCACCTCTACCGATCCTGGCGGCTGCTGATCGCCTTCCCCGAACCAGACCTCGCCGTCGTCATCGACGTCGGGGAGCACCTGGCCCACGACCCCCGCCGCGACGTCTACACCCGCCTCTACGAGATCCTCGACCTGCACCCGACGGACGAACCGCGGACCAAACCGACCTGCTGCGACGACACCACCCCACCCGTCGCCGCACACCTGGCCGACGATCTCACCACCGCCTACCGCGCCCTCACCCGACGCCGCCGCCGTCGCTGACCGCTCACGCCATAAACGGCAGCCAACTGCGTCACACCTCTTGCATTCAGGTTAGTTCGGCGTGAAGTAGCTCCCAACGGCCCGAAACAAGGTGGCCGACATCTATCTGGTGGTGGCGGCTGTAGGCACGCGGGGGGCGTTCGTCGTCGGTCAGTTGTGGGCGAGCGGTCGAAGAACCAGTCGGCGAGGTAACACGCGGGCGGCGAGCGCTCTGCCATGCTCGGAACAGGCACCCCCCTACCGCGGGTGGGTGAAACCGCTGGAGGCAGCATGAGCAAGCCGGTGACCCTCTGGAACAGCGATCACCTCCACATTGGGGCGGAAATCAACAAAGACGGCCGTCTCCGGATCGCGGGCCACGACCTCCGGGCGATGGGCAGCGAGTACGAGTACTTCCTTACCATCGAGCAGGCAGACATTCCGCGTGTCGTCGCCGCGTTGGGGGGCGCCCAAGGTGACGACGTTCTGCCCCTGCTCCAGGCCAACTGCGAGATGATCTACCACGCCGGGGAACAAACGTGGCTGAAATCACTGGGCATCGACCCGGAGTTCTTCAGCTACTCCAGCATGGACTGACCATCAGCCAACGCCCACCTGACCCCAACGGATGAGTTAGGGCGCCGAGCTGAGACCAGCATCCAGCTCGTTCATCACCAGCCCGGCCCGCATTTCGCCAAGTTCGGGCACCCTGCGGTACAGGGTGGCCCGGCTGACCCCGAGGACCTGCGCTACCTCGGTCACCGAGGTCTTCTCCTCGATCATCTTCCGGGCCTGCTTCAGCTTGGCCGGGCTCAACGCAGTGGGTCGGCCGCCGCGGCGACCACGCTCCCGAGCCGCGGCCAACCCAGCCAAAGTGCGCTCCTGGATGAGTTCCCGTTCGAAGCTGGCCAGCGCCCCGAACACGTGGAACACCAACCGACCACCGGGGGTGGTGGTGTCGATGCTCTCCTGCACCGACTTGAACCCCACCCCCCTGGCTTCCAGGTCACCGATGGTCTCGATCAGATGCGGCAACGACCGACCCAGCCGGTCCAACCGCCACACCACCAACGTGTCCCCCGCCCGCAGGTGATCGAACACCGCCGCCAACTGCGGACGGTCAGTCCGAGTTCCGCTGGCGGTGTCCGACCAAATCCGCGAACACCCCACGGCTCTCAGCGCGTCCTCCTGCAACACGGCGGTTTGCTCCGCGGTGGACACCCTCGCATAACCCAAAAGTTCGCCCATGACCACGCACTGTCGCACAACCCGCCGACAAGCCGAACGGTGACACACCGGTTTCGTACAGTGCTTCTGCAACACTGTGCGGACTCGTTGACCTGCAGAGCACTTTTCGCCGCCGGGTGTTGCTTTAACGATCGAATATGAAGCACCGGCGAACGATTGTCGGGATACGACAATTGTCCGCGCGGGTGGGCTGGGCGGTGTGAGGACGGAATCTAATGAGTGCGTCGGACGATTTTTGGGCGACGACCGCGTTGGATGTAGGCGTTGGGGATTTCAATGTGGGCACGGTCATGCCCCGCTCGACCGAGGGACGTCTAGTGTTGTGTGTTTGAAGTTGTTTTACGGTGCGCTTTCGCGAGGATTTGGTCAGCGGTTTTGGTCCAGATGAACGGGGTGCAGCGGGTGTTCCAGCCGTCGATGAAGTTTTCGATGGCGGTGATGAGGTCTTTGACGCTGGTGAAGGTTCCGCGTCGGATGGCTTGGCGGGTGATGATGCCGAAGAAGATTTCGACCATGTTCATCCACGATCCCGAGGTTGGGGTGAAGTGCATGGTGACCCGCGGATTCTTGGCGAGCCAGTTCTTGACCTTGGGGTGTTTGTGGGTGGCGTAGTTGTCGGCGACCACGTGCAGGCGCACCCGGGGATAGGCCTTGGCTACCAGCTTGAGGAAGTCCAGGAACTCGGCGTGGGTGTGCCGCTGGTAGCAGGCGTCGGTCACTGTGCCGGTGGCGACCTCCAGTGCCGCGAACAGGCTCGTGGTGCCGTGGCGGAGGTAGTCGTGAGTGGCTTTCTCGGGCAGGCCGGGGCGCATCGGCAGGATCGGAGCGGTGCGGTCGAGCGCCTGGATCTGGGTTTTCTCGTCGATGCAGACCACGACCGCCTTCTCCGGCGGGTTCAGATACAAGCCGACGACGTCGCGGACCTTGGCGTCCAACTCGGGGTCGGTGGAGAACTTGAACGTCTCCCGCTTCCACGGCTTCAGATCATGTTCCCGCCAGATCCGGGCGACCGAGGCGAAGGAAATCCCCAGGTGTTTGCCCAGCAACCGAGCCGACCAGTGCGTCACCCCCAAAGACTCCGGCGGCGCCTCCAACGTGGCCACCACGACCGCCAGGTCATCGATCACCGGCGGACGACCCGACCGATCAAGATCACCGAGCCCCCCGATGCCCGACTGCTTATAGCGGCCACGCCAGCACAGCACCGTGGGCCGCGACACCCCGACCCGGCGGCCGATCTCCGCGTTCGACACACCCTCAGCGGCCAGCAAAACGATCCGGGCCCGTTGGGCCACACCAGCACCCGCCGTCGAGCACCGCAACACCGTTCTCAATCTCGACTCATCACCAGGACGCAACACAATCGGCGCAGCAACAGACATACCCCATTGTCCCGAACTCTGACCGTAAAGTCATTTATGACACGCAACACTAGCGAGCCAAGGTTCGTCTCACGCCAGCCTTGGGGAAGCTCGCTCACGCAGTCAGCTCCGCGCTCAGCGCGTCGATCAGCGTCGCCGCCCTCGGTCCGAGGTCACGCACCGCACCGTCCACTCCCCCGCGCTCGGAGAACGGCGCGTTGTCCAGATCGTCCGCGCTCACGCCTGCCGACACCGCTACCACCTCCGCCATCCGGTCCAACCACCACTTCTCCGCCGGGCTGAAGCTCACCCCGGCCTGCTCCTGCTGCGCCAACCAGGCACCGTAGCGCTCGCGCACTCGCTCGGCGTATGGCACCAGCTCGTCATCCTCGCCGATCGTGTACCGGATGAGGGACACCAGGTCGGTCAGCGTGTGCTTGTCGCTGCGCCGCACCCCGGTGTACTCCAGCGCCACGTAGGCCGACCAGATGAGGTCCGGCGTCCAGTTGCGCGGCGGCCGGCTGATCCGGTCGGCCAGCTCCTGGATGTCGGCGAACGCGATCCGCCGCTCGCGGGCCTCCGTCATCAGCTGCAGCGCGGTGATCTCCGCACGGTGCTCGTCCAGGTACGCCCGCCACGACTCGACGATCGACCGCGCCCGGGACGTGTCGACCACCCCGTGCACGTCGAGCAGCACGTCCACGCTGATCTCGTCTATCACCTGATCGTGCGTGGCTCGAAGTTCCAGGATGCGTATTCGCAGCTCCGGATTGGCCGCGATCGGTCGGACCGCTGCATCGCGCAAGTCCTGCATCGCCTGCTCAGGGTCGGTCGCACCCTCGGTGGCCTGCGCCTGCTTGTCCGGGTCCACCGCGTCGACCAGGGTGCGCACGATCGCCCGCACCGGCGTCCCGGCCACCGCGTCCAGCTCGCCGCGCTCGGCCGGGGTGAGCTGCAGCTCCAACGCGGCCAACCGCGAGGCCAGCGTCGCCGTCTCGTCCTCGGTGAGCGAGAGGTTCGCCGCTTTGTCCAACAACTTCCTCAGCGAGACGCTCTTCTTGCGGTCCAGTGGCGGATCGACGAAGTCGTGCTCAGTCACCCCGATCGCGTCGACGATGACGAACCGCGTCTTCTGTGCGGCATCGGGGGTGACCGCCCGGAAGTCGGCGGAGGCAATGGTGCGCGCCCCTCGGCCCTTCATCTGCTCGAAGTACGACGCCGAGCGCACGTCGCGCATGAAGAACACGCACTCCAGCGGTTTGACGTCGGTGCCGGTGGCGATCATGTCGACGGTGACCGCGATGCGCAGCGTCGCCGAGGTGCGGAACGCCTGCAGCTGGCCCTTGGGGTCGCGGGTGTTGTAGGTGATCTTCGCGGCGAAGTCGTTGCCCTTGCCGAATACCTCCCGCACCGTGGTGACGACCTCCTCGGCGTGCGCGTCGTCCTTACAAAACACGAGCGTCTTGGGCACGGTGCTGCGGCCGGGGAAGATCTCGGTGAACAGCTTGTCCCGGAACGTCTCCAACACTGTGCGGATCTGCGAGGTGGAGGTGACGGCACGGTCGAGCTGGCGGCCGGTGTACTCCAGGTTTTCGTCCAACGCCTCCAGCCGCTGCACCCGCGTCCGCCGATCCACCCTCGGCACCACGGTTCCCGCGTCGATGCTCGAGCCCTGCTCGGTGATCTGCGTCTTGATCCGGTACAGGTCGAAGTCGACGTTCACCCCGTCGGCCACCGACTGCGGGTAGGTGTACTCGCTGACCAGGTTCTGCCGGAAGAACCCGAAGGTCTGCTTGCCGGGAGTGGCGGTCAGCCCGACGATGTGCGCGTCGAAGTAGGTGAGCACGCCCTGCCAGAGACCGTAGATGGAGCGGTGCGCCTCGTCGACGATCACCAGGTCGAAGGTCTCCGGCGGAAACGCGGGGTTGTAGACGGCGGTCACCGGGGCGTCGGGCACGTAGTCGTCCAGGCCCGGGTCGTCGGTGTCCGCGACTTCTTGGCCGGACAGGGCGCGGTGCACCCGTTGGATGGTGGACACCACGACGTGCGAGCTGGCCAGCATCCCCGCACCGGTGAGCTTGTCAACGTTGTAGATCTCGGTGAACCGGCGGCCGTCGTCGGGCGTGCGGTAGTTCTGGAACTCGGCCAGCGTCTGGTCGGCCAGGTTGTTGCGGTCGACCAGGAACAGCACCCGGCCGAAGCCGCCGTGCTTGAGCAGCCGGTAGGAGGAGGTGACCGCGGTGTAGGTCTTGCCGGCGCCGGTGGCCATCTGCACCAACGACCGGTCGAAGCGTTGTTCCTGCAGCGACCGCCCGATCCCTTCGATGGCGGTGATCTGGGCCGGACGCAGGCCTGAGGTGTCCAGGGGCGGGAGTGCCTGCACCTTCGCTCGCCAGGTCGGCCGCTCCGGATTGGTCTGCGCAGCGCGGAGAAGGCGGGCGAGCGTGTTGGGTCGCGGGAAGGCGAAGATGCGCCGGCGCGGGGCTCGGGGTCATAGCCGAAGGTGAAGTGCGTTTCCGAGCCGCTGGCCTCGAAGACGAACGGCAGCCGTCCGGCTACGGTCAACGCCTTGAGCCGGATCTCCGCGGGCAGGCCCTCGGCGTACATGGCGCTCTGCCACTCCACACCGGACAGCGTGGTGCCCTGTGGTTTGGCCTCGATGACGCCCACCGCCTGCTGGTCGACGTAGAGCAGGTAGTCGGCGCGCCCATGCCCCTTCGCCATCGTGGTCTCGCGGACGGCGATACCTTGCGCGGCAAAGAGGTTGAGGTCCTTGCGGTCCTGTACGACCCAGCCTGCCGCGGTGAGTTGACGGTCGATGAGGACGCGGGCGCGTTGCTCGGCGGCCAGGCGAACCTCGTCCACGAGTCACCCCCACGTCCTGCCGGCCGCGAGTGGTCGGAATTGTCGTGATCGTATCGGGAAGAGGAGTGATCGTGAGGCGCATGTCGACCCGCGAATCGAAAACTGTCGGTGGTTCGAACTAGTGTTCGATGCATGGAGTCGCTCGAGGTGTTCACGGACCCGACTGGGGTGGAGCCGTGGCGTCTGGGGGAGACCGAGCTGGTGTCGGTGACCGGTGCGCTGACCCAGCACATCGTCGAGTGCGAAGCCTTGCGGGTGCGTCTGGTCGCGGATCTGGAGAGCCGGGGCACGGCAAAGGCCACGGGTGCGGTGTCCACGGCGAGTTGGTTGTCCGGGTCGAGTCGGATGAGCCCCGGGACGGCCACGGGCATCGTGAAGCTGGGTCAGGCCTTGGCGGAGTGGGCGGACACGGCCAAGGCGTTGAAACTGGGGCGGATTTCGACGGCGCACGCGAAGGTGCTCGTGGGTTTCTTTGCGCACCTGCCCGACGGCGTGCCGCCCGCGGCCCTGCCGGAGTGTGAGCGCTACCTGCTGGACGCCGCGGCCACGGAGAACCCGGTCGAGCTGGCGCGGCGGGCAGCGGCGTTGAGACACCTGCTCGAACCCGTCGAGGGCAGTATCCCGGACGCGGAGAACGTCGAGCTCAACGATCTGCATGCCGCTACCACCTTGGGTGGGCGCGGCATGGTGAAAGCGAACTTAGACGCGGAAACCATGGAGATGCTGCTTACCGCCCTGTCGGCCCTGTCCGCACCCCGACCTGGTACCGACGGGACGGCCGACCGGCGCAGCGCGGGCCGGCGGCAGGCGGATGGGTTCACCGAACTGTTGCGCCGGTACCTGAACAGAGGCGAATCACCGGTTGAGGGTTACGAACGGCCGCACCTGTCGTTGCTGATCCATGCCGCCGACCTCGCGAGTGAGGACGCCCCGCAGGACACCCAGGAAGACACCGCCACCACCGACGATGCGAGTGACCCTGCGGCTGGGTCCGAGCAGACCGCCGAGTCCGAGCAGACCGCTGGGTCCGAGCAGACCGCTGGGTCCGAGCAGACCGCTGGGTCCGAGCAGACCGCTGGGTCCGAGCAGACCGCTGGGTCCGAGCAGACCGCTGGGTCCGAGCAGACCGCTGCAGCCGGGAACCCGTCTCGACCGGCAGCCGAGCGGGGTGCGTATGAGGCGATGTTCGGCACCCGTCCGGGCACACCGGGCTGGATGCCCTGGCTCGGCCCGATCTCCGCGGCCAGTGCCCGGAGGATCGCCTGTGACTGCGAGCTCACGGCGATTCTGCTCGATGAAGACGGGGTGCCGCTAAACCTCGGACGCAGCCAACGACTGGTGTCCCCGCAACAACGCCGCGCACTCATCGCTCGCGACCACGGCTGTGCGTTTCCCGGCTGCGGCCGACCACCCGCATGGACCCAAGCCCATCATCTGAAGCACTGGATCGACGGTGGCACAACCGATTTGGCGAACCTGGTCCTCTTGTGCACTCGGCATCATCGCGTGATCCACCACAACGGCTGGGAAATCGTCACGGGCACCGACGGGCACCCTTGGTTCCTCCCACCCGAATGGATGGACCCGCTCCGACAACCCCGGCCGGCACATCACCGGCGAAACCACCTACACCCGAGCGCCGCATAGTTACCGGTGCGGAGCCCGGGCGCCGCAACCGCCGCCTGACCGGACTGCGCGCCACAATTGCCGGAACACTGCGGCTACCCGAACGGCTCAGGGTCGAGGAACACCGTCTCGTCAAGGGCCGCGCAGCGCCGTTGATTGCGGCCCACTCCATCAACGGTGCAGCATCGGCGCGCACCTGGGCCTCCGTGGCGGGCGGCAGATGCAGCGCAGCGCTTTTTTGGGACCGGCACCATCCAGTTCACAGCCCCAGCAGCACTCGCAGACGGTCCGCGCTCATCCCACCGGGCTGCGAGGGCATGGCATCAAAGCTGGCCAGCAGCTGCTGCAGGTCCTCACGCCGGGTGGGGTCCGCTGCGGCCGGGCGCGGCGTGTGCCCGTCCAGGGCCGGAGCTCCATGTGCAGCCAACACTGCTCGTACTCCCGCATGTGCTGCGCCATGAACTCCACCATCTCCGGGTCCTGCTCCAGCTCCGGCTGCACACCGGCCGCCCGGGCTCGTAGAGCGTCGAGGCTTAACGGAGTGCGCGACTGCTCCAACACCTCGGCATCGGGCAGCACACCGGCAAGCACGCCCAGCAGCTCCTCAATGCGCGAGCCGCCCATCGCCTCGACCGCCAGCGCAACGTCGGCGAGCGCGATGGTGCCGTCCAGGGTGCACGGCATCGTCGTCGTCCGCCCGCAGCCACGACCAGCTCGCGTCCTCAGCGGCACCGAACGCCGCGGCTCGACGGCGAGCGCCTCGTTCTGCAGCCGTTCGGCGTCGAGCGTGTCGCCGAGGCTCTCGTGCGCCTTCGCGGAAACCCACGCCAGCACGGCTGCGCCGAACGTGGTGCGTCGGCGCCCACCCTGCGCACCACATCAAGCTGGATGCGTGCCTCCTCGGCACCACCCAAGGCCAGGGCACCGGCGATGGCTTCGCCCGCTTCGGGTGAGCGGATACGGACGAGCTGGGGCACCGACTCCTGCCGAGCGGCCTCGAGCGCCATCGCCCGGGCCTCCGCGGTGTCGTCTGTACCTTCCGCGGCTCTCAGTGCACGTCGCAGTCCCTCGAAGTCGTCGACCGCTGCCGTTTCCACCTCGGTCATCTCGTAACGGATCATCATCGCGGCCATCGCGAGCTTGCGACGGGCGGCTTCGAAGTCATACCCCTGCCGAGCAACCGCGTCCTGGTGGACCACGACGCCGAACTCGGCCAACAGCTCACCGAAGGGCCGCAGCGGGTCGATGAACAGTCCCGGGTCACCGGCACACAGCTGCATCACGATCTCCCAGATCATGCCGGACCGGCCCTCGCGCTTCTCCACGAACTCGAGAACATCAGCCTGCAAACCGGCGGGTGCCTCACTGAGCTCCGCTTCCGCGATGGACTCCAGCTCGAAACCGTTCTCCGTGACTCGCACGGCGATGAGATCTCCGGCCTGACTGCCCTCCAACGCGCCGAAATCGAGCAACACCAACGAACGGTTCGCCGGAGTCATCGCTATCTCCCGGTCAGCGAGGAGCTCACCGTCGAAGCGCGGCATGACGTGGCGAAACAAGGCATCGTCACCAAATGTTGGTAGCGCACGTCCTCGTCGAGGTTCAGCGCGCCGTGCAGGTCGGCGTCCAACTCGAGGTAATCGCCTGCGATCTCCGCCTCGGTAAGCCGGTGGGTGAACGTCCGGCCAGACAGGATCATGTCCGCAGCGCAGTACCGTCCGTCGTCCAGCAACCGTACCAACGGCAACAGGCCCTCGTAGGAGTAGAGCCTTTCGCACAGGTCAGCGGGACAATCCATATCGTCGGCCGCCAACTCATCGAGCAGTTCTGCCTCGTCCAACGGACCGTGCTCGTGCAGCAGCTCGATAATGCGGTCCGCGATGACCTCGAGGATGGCGATGTTCATGCCAGCGAGGGTAACGATCGAGGGCGTTACCCGAGCTCAGTCAAGCACCTCGCAGTACCCCTTGTACCGCCTGGAATGGGCCACCCGTCGAACCGCGGTCGGGCCCGGCGCGTCGAACACCGCGGCGAGCGGGGCCTAACCGGGCGTGGGCCGGGTGAACATTGGCGTCGAGGGTGCCTTCGAGGCGTTCAGGTCACAACGATGGGCCGCGCTCGGGGTGATAGCCGAGTTCAGCAAGCGACCGGGCACGTTCGATCGCCACGTCGGTGCCCAGTTCGCCTCGTACTTGCGGATTGTCCACGTAAAACTTTAGAAAGTGGTACAACACAACCGAATCGATAGCAAACTTGCGGCAATCGAACTGGATCATCGGAACCGGCGGCAATTGCTCGATTTTCCAATGAAAGACGGTGCATCTCCTATCCCACTCCACTCCTTTGCGACCGTACACAAGAATCATCCGATAACCATCGAATGTAGCTTCTGCGCCAAGTATCGACTCCCACGGCAGAAACGAGCAAAAAGACCATCCCATCTGCCGAATGCCGCCTTCAGAGAGAATTATCTCCCCCCGCCTCAACCGGTGTAATACTACCGCCAACGGAAACGAGCCGAAATACAATGCAAGTACCGCATAGACAACGGACTCCGACGGAATCCCCGAGTAGCCAGACGATACGTAGGAATCGACTATAGCTCCCAGGAAGGCGACGGAGATAAGAGACATTATCGTTACCAAAAGGCCAAATTGGGCTAGTCCGTAACGAAGCACCGTTGCCGGTCGTCCACCGTCAGTTGACGAAAGGATATCCGCCACTCTATGTTGAAAGCGAATCTGCGTGATTGTTCCGTAAGCGGCTCTTCGACTTTGTGCGGGCAATCAGCTTGAATTCTGAGTTGCGGCGGCCCGCTGGGTGCGGGTGCAGTGGAAGCGTATGCGGCGGGCGGAGTTCTCTGGGTTTCGGAATCCGCAGGCGGCG
>JAABUT010002801.1_pt1 | contig 15996 bp, 16 predicted proteins | sample 5559281 | NCBI WGS metagenome assembly JAABUT01 (sample SAMN10711880, study PRJNA513359) | rock metagenome | isolation source: Antarctica rocks | place: Antarctica: Victoria Land, Ricker Hills nord | collected 2016-01-04 | reverse complement strand
CTCCACAACGAACATCCCAAACCGGCCCTCGACCAAAACGAGAGCCACCGTGAACCCATCGCCAGAGGGGTCCCGTTTGGACGCCGATCACCCCACTAACGGGGTCCCTATTCCACGCCTATTCACAGGTCGTATTGTCGTTGCCACGCCCGTTGCGCCCCGCTGCTCATGCCGGGCTGCAGCTCATATGGTCGTGACCTCGAAGGAAGCCGATCATGCTTGAACAAACGGGTACGAGGCCGCTCAGGGCGTGCCTCGTCATCGGCTCGTCAGCGCCGACGTCGGGAATGACTAAATGCTTTCAGTTGCAATCAGCAAGATGGAGTCACTGAAGGTAGCTGGTCTCCCGTCGTAACGACGGACGCGCATAGCTCCTCTCAAGCGTATCAGTGAAGTGGACCCGGTTTTTGGGACCGCGGGCTAAGTTGGAAATCGGCTTCTCCGTTTGATAGACGGAGCAAGCGATGACGAAGAAGACGAGACGGAAGATCGATACGGCTCTGAAGGCGAAGATCGCCCTGGAGGCGCTGCGCGAGCAGGCGACGGTGGCGGAGCTGGCGCAACGCTACGAGGTCCATCCGAACCAGATCTGCGCCTGGAAGAAGCATCTGGTGGATCACGCCGGGCGTGCTTTCGATGCCGGTGTTGGCGTCGATGCCGAGAAGGTGGACGGTTCTAAGAACCTAGCCATGGGCGCAGTTTTCTGATTCCCTCTGCCTGGTTTTGGAGGCAGCGAGATGGCGAGCGCACCGGGCTTCTTTGACGTCGACGAGCGGCTGAAGCGGCTGAGCGATCTCGGCGATCAGTTGGAGGCATTCACGGCGGCGGTCGATTTCGAGGTGTTCCGGCCGGAGTTGGAGACGGCGCTGGCCTATTCGGATGGGGCCAAAGGGGGCAGGCCGCCGTTCGATCCGGTGATGATGTTCAAGGTGCTGGTGATCCAGACCGTCAACACGCTCTCGGACGAGCGCACCGAGTACCTGATCAACGACCGGCTCTCGTTCATGCGCTTTCTCGGGCTCGGTCTTTCGGATCGCGTACCGGACTCGCGCACGATCTGGCTGTTCCGCGAGCGGCTCACCAAGGCCGGAGCGATCGGGCCGCTGTTCGCCCGCTTCGATGCGACGCTGCGAGGGGCCGGCTACATCGCCATGTCGGGGCAGATCGTCGATGCCACGCTGGTGCAGGCGCCGCGGCAGCGCAACACGCAGGCCGAGAAGGCGGACATCAAGGCCGGACGGGTCCCCGAGGCTTGGAAGGACAAGCCGGCCAAGCTCCGGCACAAGGACCGCGACGCTCGCTGGACGGTCAAGTTCACGAAGGCCAAGCCACGGCAGGACGGCACGATGCCGGCGGTCGACTTGGCCATCCCGGCCTTTGGCTATCGCAACCACATCGCCATCGACCGCCGCTTCGGCCTGATCCGAACCTGGCTCGCCACCGACGCGGCCGCGCACGAGGGCAGCCGATTGCGCGAAGGTCTGCTCGACAAGACCAACACCGCTTCCGCAGTGTGGGGCGATACGGCCTACCGATCCGCCACCAACGAGGCCTTCATGGCCGAGAACGGCTTCGCGTCGCGCATCCACCGCAAGAAGCCGGCGAACCGGCCGATGTCGCGGACCGTCCGGCGGGCCAACAACGCCAAATCCGCAATCCGCGCAGGCGTCGAGCACGTCTTCGCCGAACAGAAGGACCGCATGGATCTGTTCATCCGCACGATCGGCCTGCCGCGCGCCACGATCAAGATCGGCCTCGCCAACCTCGTCTACAATCTCAAGAGGCTGACCTTCCTGAAGCGGCGCACGTCCGAAGCTGCTGGCTGAGCAAAGCCCGGGGAGGATCCCGAGGCGCCGAACGAAGAAACCGAAGCGCCCGCGGTCCCGTCACGTCAAACCGGCCTCATCAATCAATCAAAACGTCCCCCAGATCCGGTAATTCGAACCGTCCAGGTGGCCCAGAAACAGGTCGACGACCTCTGATCCTCCCCCGGTTCCGCGGACATCTCTGATACGCTCGTTGCGGGCGAGGAAGGTGTTCGATGGCGAAGACAAGACGGGAGTTCACCCCTACGCTGGCTTCTCCAACAGGCTTCGCCTGCCGGAGCCTCAAGCCAGCTCCGCTCGAGTTCAAACTTGAGGCGGTGGCGCTTCTGGAGAGCAGTGGCCGACCGCAGATGCAGATCGCGGCCGAACTCGGGATTCAACCCTCCATGCTGAGGCAATCGCGCACGACGCTGATCGCTCGGCCGAACCGGTGCACAGCTTCGGCACGTTCACGACCGACCTCAGCCGGCTGGCTGGCTGGTTCGCCGAATGCGGTGTGAAGACGGTGATGATGGAATCGACCGGGGTCTACTGGATTCCGGAAGCCCGAGAAGGCCCAAACAGTGGACGGTCTCGCCGCCATGGCCAGCGGCACCCTCGCCATCTGGGCCGCCGCCACATGAGCTTCCCCGTGCCGGACGCGCCGAAGCCCTCCACCGGCAAAGGGCGGAGCGCCTCGTCGGAGAAAGCTCCTCGGTGATGCGCTTAATGCCCGAGGCACGGCGTCCGAGATGAGTGCGGTCGACCACGAGGGTGCGTCGCGCGTTCATGGTCGCGCCTCTCGGCCCACCCCACGCATCGCGGGCAGCCGGCCGCCCCTGTCGGTGTTCATTGCCCTATCCCGCCCAAAGTGCACGCGCCAGCACCGGCACCAGATGGGCCCGTTCCGGCGCGCAGAGTTTCGCGATGTGCTCATGGCCTGCCATGTCGCTCGATGTGTCGGCGGATCGCGTCAGCCTCAAGCCCGACACCAGCGCCCGATGCATTGCGCCTGCTCCTGCCAGCCCGCAAGGTGCGAGGCACATGCGGCCGCCTTGAGTGATCGAAGGTGGTCAGGCAACGCCAGCAACTCGCGCAAGGTGTCACCGATGATCGCGGCCCCCTGCGCCAAGGGCAGGCTGACGACCCCCGGCAGACGCGTGAGACTTTGCATAGGCGGGATGTCGGAGATGAGGCACGGCACGCCGCGGCTGAGGAACTCCAGGACCGAGCCCGGCACCCCCTCCGATCGCGAGAACAGGAAGCCCAGGTCGCAACGATCCAATATGGCGATCAGCCTGTCGAGATCCTGGTCCTTGTTGATATAGCCATGAAGTGACATGTAAGCGCGATCCGGCAGGTCGCCTTGTCCAGGGCCGATCACCTCCAACGCGACCCTTTGCTGTAGCCACGTATCGGCATCGATCGCGGCGATCAGGTCCCGCAAGCCCTTCCGCTCGAAGTCGAGACCCATGAAGCCCACGCGGAGCCTGTCGTCCGATTTCACCTCGCGTCGGCGCTCGGGCCGCAAGAGCGGCATATTGAGGCCGCGCCCGATGACCTCGATTCTGCCGTCAGCGATCGAATAATGCTCGATCAGTTGTCGCCTCACCTCGGAGGTGGCGGCGAAGATGCGATCCGCGGACGCGTAGGACGCTCGCTCCTGGGCGAAGATTTCGTCCTGAATGCGCCGTGGCATGCCGGCGAATTGCCCGTAGGACAGATACTGGCGGTGGGTCATGTCGACGTAGAGGTAGGTCTTGGCAAACCTTCCAACGTCCGGGCTGATGGCGATCTGCGGGAACGAGATGAGAACGGCGTTGCGATCCCGATCGAAACGGCTGGCGAGCCAGTTGGCGTTCTGAAACTGCCGCGTCATGAAAAAGTAAGGCCGGGGGTCTGTCCGCATCCGCAACCCCCACATCGCCGTCGCGCCGTACAGCGTGCGATAAGAGTGAATGGGTACAGCCTCGACCTGGAACTCCGGAAACTCCTCTCGCAGGCTTTCCGTGAGGTAGAACGCACAGCCGGAAAAATTAACCGTACGGTCACCGCCAGTTACGTAGATTTTCCTGCCTATGCGGAGGCTCACGGGGAACTCCCATATGGACGCCAGTGAATTGCATTCCTGTGGTTGTAGGCCAAGTCTAGAGACTAGCAGTAGGTGTGATCAGCTACGTGGTAAATGCGAGTGGGGTTCACCGGACAGGCATTTTCATGAGGCGACAGCTGGACACCTCTAAAAACCTCCTCCGATAGACCGAGAAAGAAAGTTTTAGGCGTTTGATTCCAATGTGTTCCGGTTTTGATTCCCGTACGTTCGCGCAGAAATCCGTTCACGGACACCGTCCGGAGGTTTTTGGAGGTGTCCAGCTTGTGTGCCCGCCTGGACCCGCGCGATGGCAGCGACGGTGCGTGGTGGCGGGCCTGCAATTGCGATCAGGCGTATCCAGAGCTTGTCAGGCCGCACTGGAGCGAGGTCTACCCAACTGGTCCGAACTGATCGAACTGGCGCTGAAGCTGCAACGCCCGGCCAAGACGTCGCGCACGTCCTCCCAGCCGCTCTGGACCAATCGCAGGGGACGGCGCGAGCAGTTCTGATACGGTTGTCAGAAGCTCCCTAAGATTAGCTTTTCAAAGATCGCGGCCTGCGCCCTCCCTTCATCGTCCAGGAGTGATGCATTTACCGTGCCGAGAGCATTAATCAACTCATCCTTTGACACGAGCCCTTTTTGAGTCAACAGGTCCGCCAAAGCGCCAATATACGTGGCAAGTACTATTATTGGCTGCGCAACGTCTCCATCGTGGTCCGCCATAGCATCTCTCCTTCGTCCGACCGTTGTGTCAATGTCCGCACAGCTAGAGCGCCGTCAAGCTTGGTCAATCCCGGCCGGCAGGACGCAGCCAATGCTACAAATCTCTGCATCGTCCACACCGGCCCGCGTCGCGCAAGTCTTTTTCAGCCGAAGAGGAGCGGCAGCACGGACAGGTCCCACGATGCCGATGCACGCGTGTGACCACGGGTCGGATCGGCGGCAGGTCGGTAAGGTACCCGGGCGAGATCGGGATCGCCCAGTCGGACGCGCCGACACAGCTTCGATACGCAAGCCAGCAACGAGGCGGCGTGGCGCAGCCCTCCTCGTCAATGACGGTGATTCTGCCTGAGGCATATCCGAGCCCCAGGCTGGCGAAGCGCAGACGGTTGACAGGCCGGCCGCAAGCGACCCAATGGGTCGTTCACTCACGGTGTGGGAGGGATGGACGGTGCAGCCTTCAAGTCGTCCGCCGTCATGCGCACCCCCAGAATTTTCTGCTGCGGATCGGCGGTCACAAGCCGCCAAGGGATGTAAGCTTGCCTGCCTCCGAAGCCGAAGTAACCACCGAAATGGGCCATGATACCTGTGATTTGTCCATCTGGGACGCCGATTATGATCCGGTTCACTTTCCCGGCCGTGATGCTGCCGCTCACCTTGACTTGCCAGCTACGAATGTCGGCGGCCGCGACGCTGATCTGCGCTTTAGCAGACGCCGCTGGCAGCGGCTGGGGAAGTGGCGAAGGCGCTAGCATCGTGACCTGATCTGGCGCGGCCGATGCCGACGGGCTAACGGGGGTTGCGCGCTGATCTGGTTGGGGAGTCGCAGGCGTCGCTTCGGGCACTGACGAGTCGAGCGCCTTGGACGGTGGCTGCGACCCTGACGAGGGACTGTTGCCGGATCCGCTCGGTGCTGGGAGTTGCGGAGCGGACGGGGCGGGCTCCACGGTTGAAATCGTCGCGGGCGGTACGGCGGCTGCAATACTCGGCCCTGATGTTTCAGGAGGTGCAGCATTGCCCGTGGGGGCCCCCTCAATTGGCGTGGCCTGCACGTCGGCCGCCTGGGTCCTACCCGGCTTTCCGAGCGAGGCGGGTAGCAGGACGGCGTCGATCGCATCGATGACGCCTCGTCCCGCGGGTTTGTCGCCATTCACAACGAAGGCGAGCCCGGTCGCTGGTCCCCGGTGGTCGCGCAGCGAGAGACGGCCCTGATACCAGGTGACATTGTAGGACGTTCCGTCTGCGGCAGTGATATCCGGATCGATATCGTTGGTTGCGAGTGCCACGCCGGGGATGACGAAGTGATTGACGAAGCTTCGCGCATCGTCGGGCGACAGAGCCGAGATGGCATCTCGTTGCGTTGCAGGCAGAAGCGCGAAAGCGCGGTCGGTCGGCATGAACACCGTGATCGGCCCCGCATCCAGGCTGTCCGCCGCCCTCGCTTTATCGACCAGGCTCAGGAACGTCTTGAACAGGCCCGCGTGGGTCGCGACTTCGACGAAGCTGGCATTGGCCCTCGCGGCGTATGCCGGACAGGCAATAGCGACACCGAGCAGCAGCATCCCAGCACGGGCAGCGTTACGCGTTGGGAGATGGTGAGTAGCGGCCCGCATAAGGTCTCCTAAACGAGGTTCGATCCGGATAGCGAACCGGTTGCCTCTGTCCGAGTTTCATTAACTGTCATGCTATCCGCAGATCAGCGGACGGCCGCGGATCGATTGAACTCTTCTGCGCACTTCCCGTTGATGTCATGCAGACAAATATCGCTCTAAACTAGCTTCGTCACCGCGCTAGCAGTTTCAATCCATCTGGACGGAGTTCGCCTTTAGCATCGACGTGACGGTATAAGGTCTGGCGCGTGACGACAAGCTCAGTGCAGAGTTCGGCTACCTTTGTTTCTGGTTTGCCCATTGCGGCCTGGGCGAGACGCAGTTTGGCAGATGTCATTTTTGGCTTGCGCCCACCATTGCGGCCTCGCGCGCGAGCTGAGGCAAGCCCAGCTTTAGTGCGTTCGATAATAAGCTCACGCTCGAACTCTGCGAGAGCGGCGAAAATCCCGAACACGAGCCGACCATTTGCGGTTGTCGTGTCGATGTTGGCCCCCTGCCCTGCCAAGACCTTCAAACCAACACCGCGCTTCGTGAGATCGTGGACGGTGTTGACCAAGTGGCGGAGGTCGCGCCCGAGCCGGTCAAGCTTCCAGATCACGAGCGTGTCGCTCTCCCGCAGCGCTTTTAGACAAGCGTCGAGCCCTGGTCGGTTGTCGCGCTTGCCCGATGCATGGTCTTCGTAGAACCGATCCTCGCTGATGCCTGCTGCCTCCAGCGCATCGCGCTGAAGATCGGTAACCTGAGAACCGTCAGCCTTGGATACCCGGATGTAGCCGATCAGCACCGTTCGCCTCCCCAGGCCCGCTTACGAGCCGATGCAAACCATGTCACGCAAACGAGCGTTTATGTGACAGGCAAACTGAGCGAGGGAGAGGCGGGAGCAACGGCCTTTGCGAGCGCCGAGCGGGAACCGCGCCCAAGCCCCTCCCGAAAAGGTGTTACATCAACGCTCGGACGGCCGAAGCTGCGAGTTTTCAGCCGGTTGTTTCGACGCTGCCCCGGGTCGTGGCGGGCTGAAAGGCGGAGTTGGCGCATGGCGGCGCCGTAGGACCCGAGCTTGTCGGTGGTGATGGTCTCCGGCGCGAAGCCCTGTCTCCTGATCAGCTTGCGCAGGAGCCGGACGGCTACGGCCTTGTCCCGCCCCGATTGAACCAGAATGTCGAGCACTTCACCTTCGTCGTCCACCGCCGGCCAGAGCCAATGCCGCTTGCCCGCGATCCGCACGACCATCTCGTCCAGGTGCCAGCGACCGGTCCGACGGAGTCGCCGCTTGCGCAGCTCCCGGGCGAACAGCGGGCCGAACTTGGTGACCCAGCGCCGGACCGTTTCGTAGGAGATGTCGAGACCGCGCTCTGCGAGCATGTCCTCGATATCGCGGAGGCTGAGTGTGAACCGCAGATAAGAGCCAGACTGCGTGCCGGATGATGGCTCGAGGGAAGCGATGGCCGTGGTATGGGGAGCGCCGCATGCTGCCTTGTACTCCAAAGCGGGTGCGAACGTGATAGTGCCCTCCGATGACGCCTCCTACATCACCGACTCGAACCTCGTGGTCGACGGCGGCCTCACGGCCGGAACCGGCCAGCCGGCGTTCCGCAAGTTGGCCGACAAGGTCGGCTGACGGCGGCGACCTGTGCCGGATCCGGTCTGGAACACACGCAATACGGGGGGCAGCACGCATCGATGTTCGCATAACCGGGTCACGACGAGAACAAATGCTAGGGGGAACAATGTCCGATCGTGAACACAACAAGCGTGTCGCCCTCGACTACTTCAAAGCCTTCGTGGCAGGCGACGAGGCCTGGTGGGACGAAAATGTCGCGCCCGAGTTCAACCGCCACGACCCTGGTCTGCCCTACCAGGCGGTCGGTCCGGCCGGCCTCCAGCACCATCACGACGTCATTCTCGCCGGCGTACCGGACATCAACCTGCCAATCCACGACGTCATGGAGGACGACGGCAAGGTGCTCGTCCGCCTCCGCTTCCGCGGCACCCACAAGGGCGAGTTCTTCGGTCATAAGGCGACCGGCAACGCCATCGATGTGGAGGTCTTCGACCTGTTCCGCCTGCAAGTTGGCAAGCTCGTCGAGCACTGGGCCATGGTCGACACCGGGGACGCCTGTTCCCTTGCCTGAAGCCGGCCATCGGTCACGCTTTCGAGGCCGGCGAGGTCTTCGAGGGCGCCACGGTTCGCCGCGAGAGCGAGCAGCACCGGCGCTTTGAGCCGGCCTGTGAAAATCAATCGAGCCGTATCGCGCTGGATCAGGTCAACGCGACACCCAAGCGGCATTCAGAGGCCGCCCCGGAGCGCATCGATGTGTCGGCGGACCTCGATCGTTGCACGAAGAAGGCCCTAATCTTACTGCTTCACGAAATGAGCTGATGGCGTGTGCTGGTTCGATTGCAGCACGGACATTGGGGCAGGCGCTTGATCAGGGCGACGGTGAGTCGTCGCCGAATGGTCGCGATGGAAGTGGGCACGTGACGCCCGGGCCTGAGCGGCGGAGCCGAATTCCAAACAGTCCGGATTGGGCGGCAAATCGAGCTGGTTTGGATACAAAACTTAAACGCGTCTTAACTGCGACACCCCAAATCGTTAAAACGTGTTAACCTTTCTTCGGTGGACGCGGCAGGCGGCCGCGTCCGTGCGAGAGGCGGGCACATCATGCGTATCGGGCGGCGCGAAACCCTTGAGGGGCAAGGACCGTACAAAGATATCCTTTTCGTGACGTCGAGCAGCCGGGTCTCGGACCAGACCGGAGCAACGGCCTTCGAACAGGCCTCGGTCACGGTGCCCTCTACCTGGAGCCAGGTTGCGACTGACGTGCTCGCCACCAAATACTTCCGCAAGGCGGGTGTCGCGAGCAGACTGCGCCGGGTAGAAGAGCACGATGTCCCGTGCTGGCTCTGGCCGTCCGTGCCCGATATCGAGGCCCTCCTCTCGCTGCCGGAAGCTGAACAGTTCGGCGGGGAGTCCGACGCCAGGCAGGTTTTTGATCGCATAGCGGGCGCAATAACTTACTGGGGCTGGAAGTGTGGCTATTTCAAAAGCGAGGCGGATGCCCACGCGTTCCATGACGAAATCCGCTATGCCCTGGCCACCCAGAGCGCGGCGCCGAATTCCCCGCAATGGTTCAACACCGGTCTCCACTGGGCCTATGGGATTGAGGGCCAGGCGCAAGGCCATTTCTTTGTTGATCCGCTAACCGACGCCATCCGGGCGACCCGCAATGCTTTCGAGCGTCCGCAGACCCACTCCTGCTTCATCCAGTCCGTCGAAGACGATCTCGTCAGCGACGGCGGGATCCTGCCGCTCTTTGTCGATGAGGCCCGCATCGCCAAATACGGCTCCGGCACCGGCGCCAACTTCTCCAACATCCGCGGCGCATCCGAGGGTCTGACCGGCGGCGGGCGAGCTTGCGGTCTTATCGCAGTGCTCCGGGCGAGCGATCGGTCCGCTTCACTGGTAACCGCCAACGGCAGCACGCGGCGCTCGTCGAAGATGGTCGTGGTCGACATCGACCATCCCGATATCGAGGCCTTTATCCGATGGAAGGCCGACGAGGAGCGCAAGGTTGCCTCGCTCATCACCGGCTCTAAGACCTGCCAGCAGCATCTCAACAAATTGATGCAGGCCGCCGCGAAGGAGGGCCATGTGATTTGCGATCCGGGGCAGAATCCGGCGCTTAGGCGCGCCATTGGCGCCGCACGCAAGGCTCATGTTCCCGAGAACTACATCCGGCGTGCTGTCCAGTTCGCGGAGCAGGGGTTCGAAAGCATCGAGTTCCCGGTGTTCAACGGGGATTGGGATCAGGAAGCCTACGCGACCGTTGCGGGCCAGAACGCCAACAACACGGTCCGAGTCACTGACGAGTTCTTGCGTGTCGTCGAGAAGAGAGGGACCTGGGACCTGATCGCGCGCCGCGGCCGGCGGCCCGTCAAATCCGTGCAGGCGGCGGATTTGTGGGACGATATCGGCCACGCCGCCTGGGCCTCGGCGGATCCCGGCATTCACTTCGCCACCACGATCAACGACTGGCACACCTGCCCGGTGACGGACGAGATCCGCGCGTCGAACTCCTGCTCCGAATATCTCTTCCTCAACGATACGGGAGCGACCCTCGCCTCCCTGAACCTGCTTCGCTTCAAGACGCAGGATGAGGAGATCGACCTCGACAAACTCGAACATGCTTGCCGGCTCTGGACTGTCGCGCTGGACATCTCGGTCTCCATGGCGCAGTTCCCTTCTGCCGCGATCGCGCGCCGCACCTACGACTACCGGCCGCTGGGGCTGGGGTTCGCCAACCTGGGCGGGCTCCTGATGAGGATGGGTATTCCTTACGACTCCGACGAGGGACGTTCCTTGTGCGCCGGGCTGACCGCCGTGCTGTCCGGAGCTTCTTATGCGGCTTCGGCCGAAATGGCCCGGGATCTCGGCGCCTTCAATGGTTATGCCTCCAATCGGGACCCGATGCTGCGGGTCATCCGCAACCATCGCAACGCTGCGTTGGGGCTCGCTGCCGACTACGAGGGTGTTTCGGTGCCTCCGGTGCCGCTCGATGCAGCCACGCTCATCGCCATCCCGGAATTGAACGGCGCCGCGATCGCCGCTCGAGCGCGGGATGTGTGGACCCGAGCCCTCGATCTGGGCGGCGCCTTCGGATTCCGCAACGCGCAAGTGTCCTGCATCGCGCCCACTGGGACGATCGGACTCGTCTTGGACTGCGACACGACCGGCATCGAACCCGATTTCGCCCTGGTGAAGTTCAAGAAACTAGCGGGCGGCGGCTACTTCAAGATCATCAACCGCGCCGTGCTCGTGGCTCTCGAGAAGCTAGGGTACAGCCAAGCGGCGATTTCGGCAGTTCAGAACTATGCGATCGGCCACGGTTCGCTCGAAACCGCTCCTTTCATCAACCGGCAAAGCCTGGCGGAACGGGGCTTCACGCCGGACAAGATCGAGGCGATCGAACGGGCCCTGCCGGCAGCCTTCGACATCCAGTTCGTGTTCAACAAGTGGACGCTGGGCGAGGATTTCCTCACGGAGGCGCTGAAGGTGGCCCCCACGGCGCTTGGCCAGGATCTGAGCCTGTTGCGTCACCTGGGATTCAGCAAGGCCGAGATCGAGGCCGCGAACGTCCATGTCTGCGGCGCCATGACGCTCGAAGGCGCGCCACATCTTCAGGCCGAGCACCTTGCGGTGTTCGATTGCGCCAGCCCGTGCGGCCGAACCGGCACCCGGTTCCTTTCGCCCGAAAGCCACATCCGGATGATGGCGGCCGCTCAGCCCTTCCTGTCGGGCGCGATCTCGAAGACCGTCAACATGCCGAACAGCGCCACGGTAGAGGATTGCAAGAGCGCCTACATGCTTTCCTGGAAGCTCGGGCTGAAGGCGAACGCCGTGTATCGCGACGGCTCTAAGTTGTCCCAACCCCTGAGCGCACATCGCCTGGCCAACGACGAAGAGGAGGACGTAGAGGAACTGCTGGCCGAGACGCCCACCGCGACTGTGACGGAGCAGATTCGTCTCATCGCACATTCGGCTGCCGACCACGCTGCCGAGATCCTGATGCCCCACGACCAGCGTCTTCCTGTGCGTCCAGGGCTGCGCCACACCGCCGTGATCGACGGGCAGCGCGTAACCCTCCAGACCAGGCTCAGCAATGGCGGGCAGCCCACGGAAGTGAGCATCGACGCGGTGGACGCCTCGGGCCGGCGCAATCAGATCGCGAACGATATCGCGGTGGCGATCTCGGTTGGCCTCCAGCACGGCGTGCCGCTGGATCAATATGTTGATGTTTTCACCGGCGGGATCAACTTGGCAAACCTGTCCGGCGCGCGGTTGCGCGGCGCCTCCGGCCTCGTCGAGCACGTCGTCCAGACCCTGGGCATGGCGTACCTTGGTCGTCACGAGGCGAGCGCAGAACACAGGGAGGTGCGCGCATGACGGAACTGCCGAGCACTCCTGCAGCTTCGACGGGCCACGAAGCAAAGCGGGCGCTTGAAGCCGATGTGGTAGCGATCAAGGCGGCCCTTCTGGAACTCGTCCGGCTTAAGGAAGTCAAAAATCGATTCGGCGAAAATATGGATTATCGCGCCAACAAGGATCGTGCCTGGGCCGAGGCTCGCCGCGTACTCGGACTGAAATAAGCTGTCTACGGTTGTATAAGACCGATTTGACCAACGGAGGCCAACTTCTGCGTGCATAACGCTGGCGCTCCACACAAGGTGCCAGTTCGATCAAGCAATCTAAAGTAACGAAGCACGAACCTTTTCCTGAGATGCTGCCGGCTATAATTTGGATAAATGCCGTGCTGAAGCTCTACGCGACTCCGGGATCCGGAAACTGCTTCAAACCTTTCTTGGCGATGCGCCAGTTGCGCATCCCCTTCGAGGTTAGGCCTATCGACGTCCTGGCGGGTGAGACCAAATCTGAAGCGTTTCTCGCCATCAATCCTGCCGGCAGCGTGCCCTATCTGCGTCTGCCGGGCGGTCTGGGTCTCGGTGAGTCGAACGCGATGCTGTGGTTCATCGCCGATGGGTCGGGGCTCGTTCCCGCCGAGGGGTTTGAGCGGGCCCGCGGCCTGCAATGGATGTTCTTCGAGCAGGCGCGTCTGGAACCCTTCATCTCGCCGGCCCGCTTCCTCACCGCCATCGCGCCGGCCCGAGGGGTCGGTCGTAAGGCCGACATCGCCACCTGGCAGGAGCGTGCGAGAGGCGGCCTCCAGATGCTGGAGGCCCATCTCGCCGTAAGCGATTTCATCGCAGGTCCGGAGTACTCGATCGCCGACATCGGCGTGTTCGGCTACGTTCACCTCTCACCCGAGGGCGGCATCGGACTCGACGCTTTTCCGGCGGTCCGCGCCTGGATCGGACGGGTCGAGGCGACCCCTGGCTTCGTGCAAATGAGTGAGATGACCGCTCTCTTGACCGCGCAGGCCACCAGATTCACGAAGACAGCCTGAGCCAACAAAGCCTTTCCGATGATGCGATGATCTTGAGGTCGGAACCGCGGATGTTTGCCGCATTGCCTCTCGCTGTCGACCCTTCCGGCATCCTCGACCGCTTGTCGGTCGCGGCCTGGATCTTTGACATCGATCACGGCCAGGTCGTCTGGGCCAATCGGTCTGGGCTGGAGCTATGGCGTGCCGAGGATATCGCGGCCCTCGCGGTTCGGGACATGAACTTTGACATGTCGGCCTCAGTGGCGCGTCGGCTGCGGCAATATCAGGACGATTTCGTACGCAAGCAGTCTGTTTTTTCGGAGCTTTGGACTCTTTACCCAGGTGGGGTCGCGCGCACGGTTCGCGTGCTGTTCTCCGGGATCCGGCTTGCCGATGGACGTATGGCGATGTTCTGCGAAGCGCAGGACGAGGTCGAGATGCAGCCGGATACGTTGCGAAGCACGGAGGCGCTTCTCCATACGCAGCTGATGATCTCGCTTCAGTCCATTGAGGGGGACGCGTTGTACCGCAATCCTGCGGCTCGGGCGGCGGTCGGGAATGACGGGGATCATCTCAAGCTGCGTTGCGCTGACGTCGCGGAATATGAGGAGTTCGCGGAAGAGCTCGAAAGATCTGGCGAGGTCAGCCGCGTGGTACGCATGCGCACACAGGTGGGCATCCGCTGGCACGAGGTCACGGCAAGGCAATGCCACGATGCGGTTACGGGAAAACCCGCGATCCTGATCAGCGAAGTCGACGTGAGCGAGTTGAAGGATACGGAGGCCAAGGCTCACTTCCTCGCCTATCACGACACGCTGACGGGTCTCCCCAATAGGGCCTCGGTGCGCCACCAGTTCGGCCAGTGCATCAGATGGGCCGAGATCCGGGGGCAGGAACTGGGCGTCTTCTTCCTCGACCTCGACAACTTCAAGCTGATCAACGACTCCCTGGGGCACGCGGTCGGTGACGAAGTGCTCGTGGAGGTCGCGCGACGGCTGGTTGCTCTGGCTCACCGGGGAGAAATAACCATCCGGCTTGGCGGGGACGAGTTTCTGATCATTGTGTCGGGAGAAAGTCGCCAGGCTCACGAACAGATGGCGAGGAAGATGCTGGAGGTCCTGGCAAGCCCCATCCTGATCGGCCCACGCAGCCTGACCGTGACGACAAGCATCGGCATCAGCGTTTTCCCGCAGGACGGGACCGATTCCGAGACCCTCATGAAGTGCGCCGATCTCGCCATGTACGATGCCAAGGCGGTCGGCCGGAACTGCTTTCGCTCCTTCTGTGTCGGAATGCGTGAGCGAGCCGATAGCCGGCTGAACCTGCAGTCCGACATCAAGGCGGCGATCGCGAATGACGAGTTCGAGGTCTACTATCAGCCGCGCGTGTCGGTGCAGGACATCTCCATCGTCGGCGCCGAGGCTCTGGTGCGGTGGAATCACCCGACACGCGGGATGATTCTGCCCTCGCTCTTCATCCCGATCTGTGAGGAAACGGGTTCGATCGAGGAACTCGGCGCCTACGTTATGCGGGCCGCCATGCGACAGCAGAAGACGTGGCACGATCTAGGCTATCCCATATCCGTGTCGATCAACGTCTCGCAGCGTCAATTGAGCAATGGCGACTTTGTCACGAACGTCGAGAATGCATTGGCGGAGACCGGTTGCGAGCCGGGCCTCATTGAACTTGAGCTGACTGAGTCGATGCTGATGGAGCGCAGCGACTCGTCGGCCGAAATAATCGATACTCTGCGATGCCTCGGGGTCAAGATTTCGATCGACGATTTCGGAACCGGTTATTCAAACCTAGCCCGCCTACACGAGTTCGCGATCGACTGCGTCAAGATCGATCGAACCTTTATCCAGACACTGCCCCATGACGAGGCGCTCGCCAAATTGATCATTTCACTCGGCAAGTTGATGAACGTCAAGATCGTGGCTGAAGGAGTCGAAAGCCTCGAGCAGTTGATCTGGCTGAAAGGCCGTGGATGCGAGGAGTTCCAAGGCTTCTATTTCAGCAAACCGATTCCGGCGAAGATGTTCGGGGAGCTCCTTCTGGGGTATTGGATCGCCGATCGGACCGAAACAGGGGTCGCGCTTGGAAGCGATTTGACACGACCAGCGCTTCACATTCCCGATCACCGAACTTCAGGCGACCCGCCGGCCACCACGGGTGGACAACCGGGCAGATGATCTCCCCATCCCCGGACCATTGCGGGTCCTGGAGGACGCAAGACGTGCGGCCGTGGAGTTTGCGATCCTGAACGATCTGATGTGATCGAACGGCATCAACTCCGGGCAACCCGCTCGGTGCAGGAACGACCCGGATGGGCGCGTTCAAGCCATCGTTTCAGCCCACAGCTGTCGACCGCTGCCGGTAGAGCATTGCAGTCGCGGGTACTCGCGGATCCAGGCCCGTCGCGAGAGCGATCAGCGGTTTCGAATTACCCCACAATAATGTTCGCTAATCCTATCTACAACGAAGCAAGAAAATATAAGCTTATAATATACAATACGACACACGAAGATGTAGTCGATACACGAGAGAGCGATTGGCTCCTCTGATTAGGAGTGGCCAACAGAAGATGCGGCGTCCCTCACGCGCATGATGGTCTGCCGCGTTGTCTGGAATTCGCGCGCCAGAGCCGAGACCCCTGCTCCGGCTTCCAGCTTCTGCCAAACCTCCAAGCGCTGATCGGTTGTGAGGCTTGCGGGCCTACCGAGCACCTTGCCTTCGGCCTTGGCACGATTAAGGCCGGCCTGAGTGCGCTCGATCAATAGGTCCCGCTCGAACTCGGCGACCGCATTTATCACGTTCATCGTCAGCT
>JAABUT010002800.1_pt1 | contig 15997 bp, 10 predicted proteins | sample 5559281 | NCBI WGS metagenome assembly JAABUT01 (sample SAMN10711880, study PRJNA513359) | rock metagenome | isolation source: Antarctica rocks | place: Antarctica: Victoria Land, Ricker Hills nord | collected 2016-01-04 | reverse complement strand
GCGGGCAGGCAAGGCCAGAGGCTCTGCCTCTGGACTCCGCCAGGGCGAGCCGCCCTGGACTGCGTTACTGAATTTGGGATGAGTTTCTTGGAGGCCTATGTGGTAGCTACATCAAATAAGACATTATGGTCCGACTGCGCTCGTTGTCATGGAGATAGAAACCACGAGATTCTATGCAAGTTTAATGAAGACGGGTCGAACGAGTATCACGTGACGATGTCATACCTTACAATTAGATGCTTGGGTTGCCACCTAATTTCTTTCCGAGAAGAAGTCGATGATTACGAGCAAGGTGGTCCCGACCCAGAAAACGGAGAAACCTGGGTTCCTTATACCACGGTCTCCCTCTATCCCAAAGCAATTAAGGGGCATCATAACCTTGTTGAAGGTTGGCTTTTACCAGAGTTAGTCAAACGTATTTATGATCAAACCTTACTATCAATTCGTGAAAATGCAGGAATATTAGGCGGCCTCGGATTGCGGGCGACGATAGAGGCTGTATGCAACAATCTAAATATCTCTGGTGCCAATCTTGAGCGCCGCATAACTGCACTTGCAAGTCAGGGTTTAATATCGAAGAAGGATGCTGAAAGACTCCACGCGATTCGTTTCCTTGGAAACGATGCTGCCCACGACATTAAGGAGCCCAACAAGGGTCAATTAAGCGTTGCTTTGAAGATTGTGGAGCATCTTCTTAATACTGTCTACATTCTTGAGGCAGAAGCAGCGGATCAACTCGACACTATAGTATCAAATTTTGAGGGTCTCTCCCAAATCCTCCAGCAAACCCTGAAACACTTTCATTCAGGGGATGAACAACCGCTGGCAAAGCTTCTTGGAAAGGAGTATCGGCGTGTAAAGGATTCTCTGTCGACATTGGAAAGTGAACTTATTTATAAAATTACTGCATCTTCATTCCAAAAGCTCGAAGTTGGGCAAATTCTACAAGTCGGACAGCCACCAAAGCCTTTGCAGCTTTTCAAAGTCATTTGATTGCGGTTCGTACGACCGCTGTGAGCGTTTAGCGAAATCTGACTCGTCTCCTGAATTTCCGCTTAAGGGCAGGCTTGATTCGGCCGCAACCATCCGGGTTGAGCCGAAAACAGCCGTTCCGGTAACAATCAGAGATACGCTCTAATCTGCCGATTGGGTCTGTTCTCTGCTCGCCGACACCCCCCGCTCCAACCTCCAGAATGGACCTACCGGAACACCGTCCACCTCGCCGGCAAGCTCTACAGGTGCCATCCTTTCTCCCATGTCCCTCCCCCTCCCCCAACCCATGACCCTCTCCGAGTTCCTCGCCTGGGAAGCCCGCCAGCCCCTCCGCCACGAGTTCGACGGCCTGCGCCCCCTCGCCATGACCGGGGGCACCGCCGCCCACGCCCTGATCCAGCGCAACCTCGCCATCTCCATCGGCGCCTGCCTGCGCGGCACCCCCTGCACCTTCTACGGCAGCGACCTCAAGATCGAGACCGCCGGCCGCATCCGCTATCCCGACGGCTTCGTCGCCTGCACCCTGATCCCGCCGCGCGCCACGCTCGTCCGCGACCCCGTCACGATCTTCGAGGTCCTGAGCGCCAGCACCTCCGGCACCGACCGCATCACCAAGAACCAGGAATACGCCGCCCTTCCCTCGGTCCAGCGATACGTCATGCTCGAACAGGACCGCATCGGCGCCACCGTGTTCGCCCGCGTCGGCGCCGACTGGCTTGGCCACATCCTCACCGACGACGCCACGCTCACCCTGCCCGAGATCGGCCTCACTCTCCCCCTTGCCGAACTCTACGAGGGCGTGGACCTTGCCGCCGCGTCCTCCACCGAAGCCGGCTGACACTCCCGCAACCAGCCTCGAAGCAGTACCTGGCCAACGTGTCGCCCCGCAGCCGCAACCCCGACCCGCCTCCCACCGACGCGATGTAGCCCCGCCATGCCCCCCGCCGACCTCGCCCTCCTGCTCGCCTTCGACGCCTCCGCCAGCGTCAGCTACGAGGAGTTCTCCCTCATCGCCGGCGGCATCGCCGATGCCCTGCGCGACCCCGAGATCGCGGCGGGCCTCACCACCGGCCGCGCCCGCGCCTCGCTCTGCGCCCTGCTGGTGTTCTCCGGCCGCGACGCCCAGGAGACCATGATCCCCTGGACCCGCCTCTCCACCCCCGACGACGTCGCCGCCTTCGCCCAGCGCGTCGACGACGTCCCGCGCCTCGTCCCCGCCGGCCTGACCGCCCTCGGCTCCGCCCTGCTCGCCGCCGAGACCCTCCTGGCCGCCGTGCCGGACGCCGCCCGCCGCGTCGTCGACCTCGCCGGCGACGGCGCCTCCAACGACGGCCCGGACCCCGCGCCGATCCGCGACCGCCTGGCCGCCGCCGGCGTCACCGTCAACGGCCTGTGCGTCCTGCACGAGGAGCCGGACCTGGTGGACAGCTTCACCCGCAGCGTGATCGGCGGCCCGGGCAGCTTCGCCCTGCCCTGCCCCGACTACGCCCGCTTCGCCAACGCCATGCGCCGCAAGCTCGCCCGCGAGATCGCCTGACAGGAAGGCCAGGGCTCTGCCCTGGACCCGCTGGGGGCAGGCGCCCCCAGACCCGCACACATAAAGAAAAGGCGAGACGTGCCGCCGGCCCAAGTCGTGGTTTCCAAAGGCGAGCCTTTGGCGGAGTTTGAGGCAGAGCCTCAACCTTGCTTGCTGCTTCAGCCCACCCCGAACGCATACTCAATGACCTCGGCGTACGCTTCCCCCGGCCGCAGCACCACCGACGGGAACCCCGGCTGGTTCGGCGCGTCGGGGAAGTTCTGCGCTTCCAGCGCGAAGCCCGAGGACTGCCGCAGCATGACCCCGCCGCGGCCCTGCACCGCGCCGTTCAGCGAGTTGCCCGAGTACACCTGGAGCCCGGGCTGCGTGGTGCGCACCGCCAGCGTGCGTCCGCTGCGCGGGTCGCGCACTTCCGCCGCCGGCCGCAGCGTCCCGCTCTCGCCGTCCAGCATGAAGCAGTGGTCGTAGCCGCGCCCGGGCAGAAGCTGCGGCTCGGCGTCGAAGATCCCGGCGGCGAAGCTGCGGGGCGTGCGGAAGTCGAACGGCGTGTGGTCCACCGGGCGGAGTTCGCCGGTCGGCACCTGCGCCTTGTCCACGGGCAGGAACCGCGCGGCGTGCACCACCAGCTCGTGGCCGAGGATGTCGTGGCGCGGGTCGCCGCCGAGGTTGAAGTAAGGATGCGCGCTGAGGTTGACCACGGTCGGCGCCTCCGCCCGCGCGCCCAGCTCCAGCCGCAGCGTGTCGCCGCGCAGCACGTAGCGCGCGCTCACGTGCAGGGCGCCCGGAAAGCCCGCGTCGCCGTCCGGGCTCAGCAGGTCGAGCGCCAGTTCCGTGGCGCCCGCCTCGCGCACGGTCCAGGTGCGCAGGCCGAAGCCGCCCGGGCCGCCGTGCAGCGTGTTGGCCCCGTCGTTGGCCGGCAGCGCGTATTCGTGCCCGTCCAGGCGGAAGCGTGCCCCCGCGATCCGGTTGGCGCAGCGGCCGAGCACCGCGCCGAAGGACCCGCCGGCAGTGGCGTAGGTCGCGGCGTCGTCCAGGCCGAGCAGGACGTGGCCGCGCACGCCGTCGCGGCCGGGCGCCTCGATCGACACCATGCGGGCACCGAAATCCGTGATGCGCACCCGCAGGGTGTCATTCTCCAGGGTATGCAATGTGGCCATGGTGCCGTCGGGAAGCGTGCCGAACTGTGTCATGCGGGCCCCAACGGCACGCGGCGCCTGCGGTTCATCCAACCTACAATGACACCGCATAGCCAGGGTTTCGCCGCCATGCCCTGCCGAGCGGATCGTGACCGCGGCGTCGCGCAAACCGATCGCGCCATGTCGTTTGCCGAGGTATGGTGCAAGGCGTTCGACAGCAACCCAGGACCCCATGCGACCGACCCGCTCGTTGCCCGGCCTTGCTCTCGCCACGCTCCTGTGCGCCGCCGCCGCAACCCTGGCACGCGCCCAGGACCCGGCTCGCGCGCCCACCCTGCCGTCCGTGCCGGACACGAGCGCCCTGCCGGCCGCGACCCCGCTGCCGCGTCCGGTGCCGCTCCCCGCGGCCGGCGGCACGTCCCCGGTACGCACCGCTTCCGCGTCCCTGTCGCCCGCGCTGGTGTTGCCGCAGCCCGGTGCCGAACCCGCCCCGCTTGCCCCCGCGGCAGTGTCCGCCGAGGCCGCGCGCCTGCGTGCCGATCTGTCGCGCGAGGTGCCTGGCCTGGTCGCGCGCGACCCTGCCCGCGAGCGCAGCCTGCTCGCCCTGCTCCGCCGCGCCGTGGCCGCCAGCGACTTCGTCCTCGACCATCCGCAGCTTCTGGTCGCCGTGGACCGCAACGGCGCCGTGCAGCAGATCTCTGTCGTGCTCGCCCGCCCCGCCGGCGCCTGGGAGGTGCTCGGCACCACCCGCGCCTCCACCGGCCAGGCCGGGCGCTTCGACCACTACATCACCCCGCTCGGCGTGTTCGCGCACACCGACCTGATCCTCGACTACCGCGCCGAGGGCACCTTCAACGAGAACCACGTCCGCGGCCTCGGCCTGAAAGGGATGCGCGTGTGGGACTTCGGCTGGCAGTGGGCGCACCGCGGCTGGGGCGCCGACGCCAGCCCGATCCAGATCCGCCTGGAGATGCACGCCACCAACCCCGCGCTCCTGGCGCAACGCATCGGCCACACCGCCTCGCAGGGCTGCGTACGCATCCCCGACGCGATGAACCGATTCCTGGACCGCCACGGCGTGCTCGACGCCGAGTACGAGCGCGCCGCGCTGGACGAGCTGCGCTACCGCGCGCTGCTGCTGCCGGATCGGGTGCCGACGCCGCTGGCCGGCAGCGGGCTCGTCGTGGTCGACAGTTCGGGGGCACCCTGAAGCAAGCAAGGTTGGGCTTTGCCCAAACCCACCAAAGGCCTCGGCCTTTGGAAACCATTCCCGAAGGATTGCGGCACACACCGTCGGGGTGTGCCGCAGTCCCAAACGGAGGCAGGTCCAGGGGCGCTGCCCCTGGCGGAGTTTGAGGCAGAGCCTCAACCTCGCTTGCTCCTCCAGTCACTTCAAAGGGTCGTCGGTATCAGCTTTCCAGCACGTAGCTCCCCGGCGCGTCGATGATCGCCGGGTGCGCCTCGCTCCCCATCCCCGGCGGCGTGCCCCTCGCCCCGCTCCGCGCCGCCAGCCACGCCGCCCAGTCCACCCACCAGCTATCCTTGTGCTCGCCCGCCCCCTCGCGCCAGGCCTGCGGGTCGGCGGCCGCATCCTTGCCGACGGCGCCGTCGGCGACCCGGTAGGTCCCCTTGCCGCCGGGCGGGTTGATGATCCCCGCGACGTGCCCGCTCGACGCCAGCACGAAGCGCACCGTGCCGCCGACGAGCTGCGTCACCCGCCAGGCCGACTGCCATGGCACGATATGGTCCTTCTCCGCGCCCACCGAGTACAGGTCGAGCGTGATGCGTCCGAGGTCGATCAGCTCGCCGTCCAGCACCACGTGGCCAGGCTTGATCAGGTTGTTCTCGACATAGGTGTTGCGCAGGTACCAGGAGTGCGCGGTACGTGCCATGCGGGTGCCGTCGCTGTTCCAGTACAGCAGGTCGAAGGCCGGCGGCTTGTTGCCCATCAGGTAGTTGTTGACCACGTTGCCCCAGATCAGGTCGTTGGAGCGCAGCAGGCTGAACATGTTCGACATCTCCCGGCTGTCGAGATAGCCGCGGTCGAGCATCTGCTGCTCGATGAAGTCGATCGCCGGCTCGCCCATGAACATCGCGGTCTCGCCGACCTCGGCGAAGTCCTGCATCGACACCATCAGCGTGGCCGAGGCGAACCGCTCGTCGCCGCGCCGCGCCAGCCAGGCCAGCGTCATCGCCAGCAGCGTGCCGCCGATGCAGTAGCCCATGACGTTGGCCTGCGCGGCCCCGGTGATCTCGCGGATCGCGTCCGACGCCGCCAGCGGCCCGAGCCGCATGTAGTCCTCGAAGCCCGTCGCATCCATCGAGGCGTCGGGGTTCTTCCACGACACCATGAACACCGTGAAACCCTGCGCCACCAGCCAGGCGACCATGCTGTTCTTCGGCTGCAGGTCCAGGATGTAATACTTGTTGATCCAGGGCGGCAGGATCAGCAGCGGCACCTCGTGCACGTCAGGGGTGGCGGGCGCGTACTGGATCAGCTCGATCAGGGCGTTGCGCAGCACCACCTTGCCCGGCGTCGTCGCCAGGTTGCGCCCGGGCGCAAAGGCGGCCGCGTCCACCATCGACAGGCGCCCCTCTTTCAGGTCGGCCATCAGGTTGCGCGCCCCGTCCGCCAGGCTGGCGCCGCCCGTCTCCACCGCGCGCCTGAGCGCCACCGGGTTCGCGGCCAGCACCAGCGCCGGGCTCATCGCGTCCACGAACTGGCGCAGGTGGAAGTCCAGGCGGGCGCGCTCGGCGGCCGGCATGTCCGAGTCGGCCGGCTGCTCCAGCAGCCACTCCGAGGCCATCAGGTAGCTGTCCTTGATCTGGCGGAACAGCGGCGACTGCCACTCGGGCGCCGCGAACCGCTTGTCGCCGCGCCTGTCGCCCGGCTTGTCGGAGGCCGCCGCGGGTGGCTCGGCCCCGCTCCAGCGCCGCCCGGCCTCGGCCCACATCTCCAGCCCGCCCTGCCACATCTGCGCGTTCAGCCGCACCGCGTTCTCGAGCATCCGGTCGGGCCGGCGCAGGCCGTGCAGCCACACCGTGCGCAGCGCGCGCGCGATCTCCGACCAGTCGACCGGCACCACCTCGCGCAGCGGGTTGGCGTTCCACAGGGCGTCGATCGCGCGCAGGGTCGGGTCGGCGGCCATCTGCTGCTGGAGCGCCTGCAGGCCCTGCGCCATGCCCGCGGTCATCGCGTCGGCGCCCTCGCCGTTCGGCCAACCAGGGAGTCCGGCCCCCTCGCCCATCTCGGGAACCGGCGGCAGGCCCGCGGCGGACGTGGCGGCCATCGCGGTGGCCATCCAGGACTGCCACACTCCCAGCGGCCCCGGCGGCGGCGCTTTCGGCTCACCGGCTCGATCCTGAGTCATGATGGCTGCTCCCCTGCCGGGCCGGATCTTGCGCCTGGCGTCGGCTCGTTGGCCGCCCTGACGTGCGGACGGCATGCATGCTGGCACGGTGCACCCCACGCCACCCGGGCGCCAGCGGCTTGCACGAGCCGGCCTGTCAGCAAGCAAGGCTGGGCTCTGCCCAGACCCGCCAGGGGGGAGGCCCCCCTGGACCGGCTTCACTTAAGGAGTGGATTCCAAAGGCGAGCCTTTGGCGGAGTTTGAGGCAGAGCCTCAACCTTGCTTGCTCCGCCGGTTGCTCCACGAGACCGTGCGTATTGCAGGCGGGCTCTCGACCTGCCGGGCCGGGCGGGCGACAACGCCAACCCACGAGTCGCCGCGAGCCTGGCACCAGGCCGCGGCGCGGCACGGCCCGCGGCAAGGAACCACACGCTCCATGGCGACACCCGCCCGGACAGCCCCGGCCAACCTCGTCGACGTGCTGGACCACGGCGCCGACAGCACCGGGGCTCGTGACAGCGCCGACGCGTTCGACTCCGCCTGGGCGGCGGCGCTGGCCGCCGCGGCGCTGCACGGCGGCGGCGCGAGGATCGCCATCCCCGCCGGGGTGTATGGCCTGTCGCGCACGCCGCACTGGGTGAGCCCGCCGGACAGCGCCATGCGCATCGCGATCGAGGGCGACGGCGCCGCCGTCACCACGCTGTGCTGCGCAGGCACCGAGGCCGGGCTGCGCATCGTGCAGAGCCGCGAGCACCAGCACGTGCGGCTGCGCGGCCTGACCCTGGTGCCGGACTGCCCGACCGGAGCCGGCGGCGCCGCGATCGAGTTCGTCGCCCCCGAGGTGCAGGTCACCCTCGGCCAGACCGCGATGTTCGAGGACATCACCGTGGCCGCGGTGGCCCCGCTGTTCCCGGTGGGCGCCACCTCCTTCCCGCGCACCTTCGCCGGCGGGTTCAGGCTCAGCACCCTGTGGAACGCGCGGCTCAGCAACATCCGGATCAACGGCGCCGCGATCCAGACCCACACGGTCCTGGTCGCCACCGAGGCGTCGGACCAGCCCGACATCGTGCACGTGCGCACCACCGCAGGGCTGCAGCCCGGCATGGCGGTGGACGGCGACGACATCGCCCCCGGCACCACGGTCGCAGCGTTCGGCCCCGCCACGCTGACCCTGTCGCACCCGGCGCGGCGCCCGCTGCGCGCCGGCCAGCGCGTGTCGCTGACCATGCCGCGCCCGATCCCGGGCACCTACGGCGTGCAGTTCACCAACCGCTGCGTCGCCGTGTTCCTCACCGAGATCTCGGTGATGTACGTCGACAAGGCGTTCTGGCAGACCGGCTACATCGAGAGCCCGATCCTGCGGACCTGCTCCGTGCTCCAGTGCGCCATCGGCTGGCATACCGACATCGCCGCAATCGCGCCGCACGCGGCGGTCAACGGCCGCCTTGGCCTGGCGATCGAGCTGGACTCCTCGTCGGACTGGTACTGCCTCGACGCCGCCCTCGACCTCACCCAGATCAGCAACGTCCGGGTGCGCCACACCCATCTCGCGATCCGCAACGGCGGCGCAGGCTACGCGGCGGTGCGGCTGACGGACTGCGACAGCGCGCGCATCGACTGCTGCGACTTCGACGCGCCTGCCGGGGCTACCGCGCTGCACATCCGCCAGGCGAAGGGCGGCGGCAACTTCGCGATCATCTCGGCCTGCCGGTTCGGCGCCGACATCCCGATCGTGTGCGACCCGGGCACCTACGCCAACGCCGTGGTGGACGCGATGTGGATCGGCCACGGCGGCGTCAAGGTCGCCTCGCCCCTGGTGGACCGCGACGGGCGCAACCACTGCACCTGGTTCAGCGGCTTCGGGCCCAGCGTCGACGACGGGATCACCGCCACCGCAATCGGCCCCGCGATGCAGGGAGCGCCAACGACGCAGCCGCCGGACGGGTCAGGCCGGATCTGGACGGCTGGCGGCCTGCTGCGCCAGGGCTGAGGATCGCCCCCAAACGCACGGCGGCGCTGGTGCCGACGCTCGGAATCGAACCGAGGACCTACTGATTACGAATCAGTTGCTCTACCCCTGAGCTACGTCGGCGGCCTGCAAGGAGGCGATATAGCCAACCCTCCGCGGCGAGGCAACACGAACGGCACATCCGCGATGGGTCCGTTGGCCAAGGCTGCCGAAAGCGTAAAGCAAGGTTGAGGCTCTGCCTCAAACTCCGCCAGGGGGAGCCCCCCTGGACCGGCTTCTCTTAAGTTGTGCCGGGTCCAGGGGCGGCTCGCCCCTGGCGGGTCTGGGCAGAGCCCAGCCTTGCTTGCTGCCGTGGCCGCGCGCCCCGACAGCCCTGGTGCAACACCGCGCACGCTGGCACATTGTGCAGCGCAATGCCGCAGCTCGCCCCCTCCTCCCCGCCAGCCGACGGCCACCTGCGCGAATGCCTGGCCTGCGGCCAGTTCCAGGCGGTGCCACACGTCAAGGCGAAGCAGGCGGCGCACTGCCTGCGCTGCGACACCCCGCTGCGGCGCGGCCGTGCCCGCCCCCTGACCCACAGCCTCGCCTTCACCGTCGCCGCGGCGGCCATGCTGCTGCTCGCGGTCAGCCTGCCGTTCCTCGGGCTGCGCGCGCTCGGGCGGTCCTACCCGTCGACCATGTTCACCGGGCCGATCTCGCTCAGCCATCAGGGCCTGCCGGAGCTGGGGCTGCTGGTGCTGCTGACGGCGATCGTGATGCCGGCGGTCAAGCTCGGCCTGATGCTCTGGGTGCTGGTCGGGCTGCGCACCGCCAACCCGCCGCGCGGGCTGCCGCAGGCGTTTGCCTGGCTGGACACGGTGCGGCCCTGGGCGATGGTCGAGGTGTTCATGCTCGGCGTGTTCGTCGCCTTCAGCCGCCTGGAGGCGATCGCCACCGTGACCATCGGCCCGGCGCTCTACGCGATCGGGGCCTGCATGCTGGCGACGGCGGCGGCCGATGCGGCGCTCGACCACGAGGCGGTGTGGGAGGAGATGGATCGCCGCGGCCTGTCCGGCGCGCCGCTCGCGGGCGGGCCGCAGCGCATCAGTTGCACGAGCTGCCACAGGGTGCACGAGGCGGAGTCCGGGCAGCGTTGCACCCGCTGCCACACGGTGCTGCGGCTGCGTGCCCCGCGCAGCATGGCGACCACCTGGGCGCTGGTGCTGGCGTCGCTGGTGTTCTACCTGCCGGCCAACCTGCTGCCGGTGATGACCGTGGTGCGCTACGGCCGCAGCCAGCCGGACACGATCATGAGCACGGTCAAGCAGCTCGGCGAGGCGGGCATGTGGCCGCTGGCGGTGCTGGTGTTCTTCGCCAGCATCATGGTGCCGGGCGCCAAGCTGATCGCCCTGGTCCTGATGATGGTCACGACGCACCGCCGCAGCGCCTGGGCGCTGCGGGGACGCACGAGGCTGCACCGGATCGTCGAGGCCATCGGGCGCTGGTCGATGCTCGACGTCTTCCTGCTGTCCACGCTGGTGGCGCTGGTGCAGGTCGGGCTGCTGTCCACGATCCGTCCGGAGAGCGGCGACATCTACTTCGCCTCCGTGGTCGTGCTGACCATGTTCGCGGCGCGCAGCTTCGACTCGCGGCTGATGTGGGACGCGGCCGGGCAGTCAGACGCCGACATCCCGGACAGCCCCGAGATCGCGGCCTCCATGTCGCTGCTCGGAACCGGCCCGAACGCCACGCCGCCGGACGGGCCTCGTCTGGCCGGGGCACGCGCATGACGCGGCACGCGACAAGCCTGGAGTCCGCCGCGGCAGGACATGATCCTGTCCCGGCTTCGAGGAGCATGGCATGAGCGGCAACGGCCCATCGCAGCCCGGCCCTGCCCCGTCCCCGGCCGGTCCCGGGACGATACCCGGCGGCGGCACGGTGCCGGCGCAGGCGACGGTGAGGCGACGTCATGTGTCGCTGGTCTGGATCATCCCGGTCGTGGCGCTGCTGGCGGCGGGCTATCTCGGCGTGCGGGCGCTGAACGACCGCGGCCCGCTGGTCACCATCACCTTCAACGCCGCCGACGGGCTGACCGCGAACCAGACCCAGGTGAAGCACAAGGCGGTGGGGCTCGGCACTGTCGAGGACATCGCGCTCGCCAAGGACCTGAGCCACGTCATCGTCAAGGTCCGCATGAACAGCCAGGGCGAGCACGTGCTGACCGACCACGCGCGGTTCTGGGTGGTCAAGCCGCGCATCACCTCCGGCAGCATCTCCGGGCTGGAGACGCTGGTCTCCGGCGCCTTCATCGCGATCGATCCCGGCGATCCCGGCGGCACTCCGAAGCGGGATTTCGTCGGGCTGGAGCAGCCGCCCGGCGTGCGCTCCGACGAGCCCGGCCACACCTATAAGCTGGAGGCCCCGACGATCGGATCGGTGAGCGAGGGAACACAGATCTTCTACCGCGACATCCCCGCCGGTGAGGTGCTGGGCTACGACCTGGGCGACGGGCATGGCATGGTCACGATCTCCGCCTTCGTGCACGCCCCGTTCGACAAGTTCGTGCACCCGCAGACCCATTTCTGGAACGCCTCCGGCCTGAACGTGAAGCTCGGCGCCCAGGGCCTGCACGTCGAGGTCCAGAGCCTGCAGGCGGTGATCTCCGGCGCGGTGGCGTTCGACTCGCCCAAGGAAGCCTGGTCCGGCCCGATGGCGGCCGACGAGGCCAGGTTCCGCCTCTACGACAGCAAGGACGCGGCCGACGCCGCCGGCTTCAACCGGCGCATCCCGCTGGTGACCTACCTGCAGAGTTCCGTGTCGGGCCTGGGCGCGGGGTCCGCCGTGGAGGTGTTCGGGATGCAGGTCGGAGACGTCACCGACGTCAAGCTCCAGCTCGATCCGGAGTCCGGCGTCGTCAAGGTAAGGGTCGCCATGGAGATCCAGCCGGAGCGGGTGTTCCCGCCCGGCAGTTTCTCCAACAAGCTCGAGCCCGCCAGGGTGATGGGCGCGCTGGTCAACCAGGGGATGCGGGCCCAGGTCGACACCGCCAGCTACGTCACCGGGCAGAAGAACATCACCTTGGCCTTCGTGCCGAACGCCAAGCCGGCCCGCATCGCGATCGAGGACGACACCATCGTGCTGCCCAGCCAGGGCGGCGGCCTCGACAACATCCTGGGCGCGGTGAGCGACGTGTCCGCCAAGCTGCAGCAGATCCCGTTCGCGCAGATCGGCGAGAACGCCAACGCCCTGATCGCCACGCTGAACAGCACCGTGGGCGGCCCGGAGCTGAAGAGCACCCTGCGCTCGCTGTCGGCGACGCTGCGGGACGCGCAGACCCTGGTGCACGACACGGATGCCGGGCTGCAGCCGACGCTCAAGCGCCTGCCGGAGATCTCGGCGCAGCTCCAGGACACGCTGAAGCACGCCAACGCCGCGCTGGCCGGGGTGAGCACCAGCTACGGGGCGGACTCCGACTTCCAGCGCAACATCGAGCGTGTGCTCGCGCAGGCCAGCGACGCCGTGCGCTCGGTGCGCCTGCTCGCCGACTACCTCAACCGCAACCCGAGCGCGCTGATCCTCGGCCGCACCAGCCAGGCGGGCAATCGATGATCCAAGCCGTCCACCGTGTGGCAGGCCTGCTGCTGCTCGCCGCCGTCTCGGGCTGCGCCTCCGCGAGCACGAGCTACTTCGCGCTGGCGCCGGTGCCGGGCACGCCACTGGTTGGCGGCCCCGCCGTGCTGGAGGTGCGCCAGCCCGGCATCGCCGGCTACCTCGACCGCAACGGCATCGTGCGCGGCGACAGCGAGTACAAGCTCGACGTCGCCAGCACCCAGGTCTGGGGCGAGCCGCTCGGCGACATGGTGGGCCGGGTGATGGCCGAGGACCTCACGCAGCGGCTGCCGGGCACCCAGGTCACGGCGGCGCAGGGCGTGATCTCGTCGCGCCCCGACCGTCTAGTGGAGCTGCAGGTCGACCGCTTCGACTCCGGCCACGACGGCACGCTCACGCTCGCGGCGCAGGTTTCCGTGCTGCGCGCCAGCGACCGCCTGCCGCTGGTGACACGCTCGTTCCGCCTGAGCGCGCCCGACACAGGCAAGACCACGGCGGAGCTGGTGGCCCGGATGAGTACGCTGCTCGGCCAGCTCGCCGACCGGACGGCCGCCATGCTCCTCGGAGGCAGCGTCAGCTAGCCGGGCGCCCGGTGGCGACAGCAGGCAGAAAGCAAGGCTGGGCTCTGCCCAGACCCGCCAGGGGGAAGCCCCCCTGGACCGGCTTTACTTGAGTATTGGATTCCAAAGGCGAGCCTTTGGCGGAGTTTGAGGCAGAGCCTCAACCTTGCTTGCTCCTGCCTCGCACCTGGCGACCCTGGGCCTGCCCTAACGTCCTGTCATGATCCGTTCGACGAGCTGCCGCACTGAGGGCACGAAGCCGTTGGAGTAGAACGGGTCGGTGGCGAAGCGGTATCCGTTGTGCCCGCTGAACATCAGGTTGTGGTCGGCGACCTCTGCCGAGTCGTGGTCGTGGCCGATGTCCTGCAGCGTCTTCTGGATGCAGAAGGAGCGCGGGTCCGCCTTCTTGCCGTTGCTGTACTCCGGCTCGACCTGGCTCCAGTTGCTGAACCGGCACTGGCTGAGGCAGCCCATGCAGGCGATCTGGTCCACCGTGATCTCGGCCGCCTTCTCGGGCGTCACGAACACCAGGGTGCCATCCGGGGTGCGCAGCCCCTCGGTGAAGCCTTGCCGCTCCCAGCCGCGCACCGCGGTATGGTCGTGCGCCGTGAGGTAGACCTTGCGACGACGTGGCCCGACGCCGTACTCGGCGACATGATCGCCGACGACCTCCGCGGTGAACGCTACCTGGCGGTCCGAGCGCTCCCGCAATTCGCGGAGAAAAGCGTTGTTGACGGCCGAGGAGTAGAAGCCGGTGGGGCTGAACCGGTTGAGCGAGATGTCGCCCTTGCGCAGCCCGACGAGGCGCTGCTTCCAGGCCTCGCCGATCGGGCTCTCCGTGGTCAGCAGCGGCCGGGTGCCGAACTGGAAGGCGATCGGCCCCAGCTCGGGGTTGTCGATCCAGTCCTCCCACTCCTCGAGCCACCACACGCCGCCCGCCATGATGATCGGGGTGTCGCCGAGGCCGAAGGCGCGCATCTGCTGGCGCAGCGCCAGCACGCGCGGGAACGGGCTTTCCGGCAGCAAAGGGTCCTCGCCGTTGGACAGGCCATTGTGCCCACCCGCCAGCCAGGGGTCCTCGTACACCACGCCGCCCAGCAGGTCGGCGGCCTTGTGGTAGGCACGCTTCCACAGCGCGGCAAACGCCCGCCCGGACGAGACGATCGGGTAGTAGTACACGCCGAACCTGGCCGCGATCTCGCTCAGCCGGTACGGCATCCCCGCGCCGCAGGTCAAGCCATGGACGAGACCCCTGGCGCCTTCGAGCACGCCGGTGATGACCCGCTCCGCCCCGCCCATCTCCCACAGGATGTTGGCATGCACCCTGCCCTGGCTGCCGGCGATCTCGTGCGCGCGCTGCGCCTGGGCGATGCCGCCGCGGACGGCGTACGCGACCAGCTCCTCGTGGCGCTCGCGCCGGGTGCGCCCGCGATAGACCTGCGGGATGACCCGGCCATCCTCGTCGTAACTGTCGGCGTTCACCGCACTGAAGGTCCCGGCGCCGCCGCCGGCCGCCCAATGGCCGGAGGAAACGCCGTTGGAGACGGCGACTCCCTTGCCGCCCTCGACCAGCGGGAGGACGTCGACCCCACCCATCCTGATCGCGTTGATCGCCTTCATGGCCCGTTGATCCGCAGTGAAGGGTGGGAGATTGGGGGTGTTACAAGCCAGCGACAAGACTGTCTTGTGCCGGGCCAGCACTGTAAAAACGGCCTGGGAACGCCGGTTTCACAACTTGAGCATCCCAATACCGAGGCAACACAACCGCAAGTCGTACCACCGGCTCTTTGGAACGACCGCCGAAGCAGGCAAGGTTGAGGCTCTGCCTCAAACTCCGCCAAAGGCTCGCCTTTAGAATTCACTCCTTAAGTCAAGCCGGTCCAGGGGGGGCTTCCCCCCTGGCGGGTCTGGGCAGAGCCCAGCCTTGCTTGCTGACAGGTCAACGCACAGGACTGCTGGTAATCCTCCGCCTACTCGGCGGCGTCGTCACGCCTGCCGCCTTTCGGGCCGACCTTGTCGCTGATGTCCTCGCCCGTCGCCTGGTCGACGACGCGCATCGACAGCTTCACCTTGCCGCGGTCGTCGAAGCCGAGAACCTTGACGCGCACCGCGTCACCGACATTGACCACGTCGGAGGTCTTATTCACCCGGCCCTGCTGCAGCTCGCTGACGTGCACGAGGCCGTCGCGCGAGCCGAGGAAGTTTACGAACGCCCCGAAATCAGCGGTCTTGACCACCTTGCCCGGGTAGATCATGCCGACCTCCGGCTCGGCCACGATGCCGCGGATCCAGTTGATCGCCTTCTCCGACGCCTCGTCCGTGGTGGCCGCGATCTTGATGGTGCCGTCGTCGCCGATGTCGATCTTGCAGCCCGTCTGCTCGGTGATCTCGCGGATCACCTTGCCGCCGGTGCCGATGATGTCGCGGATCTTCTCCTTGGGGATCGTGATCGTGGTGATCCGCGGCGCGGTCGCCGCCACCGAGCCGCGCGCGCCCGTCAGGCCGAGCGCCATCTCGCCCAGGATGTGCAGCCGGCCGTCACGCGCCTGCTCCAGGGCGATCTGCATGATCTCCGGCGTGATCGAGGTGATCTTGATGTCCATCTGCAGCGAGGTGATGCCCGCCTCGGTGCCGGCCACCTTGAAGTCCATGTCGCCGAGATGGTCCTCGTCGCCGAGGATGTCGGAGAGCACCGCGAAGCCGCGGTCCTCCTTGATCAGCCCCATGGCGATGCCGGCCACCGGGCGCGCCAGCGGCACGCCGGCGTCCATCAGGGACAGAGAGGTGCCGCACACCGTGGCCATCGAGGACGAGCCGTTGCTCTCGGTGATCTCGGAGACCACGCGCAGGGTGTAGGGGAACGC